>WNFL01029610.1_pt1 | contig 14964 bp, 15 predicted proteins | sample 5400361 | NCBI WGS metagenome assembly WNFL01 (sample SAMN13153351, study PRJNA577476) | soil metagenome | isolation source: 40 cm soil on Douglas fir-dominated hillslope | place: USA:California | collected 2013-09-17
AGAGCACCTATGGAGGGGGATGCTGACGACGACGACGACGACGACGAGGACGACGAGGCGAATCACAGGGCCAAAGTCGCCATGCAACCTGGACGAGGCAGTTTGCATGCTCAGCGGATTTTGGAGAGGGAGGTCCCCGACCCACCGGCAAGCATGTGGAGGAGTCTGGCTTGATCTCGCGCCATTTGTGACGTTTATCCTTCCATCGCCCCCTGTCGTGTTGTACTCGCCCAAACCCCCCTACATGCGCTATATGCCCCTTCGATCACGCATGTGCAGCTTGTAACGAGGAATAGCTCAAAAGTGATTTCGCGAATCTGATACGTATGTAGTCGCGCATGATCTTTGTGGCTTTTCCCATTTCTAGTTGCACAATCTAGAGTCTATTCACAAAATCAGAGCCAACACGAGCCTACAGCGCGATGTTTGTCCAGGAGATGTAATCCACACAGATGTAATCCACAGGAAGCAGCCAAAAGAAATGCACGACGAACCCGTTCCACTAAATAAAATATATGTTAGATACGCAATGGACATTGAGTAGACCCTCATTTTGGTTGAACGCCGTTGCCTGGGTTCAGCCTCGCCCAGTCGAGTTGATTGTGTGGGCACCCAATTATGTAGGCGAGAGGACTCTCGGAATCTCGACTGGGCTCCAGGTATACCTTTATCAGCTCTGCACCTTGTGAGACTCCTCAGAACTCCCAGACACTGATATTGAACGTTTGCGATTCCTGCTAAAGAACGTCGCAAGGGTTCCTCGCTGCGGCATTGGGCTGACTATCGTACTGCCACTCGAGTTGGACGCACTCGTCATGGTGGCCCCATGAGAAGAAGACGTGGAGTCGTCCCAAGAGTCTCCAGATATATATCTTCTGGTAGGATGAGCGGAGGATTCGTACCCGACGTTCAATGGAGTACCGGAACGTGAAGCATGCCTCGATGCAGGTTTCTGAAACAATCGCCTCTGGGCCGATGGTGCAGCAATACTTGATATGGAGGGTGCCGCGACCACAGAGGACTCGGGCTTTTTTGGATGCCTGAAGAGCTTGTGCTCCTTAAGACCAGTAAATTGGAGTGCTTTGAGTGCACCGCCCTTGACCACGGCGTTGAAGGCCTCCTGGTATATTTCTGGAGGAGCGTCAGTGTCTGTTGGGACAACAACACCTTGAGACTCACTCCACTTCATTTCAGACGCTAGATCACGGAAAGAGCATGTTCGGTCCTCGAATTCAATTTCGGGAGTCGAGTATATGAGCTCAGTTGCGTCTGGTACCATAACAGACATATCCTTGTCGCGTCGGAAGGTTAAGCAAAGGCCGGACCTGTGTAAGTCATGTAAGGTGAGAACCTGAACGGCGTGAAAAGAACTTGCGGTCGAATGTTAGCATGCACAAATGTGCGATTCTCTGAAGACCTAGCCCTCATTTCTGCGACGGTATGGTCTAAGCTGATCCTGTCGGCCTCAGTGAAGCCATTTCCATGGTCACTATGGAGAGCATCCGTTGATCTGGTACGATGCAGTCGAGGGCCCGGCGTGCTCTCGACAGCAGCTCGTAAGTCCGTATGGGAGGCAGATCTAGCAACGAGCGCCCGCGGTCTCAAGAATGTGGCGGCAAACTGTGAGGAACCATTAGAAGGGCTTGGAGACTCTGGAGATTCTGACTGTCGACCCTCAGGACTCAGGGCCTCGACCGAGTGGAACCGGTTGCGTCGGTCTTTCGGGAAAAGGTAGTCCTGAATTTTTTGTCCAACTGAGGCATCGATTTGGATTCGCAAGGGGTGGAACCGCAATTTGAAGTCGTCCAGAATCGAGATCCCGCCAACAGGTGGCATGGTCTTCCATCGGGCTCGGAGAAGAAGATCAGCCTGTAACGAATCAGCAAATTCCATGCAGTGAATGCCATGCCATGACTTGCCTTGACCATCTTGTTGTTCCGATCCTTCCAATTACGGTGCTTCAACAACATTTCTGGGAACGGAGCATCTGGACGTGCATCAAGTGCTTGAAGATCCTTGATTACGAGTTGGTTCTTGGTAGAACCATTGGTATTGCTGGTCCACGTTAGTGATAGGCCTTTGAGCGACAGCTTCGCAAGTAAGTGGTCTGAGTCATCCAGCATATGCCACGTTATATCCGACGAGGACGCTTCAAGCCAAAGTCCAGGTTTGGTGTCACCCTTTTCGTGGTTGATTTGTACTGCGCCAAAGATGAGCCCCAGTTCGTCTGTTTGTTTTGTGAGATCGCTTTGAATCAATGCCAGTTCCATACGACCCTGAGACGAAGGCTGATCTCCTAGTCTTAGCTGAAAAGTGCTGATGCGCTCTGTGAGGTCACGAATACGACTTTGGCGAAGCTTGATTTCCTCCCGAACAGTGGTTAAATCGTTTAGATTGTCGCTAAGCATGAACGCCTCTAAACGATCCAAATGGGCGCGCTGGGAGGGGTCGGCGTAAAGCAAGACGTCCGATACCACGTTATAAATAGAAGCGAAGGCTGCGCTGTTTGCTTGCAGAGTAAGTCGCGGAGTCGTGACGAAAATGAGATCCTGCTCAGGAGTATAAGTTGCCCTGTCGCCGTCACGGAATGCCACGCACCTTCTTCCCTAAATTTTCATTGGACAGTCGATTGTGCCTGTCATACTGGACCGCAAGTGTGGTGTGCCGAACGATAGGCTCGAAATCTGACGATCTGCAACCTTCGTCGACGAAAAGTTCAAGAGGAAGTCGAACTTTATCAATGACCTCATGTATCCCCTTCTGTGGGGCAAACACTTGCATCCCATCCAAGAACATGTGGATCCTGCAAAGTATGAGTATGAGTACTTTGGGTCTGGGTAAGCTGCACACTTGGTTCGCTCGTAAGCCTTGACTGGGTCAGGAAGCTTCATTGTGTCCATATGATCAATGAGCTGTAAGACCATGTCATTGGCCGCCAAAATGACGACGCTCTCGTCATCCAGTTCGCTCCGAAGCACAATTTGTGGCTTGAGAAGAATGCAGTAGTGAGAATGTTCCGCGCGAATAGTCTTCGGGTTCCCATCTCCAAGGTTGACATTGAACTGCCAGTCCTCATCAGGTTCGGTCTCCGACTCCGGAGAGAGGGGCTTCGACGATCGTGATGGCCGCTTAACTGGCAGAGGCCTGAACATTTTGATAGTACCGGTGCGGACCGTATCGTCAGTGGTTTGTCGTTGACGTGGTTTATTAAATGTGGAGCCGTCAACAGGCTCCTCCTGAAGTTCCTTGGCAATCGCCGTAAACGCTCTACGGAGTTGGATGAGCCTCAACTCTTCGGGAAAATTACGTTACGCTTACCCTCCAGCCATATGCCATTCAAAACCCCGGCGAGCGCGAGACTCATACCAGTACTGAAGCAAAACCTATACGAGGGTCAGCCATGCTAAGACAGGGATCGAGGCACCTTACATTCCGTATCGAATTGGTAAGAGTGAGCTTGGGAGTGTGGAACTGGTATACGTTGTCATAAACCTCCCAACCTCTATCAACCCAAGGATCCCTATCGCTCGGGGATGCTGATTGGGAGGGGGCCCCAGGGTTCGGGGCATTGACAAGCCGTCGACAATGGGCCTCCAACGTCGAAATTCGATGCTTTAAGTCAACAACCTTGTCCTTGTTCTTTTAACCCTAGTTAGTAACGCGATTTTGGGCGTCGAGAATCATTGCTCACAGCATTGGCAGCGGGCATAGCATCCATCTCCTTCTTCAACTGCTCGATTCGTGTAGTAACCATCTCCACCTGAACGCTCAAAGGGCCTGATTGAAGGAACGATCAGCAATGGCAGAGGAAGAAGATTTAAGGACGAACTTGGCTCGTGCTTGAGGAGACAGCGGTGGGTTAGTTCATTACCGAACTTGCTCAGCTTCGTGAAGGCTCCTGAATCGCCAGGCGAAGCAACTTGCTCCACCTTCTTGAAGAAGGCAAAGGTGGGGCAGTTAACAATTTCTCCTACAAAATATCGTGGGTCGTCTCCTTCAATCGGTTTCCAATCGACCTCCACGAAGTCGTCCAAATCGAAAGTAGAAGCTTCTGTCGACGCGAGGAAAGGAATCTTCGCATACGGCGACTCGTACGCATTTGCATGTGCTACGATCTCCACGGGCATTTCGGAAAATATGGCGAGAATACACCGAAGGTCAAGACCGTCCATGGCGACTTCAGCAGTGTACATAGGTTTGGAGCGTATGGATCTCATTTGCTCGCGTTTTGAGTCATAAATCTGGACCTCTTGATCACGTTGGTGGAAATCAGCAGCGAATGAATTGATGACTCCCTTCACGCCCACCACCGGAATGTCTCCTTTTGCGATGTTCTCCAAGGAATCCTGCTTGTAAGCGTGGCTGAGAGCGAGATTCTTGATCTGAATTCGATATTTAAGAGTTGCAAGATGGCGACCAAATTTCTCAGAAGGAGGGCGGCTTGAGGGCCACATTCTTCCCTGTCGGATAGGAAGGGCAAGGGCATCGTTGAACAACTCCTTCCAGTGCCAGAAATGTGTGAATGTCATCGGAGTGAGGTGAACCGAATTCATTCGCTTGGTAGATGCCGATTGCTCGGTCGCGGTCGTCAGGGACAGTGACATGTGGATGAAATCGGAGCGGAAATCCTTAAACGAGTCCTGCGACAGGGGTGAGTTCCATGTTCTCATGACAGACTATATAATTACCCAGTCTGGACTCTGCTCGTGATGAGCAGTCAAAGCGACCTGATAATGAGGTTTGAATGCGAAGATTCGGCATTGACGATGGAAGGGAGATGCATTGGGCGGGCATTGCTTGCAATCTTGACGGCAGGAACGTTCAAAAGAAAAGCCCACGCCGACCCGAACACCACCGTCGAGCTTGGCAAGGACTTTCTGGAAGGTACGAGTCGAAGGAGTGGCAGATTCGATGTCAGACGCGTCATCTCCAGTGAGAGACGAAGTGTGAATGGTTTCGAAGTGCTTCAAGCTGGGCGAAAGTGTCAGTAACGATTGTGACAAAAGGACCTTGTCCTACTTCGGAATGACAATAAGTACTCGATTGCTGTTGATTTGAATGAGCTCGTTATCTGGATTATCGTAGCCAATATGCAGTTGGACATCCCGAATGAAACACAACGCAAAGCCGGCACCAAGTCCGTGAGTGACCCAAGGATCTCTTGAGCCTGCCACGATCCAGTCAGCTCCAGGCAATATCACAGGCTAAATCGGTACCAAACCTTTCATATGCAAATGGAGACCTCCTTTAAACCGGGCCAGCACTCTCCAATGAAACACCAGCCTTATTTTGTCCCAAAACCCGACTGGAGGTGATGGGTCGTGCGGCATCGTCGTCAAGGTTTCGATGACCTTCACTGCATCTTGCATGGCAGGCATAAACGAAACGCCCCAACAAATGTCAGTGATTTCGGTGGTTGTGAATTCCATGACCGGGTCTGCATAAGTCTTTGCAGGCATCGTAGTTTTCGGTATGGATAACCAAAATGCTCGAGTTCCAGGAGCATCTTGGTTAGGAGGGGAAACGAGGCAATCGATCCGTTCGACAGAGGACTCTGGTCCGACTTCTTCGCCAATGACGAGATCGGTTTTGAAGCTAACAGCTGTGCCGCCAGCGGGATGTGAAGGGACATTGAGGAGCGGTAAAGGAACGTCACGGAGACGAACACTAACACTGCCGAGGGAAATTTCCAGATGCAATGGGACGAGCAGAGTAAATTTTGTCCCTCTGGGAAGGCCCTTCCCTCGTTTATGCATGAACTCGGCACATCCGATATCATCAAAGCCTGGTCTCCGAGCCACAATGTTGACTCCCTCCATGGTCAGGCGGAGTATAGGTGGCTGAAGCGGAGGTGTATATATATGAAGTTCAAAGTCTTTCTGTTCTTGGCTCCGATCTGGAACTTTGAACTTGCGTAATATTGCCTTTTGCAGGGCATATTGGCGATCTCGTGCACCTTTAAGCTGGTTGATCCACATATTGGAGAAGAGGGTTCGGAGTCGTGCTTTAGCTGCATCAACCCCAATGGTATGCTCCGAGGTAAAGTTCCATTCTCGAATTCCTCGTGCCTGGTTTTCTGACGGTGCTACCAATGCAGCTTTCGCTTCGAAAGCATCCTCCTGTTCAAGTCGGATGCGTTGGGCGAGTAAGCCTTGACGGAAGGCAAGCCCAAGTTTCGCCTCAATGGGGGTGTCGGTGGCTTCAAAAATGAAAGTGTCTATGGAGACCTCAATATTTGGCACCTCCTTGGCCTCTTCGGGAGGGGGATTTGGCATTTGGCTGAAAGAGCCCGAAGTGGTGATGGCATGAAGTTGCTTGACCGCCTTGGCCGCCACCGCTACAGAGGTAATAAGATCAGCGAGTATGTATGAATGGGGAATACGAATTCGTGCGGCATCCCCAACGCAGTGAATATATGGCTTCCCAGTCTCGGAATTCTTCGAAACACTGATGGTCCAACTGGGCATGTTCCCCAATTCCTCCCATCTGCCTTCTTCCAGGAAAAGCATCGAAGGGACAAAACCGGAGAGACGCTGCCATTGGACTTGAAGCCCTGAAGGCGCTCTGTAGGATGCCGACAATGTCCCCCACTTGAACGTGATCGACTGATCGAGGGGAAGCATTGCCACAATTTGAATGGACCCAACATTTAGGCTTGCGTGTACTTCGAACGGCGGTGGTAGAGGGGGTGATGATGTAACTTCCACTATAACATCCTTTCCTTTCTTGAGCTCCCCCCTCAATCGAGTATTAAGCGCCCAGTTGACGGTCTCGACTGCCAGAAGAACACAATAAATGTCGGAGAGCTCGAACCGGGAATGGATCCAGTTAAGGTCGCTGGTAATATGCATTTGGTCCTGCAGCTGGTCTCCTTTTCCAACAGTGGGTTTGAGGATATCACGAACAAAAGCGATCGTCGTTCGAATCTTCGGGGCGTAGAGGGGCAAGGCTGCTTGGTTAACCTTCCGACGAGACTTTTCGACGCCGAATTCCGTCCCAATTATTCGTCTTATTGTGGAACGGTTAAGGTTCACTTCCATGAGCGCGCTTTTGACTCTAGGGTCTTTACTCTCTGCTGCCTTGGATAGAGCTTCGACCAAGACGTCCGCTTTAAGACCTAGTTGGGCTCGTCTGTTATTCTGAGAAGTACGCCATTTAGTCCGGTGGCTATGCATATCCCATATCATGCTGCTATACCGCACCCACACGCCAGTGTTGATGAGGACCCCACGATGAATGTCCAATGTGCAATCGGGATTGAGATCCTTGTGCGTCGCAGAGACGCTGACCCGATATACCGCAGCATGTACGGCCACTCCAGTTGGCAAGGCGTCGATTGGGGATCGATGCGGGGTTGGCAAGGACGGAGACCGTGCGTGACGTCGCGAAAGTGTTGCCTTCATAAGGACGTTGACGAAATGGGAGATTACTTCAACCGAAGTGACTGTACATAGCTCAGCATCGAGCGTATCGGCAACCAAATTGATATCCATCATGCGAGAAGTCGGGTCGAGATAGAGCCGATTGTCAAGATCGAATTGACCAGTTAGACTGCCGTTGACATTCAGTTCCAGTCCCTCCATTGCGAGGAATGGGTCGTCATAACGCGCATCTCTACCGTGACTCGGTGCTCCAAGTCTTGCATACGGCAACGGACTCGGGGGTGCATTCGCCCTCCCTTTCCCTTTCCTATCGGCGTGACCTTCCCTTGTCAGAGCCCGACAAGTTCGTAAACATGGAGCATGAGCGGATGCGGTGAGCTCGAATGACATTACTTGCAGTGGCAATAGCTCCTGTCGCCGGGTCTTGAGGTCTTCTTTGCTCATTTGCTTAGGAGGGGGCTTCGTTTGATAGAAATCCGTTTGCAGATGGAAGTCGGCCTTTTCCATGTGGAAGTCGATCCCAACGTCCTGTGCGAAGGTACGATCGTCGCAGAGGGTACGGCAATGGACCTCTCCTAGTTCCGCGCTGAAGATGACTCTTGGTAGATTTCGTAATAGAGTTTTATTCTCGCTGCGTGGAGTTTGGGTCGGTTTCGATTTCGGGGAACGTCCAAGTCGTCGGTGGAGCATGTCTAAAGTCTCGGTGACTTCAAAGTTCTGAAGGGTGGCTTCACAGGCAACAAAACCCGTAGCAGGTTCAAGTCCGTTAGGGGCGTAAGTCGTAAGGGGTGAAGGTATCTCATGAAGGAGGAGCCTGATATCAAGTGCCTGGCTCAGAAGAATGCGCACGAGACCGGCTTCAGTTGAAGGGTCCTCGTGGCGATTGACGGTGATATTATCGAAGCGCAGCCAGGCGGCTTGGGTGTCACTCGGTCGATGTTCCCCGCGCCCAAGCCATTTTCGATGCAAAAGGTGCGTTATTGGGTCACTACATCGCACACCCATATGGAAGCCAAGCATTTGCCCACGGTATCGGATGGGTGCGCGGGTATGACTAGAGGTGTATTCCAGAGCGATGCGGGGGATGTTGACTTCTGCACGACCGAACTTGGTCCTGAAGTCCTATTTAAAAAAGTAAATACAGAGCTCCGTGAAGCTCTTGCGTACGCACCTGAACAGGTGCTACTGGTTTGATCACTGGTATAGTATCGAATAGGGAGGAGATGCTGAGTGTGGGTCGTCTCTGTGAGACGTCAGCAAAGTGCTAACTAAACTGTGCCGTTTACCTACTGGGGATATGAGAGGCGACGGTATGGGACTCGAGGGTGGGGAAGGGAGCGGACTAGACGTCGACTGGGGCGGTGGTGGAGGTCTCAGGGCCTTGATCTCGTCCATCAATTTAAGAAGGATGTCCACAAATATTGTCACGTCTGAGAAGGACAAACCAACTTGGCCACTATGTTCCGTGATACCTCCCGCCTCTGGATCGAATTGACACGAAGCAAAGAGTCGTGTCTCACCAGGGATATGCAGCACTGCGCCATCAGGCGCGTTGAGGTCGATATCGGCGAATGTAAAAGTGCTCGGAGGGCAATTGCCGTCAGAACCCACCTTCGCAAGCTTGCAATTGGGTCGGGATACGGTGAGCTTCTCCAAGATAATGAAGGCGGTTCCGGTCCCTTTGGTCCCTTTCCATGTTGACTCCCAAGTTCGCGCCATTCCTCCAACCATTCGTTCCCTCCAAGACCTGCTCGACAATGCCAGTCGCTTGGCGTCTCTCAGTTTCACCCTCTCCTCTTCCGTCATCTTCAACTCCGGGACAACCTCAAGTTGCAGGGCAATGCCAAAGGACGCGCGTCCGAGACTTATGTTGGCGCCGTCGAGGTCGGAAAACACGACTTGTAATGAGGTGAATTTGATTGAGATTGTTGACACAAGAGAAGGAGCTGCTTTAATGAGGAATGCGAATGCGGTTTGCGCGGTGTATCTCAGCCATCGGCGACCGAACGCGTCAATAGCCCGAACCCAATCATCCGGGAAGAAGCCAAAGAGCCACTCAACGGCAGGAGATACGTCAATGGGTTTGTCATTTATTGCTGGCTGAGTGGTCGTACGTTGAAACCGCGAACGGACGACTTGCCACGGTGACACTCTGCGCTTGGGACGAGATGATTCAGCGAAGGCATGAAGGACAGTCAGCCGTACACCTTCGAATCGCAATTCGATACGGCGGTTTGCCTGGCGGCGGAGCAAATGGAATGTAAACCCGAGGCGGTCAATTTCGAGCTGGAAGTTGGGTCGCGCGACACGCAGCCCGCGTATCGAACGGAAGCTAACTGCGGCCGCAGAGACACCAGAGAATCTGCTGATTAGATAGGGACCAAGGAGAAGACGGCCGGAGAGGAGGACGGCGACAATGAGGGCGAATGGGACGTGGAACTGGGATATTGCGACAGTGACTACGGCAATAAATATAGATACAAGAATCATCGGTTGTTGTAGAGGCATCCTTAAGCGGTCAGCGCCGCCTTGGCACAATGTGGTTGTGGTCAACTTTTGGGTGACCAAAAAGGGGTGGGTTCAGCGACCCTGAGAGTCTACAAGAGGACAGACAGGAGGACGCAAGACAAGAGGAACCGGATTTGCGAGAGATTATGAACATAGAATAGAATACTACTCGTTGCGCAGACAGTTGCAACTATTGCAAGGAGGAAGGCAGGCGCCCAGCCAGGAGCGGCGAGGGCGGTTGTTAAATCTTCAATATCCAGCACGACACAAGTTTAATGCTCGGAGGGGTCCCTGATGTATAGTTAGGTCCCCTACCCAGGTTCACGCCAGGCGAACTCACCTTTATTGCAAGCGGTCTTTCCCTTGCTTCGCGCCTCCTTGCACCGTCCTAAAGTTTCGCCTTTGCAGTGACAGGAGCTTCGTCGGTCTCTTCCCACCATATGACACTAACTGTAATATCGTCCCTGAACCTCCTCGCATGAGGTGCAGGGATGCTCAATGTCTGCCTTAAAGCCAACTGATCTCCGCCTCCAAAGGCATTACGTATGAGATGTGCACCAATGTTGTCATCAGTAAATGCCCAGTGCCCTTGCTTGCGCGATTCGATGGCTTGCGCAATTGGTCGACGTTGAATTTCTTGTTGCGGGTTCGTTTCGTAGACTAGAAAACTGCTACCAGGGGCGTTGGGCGAAGTAAGTTTGAGGTCGGTGGCAGTGGGGGGTTGAGGGATCGTTTGGGGAAGTGCAGTTCGTGCAATAGCTTTTGTACGAAGCCCAGAAAGGTAGGTGCCTGCCAGAACAACAGCTTCTGCGTTCGTGATCTCGTCCCAAAATCCATCAGTGGCCATAATGACGAATCGCAGGGTCGGTCCAGAGGAAGAGCCTTGTTTTTTGGGCGGAGGAAGCGAGAACTTTCGGTACTCCACTTCGGGGCGTGCGGTGACATATGGAGGTGTTAGATAGTTGGAGGCCATCGCACGGGCTTTAATACCGTCCGGCATAATGGACGGGAGAAAGTTCTGAAGGGCATTCGCAGGCCATTTATACTTGATATCACCGAATGCGCGAGTGGGTTGTAGATTGCCTAATATTCTGCCTCTGTGAACCACCGTGCTCTCTTCTCCAGGGTGCTCCAGCTTGAGCCTCTGCACCTCTTTCTCGACATCTCCCGTTTGGTCTTCAGAGAGAGGATCAGCGACCCAAGCACCAGCGTTGTCATCCCAGTAGCCAGCAACCGCACGACAATCCCCTGCACAGGCGACGTACAGCTCCTGAGTTGCCCTGCAGATGCTATCAACAACATGAGCAAGGAGGACGAAGATTTGCTTACGTATCGATAAGCGTCATGAGCCCGCATGCACCACTATAAGCAGGTAGCACATATTGCCTCCGGAATTTATTCAAAATTGTGGGGAACTGGCCGTCCTGAGGTTTGTCCTGTTTTGCGCTTGCGGCGAGCATAACCTTTTCTGCCGTGAAAGGCATCTGACATATCCCATCATCAAGTATGACGAAAGCCTCTTGCAAGGTCTTCTTTGCTGTCTCGGGAGTGAGTAGGAAGGAGGCTGGCAACGATTCGCCTTCCAAACTAAACGCCTCCGGTTGGCTATGCAATAAATTCTTCCAGAACGATTCTAAATCTCTCTTATATCTTGATGCCATGTATGCTGCAACGGTGTTGATAAAATGATCCTTGAGAAACCGCGAGGTCCAAGGCCCGCTATGTCCATCTGCAACGGTGAAATACAAGAGGCGCCCCATGTCTGCATCTGCATACGGATATGACCTGGCCTGGGGTTCCATGTCTTCAAGAACCTCATTGGCTGCAACTTGCGCGAACTCGAAGTGCCACACCACCTGCCCAGCACGGCTTTTGGCGGTTTCAGGAGATACAAGAGGTTTGAACTGGTGCGATTTTTGGTTTTCGCGCAGTTTAGTGTCGACGTCGGTGGACGAGAGGAGCGGAAAGGTCATTGGAATGGAGATGCGCTTGCCGTCAGAGGAACGACCAGGGATCCTGACCGTAAACTCTCCGTTTGTTAATCGTGGAGGGTAGAAGTATCGGTATGTGCCATATGCACTACCACCAGCTATTGTCGTGTAAATGAGTGGGCGGAGGAAGCGTTTAGAAGGCATAATTTTATTTGTAGTTCGCGGAGAGTCACTCTCAAGGTGTAGAATGAGTGAAAGCGTCTTGGGGTTAAGCAGTACGGATACATTATGCCAATAAACGAGAGTACGATGGCGGGACGCTCAGTGTGTTGATCACTCGCAGGCTCAAATGAGGAGAGGGAATGAAAAAAATGAAAAGAATATACCCGAAGGGGCCAGTGCACGTACATGAAAGGGTGTATTTCACCTGCCCCGAATATTATTGAGGAGGCAAAAACCAATCTGCCTCCATGAGTTCAAGCGCCTTCAAGGTAATAAGGAGGAGACCATGAATTGAGAGTAAAATGCATGGACCAATAGATAGAGGCATGGATCGGACGCGTGCCCATCATACACGCTGCACTCTGATGTTGTGGTCGCGCTTGAAATTTAGGAATTCTGTTTCTCTAGTTTTATATTGCTGTACCAAAGATTCAACGACCTTCTTGATCTGTTCATACTGTAAGATGAGGCAGGAACGAGAAAGTAAGCAACTCACGCCTTCAAGGTTTGTTTTGAGATTAGGGGCCACATCCTCAACTGTTTGCTCCACTAATACACTTCCTATTAGTCGAAAACATTTCCTTTTCGGGTCTTTGGGTAGTATTTCGTCCAAAGTCTTGATCACTAGACTAGAATAGAAAGTGGTCAAACGCAGGCGACGCAAGAGGAAACCAATACCGACTCATGCTCTTCCGCTTCCGACTCTAGTTCTCCGATCTTCTGTGCTATGGCCTGCATCTCGCTCTGCATCCGGTTGTATGTCTGCTGCAGTTCTACGAGGTTCAGGAAAGGTTCAGAGAGGGAGTCCGACAAAACCAGGCACATCTCGTACCTTCTTGAGATATCTCTTTTGACTTTGCGCCTGCCTTCTGTTTTCCAGACATTTTGGCTGAGGGGAGAGTAACCCGCGGCTTCTGATTGGCCAAAATCTTTGGACTCTACGATGATGCTGAGCCTCCGCACAATCGCCTGGACGGCGTCAATAGTGGCGTCCCGGCCATCAACCTTTGCACCAACCATACCAGTAGCCTCTCTACGCACCGCCGTCGTCCTCCGCAACCTCCGCAACGTTTCGTCATCTCCCCAGTCTCGTGCCGTCCCGCACGAATCCGCACCAGAAAAGGCCGCTCCTTCAATGGAACCACACCATGTTAAATCACCTGGAATAGAGTTTGCTCGCGTCGGGCCTGCAGCCAGCCCCCACCAAGTGGTCGATCCTTACAAGGACGGTGCTTCGGCTCTTGACAAGGCTATGAACCTTTTCCTCCTTACTGAGCTAGTTCGAGGTTAGCATATGGCGGAATATTGCCCCCCAAATCGCTAACTCTCTGTCCGAAGGCATGTGGATCGTGCTCGAACAATTCTTTCGTCCTCCGTACACCATCATGTACGTCGCTGCGAGTTTTCGGGAGCCTTTGAAATTTGCTCTTATTGCCGGAAGACAGGTATCCGTTTGAGAAAGGTCCGCTGTCACCTCGTTTCCGAGGCGAGCATGCTCTTCGACGATACCCCAATGGCGAAGAACGCTGTATCGGTAACTGATATCCATATTTTCATTTCTGTCATTATTGACTTACTCTTTCTGTAACTCTTCAGCCTGCAAGCTTTGCGAGGCAATTTGTCCGGCTCAAGCGATTACTATTGAGAGCGAAGCACGGGCGGATGGGTCACGAAGGACCACTAAGTACGGTGCGTCCCAGCAATGATTCTTCCGTCGAGCCCACCTCTGAAATATCCTCAGATATCGACATGACGAAGGTATTTTGACGTCTTTGGTAATGCAAACACTCTGACCTTTCACTCAGTGCATTTACTGTGGTCTTTGCCAAGAAGCCTGCCCAGTCGATGCCATCGTTGAGAGTGCGTTCATCTTCCTATATTAGCGTTCTTGTGAACTTACCCACTAATGGCCCCAGCCCAAAATCAAGAATTCTCGACAGAGACTCGAGAAGAACTGTTGTACAATAAAGAGAAGTTACTAGCGAACGGGGATAGAGCCGAGGCGGAGATTGCCGCTAACTTGCATTGTGAGTAGTCATTTTACTTGGGAGCTACCTCAGTATTGACCATGTACACAGCGGACCACGTCTACCGATGACATGCTCGCACATTGCTTTTATTTTTGACGTGGAATTGGTAGCTGATGCTGCATGCGTTGGAATAGAAACTTTCAATCGTTTAAACAACAATCACTCTTCTCTTTTCTAAGTGGCTGATTATGTAGGTTGCCAGCTCGTCGGTCCAAAGTGATTTGAACAACAAAATGAGGGCCACGGAACAGGAGGATAAATTGAAAGAGACGCATATGCCGCACAATGAGTAAGAAGACAAGCACAAAGGACACAAAGTGGGCTGTACAGGTCATGGCTGATAGAGGAGAGGGGGTATGATAGAGACCATTGCTCTCTAGGGCTGCTCGACTCGCGACTGTAGCTCCTGATGATCTCTTGGGTGCTTAAGAGACAAGAGTACTGCGCTAAATGGTCGCCACAGTCCTTACTTCTGAACGTTTTCGCTGATTCACCAGTCAGCAAGCCGCGAGCCGAAAACAGGAAAAATACATACTCATATTCCTTCTTGCCATCGCGGTTGCCCGGAGGGTCGTATTCACTGTATTTGTCAAAAAGAGGAATCCAGGAGAGGGGAGGTACCAGGGAACACGGAATCGAGGACGAAAGGACGAAAGTCGTCAGCACAACATCAACGAAAGGGGAATGCTTCACACACCAAACACCGTAGATGGCATCTCCATACTTCGCATCAAAGAGTGGTTCGTTGTTGTGGTCTTTATCAAGGAGTCCGCCAGGATTGCAATTAACGATGGCACAACCCAGCTGAGTGGTTGACTTCCAGACAACCTGGGTGAAATGCGAATACTAATAGAGAAATGAGAAATCCTGAGTTCCAACAATACGTTTTTA
>WNFL01168396.1_pt1 | contig 14961 bp, 33 predicted proteins | sample 5400361 | NCBI WGS metagenome assembly WNFL01 (sample SAMN13153351, study PRJNA577476) | soil metagenome | isolation source: 40 cm soil on Douglas fir-dominated hillslope | place: USA:California | collected 2013-09-17
CCGTCCCAGTGCAGCCGGATGTTCGTCCCGTCGACTTTCTCGGTCCACATCCACTGGTTGCCCGCCAGGTATTCCAGTTCGGGCAGGCTGTAATCGTCCGGCACGATGACGCCGCGGTCGTCGCGTTTCCAGATGGTGTGGATCTTGCTGTACTCAGGTCCGAATCTCAGTAGCGGGTTATTCATGTCCGGGTACCGGCCATTTCTCGATGACCAGCCGGCGGCTGGGGATGCAGGCGGTGAACACGGCGGCCTCCGGCTCGGTGGGGAAGATGGCGGTGACGTCGCCGGGGCAGGTGGTGCAGGTGGCGGGGTCACGCACCAGCCACACCACGCCCGGCGGATTCGCTTGCTCGCGGCGCACGTCGTCCCAGTCCGGCTCGTGGCAAAGCTGGCAGAGCCGGACGCTGAGCCCGTCGTGCAGGTGGTACGCCCAGTAGTGCTCGCACGCTGGCTTCGCCATGGGCATGTCTGCTGCGGGCTGCGGGGCGGTCACCAGCACCACTGCTCCGATGCCCGGCCGGTGCCGTTGCACGCCGGGCAGGGATGCCACGTCCCGTCACACCGAGAGTCGCAGCACTGGATGGGGTCGTCGCATTCCTGCAGGTACCATTCGCCGCCGCACCACGTACAGGCCGCTTCCTCTTCACCGTCGTAGCCGTCCCAGACGGATTCGGGCTGCGCGCTATTCATGGCCGGGTACCGGCCATTTCTCGATGACCAGCCGGCGGCTGGGGATGCAGGCGGTGAACACGGCGGCCTCCGGCTCGGTGGAGAAGATGGACAGCCGGGGCAGGTGGCGGGGTCACGCACCAGCCACACCACGCCCGGCGTCATGTGCGGCGCGGCGGCCTCCAGGACACGCCGTACCGCGTCCCGGCTGGCGAACGGAACCGCCTTCGCTGCGGCCTCGACGGCTTCGGGAGGGACGGTCACGGTCACCACATCCTGCAGACGCGCCAGAGACGCTCAGCGGTCCTCACGTGGCCGTGTGCGGCCAGCCAGATCCCGGCACCGTTGATCTGGTGCTGTAGCCAGAGCCGTAGGCGTACGCGGCGAGGAAGCGGGTCAAGGAGACGGACCTGGTTGAATTTGTCGCGTCCCCATACGACGCTCATTTCGTGACGGCTTTCGCTGCCGCTTCCCAGCCCGCCTGCGTCACGGCAGCCACAGGATCATCCCGGCTGGCATCAGCACAGTCCAGTCACCCCGGCTGACGTACGGCCCCTGCAACGACCCGAACCCGGTCACGTGGGCGGTGTTCTCGCGGCCGAGGACGGTCGCCCAGATGATGTCCGCGACATGGACGCCCTGCCGCTTCGCAAGCGCGGCCAGCGTCGTGTGCCCGTCGGCGTGGTAAATCCCGGACGGCAGCGGCCCGGCCGCCGGCAAGGTCAGCGCCCGGAACTGGGCCGCCGTGCCGCGGAACGCCGAACAGTCACACGCACCCGCCACCCCCGCCACCGTCGCTGACGACGTGAACTGCAGCACCGCCGGGGCCTTCCCGCCGTACGGCGCCCAGAAATCCGCCGTCACCTTCCCGTACAGCTGCGCGGGGGTGCCGGTGCCGTTCACGTAGTGGGACTGGAACAGCCAGTCCACAAACGTGGTGTCCTGGTTCCCCCAGTACCAGTGCGGGATGTACCCGCCGACCGGGTGATGCGGATACAGCTGCCGGAGCCGCGCCACGCACACCTTCGCGTCGGTAAGAGTCGGATGCGAATGGCCCGCCTCCCACGGCTCCACGTCGACGAACAGGGCGAAGCCCTTCAGGTCACCGGCGACCGCGGCGAAATGGTTCGCCTGCGCCGCCGCGTTGCCCTCCTCGAGGAACATGTAGGCGCCCGGCACGAACCCCGACGCTGCCGCGCGCGCGAGCATCTGGGCCTTCGCGTCCACCCAGAACGGGTTCGCATACCCGGTTCCCTGCGTCACTTTTTCCGAGCCGAAGGCGGTCGTGCTGTCGACCTTGGCCCAGTCGACACGAGCCTGCATCGACGCCGCGTCAATGCCGAATATCGGGGTGGTCATGGGGCGGTCCTTCCGTAAGCGGACGTGGCACTGCACGAGCACTGATGCGGCCCGGCATGGCCCGGGCCGAGGTCACAGAAATGCGCGGGCGTCCAGGCCGTCCCGCAGGGCGGCTGGCCGGACATCCACGTCCCGCCGCCGCCGTGGTGGACGCGGCTCACGGCTGGTCCTTAGGCAAGTAGCAGGCAGACACGCTGTTGGAGCTACTGGTCACGTTTCCGAAGGTGACGGACCACTGAACTGGCCAGTGACCGCGTGGAACCCAGTAACCTATGCGCGCCTGATCGTCGTTCTTCCTGGCCTTGCGCAGGGCGTTTGCCTGGCCGGTCAGCACTAGCCACGTATCGCGTAGCCGGTGCCATCCGCTGACCGGATCAAGCACGGGTTCACGTCTCACGGCTGGTCCTTGATCGGGGTGCGGGCCGCGGCCGGCTGCAGGCCGCTCATGGTGCGGGTTCGGTGGCTGGGGGCGTGCCGGGCCCGTCCGGCGGCACCGGCGACGTGCTATACGACCACAGCGAACTAGCCGGGCCGCCGAACCGGATGAGCGGCTTGCCTGCCGCCGTCCACTCTTCGAAGTCAGCCCGTTCCTGCGCGGACTGCAACGCCGCCGGCCGCGGCGTGTGGGGCGCCCGGTAGCCGGCCGCACCCGCCAGAACCCCCGACGCCACCGTCACGATAAGCCCGGTCAGGTACGGAGACGGCGGCGTGAACCAGTGATAGTTCGCAGCGAGGCCGAACACCAGCGACACGACAGCGCCGACGCCCACCCCGGTACCGACAGCGGCGGCAGGCTTGGTTTCGATGCCGAACGGATTACGTTTCACGGCGTTTCCTTTCCTCAAGGATGCGGCGGCGGATCGCGATCAGCGCCACACCGGACGGATCCGGGACGACGGCGCTAGCCCAGTCGGCGAGCTCGCGGCGCACCCGGGTTTCGAGTTCTTTTCTGGTCATCGGATGGATTCCAGTTCACGGACGATGCGGCCTGACGTGAGATCGGCGGGCCGCCAGACACCCCAGTCGGCTCCGGCAACGGACAGCCGTTCACCCCACTGGCGCTGGGCGGCTGACAGCCGGCCGGCGGCTGTCTTGAGTTCACGCAAGATGAGGCCGCGGCGGCCGCAGAGGGCGAGGTCGGGCCAGCCGGATACGGATCGCCTGGAGTCGTGGGGATGGTACCAGGTGATGCCGAGGAGGACGCAGAGCCCGGGCCTGGATCTGGTGCCGCGCGTGATGACGAACAGGAATTCATTTTCGGTCATGGCAAGGCCCGGTGATTGGGGTTTTTGCAGTCGGGCCGGATGCAAGACAGGCCGGGACCGAACCAGCAAGATTCGTGGTTGTCTTGTCCGGGTGCCTCGAGGCTGTCTTGCTGTCTTCCCTTATCAGGGAAGACAGCAGACAGCCCTCGGCTGTCACCGCTGACTGCACTGCCTGGAACTGTCTGAGACAGTTTCTTGCGCCAGGCGACGGCTTCGGCGATGCGGTTGGTGTCACCGGTCTCCATGCCGAGTTCCTTAAGCCGCCTGACGACGGCAGGACGGCCTGCGGCCTGCGGAATCCCGGCCGCGTCCCAGGTTGCGATCATGTCTGAGATGTCGGCCGGGACATGATCGGAGACACCTTCCGCCCAGTCGTGATGAAGCACGGGAATCTTGATCCGGATCAGGGTGAAGGCAGACAGTCCGTGTCCGCTGCGTGATTTCGTCCGCTCGAGCTGATATTCCTTCTCCGGGGCTGTCTCAGACAGCCTCCAGACAGTGTCTACATCGCCGTCTTTGGCGCTGGATCCGCGCTGGCCGCGCTCGGCGTCCTTGCCGGGATGGTCGAGTCTCAGGACGGTTATGCCGCGGGATTTCAGCGGCACGAGAGAACAGCGGTACAGCTGCAGGAAGGTGTCGGAGTCGTTCTCCTTGCCCTGCACCATGCGGGTGGTGGTGTCGAGGACGACGAGGGCAGCACCGCGGGTGACGGCGAGGGCAAGAAGGTGCTGCCCGCCGAGAGGAGTGTCCAGGGCGGGTAGCCCGGCGAAGGAATACATGTGCAGCAGGGCGAGCTCGCCCGCGGTGCAGCCGAATGCCTGCAGTCGCTCGGTGAGGTCGGTTACCCGGTTCTCGTCGTCGACGTAGACGACGGGTTCTCCTGTACGCACGATGCGGACGGCGAGCTCGAGGGTGATGAGGGATTTCCCGGTGCCGGGTTTCGCGAACAGGGCGTTGACGGTGCCGCGTTCAAGGAAGTCCTTTATCAGCCAGTCAGTTTCCTCTGGCTGGATGCTGAACGCTTGTTCCCAGTCGACGGGTGCGTACTGTGCGGCGATCGCGGCGAGGGCCGCGAGGTCCGTCTGCGATCAGGTCGCTGATGTTCTCGTCGGGATGGACTGCGGGTGTGCCGTAGCCGCGGCGGGCTAGCTGGGCGGCCGCGGCTGAGTAGTCGCCGTCGTGGTTGAGAAGCGTCCACGCCCCGAATTTCGAATACGGCACCTCGATGTCGAAGGACGTGGATGTACTGAAGACGTAAAGGCCGCCGGTTTCGCGGGTGGTGGCGGAGATGCCGGGACCGTCTTTGCCGGGGCGCCGCCAGCCACGGGCGTCCTGCCCGAGGGAACGGACGGCGTGCCAGCCGTGCGGGACGAGGATCTCATCCCAGGTCGCCCTGGCGTTGAAGTCGTCGCCGGGCCGGTCGTGGTCCGCTGTGCCGGTGTATCCCTGCGATGGCGGCGGTGGGGGTGGCTGCTCGTCCAGCATCGACGCGATGGCGTGCAGGGTGTCGCGTTCGGTTTCGGTGATGGTGACGATGGTGGCGGGGCCGCCGGCGGCGATTTGCCACGGCTTCCCAGTCGGGTGGGTGCGGCCGCCGGACGGGGCGACGATCGTGAATCCGCCCTCGCCGCGGGTCTCGATGAGGATGTCGCCGGCTGTGTCGCGGGCCAGCTTCGTGTTGCCGCGGGGGACGCCGTCCGTCCGGTAGAGGATGTGGAGGCCGCCGCTGGGGGTGAGCTCGGTGTAGCCGTTGATGATTTTCTGCCAGAGGACGGCGAGGCCGTGGTCGGCGAGGAGGTCGCGGTAAGCCATGTGGGTGCCGGCGGTGACGGCGCGGCCCTCGAACTCGAGCATCTCAAGACTGGCCGACACCGAACCGCAGATGATCCCGAAACCGTCGAAGGCGCCGTTGCTGAGCCATGCCCGGGCATGGTCCCGGTCCGGGCGCTCATGCTGGTACTGCTTCCAGAAGGCGGCTGGTGCCTTGGATCCGTCGGGGCGTGCGGGCACTATGCAGCAGCCAGCGTCATGCAACGCGAGCGCTGCGTCGAGCAGGGATCGGGTCACGTGCCCTGCCGCGGGTTCGCGCCGCGGCCCCGGCTTACATCCGGTCAGGGCGGCCAGACTCAGAACGGGACGTAGGAGGGATAGAGGATCGATAGTGCCTTCCGCTGTTCAGTGCTCATCCCGGCGAGCATCTCTTCTGTCATCCCGGGCGGCAGCTGACGTGGCCCGGCGGCGGGGGCGGGGGTGTCGGCGGCCAGGAGGTCGTTGACGGCGGCCTGGCTGCCCGGCGTGTACACGGCGGTGTACAGCTTGGGGGGGTTGAAGCCCCGGGATGATGCTTCCCCGTCGCCCGTATAGGTGATGGAGAGGGTGCCGCCGGTTTCGAGCTGGGCACCAGAACTACGGACGGCCTGGCGGACAGCGGTCAGCATGTTCCCCCGGATGTAGACGGCCCTGATCCCGTCATCGTCAGGAATGGCGGGGTCACGCTGGGTGGTTTGCAGCTGGACGACGATCTGCTTGCGGGGTGTGCCGTCATCCCAGAATTTGGGTTTCCCGGTGTCGATTTCGCGTTGCTGTTGCACTTCGGGGGTGCGGGCGATCCGCCCGGTGACGGTGGTTCCGGGTTTCTCGAATTTCGCTGAGGCGACACCGCCGCCCATGAGGAAGTCGTTGACGTTGCCGAGGTCGGTAGTCACGGTTCCTTGCTCCTTTTCTCGCTTACGCGATCAGTGATTCCTCGGATCCCGTCACGATGGCGGCATCCGGGTGGCCGGGGCAGCCCGCGGCCAGATACCGGCTGCCCGTTTTCAGCCACGGGCAGTACCGGCACGTCTTCGGAGAGACGGGGAACAGTCCCCACCTGCCAGGGAAATGTTCGGGGTCGAGGGCGAACAGGGCGTCGCGGATCCCGGCGAGCCGCGCCAGTGCTGTCACGGCCACGTCGGGGTCATACGGCTCGGACCACACGTGCAGGCCGGTCAGGGACGCGGCGCGGGGCAGGAACACCACGGAAACATGCCGGACGTTTTCGCCGGCGTTGGCCATGCCGCGGCCGTACAGATGGCCCTGGATGCGGTACAGGTCGCCGGGGCCATGCCGGACATATTCTTTGAGCCGGGATGGTGAGGTTAGTTTCCAGTCGGTCACGGTGCCGGTGTCCCGGTCGAACAGGTCACACGACCCGGCCAGGTCTGACGGCAATGTCAGGGTCCGCAGATCCTCATCGGTCGCGGGACGGACCCGGTGTTCGACGAGGTACCGTTCCCGGCCGAGCCGGGCATTCTCAGCGCGGAACATCTCAGCCAGCCACGCATGCACGGCGGTGCCCTGGATGGCGGCCCACGGCACGTCACGCTCAGCCGCAGCCGGCCGGACGCACATCATCTTGTAGGCGAGCCGCCGCGTGCATGGTTCACCCGCCTCGGACGGCCCGAGAGTTTCCTGGAGTGACCGCGGCGCGTTCGCGGCGGCGGAACCGATCAGGCTGGTGATGCGGTCAGCGTCCATCGGCATATTCCTGGGTCAGGAAGTCGTTGCGTTCGTCGTCGGTGTCGAACTCGGCGAACTCAAGCCACGAAATCTCCCGCTCACATGTGGCGCACCAGAAGTCCCAGTAGTTGTCCTCGAGGTCTTCCTGGCAGGTGGGGCAGCTGAAGATGAGGCTCACTGGTTCACCTGGTCTTCCCATGCCTGCTCTTCGACGAGAACCCCGCGCAGCCGTACGCACGTGACCCGCAGGAAGCACGCGAACGGCTGCGCGGGGTTCTCGTCGAAGAGCAGGTCTATGGCGCTTTCCCAGTCGGCGGGGCTGATGAGGGGCCCGGTGAACAGTTCGCGGATGGTGTGCCAGGCGGCTTGCGGCCAGCCCTGGAGGAACGCGAACGCGAGGATGATGCCGGCGGAGACGGCGATGGCCTGGATGGCCTGGGTGATGGTGATGGCGGCGACCTGGTCAGCGTTCACGGGGCCACCCCCGCCAGGTGCTCGAGTAGCCGGGCGCCGATGTGTTCCGTGTACTGCGGGGGGATGGCCTGGGTTAGCTCGTAGCGGTTCATCCAGTCGATGCCCATGGCCCGCTGCCAGTCGAGACGGGTCGGCCACCGGCCGAAAACGAGCTTCTCGGTGCGGCTCCCGGGACTTGTGCCGGTGACGGACATGGTTCCGGTGCGGTGGTCGCACGGTTGCCGTAGCTCGAAGGCACGCCACGATGTCTCGAACCAGCGTTCCCGTTTCAGATGGGGCAGGCCGAACATGCAGCCGCACAGTTTCAGGTCTGGGCGCATCGCTGCGCCGGGGACGTTTTCGATAATCCACGGCAGGCCAGTCACCGTGAGCCGGCTGCGCGTCGCCGGGAGCATCCAGCCGGTTCGGTGCGATTCGTATGCGGGTCCTGGTGATCGCATGTGGTCCTGGCATGGCGGCGACGCGTGGATGGCGTCAAACCCGTCCAGCGGATACGTCATGGCGTCGGCCTGCACGAAGTCGAACGGGTACCGGGGCTGCGGCCTGATGTCGACGCCGGTCACGTCGAACCCGGCCCGGTGATAGCCCATAGCGGCGCCGCCAGCGCCCGAGAAAAGATCAAGCAATCTAGGTCTGGTCACGGGCACAGTTCTCCGTAAAACTCACGCTCTGCTGCCTGACGCGCAGCGACAGCTTCCTTTGAGGTCGCGAACATGCCGAGATAGTGATTGCGGCGGCCAACCGTGATCTGGGCATGCCAGGGCTTACGCCGTGACAGGTCAGGACGGTGAGCAACGCCACGTACGCCAGAGGTGTTATTGCGGTTCAGATGTTTGCGGTTGACCTGGTTCAGCTGAGGCGTCACAACCCGCAAGTTGTTACGGCGGTTGTCTAGTTGGTCCCCGTTGATGTGGTCGACGTGCGTGCCTTCCGGCGCGGCCATCAGCAGTCTGTGCAGCACTTGAGGCAGGCTGCGGCCGCCATCCCAGACGGAGAAGTAGACGTAGCCGTTGTTACTGCGATACAGAGTCAGGTTCCGTACCAGTGGCCAGTCGGCCTCGTCGATGACGGTCTGGTGACCGTGAGGAAGGTCTAGGAGACGGGGCCGGGTCACGGGGTCGCCGCCGGTTCCGCGCGGGTGGCGCCGGTGCCGTGGGGGCCGCACCGGTGGTGGCCGGACGGGGTGTGCTTCCACATGGGCGGGGTGTGTCCGTGGCAGCGGCAGGGGACGACGGGGTGGCCGCAGTGCCGGCAGGGTTTCGCGCTAGCCACAGGTCACCGCGCGGCTAGCTCGATGTATTTCTCGTCGGCTTCGATGCCGATGGCGCGCCTGCCCGAGCAGCGGGCAGCGTCGAGCGTGGAACCGGAACCTGCGAACGGGTCGATGACGAGACCGCCGGGCGGGCACGCGTAGCTGATGAGCGGGTCAAGGATGCCGACCGGCTTCTCTGTACGGTGAATCGCCCGGCCGTGCATGGACCGCATGTAGATCACCGAGCGCATCAGGCGCGGGCCGCCGTCTTCGCTGGCGTAGCTCGCCGCGCCGATGTCACCCCACTGCGGCGGCCGGTGCTTGCGGCGCACCTGACGCTTCACGGCGTCCGCCGTTCTCGGGACCTCGTGATAGACAGTCCGCCACGGACCCTGATACCAGTGCGTCGGCTGCTCATGGACGCGGCTGAACCGGTCGGCGGACGAGTTCGATCCGTTGTGCTTTTCCCAGATGATGTCCTGGCTGAGCTTCCACGCGGCGAATTCGGCTTGGCGTTCGAGGTACATCCGCAGGGTGCCGAAGCACCACATGGACGTGCTGACATCCGCCGCGACGCGCGGCCAGCCATCAGGCCACTGGTCCCATTCCAGGCTGGTCTCGCCGTACGGCGGGTCAGCCACAACGCAGTCAGCGGTCACACCGAGCGCGGGCAGCACCTCCCGGCAGTCACCGAGATACAGCGAGCACGTCCCGTCGGTCCAGTACGGCGTCATGATGTGGCCGCCTTCACCGGGTCACTGACATGCCACAGCCCGCACACGGAGCAGACGTAGGCGCGCGCCTCGCGGCCCGTGGACGCCAGCCAGGCGACGGCCTTCTCTGCCCGCCATTCCTGCCGGTACGTGATCTTGAACTCACACGTCACCCGCTGCCGGTGCCGGCGGCGCTGCCCCGCGTAGGCACCCGTCCTGCGGGTCGCGGCCGTCTCGGAGCAGAACTGCTTACGGCGCCCGTTCAGCGCCAGCTCACCGGCGTTGTCGTCGCAGAAAATCGTTCCGCAGCGGGGACATTTCATGACGCGGCCTCGATGGCTTTGGGCCAGTATTCGTCTGCCAGCGCCGCCGCTGCCTGATGTGCCCAGCCGGGCCCTGGTGGCCGCCACAGCGCGGCGCGGGCTTCCCGCCGGGCGGAGATGCGGGGCGGCCAGTCGGTGACCGTGTCATCCAGTGCGACGGCGCCGGTGAGGGGCAGGTAGACGCCGTGGACGTACGCGGTCTGGATGGCCTGCCGCTCCGGCGGGTCATAGCTCGCGGGGGGCCATGCGCACCGGTCGTCTGAGCGGCACACGTCGTCGATGCATTCGGTGATCCGCCGTCCGCACGGCTGCATCGGCGAGACGTCGAACAGGTCGCCGATGTCCTCGCCGTTGTCGTCCGCAACGGGCTCGTAGCCGTCGCTGCGGTGCCGCGGCCGGTACCGTTCCGGCCGGCCGGCGAGCCAGGAGGGTAGGCGGAGGTTCCAGATGGTCCAGGCGAGGAACCAGACCCCGCCGGCAACAATTACGGCGCACAGGATGAGGCGCAGCATCACGGCGTGACCTCCGCATCCTCAGCAGGCTCGTAGCTGGCGTCGAACACGGTGGGATCGCACGGATAGAACTCGCCTTGGACACCCTGGATGATCCACCAGCCGAAACGGGCGAGCATGTGTCCTTCGATGGTCGGGATGATGACACCCCAGTCGCGATAGCCGATGTGCGCATAGCTGCCGTCCGGCAGGACAGCAGCGCCAGCCCCGTAGTCCCAGCGCAGGTTCTCGTCGTAGACGACGCCGCCGCACCAGGCGGCCATCTCGGCGAGGTTGTGCGTCTGTACGCGCTTCGCCTCGACGATGATGGGCTTCTTGCGGTACTTCACGGCGTGTCTCCTTCGGGCCACAGGTCGGGGCCTTCCCGGTCGGCGAGGGCTTCGGGTGCCAGTTCCGCGTACACGGTGCGGCCCGCGGTCTCTTCGGCTTCGGCGAGTGCCACGCCGGGCTGGCGGTGCGGCAGGACAGGCGGCGGCTCTTCGCCCTCATAACCCGGGGGCTCGTAGTCGCTGCCGTCGCTGAGCAGATGGAGGTCCCCCGGCCCAGGGTGGTCATCCGGCATGGTCGCCAGACCGGAAGCCCTGACGATGCGACCGTCGCTTTCCTGGGGCCGGGGGACGTTTTCGGCGGCGTGGCGGGCCTGGGCGTCTTCCAGCGGCACGCGCCGCATATGACCGTCGTCATCAGCGGCGTTGCGGCGGATGAACACCGAAGCGGCGTCCGACGCCGCCTGCATCAGCAGCGCGCAATCCGCCAGGTGGTCGACGGTGATCCAGTCATCGCGGTCGTTGAGGAGGATGCGGACGGGGCCGCCGGGGTCTTCCTCGATGCGGGGCCGGGTGATGTCGACCCCGGCCAGGAAGAATCTCGCGGTCATGACGCACCGTCCTCGCTGAAGTCGGGGTGCTTGGTGCCCATGTGGCGTTCCAGGTTGACGAAGTGGCGTTTGCAGCAGGGACAGATCCCGGCGGCGGCACGGTTCTTCAGCTTCGTCACCTGGCCGCGCGCTGCCGCTGCGGAACGCTCGGCCGCCTTGCGCTGGTCAGACTCGTGGGTCGCGCGGGCCTCAGCCGCTTGCCGGCGCTTTTTCTCCTGCTCGAGCAGGCTCGGCCCGTAACTGATCAGGTCGCCGTTGGGGCAGTAGAACCCCTTGCCGTCCTCCTGGCGCTTCCGCTCGATGACCTCGGGCATCGCGAAGTCGATTCCGCAGACCCAGCAGGTAAGGCCGGTCAGCCGCGCGGTGATGCTGATTGTCATGACGCTGCCCCCAGCGGCTGCCGGGCGGCGTCCATGTCGGGGCTGTCGCCGGCTTCGTGTTCGGCTTCGGCGAGGGCGTTCCTCGCGGCCCGCAACTCGGTCAGGGCATCCTCGTACCGGTCGCGGGCGGCGCGGTACCCGGCGGCCGTCATGAGTCGTCTCGCTCGTACAAGGCCTCAACATCGGCATGGCGGAAGCCGATGGCGGAGCACTCGCCGCAGGTCGAGATGGCGGTGAGCCTGCCTTCGCGTGCCCACCGGAGCACGGTGGCGCGGACGACGCGGAACCGGTCGGCGACCTCGTCGGGGGTGACGAGTTCGCCCCTGCTGGTGATGCTGGTGATGCTGGTGACTGTTCCCACTGGTTGTGTCCTTCTTCCGGTTATCGTGGTTGGTGCCGGTTGTGTCCGGCCCGGCCCCTCACGTGCATGCGTGGGGGGCCAACAAACGTCTAGGGGTCGCCGAGGTGGTCGAACTCGCCAGCCTTAATGCCAGCCACGAAGTCGGCCCACTCTTGAGGGCTGGACAGGACGGCGAAGCCGTGGCCGTTCTTCTGGTTCCGGATGCCGATGACGCCGTCGCCGTAGCGGTAGACCTCGATGCATTCGCCGGACGCGCAGGACGATGATCGCACCCACCCGCTCACTGCTTGCCTGGCTTCCCGGCCAGGTGAGCGACCTGGACATCCGGCTCGCGGCGCAGGATCCCGGAACGGGTGCCCCGCTCGTATTCGATGTCGATTTTCCCGTCGTCCACCCAGCCGCCCCAGTGCCGCGTGACCCTGGTGACCTTGACGGGCCGCCCGCCGACAGTGATCCAGTCGCCTTTGCTGACATTGCGGGCCTTCATGACGTGGCCTCGGCGGCCTCGTAGGTGGCTTCGAAGATGTCGGGCTTGCACGGGTAGAACTCGCCTTTGACGCCCTTGATGATCCAGTCGCCCGGGTGCGCCGTCATGGTTCCTTCGAGCGTGGGGATCAGAATGATCTGCGGCGCGTGCTCGGTCGGATGACTCTCGAAGCGCCATTCGCCACCGCACCAGCGGGCCAGTTCGCCGATGTCAACCGGGTTCTTGAACTGGCGGGCCTCGATGACGACGGGCTTCTTGCGGTACAGGCTCATCGGAGCTCCATGTACAGGAAGAGGGGTGAGCAGTGCCGCCGCGGCTACGGCGAGGACGGTGCGGAGCCAGGAGGGGAGCCGCAGCGGCACCCGCCGCCGCATCACGGGGTCCTCCGTGCCCTGAACGTGCTGTCCCAGATGTCATGTGCCCGCTCAGCGAAGCCGAGCCGTTGCCCGGCGGGGCAGCAATCAGCGCACGCGAAGTAATCGTTGGGGCATCCGGGTATACCGCAGTGGCCTTTGTCGTAGTGGCCGTGGCCGCAACTGAGGATCCTCATGTGCCGCCTCCCCAGCCGGCCCCGTCAGCCCGGCCCTTACCGATTTCTTGCCGGGCCTCCTGCACGGCCTGCGCCGCATGCGGGTACTTGGCGGCATATGCCGCGAGAGACTCCCGAGCCAGATCGTCCGCCCAGGCTTTCGGCACAGGCGGGGCGGCCTCCTGAGCGCCGACTGCCAGGGGCGTGCCCTGGGGGGTCAAGTGGAGGTCCTGCCGGAGGTGGACCAGGACACGATGCCGAAGCGCTTTCGCGTGATGGGTGGCGGAGGACCGAACCGCCAGCATGCTCTCTACCGAATTTTCGCTCGCGTACCGCTGCCAGTAGCAGTGCGGCTCCTCACACTCAGCCGTGGTCGGAAGCTTCTGGTAGTCGACGGCGAGCGGTGTTTCGTGCCGGCAGTCGTGGAGGCGGCTCATCGCGTGGCCGCCAGTGCGTCACGGACCGTCACGAACATCGGGGGCCGGTTCCTGCAGCGCATCGCGCGGCCGGCCGCGATCCGGGCGTTGACGTCGCGGAGCGACTGCGCGTAGCCGGGGCTGTTGTGGCTGCGGTGGCCGCCGATGCCGTGCTTGCGGCTGCTGAGGTTCCCGCGACCTGACTGGCCGCTCATGTGCCGCCTCCCCGGCCGGCCCCATCGGCCCGGCCCTTACCTTTGGGCCGCTTCGTTTTGGTGCCGCATTTTTTGCATTCGTGTTCGATGTCGCCGTTGGTTTTGGCGGGGAATTTCCACACATGGGGCGGGCACTTCGCGCGTGGCGGCTTCTTCGGCGGCGGCGGCTTCTTCGCCATCACGCGGCCACCTTCCGGCGCTTGTTCCTGCGCGCAGCCGGGCGCACGCGATCATGCAGCTTGTCGGCCACTGCCCAGTCAGCGAGGCGGTCTATTTGCGTGAGCGCCGTCAGGTCAAGGCCGAATCGGGCGAGCCGATCCTCCCACCCAGGCGACCGCCAGACGTACGGCCTGAATGGCACACCGTTGCGCAGCGGGATGTACTCGGCTTCCGCGTGCTCATCCCGGTGCGAGCCGTCAGGACTAGTCAAGCGGACCGGGTTATGCCAGAGCGCATCCCCGGCTGACGTGGCGTTCTTCCTCGGGCCCTTCAGCGAAGCGGTCGGATTCCGGAAATCGCCGCTGCCCTCGCGCGGCAGGGCGAACAGGCCCGAGTGGTCGCGGGGCATCGCGCGGCGGGTGTGCAGCGTGCCGAATGCCGGCCGGTGCCATTTCCCGTAGTGCTTGACCTTGGCCATCACGCGGTCGCCTCTTTGTCGCTGGCGAGCCGTTCGACGTCAGCGAGCCGGAACACCTTCGCGCCCCGGATGCCGGCTGTCTCATGGACTGGCGTGATCAGTCCTTCACTGACCCAGCGCAGGAAAGTGGCGCGGTGAACGCCGAGGATTTTGCTCGCCTCGTCACTCCCGATCAGTGAATCATTCCGCATACGTGAAAGGTTCGCACAGCGGGTAGCGGTTCCGCAAGGGGATCGGCAAGTACTTGCAAAATGTTTCGTGTCTGTGCGAAACTTTCCGCATGAGCGAGCAGCCAGACACAACGGCGGGTCTCCCGAAGTTTGACCTCGCCGACAAGATGCGGAAGTCACTCCGGCACGCGGGGCTCGGAGTGGCCGAGATGGCCGACTACCTCGACGTCGACCGGTCGTCAGTCAGCAACTGGCTGAGTGGCCGGATCGAGCCGTCCGCGCGGACCGTCCAGCTGTGGGCGCTGCGAACCGGGATTCCGTACACGTGGTACTGCCACGGGGACCTGCGGCCCTGCGATTACGCGCCGGTCCAGGCAGGTTCCGGCCGCCGTGCAACTAAAATGCAAACATTGCAGACTAGCGCAGTGGCATGATAATGGTAGTCACCTGGCTCACCTACCCGCAGGTAACTTAGGAGGTCCAGGGATGACGACCAGGCGCATGACAGGCAGCGCAAGCGAGAAGGCAGTGCGGGACCACCTCCGGCACCTCGGCCTGGAAGCCAAATCAGAGCGCACCATCTACGAGCGGGGCCTGCTCCTGGCCCGCGTCCAGAAAGCGCTCCCGGTGCCGCTGCTCGCCGCCACGCCGGAACAGCTGTATGACTGGCGGGCCCGGCTGAAGGTCAGCAACAACACGATCGCCAACTATGTGAGCCACTGCCAGATGTTCTACCGGTGGGCCGCGAAGCAGGGCCTGATCGGCGCGGACCCGTCGCCGGACATCCCGGTGCCGGCGACCCCGAGGCGGGTTCCGCGGCCC
>WNFL01412067.1_pt1 | contig 14959 bp, 16 predicted proteins | sample 5400361 | NCBI WGS metagenome assembly WNFL01 (sample SAMN13153351, study PRJNA577476) | soil metagenome | isolation source: 40 cm soil on Douglas fir-dominated hillslope | place: USA:California | collected 2013-09-17
ATAAGCAAGGCTAATCAAACTCCCTTCAGAAAATTCTTTTCCGAAAAAAGAAAGGCCAATCGGCAATCCGCTTACTTGTCCCATCGGAACAGTGATGTGCGGATACCCGGCTATAGCTGCAGGAGTGGAAAATCCATAACCTGTAGAATAGTCTCCATTGACCCAATCCGTACACCACGATGGACCGAACGAAGGTCCACAAATAGCGTCCAGCTTATGTTCATCCATTGTTTTAATAATGGCATTTCGCGCCAAACTCAACGAGTGACTAAGTGCATCGATATATTCTTTACTCTTGAGATCGCCTTTGGTTTCACTTTTTTCCAAAATGTCTTGCTTGAACCAGGGCATCGCTTTGGCTTCGCTTTGTTTATTGAACGCGATTAACTCTTTCAATGATTTTACTTTTCCTTTCGCACGAGCAAGATATCGGTTAAGGTCTTCCTTGAATTCAAAGAGAAGCACGGTAAACTCATCTTTACCTACTCCTTCTATCTGTTTGAGAAAATCAATTTCAATAATCTCGGCTCCTTGCTTTTTGATTTGATCGATCGCATTCTTTAATAAATCACTGACGCCCTGGTTTCCCTTGAGATAAGATTTTTCAAGCCCAAGTCTTTTTCCTTTCAATCCATTTTTATCGAGGAACGGAGTGTAGTCAGTTAGAGATTTTCCTTCACTTTTTTTTGTGACTGCATCAAGTTCATCCTGTCCGGTGAGTGCGCCAAGTAAAATGGCAGCATCATGCACAGAGCGTGCCATGGGCCCTGGAGTGTCTTGCGTATGCGAAATAGGAATAATGCCAGAGCGGCTCCACAACCCAACTGTGGGTTTTATACCGACAACGCCATTAATGGATGATGGACAGATTATTGACCCATCAGTTTCTGTACCAATTGCGATAGCACAAAGATTGGCGGCCACAGCAGAACCGGAGCCAGAGCTCGAACCACACGGATTTCGATCAAGAACGTATGGATTTTTAGTTTGTCCACCGCGGCTGCTCCATCCACTGCTAGAATTGCTTGAACGAAAATTGGCCCACTCGCTCAAATTTGTTTTTCCCAAAATCACTGCGCCAGCAGCTCGCAGCTTTTGTACAATGAATGAATCAGCCGATGGCAGATTTCCTTCCATCGCAATTGAACCCGCGGTATTCATCATTTTATCGGCTGTGTCAATATTGTCTTTAATCAAAACAGGAATTCCGTGAAGAGCCCCGCGAATTTTACCCGACTTACGTTCAGCATCTAGGCTCTCGGCAATGCTGAGAGCATCCGGATTTAATTCAATGATAGAGTTGATCGTTGGGCCGTTTTTATCGATGGCATTGATCCGATTCAAATACATTTCGGTAATCGATCGAGAGGTCAGCTCGCCCGATTTCATTTTTTTCTGAAGTTCATCTACAGTGATTTCGTTAAGCGGAAATTCTTGGGAAGAATCGCTTATTGTATCTTTTTTCTTCTCTTGAGGGGCGCAAGAATTAAGCACAGGCATAGCCACACTGACCAATGCCAAGTTTTGAATAAAGTTTCTTCTTTTCATTTGAGATGTAATCAGTTAAATGAAAAATACAAAATTCATTTATTTTATTACCAACGTTTTTCCATGAGCGAGTATTGCCTTAATGAGGGTGTACGACAGTTTTGCATTCCTTCCCGCACCCGGCCCTAAAGGGTGTCAGCGCACGGGTGGTTATCCCTTTAGAGAGTCAGAGATGAGCGATGGCAAATGACAACTTACAAAACTGTCGCACACTCCATGAGAAATGTTATTCGCCTTTCATGAATTTATTACCTTGCGCATGGCACAAATTCATTTTAGATGAACGAAATCACTCTTAACAACCCGCGCATCATCCGCGCGTGGTGCATGTACGACTGGGCCAACTCGGTTTATAACCTGGTGATCACGACTACATTTTTTCCAATTTATTTTATTGCAATTACCAGCGCTGCTTATGGCGAAGGCAATGTTCCATTCATGGGCAGGCACTTTAAAAGCAGCGCGCTCTATGATTACACACTTGCTTTTGCATACCTGACCATTGCTCTTCTCATGCCCTTACTTTCGTCAATTGCGGATGCAAGAGGGAGCAAAAAAAGGTTCATGCAATTTTTCTGCTATTTAGGTGGGGTTGCCTGCTTCTGTATGTTTTGGTTCAAAGGACCAATGCCAAGTGTCACATTAGGATTGATCTGTTTTATTTGCGCGGCAATCGGTTACGTTGGAAGCCTAGTCTTTTACAACTCCTATCTGCCGGAAATAGCTGAGCCCAAGGATCAGGACAGGATAAGCGCCAGAGGTTATTCGCTCGGTTACCTGGGCAGCGTGTTGTTGCAAGTCATTGGCTTTGGTTTGGTGATTTACTTTTCTGGAAAAGGCGATGAGACTTCTGGTCCACGTTATACTTTTCTTCTCGTTGGTTTGTGGTGGGTTGGATTTGCCCAAATAACTTTTCGGGCGCTGCCTAATCCAAAATTAAAAACCGGAAAATGGGATACCAATTTTCTAACCTCGGGATTTATTGAATTAAAGAAAGTTTGGACGCAGATAAAAAGCCTTTCTCTATTAAAGTGGTTTCTTACTTCTTTTTTCTTCTACAGCATGGGTGTGCAGACCGTGATGCTGGCAGCCACTTTATTTGGTGCACAAGTTTTAGAATTGCCATCAGACAAACTGATTATAACGGTAGTACTTATTCAATTGGTTGGAATTGCCGGGGCAATTATTATCTCCCGACTGTCTGGCAAATATGGGAACTTAAATGTGCTGCTCGTTGTGATTTTGCTTTGGATACTCATTTGCATCGGTGCCTACGAAGTGGCGCTTTTGAAAGAGGCGAACTATAATGTGGAATATTATTTTTATGCACTGGCAATAGCGGTTGGCTTAGTGATGGGCGGGGTTCAATCATTGAGCCGAAGCACTTACAGCAAGCTTTTGCCTGAGACAAAAGATACAGCTTCCTTCTTCAGCTTTTATGACGTTACGGAAAAGGTCGCTATCGTTATAGGAATCTTTACTTTCGGCTACATTGACGAGATGATGGGGATGAAGAATTCCGTATTGAGTTTAATACTTTTCTTTTTGGCAGGAGCCATTTGCTTGCTGATCGCAAAGCGGATTAAACCAGCAGTTCATCAACTTGTTTGAGATGTTGAAAGTATTGACCTAGTTTTGAATTGAAATCCTTTGATCTATTTCCTAACGCGGAAAGAAAAAGAGATCGAAATGCTTAAACCAGTGTTTCGATATCAAAAAGCAAATCCAAAACAAACACCTGCACGTACACCAAAGCCATCGAAAGAAGAGGTAAGATCGAAATTGTTAACTCCCGATGTAACTTTTACTGAACCTGAATTATAGCTTGGGCCTATAAACATATCCAACGTGACTTTGTCTTTAAATAGCCATTGCCTTCCTAAAATTAGTCCTCCTCCAAAAGTACTAAGAGTCCCTTTATCATTCTGATCATCGGACAACGTATAGCTTTGGTATCGCATAAAGGGTGCAATGTAAACGCCATTGAGCACCACATTAGTAAGATAGAGTCTGTATTCGGGTGTAAATCCAAATCCCGAAAGTGATGTTCCACTGTTTGAATATCCTGTATAGAAAGCACCGAACTGAAAACTTTGGTCCTCTTTTAGCTTTCGCTCAAATTGTAGATTTAATGTTTTAAGGGCCGGGCTAAAAATATTAAGCTTCAGGTTGTTTTTCTTGTCCTGAGAAAAGGCTGAGATTGAAAGCGCACTAGCGAACAAAAATAATAGAATCCGTTGGGTCATAATTATTTGGTTTTTTGATTGATCAATGTGACAGTGTGTAAATTAAATATTTTTCTATTCACACATCTTTTTATTATGTTTTCGGTCCGATGAATATGGCTCACCTGATTAAAACCTTCTTTTAATAACACATTACTCAAGGTTCACCCTTATGCTTCAAATGTAAATTTGCTCATTAATTGATTTGAGACGTGGATAGCAACTTGCTGAGATTATGGTTGAACTCTTTTATCTGTTTTCCCAATGGGGAGAAAAACTCATTGTCAAATTGCTCAACAGTCTTTACTGCCTGAATTACAGTCTTAATACCTTTATCGGTGAGTGAGACTGTTTTTGCACGAGTATCCGTTTCATGCTCTTGTCTTTTGAGCAACCCTTTTTTCTGAAGCGTTCGCAAAACAGTAGATGTCGTCATCGGATCGATTTTAGTGTGCGATGAGAGTAAAATCTGCGTTACGTTTTGTTTGGAAAGTGTCAGCCAATGAATACTGGCAAGCAACACGAATTGCGAATGAGTGAGCCCGTGTTTCCCCAGTGCTTTTTTTATTTCGCGTTGCCAGAGGTTAGTCACTTGCCAGAGCAAGAAACCAGAGCTGTCTTCGGCCTTATCAAATTGAAAAGGATTGTCTTGGGATTTCATGTTCAAACATTTTCATCACAAATCTGCATAAACCCGCCTAAAACTCCACTAGTCGAATGTTCTTTAGATACCACTGCAATCCCGTACTTAGACTTTTGCATGGCTTTCGATTTTTTTCGCTGCCGCAATCAAAGCTTTTTGATCTCCTTCCAAACCAGCCACAATATCTTTCATCACGATTTTGTACCAGAGTGCCGACAAGATTCCGGTCAGGGTCATTCGCACCATGATCTTCAAGCCATGTTCAGTCTCTTCATACCAGTGTTCTCCATACATCGTTGCCAAAGGAAATGAAGTCATGTCCTTGAAGTAAGTTTTCTCCTTCACTTCTACCAACTTGATTTTGATTTTCGGGCCACCTTTTGGACGCAGGAGAAATGAAGAATTGCTTTCGAACTTGCCTTGCAGTTCGGCAAACTCAACTCCATTGTCCCAGGTATTCCAGTGGTTCACATCAGAGATAACTTTCCAAATTTGTTCTTGCGAAACTTCTGTAGTAATGACAGTAAATGCTTTTTGTATCATAATAAGTTTGTTTTTGTATGTACAAATATAATATGTGTACTTATTATATACAACGTTAGTATTCGGAATTTGGAGTAAAACTCTGATAATCAGTCGAAAAAAGTATTAATTTTTTAAAGATAAGGAAGTTGAGCAGGAATTTGGGATTACTTATTCTTGTCGACAGCACTGATCACCAAGCGCACAAACTCGCCAAGTTTCTGGGGATCCAACCAACGTACCGCAATCACTAAATCATGCTCGTTATCAATTACAATGAAGTTGCCGCCAAAACCATTGGCATAATAAATATCCCTGGAGATATTACCCAATTCATTCTCTTGATTGGTCCACCACATAAATCCGTAAGATTTGTTTGCCGCTGAAGGTTGATGCAAAGCGTTTACCCAGCGCTCTGAAATTAGCTGCTGGTTTTTCCATTTTCCTTTTCTTAAGAAGAGGAGACCAAATCGCGCCTGATCCAGTGTGTTGATAAAAAGACCACCCCCATGATGGCCGCCACCACTCACGGATTGCATCATGGTGCCATCCACATTCACAAATGAATTTTCATAGCCATGCCATCGCCACGTGGATGAAGCTCCGATGGGGTCCATGATTTTCTCTCTGAGCACAACAGGTAAGGGCTTTCGCCAAACATGCAGCAGTGAATACGACATAAGGTTAACACGCACATCGTTGTATTCAAAGGTAGAACCGGGCTCAAGCAGCTTTCTGTTTTTCCAATCATCAATGCTTCCTTGCTTTGGTGGCCGATCAGCCCAATCGCATAAATCGAACAAACATCCCGACCAATCGGAAGACTGGGTTAGCAAATGCCTCCAGGTGATTTTAGAATTATGCTCGCCCTCATATTTCTCCTCCACATAATTGCTTACGCGATCATCAACACTTCTTATCAATCTCGAATCATACGCGAGACCTGCAATGGTTGAAAGGTAGCTTTTTGTGACACTGAAGTCCATATCCACCCGTTTTACATCGCCCCATTGAGCCACGATATATCCTTTTCTCAGAATGATACCTGCAGGTTTGCCACGTTGCTTCATCGGCCCCAGGATTTTATAACCAGGCTCATTCACAAACGATTTTAAAACGGCTATCCTTAAATCGTAATCGGTTTTGGTTTCATTGTGAATGGCAAAGCTCATAGCGCTGTCCACAAGCTGTGCATTCATTTTTAGCTCAGCCGGCTTTTTGGTTTGCCAAATTGAATCAGGGAAATAGACTTCTTGTGCAACCAGTAAATTAACTGACCCACAAAAAAGAACTGTAAAGATGAATCTGGAATGAAGGGCTCTCATGGTTGAGGTTGTTGAGAACCCAATTTAAGAGGAAACCTATTTCGAAAAAATAGTTTCTATTTCAATGGGATTAGTTAAGGCCTGGTGGATCGGGCACTTGTTCGCAATGGCCATCAATCTCGTTCGTTGGGTTTCATCAAGATTACCCTTGAATTCTATTGACCTAACAAATTTTGACTTTCCTTCGAGTTTCTCAAGAGTGATATCAACCAGAATCTCATCTAAGCTCCATTTTTTACGATCGGCATACATACGCACGGTGATGCAAGTGCACGCAGCCAAAGAGGAAGCCAACAGCTCGGAAGGGGAGAGACCAAGATCTTTTCCGCCAACATCAACAGGCTCATCAGCAATAATCGTATTCGTTGCCGATTTTATTTCAGCGCGATAATGATCCCTGCCGATGTGACCTGTGACTTTGTACATGCTCAATTTTATTTTCAGTCCTCTAACGTTCCAAACTTTCCATTTTCAAAATCACCAAAAGCTTCCACGAGTTCGGCTTGCGTATTCATCACGAAGGGACCGTAGGCTGCAATCGGCTCATTGATCGGCTCACCACTCAGCACAAGCACTGTTGCATTTTCATCAGCGGTGATTTTGAATTGCTCCCCGTCATTCTTGAATAACACAAAGTGATTGGCAGGAGCGGCTTTGTCATTCACTTTGACATTTCCATCAATCACTACCAATGCCGTATTGAAATTTGCGGGGAGTGAAAACTCGGCTTCACCACCTTTGTTCAGTTTTACATTTTGCAAATGAACAGGCGTGAATGTAGAAGCTGCACCTTTCACTTCTTTATACTGACCTGCAATGACTTCAACTACTCCACCGTTATTAGCAAGCTCGTATTTATTGATGGTCGCATTGGTTATCTCCTGGTATTTCGGTTTCGACATTTTGTCTTTGGCGGGAAGATTTACCCACAATTGCACCATTTGAAAATCGCCACCAGCTTTAGCGAAGTTTTTCTCATGATATTCCTTATGTAAAATCCCTGAAGCTGCGGTCATCCATTGCACATCTCCCTCACCGATCACGCCACTGTTTCCGTCGTGGTGAGCCACTTTTCCTTTGTAGGCGATAGTCACTGTTTCAAAACCACGATGCGGATGCACACCCACGCCTCTGGGCTTATCAGTAGGAGGAAAATAGAATTTTGAATTGTAATCCATCATAATGAATGGATTCATCCGCTGCATGCTCAATTTGCCCGGAATATAGCTGTGTACTTTAAAGCCATCACCTACAAAATGGGTTGCGCCTGGTGAGATTACTTCTTCAATATGCTTAGCTGCCATAATGTTCAAATTATACGTTTAAACATCTAACTGGCGAGTGGCCCCAAAAGTTCCCTTGCATTATTTCCCCTGATAATTCGGTTTTCTCTTCTCAACGAATGCTTTCATGCCTTCCTTCTGATCAGCAGATGCGAACGTGAGGTAAAAATTCTTTCGTTCAAAGGCGAGGCCCTCATCGAGTTGGGTTTCAAAGGAACGGTTCACTGCTTCTTTTGCCAATTGCACCGCCACTGGCGACAACTGTGCAATCTCTTTCGCTAGGGTCAGCGCTTCATGCAAATACATTTCCACAGGCACCACTTTGCAAACCAATCCGTAATAGTGCGCTTCTTGCGCTGACAAAAATCTTCCGGTCAGGATGAGTTCCATTGCCTTTGCTTTACCAACTGCCTTGGTCAAACGCTGAGTTCCGCCCGCACCGGGAATCGTTCCAATCTTTATTTCGGGCTGACCAAACTTAGCTGATTCTGATGCAACGATCGTGTCGCACATCATGGAAAGCTCGCAGCCACCACCCAATGCGAAACCACTCACCGCAGCGATGATCGGTTTTTTTGTTTTGCGAATCATGTCCCAAGTGCTGAACTGATCGATCATCAGCATATCCATGGCAGTGGAGTCGGCCATTTGTTTTATATCAGCGCCAGCAGCAAACGCTTGCTCATTTCCGGTAAGGACAATGACACGCACATTTTCATTTTTGTCAAGAGTTTGAAGCGCTTCCAAAAGCTCGAGCATAAGCTGCCGGTTAAGTGCGTTTAATTCCTTCGGACGGTTCAGTTCAACAAGAGCGACTTGCGGTTCTTTTTGTTCAGTGACTTTGATGAATTCCATGGTGAATAAATTTTGAATGTAAAGCTAATTGAATTTATGATTTTGATTTTAGCTTTGAAGATTGGGATATCAATTTGGAATTTGCAATCTGTAATTTGTAATTTTTATTGAATGAAAGTATTGTTCGTTTGCCTTGGAAACATTTGTCGTTCGCCCCTGGCTGAAGCTATCTTTAATGACAAGGTTAGAAGGAAAGGATTGCAAAAGGAATTTCAATCCGACTCGTGCGGTACTGGCAATTATCATGTGGGCGATTGGCCTGATGACAGAACAATCAAATGTGCACAGAAAAATAATATTCTCATTAACCACCTTGGCCAACAGCTAAAGCGATCTGATCTTGACGACTTTGATTTGATCCTGGCGATGGACAGAAGTAATCTTCACAACATTTTGAAGTTTGCTGACGAGGAAACGAAATCGAAAGTGAAGTTAATGCGGAACTATGACCCACTTGGCATTGGAGATGTGCCTGATCCATATTACGGAAACGAAGGAGATTTTGATGAGGTGTTTGAAATTTTGGATCGATCGATTGACCGATTAATTGGTGAGATTTCCCGGCAACCGGATTTAAGTTAACTTAATAGACCATCTTTAAATACTACCTTATGAAATCCAAAATTATTTTGATAGTAGCTTTCTTCTGGTTTGCGAAAGCTCACGGCCAACACTATAATTTGTTTGAAACGATGCTTACCTGTGACAAGTCGCAAAAAGAATTGATTGTGGCAGGCCATGATAAAAATAAGATTGTGCTAAAAGCGATGGTGAAAGAAGGAAAGCTTCTCAACTTCATGGCCAATCAGCAATATCAGAATGACAATATTATTTTGACTTACAGGGTAGCCACTGAGAGCGAACCTCGGTTCAAAGAAATAATTGCGGAATGGAAAAAGCGGGCTGACCTTTCGTATCAGGAATTATTTAAAAACTTTTGGAAAGGATGCCCCAGGCGTAAAGACTCTATCGTGAACAACTCAGTTGTGACCTATCCCGTGATTAAAAACCTTGATTCTCCTGTGGCTATTGTTGAAGGAATTGACGAATTGCCGGATCCTAAATTGGAATACAAAATTGTGATTGACTTTACTACTTTTCCTACGGTCGGAGAGAACAAAAACAAGATGGACTCTTCTTCTACAAGCTGGGGTATTGCTGACATTGGCAGAATTTACAATTTGCATGTGGCAGCCGGAGTGCCGAAAGAGAAAATTCATTTTGTGGTTGCCGTGCACAGTTTCGCATCGCGGATGTTCTTTAATAATGATGCTTACAGGAATAAGTACAAGATCGATAACCCCAATCTTGAAGCTATTGAAGAGTTGGCGAATGCTGGCGTTAAATTTTTGGTATGCGGACAAAGTCTTACCTGGATGGGCGACAAAAAGGAAATGCTGATGCCGCAGGCCAAAGTGAGTCTTACGGCCCAAACCACTCTTTCTTCATATCAGCTAAAGGGATACGCGCTTAAAACCATTAAAGATGACTAAAAGCTCAGCTCAAAGCCTTCAATCTTTGCAACAGTGGTGGATGCGAGTAATGAAAGAACACATAAGCCGGGTGAGGAAATAAATTGCTCAGTGAATCGACTGACAATTTTTTTAAAGCATCAGAAAGAGCTTTTCCGCTGAATTTTTCTTTGGCGTAGGCATCGGCTTCAAATTCATTTTTTCGACTGAGCATACTCATCCCTAAACCGGTAATACCAGAAATGGGAGAGAAGAGAATCCCAAACGCAAGCAGGTTTAAATGAATGGCCTGTTGATTTCCTCCTAAAGCCAGGGAGAGGTTTGAATTGTAAATCATTTGCGACAAAACAAAAAGCATAAAGAAAATCTGAGCAACAGAAATCACATAACTCCAAATAATATGTTTTTTCTTGAAGTGACCAACTTCATGTGCAAGCACAGCCACCAACTCATTTGTAGAATGATTTTCGATCAGCGTGTCGTATAATACAATTTTCTTTTTCTTGCCTATACCGGAAAAAAAGGCGTTTGCTTTCTTCGAGCGTTTTGAACCATCAATTACAAATATATTGTCGAGAGGAAAATTTACGTTCCTTGCAAATTGCTGAATGGCGATTTTTAAGTCACCATCTTGTAGCGGAGTCAGCTTATTGAACAACGGGAGAATAAGCGAAGTGTAAAACATGTTCATGAACAAAACGAAAGTGGAGGCAATAAGACCGAACCAAACCCAGAAACTTGGCCCGATCTGATTCACTAAGAAAATCAGCAACGATAATAACGCACTGCCAATCACCCCACCCAAAATATAGCCCTTGAGTTTGTCAGTGAAGAAAGTTTTGATGGTTGTCTTATTAAAGCCAAACTTCTCTTCAATTACGAAAGTTGAATAAAGTTGGAATGGAATTGTCAATAAATCTGAAACAAAGAGAATAGTTCCAAAGTAGAAAAGGGCCAGCAGTGTTGGATTTGATGTTAAGGGCCGCAATTGTTGATCAACCCACCCGAAGCCACCGAAACTCAGCATCGCGAGTGAAGCCACAAAGCTGATTCCGCTGGTCAAAAAAGAAAACCGTGTTTGAATGCGGTTGTACTCGATCGACTTTTGGTACTTCTCCTGATCATAAAATGCCGCTACTTCTTCAGGAATATCCTTTCGATACGATTTTAGATTCAGGAAGTCGAGCAACTGACTGAAAAGATATGAAATCACGGTAATACCGATAATAATGTAGAGAATAATTTGTGGTGTCATGTCTGGAATATACTTTCGGGTTGCAATTTAGATTATTGAAAACAGACTATGCAATTTTCTATCAATACCCCAGCACTTCTTTTTCCTGCCATCACCTTATTGATGTTAGCTTACACCAATCGGTTTCTTGCCTTGTCAACTTTAATCAGAAACCTGCACACTAAGCTTCAGCAAGAAACAGAAAAGGGAACAAGCATTCACGAACAAATTAAAAACCTGAAGCGAAGGTTGGTATTGATCAAACAAATGCAGGCTTCCGGTATTTTTAGTTTTTTCCTTTGCGTCCTGAGTATGCTGTTCGTTTATTTTGGATTTGAGATCCTTGCCTTCACAACGTTCGGCTTGAGCCTTGGGTTCCTCTTGCTTTCGCTAGCGCTTTCTCTGAACGAAATTCTGATAAGCACACGTGCACTGGAGTTTGAATTGAAAGACATGGAGAGCTAGAATAGTTATTTGATCAGCCTTTGCATAGCGACATTCACCCTCTCGAAAGGAAATGACTTAAGCGTTTGACCCATCATCGAGGAGATTTCCTGAAGGTTAAGGTTACCAATACTTCCCTCGTGGGTGTGATTGATTTTGGTTGAGTAGTTGAATTTTCCTTCCTCAATTTCTTTTCCTATTTTTTTATAAGCATCACGGAAAGGCACGCCTGATAAAACCAACTTGTTCACTTCCTCAACACTGAAAAGATATTTGTACTTCTCGTCTTCGAGCAAATTTTCTTTGATTTTAATATTGGAAAGCATCAAGCCCGTCATACGAAGGCAATCGCGGAGTGTTTGAAAGGCAGGAAAGAGTTTTTCTTTCAGCAATTGCAAATCACGATGATAGCCCGAGGGAAGATTGGAAGTAACTAAAGCAATTTCATTTGGTAGAGCAATCAACGTATTGCATTTCGCACGGATCAATTCAAACACATCCGGGTTTTTCTTGTGCGGCATAATGCTGCTTCCCGTAGTGAGGTCATCGGGGAAACTGATGAAGCCGAAATTTTGGTTTAGAAAAAGACAGGCATCCATCGCCAGCTTCGAAAGAGTAGCAGCTACATTTGAAATTGAAGAAGCAACGATGCGTTCTGTTTTTCCTCTTCCCATCTGCGCGTAGACTACATTATAATTCAAATCCGCAAAGCCAAGCAATTCCGTTGTCATTTTTCTGTTTAACGGAAATGAAGAACCGTATCCCGCAGCCGACCCCAGCGGATTTTTATTTACCACTTGATAAGCCGCTTGCAACGTAATTACATCATCAATCAAACTTTCTGCAAAAGCGCCAAACCAAAGTCCGAAAGATGAAGGCATTGCCAATTGCAAATGCGTGTAACCGGGAAGAAGCTTTTCCTTGTGTTGATCGCTTAGCTTAATCAATAAATCAAAAAGAGATTTGATCTCATCAACCAACTCCTCCAGTTGATGTCGCACAAAAAGTTTAATATCAACTAATACTTGATCGTTGCGAGAACGGCCGCTGTGTATTTTCTTTCCGACATCTCCCAGTTTTTTGGTAAGTAATAATTCAACTTGAGAATGAATGTCTTCTACCCCGTTTTCAATTTGAAAGTTTCCTTTTTCAATTTCTTTGTAAATATTCTTTAGCTCAGAAGTCAAAGAAGTCAATTCATCTTTGGCAACAAGGTTAATTGACTCCAGCATCTGAATGTGAGCAAGCGAGCCGATCACATCAAATCGAGCGAGGTAAAGATCCATTTCCTGATCTTTGCCTGTAGTGAAGTCGGTTACTTCTTTCAACGAGTCCTTGTCTTTGCTCCAGAGTTTCGTCATTCGATTTGCCTCAACATGTTTTTCAATTCTCTATCAGAAATATTTTCTTTTTCGGATTTATCATAAATAGAGAGCAGGAAGACCGATTCCTGAGTTACCTGAACGTACGAAATTACTCTGCTCCCTCCTGATTTACCCTTACCCTTTGAAGCAATAGCTAATCGGACTTTATAACAATTGTTACCTATCGAAATTCCCAAAGTTGGGTCAACAGAAAGTTGCTGACCTAATTCTGTTATTTCATTTTTTAGTGAAGGGTATTTTTTGGAAAGTTTTTTGGCTTCTTTTCTAAAATTAGAAGTAGCAATTATTTTATAGCTCATTCAGGAAATCGTTCAGCATCACGGGTTTTTTCTTGCCTGACTTTATTTTTTTAACTTCTTTGACTGCCTGCTGCAACCCGTCCAGTATTTCCTTCTTGCTGCTGCTTGTCTCTACTTTTTTGACAAAGGAAAGATTCTTTACCAGACTGATAAAGAATTGATATTTATCTTCGGGAATATTTACTGTAACCTGTTTCATGATAAATGCAAATTTAAATTATTTGTTTTGATGATTCAACATGCTAATCGATTCAATTTCATAAGAAAAGATTTTGAAGTTTCGCATACTGAAGGAGCATGATGGTCTTTCCGTCCTTGATTTCTCCTGTTTCAATCATTGAATAAGCCTGTTCGAACTTCATTTCGAGCACATCGATGTCTTCATGACCTTCAACCCCGCCACCTTCAGTCACCTTCATATTCCTGGAGTATTCTGCCACGAAAAAATAAAGCACTTCGGTAACTGAGCCTGGCGACATATAAGCCTCGAAAATCTTTTTTATTGAAGACACCTTATAACCTGTCTCTTCCTCCGTTTCTCTCCGAATGCAATCTTCCGGGTTGTCAAGATCAAGAAGCCCGGCACATGTTTCTATGAGCATCCCGGATTCATTGCCGTTGATATAGGTGGGAAGGCGGAATTGCCGGGTAAGAATTACAGTCTTGCTTTCCTTATTATAAAGAAGAATGGTTGCTCCATTTCCGCGATCATAAGCCTCGCGACTTTGAGTAATCCATTTGCCTTTTTTATTCTGATAATCGAATGTTATTTTTTTTAAGGTATACCAGTTATTAGAAAGGATTTCAGTTTTGGAGATTTTTACACGATTAGTCATTTGCTGAATGTTTTGGCAGGTAACATGTAAATCGGTTAGAGGTTTTCTATTAATTGAATGTACGATTCAATCCCTTCTCGAATTTCTTTCAAATAAATAAACTCATCTTCGCTGTGCGACCGAGCTGAATCACCGGGGCCCATTTTAATGGATGATGCAGGTATCAAAGCCTGGTCGGAAGTTGTGGGCGAGCCATAAAATTTCTTGCCCAATTTTTTAGCGGACAAGATCAAGGGATGACTTTCATTTATTCCCGAAGGCCGCAGGCGAAGTGATCTCGGATTTACTTCACACTTTACGTTCTTCTTGACAACCTCAAGTACTTCTTCCAATGAATACGAATCTGTAACTCGAATATCCCCTGCGTTGATAACGGTTACAGACATTTTTACTTTGCCAAGCGCGGGCGAAATTTTCGGAAACTCGAATGCTCGAAACCATTCAATGTCCGGCAATGCCTCGTAAATTGCGTTGACGCCTTCCTCACGTGCGGCATGACCTGCTTTACCCCTGGCAACACAATCCAGAACCAACAGACCTTTTTCTGCAATGGCCACTTCGGTCAGGGTCGGTTCACCAACAATGGCACAATCAATTTTTGGCAAATCACTCCAAATACTCTCAATCCCATTGAAGCCAGAAATTTCTTCCTCTGCAGTCGCAGCCATGACCAAATTGTATTTCAAATCTTTTTTATCACAGAAAAACAAAAACGTAGTGATTAGCGACACCAATGGGCCGCCCGCATCGTTGCTGCCAAGGCCGAATAGTTTACCATCTTCAATAGTTGCCAGAAACGGATCGCGCGTGTACGCAGGATTTGGTTTTACAGTGTCGTGATGCGAGTTGAGGAGGAGTGTTGGTTTTGAGCTATCAAAATAATGATTG
>WNFL01071001.1_pt2 | contig 14954 bp, 11 predicted proteins | sample 5400361 | NCBI WGS metagenome assembly WNFL01 (sample SAMN13153351, study PRJNA577476) | soil metagenome | isolation source: 40 cm soil on Douglas fir-dominated hillslope | place: USA:California | collected 2013-09-17
CGGCACAGCTAACTTACTCATCGGTCAGACGCAGCATTTCAGCGCCATAGATGAATCTGGCCGCCCGCGCGCTGACGCCGCTTGGACTGTGAGCGATACTACCATCGCCACTATCTCCCCAGACAGCTCGCCCATCCTAACCGCTGTCGCTCCCGGTCAGGTCACTCTGACCGCCACGCTTCAAGCCAGTTCTGCCCAAATCCAAGTGAACATCTTTTCTGGCATTTCGCTGACCGCGGGTACGGTGCGCTGGTCTCTGGCTCCTTCGCCCGGCCTGTCAGTTCAGCAAATTGTTCAGGCAGAGCCCGTGGACGGCGCCCCCGACCTGTACGCCATCGAGGCCAGCTCAACGACATGCTTCTCAGGCATAAACGTCCGCGCCACCACGAGCGATGGCCAGCAGCTCTGGAGCCGGCAACTTAGCGGAGGATTTTCAGCCGCACAGCACTGCGGAACGGCCGCTTCCGATGGCAATGGTGGACTCATTGTCCAAACTTACGCCAATACCATGGTCGATCTAGACCCGCAAACAGGCTCGACAATCTGGCAATACCCCACTGCCGGCTTAGCTTTCGCCGTCAGAAACGACGGAACTATTTTCACTTCACATTTCGAGCCCGGACCTCCCACATCTTTCGGCGGTGCCGTACAGGCTCTTGTGGCTCTTGACGCCACCACTGGCTCGCCCATCTTCCACTACTCCATACCTCCGAGTTTTTCTACCAATGACATTTCCACCTGCAACCCAGGAACTTTAGTGAGCGGTTCCGATTCACTTGCGAGCTTGGGAGCCGATTCCAACGGCAACGTGTTCACTCTGGTAGACGTCACGAATAAAGTTTCAGGAAAAACTCCATCCCCTGACACTCAACCATGCAACGGACAATTGTTCGACGTCTCACAAAACCAGACGGCATACCTCCTCAAGGTCGCATCTGACTTTTCAACTACCTTGACTCAGTTCCATTCAAACGGCTCATTAATTGACATGGGCCAGCCTTCCACTGTAATCCCGGAAGGCAACGGCGGGGCTATGATCTTTTGGTTTATCTACCCGCAGACTTATTACATCACGCGCGTAAACACCTCTAGCTCAAACGACCTACCGCTGCAATATCCGCTCCATATAGGCGTACTCCCTGCACGTATCGTTCTCGGGGAAAATGGCATTGCCTACATTGCGGACCGCCAGACTGTGGTTGCCTTTAACCAAACATCGGGTTCGATACTTTGGAACTATCAAGTCTCCGATCTTGACAGCGACAAGCTAAATATTGTCGGCGCCACCTCCGGCGGAGGCGTAATCATCAACGATCAAGAGTCCGGCCTCATCGCCCTGGACGCCAACGGAGTCCCAGGCACACCCTCCGGTTCCCCGCTTCCTGCCGTCACTCCCTGGGCTTTAGGAAATTGGATGGGTAGCGCAAACGGCGCCATGGCCGAATTTCCTGGACCGAGCACCTCAATCGCAGCGTCCGCGTGGCCATTTGCAGCAGGTAACAGTAGCAACGAAAGCTCGTCACCAAAACTGAACATTGCCACTTTCATGCCCATTGCGCCTGCGGCAGGCACCGACAATGGCAGGTTCAATTCGGCCGCCGGGGCAAAGGCTGACCTTCAGACTAACATCCCAAAGAAAATCGCGGACGCCAGGATTTATACCGATTCAACGCGCGTTTCACCTCTCGCCTCGATTCCGAACTTCGATCTCGAAAGCGGCAACCCGCTGGATGTCTTAGCGTTCATTGGTCACGGCGTGTACGTCACCTCCACCCCAAATTTCGCCATCGGCATGCTATTCACGGATAATCAGCTAGCTAGGACACCTCATCCTGATATCCCCGGCCTCAACTATCAAATTACATTCCCCGAGACAACAACCACACGCGACATCTTGCGTACCAGCGCAAAGGTAATTTTTGTTGCAGCCTGTGATACGGGATTCGTATTTACAACTTGGTGGGACATGACGCTCAATGCTCCACCCGGAGGACGAACGCTCATCGTTCCGGACTTCTCTGCGATGGCCCAGCTAGCCGTTAACAACGGGATCCCGCTCGCAAACTCGCAGGATGTCGACCTGGTGCAGGGAACAGTTGCTTGGGAAAAGCTTGTCAATAAGTTGAATTCGGGCAAAACAGCTCAGCAAGCGGTCGATGCAGCAAATCAGGAAATCAGCGCCGTCTATCCCACTCTTATTTATCCCGCCGGCCACCGGCTTCCACAGATAGTCTTTAAACTGATAGGAAATCCAAGTCTATGCCTACAAAATTGTCCTTGAGGGGCACATTACTAATAACCTCGCGCATCCTCATGCTTGCGCTACTGGGGCTATCTGTTCTTTGCCCTCCAGCGTACGAGCAGGAACCTGCGCCTTTAGCTGGACGCTATGTGACTCGGGCCCGCGACATTCTCCGAACCCTTTATCCCCAACTGAATGGGAAGGGCTACGCTCTGAGCATCTCCACGCCGATTGACTATGACCATCCGGACGACGCTTCGCAGAACTTTGAGTTAAATGTCGGAGATAATTTCAAAGATCTAGTTCTTGGTTATATAGGAGGCTGGCAGGGAAAGAAGCCAAAGGACTTCAAACCTGGCCCGATTCACCCAAAGCAATATCTCACGGCCGTGTTCATTTACGCTCATGGCGAACTGAAAACCTTTAGCGCTTCGGGGTCTTCTGTCGGAGCCCCGGATGATGAAAACGAGTTGGTGCAGCAAGTCAAAGTATCTAACCAACCAATTTCCGCTGCCAACGCAAATATCGTCCTCAAGAGCGCCGGTGCCAAGTATGGTCTTGCAGACAAAGAGGCTTTTGTCCGTGACCTTCCGATCGCGAAACTTGAGTCCTTTCTCGGAAAACTATCGGTCACCTCAGTGAACCTCGAGGGTTCAGGCAAGGACGATGACATCCGCGCATCAAGTTGGCCCACCTGGACTGTTCTTACCAAAGCCCAGCAGACAGATCGACAAGTGACTGTCGAGATGATCTTTGAGCCTTTCAAAGGCGACCTTATATCCCTGATCGTAGACCCGGATCGGCACTGACGGTCGGTGCCTCGTAGGCCGATCGTTGAGTGTGGGTCCTTGACTTGCCCCTAGTTTTCGCAATGCCGGGCGCCGCATGCTTCGTTTTCTGAAGCGTTCTGAAGCGCTGCCCTTGCGCTCCGAATGCCGTTACGGAGCGTGCGGATTCTGATTTCTTTGCGCCTCGAAGAGATTCGTGCAACTGTACCCGAACCGTCCCTCCGGCCAGTTGTCCCCGCGTACCCCGGCTGCTATCTTCAACCTCGACGTTCGCGCCAATGCCTTGCTCAGCTTCTCTTCTAACCTCACCCGCCACAATTCCGCCCACGCCTCCCGCAGTACATCTCACAAACAATCGATTTCCTACTCCTTTGTTTTCAGCATCTTCTGAGTTGCTTTTTCCGCAACTCCTTTGTTCTTACAACCTTCTGCGTTGCCCCCTAGTATTTTCCCCAACGCCCAAATCCCTCCCCTCGCCCAACCTCTCATCGTTAATTTCCGATATGTCTAGACATTCCGTTCCGATATTCAGGGCTGGTAGTAAACCACATGTTTTCAACAGCTTGCCGCCTCTTATTTTCTCTTGCCTCTCTTTTCCAGGCTCCCGTCCTTTGTTTTCAATCGCTTGCAGCCTCTTTTCCCAAAACACGGGGGGTACATGGGCATGCATGAGGAGAACTGTGTGACTCGTTTCGTTTCGTTCCTTACTCTGCTCGCATTCTTCGCACTCTCGCTGACGCTAACTCCGAGGGCGGAAGCATGGGGCTGCCGAGGCCATCAAGCGGTCGCCGCATTGGCGGAAAAGCACCTTACCCCGCAGGCGAAGCAGGCACTGCTCGCATTGCTGACGGCAAATCCCATCGATCCGCAACTGAAACGCTATTGCGGGCAAATGGGACTCGATCCCTTCGTGGATTCCTCAACTTGGGCCGACGACGAGCGCGGCCGCAATCCAAGCACGGCGCCCTGGCACTTCATCGACATTCCCATCGGCGTGACGCACGGCTCGGCGCAAGAGTTCTGCGGCGCAGGCGGTTGCGTGTTGTCAGCCATCACGGCCCAGCTTGCCATCTTGAAAGATAAAAACGCTCCAGCAGCCAAGCGTGCCGACGCGTTGCGATTTATCATTCACTTTGTGGGCGACTTGCACCAGCCACTTCACGGGTCGACCAACAGCGATCGAGGCGGAAATTGCGTCCCGGTCAAGTACTTCACACGAAATCCGCATGCTCGGAACAATTCTTATACTCCGAATCTCCATCATGTTTGGGACACGGAAATTCCGGAAAGCCAAATGCAGGGAGCCGACGCCGCGGAGTTTGCGGACACGCTCGATGCCGCGTTCGAGAGTTCGTTCGCGGCATGGCAGCAGGGCGGCATGCAACTGGACGCGTGGGCTTGGGAAAGCCATGACCATGCTGTGGAGACAGCCTATGGAGCTTTCAGCAAGCCAATTGCTGTCGAGCCGGACGTTCCGCTGAACTCCTGCGCGGACGATAACAACATCGGGCAGCGTATGCTGCACAAACATCTTGTGATCGGGGTCCCTTACCGGGACCAAGCGGGATCAGTGGTTGAGGAACGGCTGGCGCAAGCGGGAATACGGCTGGCAATGATTCTCAACGACGCCGCCAAATCCAGCCTATAGCAAACTTTTTTGAAAATAACCCGCGGGCCGTTCTGCTACGGCTTTTTCGCAGCGCAGTTCGCTGTTTCCGAAGGCATAATCCCAAGCGATTTGATGTAGGTCACCAACTGCCAGCGTTGCGGCTCGGGCAGCTTCGACCAGACGGGCATGCCCCGCCGCACTACGCCGTTCGTCAAAATCCAAAAAATGGCCCCCGGGTTGGCGCCTTGGACCTCGACGGCACGCAAACTGGGCGCCTTTTTCCCGCCGAGTGCGGTCTCGCCGTGACATTCAGCACAGTGCTGCTCAAATACGATTTTCCCGGCAGAAACGGCGTCAGGGTTCTGCTCGAACGGGTTGCGTTTCGCTCGGGCCTTCTCGGGCGCTTTTTCAATCTCGCTATATACGGAGTCCTTCGGTCTTTTGCTGGCGCTCCCAGCGTCTTGGCCGGCGGTCGCGGACCACGCGACAAGTATCCCCGATATACAGAGCGCTGCCACGCAGACCTTCATCGGCCGCGTCCAAACACGCGGCCCACCATCTCGCCGAATCCGTTAATTTCATAGGAAAGTCCCCACCGCAGGAGGAAGCCGTGGCTGTTTTCGTTTAGCCCGAATCCCGGCGAAACGCGCAGGGTCCAACCCGAGGGCAAATTCCAAGCGGCTACCGGCGCCAGATATTGCGATGTGTCTTTCAGGCCAAAACTATGACGATCGCCCAAACCCCCGTACATCTCCATGCCAGCGACAAAGTTCTGAAGGCAAAGATTGCATCGTTTGGAGGAGGCCGCCAGTTGCAGCGGCCGGCTTGCGCCGAGTGCGTACCCGAACTCCCAGGGTTGGTTTGACAGATTTTTGGCGGCAAGGGTATTTTCGGCGAAGTTCCACCCCTTATAGGTGCTTGAGAGCAGAAGCTTAAATTCTAGTTCGTGTTTCGTTTCCCGCCGAAGAAGCGAGTTAGGCTCAGCGAAATCAGAGGCAACATCGTGGCCCTCCACTTCTTTCATTATTTTATCCGCGCCGTTGAGCTTTGCGTACTCGACATAAATCACCGGGTTGATGAAATGCTCATGCTTGAGAGGACGAAACCGATTTTCCCAACGGAACCCCGTAAAAAGAGTACTGTCGTTGAAGGTGGTTTGGCCATCGAGATAAAACCCGGTCGTCCACCATGCCGTAGCGCCGTATTCCAACTCAATCCAGAAAGCATGGAAGTCATTGCGGGCGTGCTGTGTGCCGAAAGTCGAAAAGTATTCGATCTCCAGATTGCCCGGCTCCTCAAGATAGTGGTCGTAGGTGACAAAGTAAGCGCTCTCCTGACTCCTGGCGGATATAGGAACAAACAGTGCGAACAGCAAGAAAAGTGACCCGCGGAGCAACCGAGAGTGGCTAATCGACATGACGTTCTCCTGCAACTGAGTTGCAACAAGGATATAAGACTAACTTGGTCCGATTTAATTGGCAAGGGCGCTAGGGGCCGTGCTGTTGATCGACGCCGACCCAGGGGCGAGTGGCACCGCCAGCGACGGCGAATGGCATTGCCCATGGCATTGCGCAACGGACGGGAACCACCGCCGAGCGTCAGCATCGGCATCAGCGTGTATTCGGAAGACGGGCGCACGGCGCCAGAAACTGTTGGAAGTCGCTGACGGCCACCTATACAAACGTAAGAGGGCCGCACACGCGGAGGGCGGTGAGCCGGTTAAAGTCTACACGGGCGTATTGGTTGACAGCGACGCAGCCTGAGCGCGATTCTGGCGTCGTTTCTGAGCGCACATATTCTTCGGGAGGACCCGCCGTGGACTCTGCCGATTTCGTTCTTGCCCTGCTCGATGAAGCCTATGAAAAACGGACATGGCATGGTCCAAATCTGAAGCAGTCTCTGCGTGGAGTGAGCGCGAAACAGGCGGCATGGCGCCCGGGACGCGATCGCCACAACATTTGGGAAGTCGCGCTGCACGCCGCGTATTGGAAATACGCGGTACGGCGAAGAATTGAGGGAGGTAAGCGCGGTTCCTTTGTGCTTGAAGGCAGTAACTTTTTTGCGCGGCCGGAACCAGGTGCGAATACTGAAGCCGCATGGAGCGCAGACAAACAGTTGCTCGAGCGCGAGCACCGCGCGCTGCGGCTTGCAATAGTAAAGGCGCGAGGAACAGCGCGATGGGAGAAGTTGCTGCCGCAATTGTGGGGGATCGCGTTTCACGATATTTACCACGCGGGTCAGATACGGCTGCTGCGCAGACTGAGTGGCAAAAAATAGCGAGCGACACTCGCGAAAGCATCTGCCAGCCACTCTCGCGTTCATTGACTTAAGCGGCACCGCATCCTACACTGCGCATCATCTGCCGGACAGGGCGCACACGTTGCCCCCTCCTTCCTGGCCGATTCTGCGTGGTTCCCGGCGGTGTACGTTGCCAAGCTCCGTAGTGTCGCATTACCGTCTACTTAATCCGCTAGGCAGCGGCGGTATGGGCGTGGTCTACCTCGCAGAAGACACCGCACTGGGGCGCACAGTAGCTCTGAAGTTCCTGTCCTCCCAAATTGCGCAGGATCCCAAGCGTGTGGAGCGCTTTCGCGACGAAGCGCGCACCGCATCTTCCCTGAATCATCCCAACATTTGCACTATTTATGAAGTCGGAGAGCAGGAAGGCGAGCTGTTTATCGCCATGGAGTACGTGGAGGGCCGGCCGCTTTCCGAGTCTTTGCGCGAAGGCGGTATGGCCGTGGAAACGGTTCTGCGTTACGGCCGCCAGATCTCCGGCGCGCTGGAACACGCGCACGAACGCGGAATCGTGCACCGCGATCTTAAGCCCGCGAACGTGGTGGTCATGCCGAATGGCACGGCTAAGATCCTGGATTTCGGCCTCGCCAAGCGCAGCGATCCCGACCTCCAGCGCAAGACGACGCAAGATGTGGCGACAGAGAGCAGTGTCGGACTGACCGGAACCCTCCCGTACATGTCGCCGGAACAATTGCAAGGCGGTGAAACCGGACCGCAGAGCGACATCTGGTCGCTGGGCGTAATGTTGTACGAGATGGCGTGTGGTGCGCGACCCTTTCGGGGAGAGAACCTGTACCGGCTGTGCACCGCGATCATTCAAGAACCGATGCCGCCGCTACCGGGGAATGTTCCAGCGGGATTTGCCGCGGTTATCAAGCGCTGCTTAGAGAAGGAGCAGTCGCGGCGCTATCAACGGGCAAGCGAACTGCGTGCCGCTCTGGAAGCGTTGGAGATAAGTAGCACGAGCGTCGTGGCGCCAGCCGCTCCCCCAGAGGCTGACACCGACCGAAGAGCTGCGTTGTGGATTGTGGGTGGCGTGGCTCTCGTGCTGTTGGCCGTCGGCGCCGCCCTATTGTGGCGCAACGGCGTCGGCCCGAGGAGTGCCAACACCGCAGCCATCAGCGTTCCCCAAAGGGTGCAGCTCGCAGTGCTGCCCCCTGACAGTGTGGCTGGGTCCGAAGACAGCGCGTTCAACGACGGTTTGGTGGAGACGCTGACTTCGCGGCTGACTGTGTTGACGCAGAAGCATCCGCTTGCGGTTATTTCAGCGAGCGAAATCCGCGCGCGCAAGGTCGGCACGGTGGACGCGGCACGCGCGGAATTCGGGGTGAACCTTGGATTGGTTATCACCGTTCAGCACGCGGCGGAACAGGAACGAGTCAATTATTCACTGGTCGATGCTAATACGCATCAGCAGTTGCGCGGGGGAACGATCACCGTCCCGCGCGGCGATCCGTTTGCCCTGCAAGACCAAGTATCCGAGAGCGTTACGCAAGCGCTCGAGTTGCAACTGCAACCTCAGGAGAAACAAGCGATGCAGGCGCACGGGACGACCGAGCCCGCAGCCTACGATTTTTATCTGCAAGGCCGCGGTTATTTACAGGACTACGTCAAGTTGGAAAATGTAGAGAATGCCATCAAAGTTTTTAACTACGCACTTAAGAAAGACCCGGCCTTTGCCGCTGCGAATGCGGGACTTGGAGAAGCCTATTGGCGCAAATTTCGGTTGACGCATGACAATCGGTGGGCGAACGCAGCGGTAGAGAGTTGCCAGAGGGGCGCAGAACGTGACGCCACGTTGGCGGCCGCGCACATCTGTCTCGGGTGGGTATTTGGCGGCACAGGCCGCTCCGATCAGGCACTTGTCGAATACCGGAAGGGGCTCGACTTGGAGCCTACGAACGATACCGCGTACGCAGGTCTCGGCTATGTATACGAGCAACTCGACCAGCTCGATGCCGCCGAAAAGACGTTCAAGCAGGCGATTGCAATGCGCCCCAACTACTGGGCAACGTACAACTGGCTTGGTCTTTTTTACATGCGTCATGCGCGCTACGAGGAGGCCGCGGCAATGTACTCCCAAGTGGTTTCTTTGGCGCCAGATAGCTTTACCGGCTACTACAACCTGGGGGGCGTCCGCATCTTGCAAGGGAAATACACGGAAGCTATTCCATTGCTGCAGCGCTCGCTGCAAATCCGCAAAACCGCGGATGCGACGTCCAATCTGGGCACGGCCTATTTCCAGTTGCACCGTTACGCGGATTCGGCGGCTGCGTTCGAGCAGGCCACACAGCTTGATCCCTCCAATTATGTTTTTTGGGGCAATTTGGGAGACGCTTACTACTGGGCTCCAGGGAGAGGCGCGGAAGCGGCAGCGGCTTATGGCAAGGGCATTGCGCTGGGCGAACAACAGCTCCGTATCAACCCGCGCGACGCCGATGCACTGAGCAGCCTAGCCATGTACCACGCCATGCGGGGAGAACGGAAGGCGGCGCTGGACAATGTGGACGCGGCGCTTCGCATAAAGCCCAATGGCCCAGATTTGCTCTTCAACGCCGGCATAGCCTATGTGCAAGTCGGCGAGACGCAGCGCGCGCTGGAAGTACTGGAGAAGGCGGTCGCGGCGGGCATTTCGCCGGCAACGTTGCGTGACACGCCGAACTTTGATGGTTTACGGGCCAATCCCAGGTTTCTCAAGCTGATTCAACGATAGAGATGAGTGAAGGAGAACGATATGCATGCAATTGCTGCGTGTTGGGGCGCCGCTGTGCGGTTCGGCGTAGTTCTGCTGGTGCTGTTGGGAGCGAGCGGCTGCGGCAACAAGGAGGAGTCGCAAGAAGAAGGGAAAAAGCCGAAAGTTACGGGGAAAGGGTTCTCTTTTGAGTGCGGAAATAAAAAGGTCAAAGTAGACGTTCCCCCCCAGAAGCCCGCAACACCGGAAGCGGTCTATGTTTGCGAAGGGGATACTGTGACGTGGGATCCTGCAGCCGCGGTACAAACGTTTGAGGTGGAGTTCAAGAAAGATTATCCGTTTGAAGGGCTTACAAAGAAATTTCACAAGGGAGAGGGCCCATCGCCAAAAACAAAACATCAAAATCCAGGTCTTACGGTTTACGAATACAAACTCACCGTCAATGGCCAGCCTTACGATCCGCAGGTAGTTGGCGGGGGTAACTGACCAGCTGACGAAGGCGCCGCATAGCGCCGGCGCGATTGATGACGCCCTGGAAAAGGCGAATTGCTGCGATACCGGTGGCACCGGCGGCGAGACAGGATTCCGCGTTATCCAGCGTGATGCCTCCGATGGCCAGCACGGGAATGGACACGCCACGACAGACCTGTTCCAAGCGCTCTGTGCCTTGAGGTGTGCCGAACAGCTCCTTTGACGGCGTTGCGAAAATTGGGCCGAAGAAAATGTAATCTGCGCCATCTCGTTCCGCCGCCTGAGCCGCTTCGATGGAGTGGCAAGAAGCGCCGAGCAGGAAAGATCGATCAACGGTCTGCTTCTGCACCGGTGATTCGACCAACCGCTTGGCTTCCGCAACCCGCATGCTCTTTTCGCCTAGATGGACTCCATTGGTGCGCTCGGCTATCGCTACATCTAAGCGGTCGTTCACCAACACGCGAATGGGGGACGAACGTTTTGCGGAATATTTCGCAGTAATGCGGAGAGCTTGCCGCGTCAATAGTGCTAGCTCTCTGGCCGCCAAATCCTTTTCTCGGATCTGCACCCAGTCGACGCCCGCGGCCGCGATCTCTTCAATCTTCTGTGTTAAGGCTGCAACCGACTCTGCCGGATTCGCAACAGGTAGGCTATGGCGATCTGTGACGTAACAGAGCAGCGGAGAGTTACCTCCCGTAAGCGGGCTATTGCGGGTGGACACGGGACGCGGCAGATGGCGCAGGGTCAGGCCCAATCATGTTTACCGCCAAAAAAATGTCCAGCACGCCAAGACCGCTTACAGCGCCGCGAAACGCGGGGTGCAGCAGGATGCGCATCAGCGAAGGAAAATGGCTCAGAAAATAATTCTTCTCCCAGATCGAGGTCCACGGGAGATAGAACAAGATTGCGCCCATAATGCACAGGATGACCACCAGCAGCGCGCTAAGCATTCTATTCATGAAAGGTTGATAGATCTGGCAAGCGAACCTGAAACATCAACGCATCGGCTTCTGAAGAGCGGCGATGCGCTCACCCACATCGCGATAATCAATGTTCATCGCATAGACCTGGGAAAAAGTCTTCAGAGCCGCATGCGGCTCGCCCGCCGACTCCTGGGCTACTCCTAAATCATACCGCAACGCCAGAACACTTTCCGGATCGAGGTCCGGAGTGCGTAGCGCGCGGTCGTACCAAATAGCCGCAACGCCCGGCTGCCCCTTGTCCATGAAGGCAAGCCCCAAAAGGGTGCAGCACTGCATTGTGTACGGGAACGGGCGGCCGCGATCCGTGGCCTTGGCCACCTTTTGAAATTCGCTGATAGCTTCTTCCAGAAGCCCCATCTCTCGGAAGGCAATTCCGAGATTGTAGTGTGTCTCAAGATCTTCCTCTTCCGCTCCCATTTCCCCCAATTCCGAGCGGAATTCGTCGAACACTTCCTTCAGCGGCCCACTCTCCATCGACGTGGATGCAGAGGCAGGCTTGGGCACAGGCTTGGATGAGTTGTTCCCTGCCACACGTGCGTCGGCTCTCGGAGTCGCAGCAGCGACGGGAGGCGCTGGGTCGCCGAGACCAAGCTGGTCGATCTCGCTGGCGAGGTCCGCAAGAAACTGATCGGAAGCAAAGCTGTCCGCCGCCGCAGGAGGCGCGGCGTTCTGGTGAACTGGCTCCGGCTTGCGTCGCGCGGGCGGAGGGCTCGGAGGCTTCTGCTCGTGCGCAGGAACAAGCGGTTCGGCATCGAGCACCAGCTCGTACTCCTGCTCCACCTCGAACTCCGGTTCTGGTGCTTTGGGCTTCTCCTTGACCGGTGGTTTTTCCTTGGGGGGCTTCGCGGCCGGCGGTGGCTCCGTTCGGAAGGCTGGCTCGCCAGAGGATGCCCGTAACGCTTCTTTCTCGAAAATCGACGCAGTCTCGTGGGCTTCCTTGCGAACCGAAATTTCGGGGAGCTCGTCTGCGACGGAAATATCCCCAGAAGTCTCGGCGAAAGGATTTGTGCTCTCTGGGGCCGCAGCTTCCATCGGAATTTCGAATTCAGGCGCTGCATGGTCCCGAACGGCGGGCGCTTTCGCAGCGGGTTCGGCGGGCTGCGTGTCGCTGAGCATCGATGCCCATTCATCCGATAGATCGACCTCGTGAACCTCTTCCCTGGCCGGCGCAGGTTCCTCTGGCACCGCAAGCTCTTCGGGTGGCGCTTTGGCCACGGTTGGCGGGGGTTCGGGCGCGGCAGGTTGCGGCGGAGCTAGATCCTCGTCCGACAAACCGGCAGCGCGTTGGAAGCGGCGGCGCAGTTCCTCAAAGCGTTCTGCGCTGCGGACGTCTCCGCGCTCTGTATGAATTTGCTCCAGTTGTGCGGCAAGTTCCGCGGTGCGGCGGTCGTCGCCGGCGCCCAGGACGAAATCCAGCAGTTTCTCGAGCGTCGGGGCATGCTTAGGCGCTCGCCGGAGGATCGCCTCCAGCAAACCTATAGCTTTCTGCGTCAGTCCATAACTCGCAAAAAGGTCAACATCCGTCAGAGACTGCGCAATGAATTTTTGCGTCTCATCATCGAGCTGGCTGTCCGAGGAATCCTCGGCGGGCTTTGCTCTTACTTCCGGTGTTTCAGCCTCTGTAGGCAGTCTCGGAGCAGCCGGCCTCACCAACTCGACGGGCAAGTCCTCTTGTTCCTGATCCTTCGCCGCCGCTATAGGAGCTGCAGAAGCCTCTTCCTCCACGTCGTGTCCCAGTTTGCGTAAGACTGCGTTGAGCTTGCGCTTGGGAGAATCGCTTTCTGGCTGCCGTGTAATAAGCTGCTCGTAGACTTCTTTCGCGCGCTCATATTGTTTGGCACCTGCCAGAGCGTCGCCTAGGTGAGCGAGAGAGTCCGCTAGCCGGAAAGAATCACTCGTGCGTCCGTAGAATTCTACGAGCCATTCAAGCGGCTCGATGCGTCCAGGCAGCCGGGCGGTGAGCTCGTTCAGCAGCCGACCCACGTGCTCCTGCTCCCCAGCGTCAACCATGGGCACTCGGATGCGCTCAAGCAGCTCCATTGCCCGCTCGCCTTGATCCGCTTGTAGCAGTTCTTCCGTGACCTTTTGCGCTGTGCCGAAATTTTTGGGATCGGCGTCGAAGACTCTCAGCGCCAGCGCCGCGGCATTCTCCCAGTCGGAGTTCTTCAGATACATGTCGAGCAGCAACTCGGTCTGCTCGCCGCCCTTATCGAGATCGGCGACTTGCTCCAGGGCCTTGGCCGCCTCCGCCACATCTCCCTTGGAGGAATGAATGCGCGCTTTGACGATCACTGCCGCCATGTTCTTGGGATCGAGCTTTAATGCACGATCGGCCAGCTTTTCGCATTCCGCGGAATCGCCGCGCGCCAAAGCGCGTTGCGCAGCAGACACGTACGCTTCGATGGCGTCGGCGGTCTGCCCCATCGCGGTGTAAAGATCAGCCAGGCGAATCTGGATGCGCAGATTATCCGGCTCGGCCAGGAGCAGCTTCTTTAACAGAGCCACTGCTTCCGGCTGGCGATTGCCCTTCAGATGGATTTCCGCGAGCTGCAGGAACAGTGGCCGGGCCTCGCTCATCACGCCTTGTTGCACATACAGGTCAGCGAGTTTCTCGAGCGGGCGAATCTCTTCCGGGGCCAGCTTGGCGATGCGCTTGTAGACCGCAATAGCCTTGGTCAGGAAACCGTCGCCCACGAATATCTGCGCAAGGCGCTCAAAATAATCGATTGCTTGAAAGGTTTCGCCCTGCCGGATGTACAGCTCCCCAATGGTCATCAGCGTGACCTGGTCTTTGGGCTCGTACTTCAAAATCTGTTGATATTCCGCGATGGCCTGCGGAACTTTGCCCTGGTTCAGGAGCTTTTGTGCGGCTTCGACGTATTTGCTTTTGCTATAGGCCATTCGCTAACTCAGACACAGCGCCGCCCGCGCCTGCTGGAGAGGAGTGTCCTCGCGCCCGAAGGTAAAAAAGGCAGGCAGAACCTGTGCTTGCCTACGCTAGCAGGCGGGGAAAAGACAAGTCAACGAACCCAGAGTTCCGTGTGAGCAGCCAGTTATCCCCGTTGGACCTAGGAACGCACTGGCGAAAACCAGGCGAAGCCGCGGAAAGACGCCTCGAAGCTGGAAAACTGTTTGATAGTGGGGGTGCTTGCCGTTGAAACGCAGTCACACTTCAGGCAGAACGGCGTCCGGCAACAGCGCAATCTGCGTCGCCCCGGCGGACCAGCAGCCTGCGTCGCGTACAGGAGCAAACGAATAGCGGTGCAGCGGCGTGGGACCATGCTGCCGCAAGGCCTCCAGATGATCCGCAGTGGCGTAGCCTTTATGGCGCGCCAAACCATACTGCGGATAAACCGCGTCCCACTGTTCCATGCGTGTATCTCGATGCGTTTTCGCCAGGATCGAAGCAGCCGCGATAGAAACGCTGCGGCAATCGCCTTTGATCAGCGGTTTCTGCTCGATTAAGACGTCCAGCTGAAGCGCATCGATCAGCAGATAATCGGGGACGATCGCGAGTTGCTGCAGCGCCGCGGTCATCGCCTGACGGCTCGCCTGATAGATGTTCCACGCGTCAATGCGCTGCGCATCGATCTCCGCAACCGCCCATGCCAGCGCGTGTTCGCGGATGCGCTCCGCCAATTGCCCGCGGCGCTCCGGCGCAATCTGCTTGGAATCATCGAGCCCCACAATGCGGCGCTTGGGGTTCAGGATCACCGCGGCGGCAACCACTGGCCCGAACAGCGCGCCACGCCCGGCCTCGTCCAAGCCGGCAATGCGCGTCCAGCCAAGTTTGCGCGCCGCTCGCTCGAAACGGGAAGAGCAGAGGCGGCTCATTTCGGCCGCGATTTTAGCACGAGGGCAAATTTCAGCG
>WNFL01342163.1_pt1 | contig 14952 bp, 14 predicted proteins | sample 5400361 | NCBI WGS metagenome assembly WNFL01 (sample SAMN13153351, study PRJNA577476) | soil metagenome | isolation source: 40 cm soil on Douglas fir-dominated hillslope | place: USA:California | collected 2013-09-17
TCTCGAGACCGAGGAGCGACTCCCACCACTCCACGACGCGCGGCAGCATGACCAGCACCCGATCGCCCGGTGAGAGGCCAAGGCCCTCGAGCGCGTTCGCGAGCCGATCGGATCTTTCGGCGAAGTGTCGGAACGTGAGACGGCGCTCACCGCCGTCGCCGATCCAGCGCATCGCGAGCGCGTTCGGGTCGGCCGCCCAGCGATCGACGACGTCGGTCGCGAAATTGAAGTGCGCGGGCGCGGGCCAGCGGAACGTCCGGAAGGTCTCCGCGTAGTCGCGCATGTTCGCCTGCATCCTCGCGACCTCCGCCGCGTCTTCCGAGGCGTGGATACTATCGCGAGACGCCGTATCGCAAAGCGAGAAGCCGTGGGGAGGACCGCCGATGAGATTCACGTTCAGCAACCTGCCCGCGGTCGGCTGGAAGCTGCCGCTGCGCGACATCGTCACGATGGCGCAGCGCTGCGAGGCCGCCGGGTTCGAACGCTTCGCGGTCGCGGATCTCCAGTACCACTACGACGTCGTCGCGGTCATGACCGCCTGCGCCCTCGGCACGCGGAGCCTGGTCATCGAGAGTCTCGTCACCAATCCATTCACCCGCGACGCGGGCCTGATCGCATGCGCGTGGGCCGCGATCGCGGATGTCTCGGGCGGGCGCGCGATCTTCGGCATCGGCGCCGGCGTCGAGGTCCCGAAGCACGTGTGGGTGTCGCCGTTCGGGCACGAGCGTCCGCATCCGGTCGATGGGGTGCGGGAATGCGTCGACGTCGTTCGACGGCTGTGGCGCGGCGAGCGCGTGACTCTCGACGGCAAGGTCGTGCACGTGCACGACATCGCGCTCACGTGCCCGCTCCCGCCGCCGATCCCGGTGCTCGTCGCGGCTCGCGGCCCGCGAATGCTCGAGTTGGCCGGCGAGATCGCCGACATCGTCCATCTCGCGTCGGTCTTCCTCGGCAAGGAAAGCCGCGCGGACGAGCTCGAGCGCGTCGCCCGCGGCGCCGAGCGCGCCGGCCGAGCGCCGGGCTCCTACGAGATCGACATCTCCGTCACGGTCAGCCCGTCGCACGATCGCGACGCCGCGCGTCACGCGGCGCTGCGGAACGCGGCGCAGGGCATCCTCTGGTACGCGGGCGCCGATGAGTACGCGCGCCGCGAGGGTTTCCGGCCGCGCGGGTTCACGGTGCCGCGCTCGACGATCGACGCGCTGTCGGCGCGTTGGAAGATGTGGACCGATCCGGAGCTGCCCGCGGACCTCGGCGCGCTCATCACCGACGACGTGCTCGATCAGTTCACGGTGTGGGGGACGCCCGAGGAGTGCGCGGCAAAGCTGCGCACGCTCGAGGCGAACTCGCCCGGTGCCACAGGGTTCCGGACGAAGCTCACGCTCCCGGTGAAGTCGCGATCGCGCGATGAGTACCTCTCCGATGTCGACGCCCTCGCGGAGGTCATCGCCGCGTATCGCGCGGCAGAGCGACCCGCGGTCGCCGCGGGCCGTCCCTGATGCGCGCGAATCGCACGAAGCAGCTGCTGCGCGCGGGCCAGCCCGCGTTCGGCACGTTCATGGGCCTGGGCAGCACGCTGGGCGCGGAGCAGCTCGCCCACACCGGCTTCGACTGGCTGGTGATCGACCAGGAGCACGGCGCGATCGACGCGGCGCTGACCCAGGCGCTCCTGCAGGCCATCAGCACGACGGAGACCGTGCCGCTCATCCGCGTGCCCTCGGTCCAGGCCGACTGGATCGGGCGCGCGCTCGACGCCGGTGCGTACGGCGTGATCGTGCCCTCGGTCAACACGCGCGCTGAGGCCGAGGCCGCTGTTCGTGCGACCCGGTACCCACCGCTCGGGGAGCGCGGCATCGGCGGCTCGCGGACCCGTCTATACGGCGGTGACGATTACGTGCAGCACGCCAACGAGGAGATCCTCCTCATCGCCGAGATCGAGCATCGCGATGGCGTTGCGAACGCGGAGGCGATCCTGTCGGTCCCGGGCATCGACGCGTATTTCATCGGACCGGGTGACCTCTGCGCGAGTCTCGGGCTGCCGCACACCTGGGATCCGGACTTCCCGGAGTACTGGAGCGCGCTCGATGCGGTGCGTCGGGCCGGGGCGGCGACCGGCAAACCCGGCGGCATCCACACGTCTGGGGCTCGCGTGTCGAAGATGCTCGGGCTCGGCTATCAGTTCATCGCGCTCGGCTTCGACATCTCCTTCATGGCGCAGGGCGCCGCCGCCGCGCTCGATGCCGCGCGCGCGAAGCGCTAGCGGTGCCGTTCGAATTCAACTGGTACCTACCCTGCGACGGCGACGGCCACTGGACGAGCACCCGCGATCCCGAGCGTGAGCCAGCGCTCGACTACCTGGGGCGCGTGGCGATGGCCGCGGAGCGCGCCGGATTCGACAGCGTCCTCGTGCCCGTCGCGTTCAGCAGCAGCAACTACAGCCCGTGGGCGCCGCGTGCGGACGCGATCCTCGCCGCGGCGACGGCCGTTCGGGAGACCGAGCGCATCAAGGTCATCCTCGCCCACCGTCCCGGCTTCGTGAACCCCGGCGTCTTCGCGATGATGTGCGCTTCGCTGGATCGCGCCAGCCGCGGTCGGATGGCGCTGAACATCGTGACCGCCGGCGCGCCGGGGGACATGGAGCAGTTCGGCGACGACATCGACCACGACCAGCGATACGCGAGGGCGGAGGAATTCGTCGATCTGCTGGGGCGGCTCTGGTCGCAGCGCACCACCGACCATGCCGGCCGCTTCTACCGCACAAAGGCGGCGCGCCTCGAGCCAAAGCCGGCGTCTCCACTGCCGATCTACCTCGCGGGCGCGTCCGACGCGGCTATCGGCATGGCCGCACGCCAGGCCGACGTCTACATGATGAGCGCCGAGACTGTCGAGGGCATCGGTCGTCGCATCGCGGCGCTGCGCGAGCGTGCCGCCGAGCACGGTCGCGCTCCGCGCTTCTGCGTCGCCGCCACGATGTTCGCGCGCGAGACCGATGCGGAGGCGCGCCGGTGGGCGCGCGAGTTCGCCGACCATGCCGACCTCGCCGTGCTCGCGGAGCGTCAGGGCGCCGGTCGGGTCGATTCGGCGGTCGAGAACCTGCGATTCCGCGCGGGAACGAACGTCGAGACCTGGCTTGCGCCGAACCTGTGGTCGGGCATCAGCCATCTCATCTACGGCTCCGCCTGGGTTGGCTCGTACACGGACCTCGCCAACCTCTTCGCGCGATACGCCGAGGTCGGCGTATCGATCTTCCAGATCTACGGGTACCCGTTCCTCGAGGAGGCCGCGCATATCGGTGAGCGGTTTCTGCCGCTCGCGCGCGAGCGCCTGGCGCGAGCGGATGCTCGAGCGCTCGCCTGACACGACCACCGGCTCGCTGACCGGCGCGCGCGTCGCCGGCGTCGCCGCCGTGCTCGCGGCGACGCTGGTCGGGGCTCTCGACCAGACCATCGTCGGCACCGTGATGCCGACCGTGGTCGGGGAGCTCGGCGGCATCGAGCGCTACGCGTGGGCGTTCTCGGCGTACCTGCTCCTCGTCGCCGTCGCGACGCCGATCTGCGGCCGCCTCGCGGATGTGTACGGCCGGAAGCCCGTGTACCTGGCCGGCCTCGGGATCTTCGTCGTCGGATCGGCGCTCGCCGGCCTCGCGGGGTCGATGGAGCAGCTGGTGCTGTCACGCGCCGTGCAAGGCGCCGGCGCGGGAGCGTTGTTCCCCGTCGGCGCCACGATCATCGGCGATCTCTTCGATGCACGGATGCGTGCGCGGATGCAAGGCGTCTTCAGCGCGGTCTGGACCCTCGCCGCGGTCTTCGGCCCGGCCATCGGGAGCTTCTTCGTACAGACGCTCACCTGGCGATGGGCGTTCTTCGTGAATGTGCCGGTCGGTATCTGCGCGGGCGCGCTCATCGCACTCGTGCTCCGCGAGACGCATGTCCACCGAGAAAGTGGTGGGGTCGACGTCGTCGGCGCGATCGTGCTCTCGGGCGCGACCGTCACCCTGCTCGTCGGCCTCAGTGGCACGTGGCCGCTGATCCTGCTGCCCGCCGCGGTCGGGCTCGCGCTGCTGTTCGTCCGCGTCGAGCGGCGCACGGCCGAGCCGCTGGTGGACCTCGCGCTCCTGCGGGTCGGCGGGATCGGAGCGGGCCTCGCGCTCACCGCGCTCGAGGCGGTGCTGCTCTTCAGCGTCATCACCTATGTGCCGCCGTTCGCGCAGGGCGTCCAGGGAGCGCGTCCGATCGAGGTCGGCGCGATCGTCTCCGCGATGAGCATCGGCTGGTCGGCCGGGGCGGTGTTCACCGGGACCTTCCTCATGCGTCTCGGCGTGCGGCGCGCGATCCGCCTCGGCGTGCTGCTGCTGTTCGTCGGTGCGGCGATCCTCGTCACGGTATCCGCGGCGACGCCGCTCGCCGGCCTCGCCGCCGCCGCGTTCGCGAGCGGCCTCGGCATCGGCACGGCGTGGACCGCGATCCTCGTCGCGGTGCAGAGCGCCGCCCCCATCCGATCGCGCGGGATCGCGACCGGGCTCGCGATCTTCACGCAGAGCATCGGCGCGTCGATCGGCGTGGGCGCCCTCGGCGCGCTCCTCGCGGCGTCGCTCGGGCCGGACGCCGCCGGGATCAGCGCGCTCCTCGACCGCGGTCAAGGCGTGCTCGACCCCGCGCGCGCTCACGACCTCGCGATCGCGCTGGGGGAGGCGCTGCATCGCGTGTACATCGCCCTCGCCGCGATCGCCGTCGTCGCCCTCTTCGTCGCGTGGCGGCTCACGGGATCGCTGGCCGATCGGCCCGATGCGACGGAAGCGGCGCGGTGACATTGACAGGGGGAGGGCACACGCTCACTGTCTCGCTTCGAGATACAGCGGTCCGCAGTGCGAGACAAGGGGCGGGGATCGGAGGCGGGGCCGCACGATGAAGTTCACTTTCGGGAACCTGCCATCGATCGGCTGGGTGGATCCGGTCGGAAAGCTCGTCGAGCTCGCGCAGCTCTGCGAGCGGGAGGGCCTGGACCGCTTCGGGGTGAGCGATTGGCGCTTCTATCACGACTGCTTTGTCGTGATGACCGCCTGCCTGCAGGCGACCACGAAGCTCGAGGTCGAGAGCCTGGTGACCGATCCGTACGTCCGTCATCCCTCGCTCACCGCGCTCGCGCACGCGACGATGGACGACCTCTCGCACGGTCGGGCGATCCTCGGCATCGGGGCCGGCGTCGAGCAGCCGACCTTTTGGGCATACGAACGCAAGCTTCCGATGACCGCGGTCCGCGAGGCGGTCGAGATCTGCCGGCGCATGTTCGCCGGCGAGACCGTGACGTTCGAGGGTCGCGAGATCAGCATCGCGGGCGCGAAGCTCAACTTCGCGCCGTTCCGCCGCGACCTGCCGATCCTCATCGCGGCCCGCGGCAGCAGGATGCTCGAGCTCGCCGGCGAGCTCGCCGACATCGTGCACCTCGCGTCGTTCTTCGTGAACGCCGGCCATCACCGTGAGAACCTCGCGCACGTGAAGCGCGGCGCGGAGCGCGCCGGCCGGCGCATGGGTACGTTCGAGATCGACATCTCCATGCCCTGCTCCGTCTCCGCGGACCGTGACGCCGCGCGACGGGCCGCGAAGCGCCCGGCCGCGCAGGGCATCCTGTGGACCGCCGCGGCGGAGCGCTACTCGAAGGAGCGCAAGGACTGGGTGCGCCCGAAGCAATTCAACGTCCCGGAGCACGTCATCGAGGCGCTGTCCACGTGGGACTTCTGGACGCAGGCGCACTTTCCGGATCGGCTGGCCGACCTCATCACCGACGACGTGCTGGACCAGTTCGCGCTCGCGGGGACGCCCGAGGAGTGCGCCGAGCGCCTGCGCGCGCTCCAGCGCGAGCTGCCGGAGGTCACCGGCGTGCGCATCTACGCCGTGCCGCCGGCGGGCAAGCCGCTCTTCGACGGCTACGTCGACATGGTCAAGGGCTTCGGCCGCGTCGCGCGTCTCGTGAACGCGCCCGCTGCATCAGCCGGCGGATCCGCACGGACGGCGGTGGCGTAGGGAGGACGGGAGGTAGGTTGGAGGTCGGAGGATGATGACAAGGACGCGAACAGAGTGAAGGAGGAACCATGACATTCGGACGTATTGGACAGATCGCGCGACTGCTGGTCCTGCCGCTTGTGGTCTCGCTGGTGGCCGCCTGCACGGCGAGCCCCGGCGCCACGAGCGCACCGACGGCCGCGGCCACCGTGGCCCCGACGCCCTCCGGTCCGCAGGGCACGCTCACGATCGCGATGCGTGGTGACATCCAGAGCACGCATCCATATCTGAGCTACGACATCGTCGGCATCTCGTACCGCTACAACGTGTTCGACATGCTCGTCGAGTGGGACTTCGACGGGAAGATCGTGCCGGCAGTCGCGGAGTCGTGGAAGGTGGACGGAAAGAACATCACGTTCACGGTGCGCAAGGGCATCAAGTTCCACAACGGCGACTCACTCACGGCCGCCGATGTGAAGTTCTCCATCGACACACTGAAGAGCAAGGAACTGAACTCGGGTCAGGCCGGAAACTTCGGCGCGGTGGACGGCGCGACGGTCGTTGACGACAACACCGTCACCGTGAACCTGAACAAGATCGACGCGCGCATCCTTGACACGTTCGCGAACAACCTCGCGATCATCCCGATGAAGTACTACCAGTCGGTGGGCCAGGCCGGCTTCATCGCGAAGCCGATCGGCAGCGGCCCGTTCAAGTTCGTGTCGTGGGCCAAGGACGACCGCGTCACGATGGAGGCGAACACCGACTATTGGTCGGGGAGCCCGATGGGCAAGCCGCTCGTGAAGACCCTCGTCTTCCGCGCGATCCCGACCGCCGCGACCCGCGTCTCTGAGCTCAAGGCCGGGTCGGTCGACATGGTCCAGGACCTTCCGACCGATCAGGTGGACCCGCTCAAGTCGGGTGGCTTCAACGTCGTCGAGGCGAAGAGCCCCGTGTACAACTGGGCGTTCTTCAACACACTGAGCACCGCGGCGTCGGTGAAGCCACTGCTGGACACGCGCGTCCGCCAGGCGATGAACTACGCGGTCGACACCGCGACGATCATCAAGACCGTCCTCGGCGGCCACGCGAGGCAGCTGGCCGGAGGCGTGACTGACCTGACGCTCGGCTACTCGAGCGATCTCAAGGCGTTCACATTCGACCAGGCGAAAGCGAAGCAGCTCCTGACCGACGCCGGTTACCCGAACGGCTTCACCATCGACGCGGACGTCTCCAACACCGCGAAGCAGGACGTGCCGCAGGCGATCGTCGCGCAGCTCGCGCAGGTCGGCATCAAGGTCAACCTGAACGTCATGCCGACCGACGTGTTCAACAACAAGTGGGTCGCACATGGGTTCGACCAGATGTACTTCGTGACCTGGAACACGTTCACGCACCCCGATCTGCTCAACCTGCTCGCCGGTTGCAAGCAGTTCCTCTCCAACTTCTGCAACCAGGACGCGCAGAAGTTCCTCGACCAGGGCGCAGGGTCGCTCGACGCGACCACGCAGGCCACGGCGTACACGGGGGCCGAGAAGGTCTTCGCGACCGACCCGTTCGGCATCTACATCAGCGGCGACAACTCGATCACCGCACTCTCGAGCAAGGTCCAGGGGTGGAAGGCCCACGGCATCACGCCGATCGTCGCCACCAACACGACGGTCAGCAAGTAGTGGTATCGAGAGGGGCCTCCTGCGGGAGGCCCCTCTTCTCTTCATGAGCCTGAAGTTCACTTTCGACCTGCCGACATCCCTGTGGCGCGAACCGGCCGAGCGGTTCGTCGCACTCGCACCGCACTACGAGGCCGCGGGTTTCCTGCGCTTCGGCGTCGCGGACTGGCGCTTCCACCCCGACCTCTTCGTCGAGATGACCGCGTGCCTTCAGGCGACCGAGCGTCTCGAGCTCGAGAGCCTCGTGACCGATCCGTTCGTCCGCCATCCGTCGCTCACCGCGGTCGCGATGGCGACGATGGACGATCTCTCGCGCGGTCGTGTGGTGCTCGGCCTCGGCGGCGGGCTCGAGCAGCCGGCGCTCTGGCCGCACGAGCGCGCTCATCCGATGCACGCGGTGCGCGACGCGATAGCCATCTGCCGCGGCATGTTCCGTGGCGAAACGGTCACGTATCGCGGCAAGGTCATCAGCGTCGAGGGCGCGAGGCTCGCGTTCAAGCCGTACCGCGCTGACCTGCCCATCCTCATCGCCGCGCGCGGCAAGCGCATGATCGAGCTCGCCGGAGAGCTCGCGGACATCGTCCACCTCGCGGCGTTCTTCATGGGCATCGCCCATCGCCGCGAGGAGCTGGACCGCGTCGCCCGCGGCGCGGCGAAGGCCGGCCGAAAGACGGGCTCGTTCGAGATCGACATCACCATGCCGTGCTCGGTGAGCGAGGACGGGCGCGCAGCGAAACGCGCCGCGACGCGGCCTGCGGCGCAGGGCATCTTGTGGATGGCCGGCGCGGAGAAGTACTCGCGCGAACGCGCTGACTGGAAACGACCCGAAGAGTTCAAGGTGCCGGACGACGTCGTCGCCGCGCTCGCGAAGTGGGATTTCTGGACGTCGCCCTATCTACCGAAGGAGCTGGCCGATCTCATCACCGACGACATCCTCGATCAGTTCGCGCTCGCGGGAACCCCCGAGGAGTGCGCGCAGCGCATCCGCGCGATGGTGCGCGAGCTCCCCGGCGTCACCGGCGTTCGCCTCTATGCGCTGCCGCCGCCGTCGCCGAGCTGGTCCGAGGGCTACGTCACGATGGCGCGCGCGTTCCGGCGGATGATCGACCTGGTCAACAACAACTAGGGCTTGCGCTGTCGCGGGTCGAGCCGGTCGCGCAGCCAGTCGCCCACCAGGTTCGTCGCGAAGACCGTGATCATCACCGCGATCCCCGGGAAGAGCGCGAGCCACCAGGCCGTCGAAACGTAGTCGAGACCGTCGAACACCATGCGGCCCCAGGTCGGCGTCGTGATCGGCACGCCGACGCCGAGGAACGAGAGGCTCGCTTCGAAGAGGATGAGGTTCCCGACCTGGAGCGTCGCGATGACGATGATCGACGCGGCGGCGTTCGGCAGGATGTGACGCACGATGATGCGGCGCGCGTTCGCGCCCACGACTCGCGCGGACTCGACGTAGAGCATCTCGCGGATGCCGAGGACCTCTGCACGCACCACCCGCGCGAAGGTGAACCACGTCGTCAGCGCGAGCACCGCGATGAGGTTCACGATGCTCGGCCGCAGGATCGCGGCGACCGCGACGGCGAGGACCAGAACGGGGATCGCCTGCTGCACATCGGCGACGCGCATGATCACGCGGTCCCAGCCATGCCCGAGATATCCCGCGATGAGCCCGAGGGTGATACCGATGCCGCCGGACACGATCACGCCGACGAAGCCGACGGTGAGCGAGACTCGCGCCCCCTGGATCATCCGGAGGAAGATGTCGCGGCCGAGATTGTCGGAGCCGAGGAGGTAGCCGTGCGCCCCGCCGGCCCACGTCGGCGCGTCGAGCCGCTCCAGGAGGAGCTGCGTGCCCGCGTTCGGCGCGAGCTGGTCCGCGAAGAGCGCCGCGGCGACCAGCAGCAGGAGCACGACCAGGCCGACAAGGCCGGGGATGGCTCCGCGCGAGATCCAGCGCCGCTTCACCGCAGACGGATGCGGGGATCGATCCGCGTGTAGACGAGGTCGACGAACAGGTTCGCGACGATCACGATCACTGCGGCCACGATCACGAACGACTGGATGACGGGCACGTCTTTGCGCGAGATCGCTTGGACCGCGAGCCTGCCCACGCCGGGATACGCGAAGATCGTCTCAGCGACGACCGCGCCCGAGAGCAGGAAGCCGACCTGCAGTCCGAGCATCGTGATGAACGGCAGCGCGGCGTTTCGCAGCGCGTGACGCACGACCACGACGCGGCCGCGAAGGCCCTTCGCATACGCGGTGCGGATGTAGTCCTGGTTCAGCACCTCGAGCAGGCTCGAACGAAGCAGGCGCGCGAGCACCGCCGCCGAGAACGAACCGACGGCCACGGCGGGCATGACGAGGTTCTTCCAGGAGCCGGTGCCCGACGACGGCAGCCAATGGAGATCGACCCCGAACACGATGATGAGGACGACGCCAAGCAGGAACACCGGTATCGACTGGCCGAGGAACGCGAAGAGGCGCGCGACGACGTCGATCCAGCCGTCGTGGTTGATCGCCGCCAGCAGGCCCAGCGGGACGGAGACGACGAGCGCGAACAACACCGCTGCCGCGGTGAGGAGGATCGTCGCCGGAAGCCGGTCGAGCACCTCGCCCATGGCCGGTTCGTGGCTGCTGTACGACATCCCGAAGTCTCCGCGCGCCGCGTGCGCCAGGAAGTCGACGTACTGCACGGGGATCGGACGATCGAGGCCCATGTTGTGGGCGAACACCGCGCGCTCCTCCGGCGTCGCCTCGAGCGGCGCGAGCGTCGCGACCGGGTCGCCCGCGACGAACGTCAGCGCGAAGACGATGGTCGTGACGCCGATGAGGACCAGCAGTCCTTGCGCGAGGCGCTGGGCGATGTACTTCACCGCGCGATGGTCACGTACGGCGCGCGTTTGGTCCAGCGTCGTAGGGTCGCATCCCGTATCGTGAGACGGCACCTCGACGCGCGGGAGGAATGACGATCACCCCATGAGCGCCCTTCGCGTCGTCCATTACCTGAATCAGTTCTTCGGCCGCATCGGCGCCGAGGAGGCCGGCGATCAACCCTTCATCGTCAAGGAGGGGCCCGTCGGCCCGGGTGCGGGTCTGCAGAAGGAGCTCGGGGACGCGGGTGCGGTCGTCGCGACGCTCATCTGCGGAGACAACCGCGCGGCCACCGACCTCGTGGCCTTTGGTGCCGAGGTCGAGAAAGCCCTGCGCGAGTACAAGGCCGACGTCCTCGTCGCCGGTCCGGGGTTCAACGCCGGTCGGTACGGCCTGGCGTGCGGTGAGGCATGCGCGCGGGCCGCGGCGATGGGCATCCCCGCGGTCACGGCCCTGAACATCGAGAACCCCGGCGTCGAGCTGTACCGCAAGAAGACCTACATCCTCCCGACCAGCAGTACCGCGCTCGGCATGAACGAGACGCTCGGCCGGCTCGCGCGGTTCGCGATCCGCATCGGACGGCACGAGACGATCGGCTCACCCGCTGTCGAGGGCTTTTACGGAAAGGGCGTGCATCGCACGGCCTTTCTCGAGCGCCCGGCAGCGGAACGCGCGCTGGACATGCTCCTCGCACGCGTGACCGGCGCGAAGTTCCAGACCGAGCTCGTCCTCCCGCCGGTCGATCACGTCCCGCCGGCCGCGCCGGTCGCCGACATCGCGAAGGCGCGCCTCGCCATCGTCACCACCGGTGGCATCGTGCCGAAGGGCAACCCCGACGGGCTGAAGCAGTCGAACTCGACGGAGTGGCGCACGTACTCGATCGAGGGTCTCGACGGTCTCGATGCGGGGAAGTACGAGTCGATCCATTCCGGCTACGACGCGAGCGCAGCGAACGCGAATCCGAACTACGTCGTGCCGCTCGACGCGCTGCGCGAGCTGGAGAAGAGTCACGCGTTCGGCGCCCTCTATCCGAAGTACATCGTCACGACCGGCGTGGGTACCGCGGTGGTCGAGGCGCGGCGCATGGGGCGTGAGATCGCGGCGGATCTGCGGACGCAGGGCGTCGACGGGGTGATCCTCACCGCCACCTGAGGGACCTGCAATCGCTGCGGCGCAGCGATAAGCGCGGAGCTCGAGCGTGCCGGGCTGCCCACGGCGATGATCACCGCGCTCGGGCCGGTCGCGCAGGAGCTCGGCGCGAACCGCGTCGTGCGCGGCGTGAAGATCCCGCATCCCTGCGGCGACCCGACGCTCGAGCCGACCCGCGACCACGCGCTGCGTGTCGGGCTCGCTCGGGCCGCGCTGCGCGCCCTGGGCACGAAGCTCGACGCCGCCGCGATCTTCGATCGGGCCGCGTCATGACGCCGCGCACGCTGGAGCTGCGCACGTTCGACGTCGACCGCGTGACGTTCGGCGACCGCACAAGGCTCGATGGCCGCGCTCTGGTCATCGACCGCGATGAGATCGCGACGCTCGCGGCGTCGGATCCGGCGTTCACCGGGGTCGATGTGATCCTGGTGAAGCCGCGCGAGGCGGTACGGATCCCGCAGATCACCGATGTGATCGAGCCGCGCGTGAAGTCGGGCGGCACGGGTGGCATCTTTCCGGGCGTGCTCTCGCCGGTCGAGCCTGTCGGCACCGGTCGCACCGATCGCTTGCGCGGCGTCGCCGTCGTCACGGCCGGCGCGGTCCCGTGGCTCGGCGCGAAGGGTCTCTTCGTCGCGCACGACAGCGTGCTCGACATGGCCGGGCCGGGCGCCGATCTTCACCCGTACGCCGATCTGCACCTGGTGGTGCTGCACTTCCACTTCAAAGAAGGCGTCGATCACGAGGGCTACGAGCGCGGGCTGCTGCTCGCCGGCGAGAAGGTCGCGCGGGCGCTCGCGGTGACCGCGCGCGAGGCCGAGCCCACCGCCGTCGAGATGCGTGCGCTCGCGACGCCGGCCGCGCCGCTTCCGCGGATCGCGTACGCCTACCAGGTGCAGTCGCAGGGCGTGTTCCTCCGCAGCCGCCTCTACGGACGGCTCCTCGACGAGCTGCAGCCGTCGCTCCTGCATCCGAACGAGCTCGCCGACGGCGCGCTGACGAGCGGCGGGCTCGGCGGCCACGGCGTCAAGATGCACACCTGGATGCACCAGAACAACGCGGTCGTCGAGCGCCTCATGGCGGGTCACGGCACGCGGTGGGACTTCGCGGGGATCGTCCTGCACCGCGGGCACTTCTACCTCTACGAGGACAAGCAGCGCGTCGGTCTGCGCATCGCCGAGAGCGCGTCGCTTCTCGGGGCGCAGGGCGCCGTGTTCACGCTCGGCGGGGCGGGGAACAACGTCACCGAGGTCATGCTCGCGATCCAGGAGTGCGAGCGGCGCGGCATCAAGACCGTGCTCATCACCTGGGAGCACGCCGGACCGGACGGGTCGGACTACCCGCTGCCGTTCGCGGTCCCGGAGGCGGTCGCCATCGTGAGCACGGGCAACCTCGACGAGCCCCTGTCGCTCCCGGCGATGTCCCGTGTCGCCGGCGATCCGGCGATCCGCGTGCGCCCCGAGATCGGCGGCGTGCCCTTCCCGATCGACGCGGGAATCGAACTCGACCGCAGGACGTTCTACGCTGGAGCGGCGAACCCGCTCGGGTTCGGGCGCTCGGGCTCCGTGGAGTCCTGAGCACACCGATCCGCGCTCTTGTCGCCGTCTCGATTGGCGTGACGGCGAATCGCAATGCGATACTCGCGGAAACGGCACGGATCGGAGGTGAGGGAGTGGATCTTCAAGGCAAGAAGGTTATCGCGATCGGCGAGCGTGACGGAGTACAGGCGACAGCGATCGCGGCGGTGGCGCGGAGCGCCGGCGCCGAGGTGTTGCTCGAGCTGAATCAGTGCTTTGTCTGAACGAGCGCCGGTGCCACGGACCTGGATGAGCAGACCGAGATCAAGCGCATCTACGACGAACAGGGCAAGGACGGGCTGGTGGTCATCCTCGGAGCGAGCGAGCCCGTGTACGTCGAGATGATGGCGGAGACGGTCACCGCGGGCGACCCGACATATACAGGTCCGCTGGCCGGAGTCTCGTTGGGACTCCCCGTGTATCACATCACCGAACCAGAGGTTCGGGAGCGAGCCGACGCGTCCGTGTACCAGGACCAGATCGGTCTGTCGGAGATCGCCATGGAGACCGACGAGATCTGGAAGAGCATTCGCGCGGTGCGCGAGCGCAACCCCGCCGGATGATCGCCGCGGGGATGCCCACGATCCGCGGCATCTCATGCGTCATCGCGCACACCCCCGGCCTCCTGCAGTTCGGCAGCAAGCCGACGCGCGAGCTCGCGAAGAACGGCCCCCTCATCGCGAACATCCGCGGCCACCTCCGATCGTTCAACGACGCGGTGGCCTACGGCCCCAACCAGGTCTTCATCGGCAATCACGCGCCCGAATGGCTGTGGGATGTCCCCGAGCCGTGGTGGCGCCACGGGGACGAGGGCGCGCGCGACCGCGGACCGGCCGGGCGCATCGTCGGCGAGGACGCGTTCTGGGGGCTGCTCAGCCTGGCCGATGACTTCGGCCTCGTGGACATCGCGTCCGAGCGTCTGGCGCGATCGCGCGACCTCCTCAAGGGCAGCGGGCTCTGGAGCGACGCCGAGCTCGAGCGCGTCACGAAGACCGCTTCGAAGACGTCATCCGCCGAGGGCCGCATCACGCTGCACGCCGCCGACGGAGCCGAGGTCGGTCATGTCGCGAACGGCTATCCCGGGGACAGCAGCCAGACCGCGGACATCCTCCTCGAGAACCTCGCGTGCAAGGCCACCGGCGCGCTCGCGCTCAAGGAGCTCCTCGCGCAGCTGAAGCTCGATCCTGCGGCGAAGAGGCGGTCGGCGATCGATACCAGCGCGGAGGCGGCGCGATCTCGAAGGCGATGGCCGAGATGGCCGGCTGCACCGAGGCGACCGGATCGGACGTGAAAGCGTTCTGCTGCGCGCCGGTGCACGCGCTGGTGCTCGCGGGCGCCCTCGTGGAGAGCGGGATCTACAAGAACGTCGTGGTCGTCGGTGGCGCGTCGCTCGCGAAGCTCGGCATGAAGATGCTCGGCCACCTGGCGAAGGACATGCCGCTGCTCGAGGACTGCCTCGCCGCGGTCGCGATCCTCGTGGGTCCGGCGGACGGGACCGGCGTGCGCATGCGCCTCGACGCGGTGGGGAAGCACACCGTCGGATCCGGCGGATCGGCCGGCGCCATCTACGAGGCGCTCGTCGCGCGGCCGCTCGACACGCTCGGCCTGAAGATCGCGGATGTCGACCGGTACGCGGTGGAGCTGCACAACCCCGAGATCACCGTGCCGGCGGGCAGCGGCAACGTG
>WNFL01373683.1_pt1 | contig 14948 bp, 16 predicted proteins | sample 5400361 | NCBI WGS metagenome assembly WNFL01 (sample SAMN13153351, study PRJNA577476) | soil metagenome | isolation source: 40 cm soil on Douglas fir-dominated hillslope | place: USA:California | collected 2013-09-17
GGAACCACTTCCACTGGCCATCGTCTATAGAGACAAGTATACGATGTATAAGACCCTTTCAACCGTCTATAAACACTGCTGGTCCGAGCTCGTCGCGGACTTATTTTATTCGTTCCTCTCCGTTCGACAGAAGCGCCCCATCTTAGACCGATTTTGCACTCTCCCAAACCTCAGATCACGCTTTGTGACCAACAGTAGCTACAGTTCTCCACTCTCCTCAGTTGCTCCAACCATCACGAACGATCGTCCAACGTATGTTACGAAACTGGCCACCGATCCCGATCACATGCGTCTCCACATGCAACCCCCTTTCCTCGACCTGAGTTGCTCACCCTCAACATCCACCCACCCTATAGTACTCCGACGCTTGAGGACGTTCCGGCAACTTGATAACCGCTTCCCAAACTTCGGGTAATCGGCGTGCGCAGCCATCAAGAGGGAAGATAAGGACGCAGATTCCCTATTGACCACTTTGGACATGCTTCGCGCTATTCTCAGGTGGTAGAAGAGGGTCCCAAAGCTTTCAGTGGTCCATATTGGAAGAATCACCGGGATCAACTTCATTCTCATTCTCATCTAGCTAGACCCGGTGACTGCGTACAGAAATATTGTGTGTTGCGGGTTTCGCCTAGAGTGTCATTCGCCGGAATATTCGTCTCTAGGTCGTGGTACCTATTTGGACGTAGATGAAACATAGCTGCGATGTCTAAAGAAGCTGTCCTTCTAATGATAACGAGTGGGTGAATGACACCTAGTAAGGCCTTGCAATTATTTCTCCATTGAAGAGACCTGTGGCCGTTACTCACCAATCACGTCAGTAAGATACAATCACCCACCTTCGGTAATAGCTGTATCTCTTGTCCTCGACAGTGCGCGCCGCTTTCCAGCGTTACTGCGCCAAGTGCAAGTTTGAGTCAATTCGACCGAAGTGTGACCAGGCCGGAGAAACTCACTCACTGTTCGGCCTCGAGTGAAAGGGGGGAAACACACCGATTCGACGAACGGTTTCAGCAACTTGCCTCCATTCTCGGCTATCGAAATACTAGAGAAATGCATGAACACGGTGGATACGTACGTATCCACCTTTTCTATATTTACTTTAATTGACAATGACTTATTTTTGCTACCTGATCTGATGCCTTCCAAATTGTCTTCCAAACCGTCGGCTTACCACTCCTTTCTTCGACACTTCATCCCATCAAGGTGAGGGCAAGGCGCCGCAGTTTCAACCAGTCAGAATATGGAAGAAGAATCAATGGAGTTCTGGCTTTCCGGTCGATCTGACTTATCAGTATTGATAACTCGCCTGATGGGAGGGATGAAAGGCGTTTGGAGGCGCTGAGCTCAAGGTGATCCTGTCGAAATCTGGTGTATACGAGAGAACCACAACCGCATATCCAAAAGTAGCCTTTCTCCCGAGGTGAGCGACATTCGGATTGAAGAGCTACTCGGGTGATAGTAGGGAACGTCGGCAATAACAGGGGCAATGTAGATAACAGACCCGACGTCAATCTATTTTAATATTGGTTACGAGCTAGCTACTACATTTTCAATACCGAGGCGGGGGTGATTGGGGTAGGGATGCCGCCATGCGAGTTGTAGTTCGGGTAAGCGTATAGTGTTACGTCCATAGTGCCGTGATAGTGTTACTGATTGGCCTCTTTCGGACAATCTCAAATAGTGAGTGGCGTGTCCGCCCTGTTCTGTATCTCAACAGGGCAGGCTTCTTATGGCAGACTTCCAGGGCGAGTTTATTGGTTACGTGAAAATGACATTTCGCCCTTGGACCCTTTCGTCAAGGCGATTCAATGCAGGTCTGGTCGCCCCTTGGTGTGTGTGGCCGGGATCGGGCAATCGTAGGTATCAATAGCTGTAGATCGGAAAGTTTGAATCTCTCCGCATCGGTGCGAGATGTTTTCATCTGCATCGAGCGGTGCTGCCCATGGCGGACAGAAAATCAGCGGCTCCTCGGAGAGAAAGGCAGGCCTCTTAGGTTACTTGAGACCCAAGAAGCTTGCTCGTGCGTCCGCAGAGGCAAGGATTGGAATGAGTATGGGCACACGGACCAACGTGCATGGAGTGGGCAAATCGATTAGACGGGAGTAGGCGACAAGTGACGCGACATCGCCATCGCCATCGCCATCGACTTCGCCATCGACTTCGACATCAACAGCGCTGACAGGGCCATTCGGTTCGGCATTCGGTTCGGTTCGCGGGTGGGTGCAAACACTCGCAAACACTCGCTTAGGCCGCTCCTCTTCGTCCGAAATGGGCGCCCGAATGGGATATTCTTCTGGTACCCCCTCGGCTCCTTGTGCAAACGTACAAACATGGCCCTCTTTCTTCCCTTCCAAGACCAGCACTCCATAGAGGCTCCCCTTCTCGACGCGCTCAACCGCATCGGCCCATTTCTCCTCGCTGCATCAAGCAATCACTCCGACCACCCCTTTCACGCCTACCAGTCTTTCATCGTCCAAGCAGAGGCCACTTCCTCGATCAAACAGGTCATCCAATGGCTCGATGAAGGTGCTTCAAAGGTCGTTGTCAGCCCTGCCCTAGCAAAAGAAATAGCGGGCAATGTCCCACCAAACCGTTTGCTCCTCGTTCTCGACGCCGAGGAACTCAATGCCGTTTCAGACAAATTGAGGGCTGCCGTTTCTGGTGTGCTTCTAAAGGTCCCTACCTTCAATGCCGATCTCGTCCTATCCATCAAGGCATTCTTTTCGGATGGCGAAATCTATATCCTCCCTACGTCATTTAAGGCAGAAATTCGCGAAGCAAAGGCAATTGGAGCCACCCTAGTCATTCCGACATCCAATCTTACCGTCGAGCAGTCGACAAACGATAAGATCAACGTCGGTGACGCGTTTGTTGCCCCCCTAACGTCCGATAGAGCCGACCATCTTATCCCAACCCTCGTCACTTCCTACTCAGGCGGTCGATCCCTTGGCCTTATCTACTCCTCTGTCGAATCGATAAAGGAGTCCATTCTCACTGGTGCGGGAGTTTACCAGAGTCGGAAACGCGGTCGCTGGAAAAAGGGCGAGACATCAGGCGCCACCCAAACGGTCGTCAGCATCCGTGCAGATTGCGACTACGACGCACTTGAATTCACCGTCATCCAGGTGGACCCGGGATTCTGCCACCTGAATCGCCCGTCATGCTTCGGTCCTCTTGATGGCCTAGCCGCGCTGGAAGCCACACTGCAATCACGTCTGGCATCTGCGCCACCGGGTTCTTACACTCAGAAACTTTTTAACGACCCGCAGTTCCTGGCCGATAAGATTATGGAGGAAGCGAAGGAACTATGTTTCGCGCAGACTAAGGACGAGGTCACTTTCGAGGCAGCCGATTTGCTCTACTTTGCGTTGACAAAGTGCGTGGCGAGTGGCGTTACATTGGCGGATATCGGACAGTGTTTAGACGAAAAGGCGAAGAAGGTGACACGCCGAAAGGGGGACGCAAAGCCAGAATTCATTGCTACTCCGCCGAAGGTCAACGGTAAATCCCACAAACCCTCAGCGGAACGATCCTACTCCCCGATCCAAATGCGTCATGCAGATCTTGCTACCGTCCCCGCTGCGCAGCGCAGTGCACTTCTCCGTCGCCCGGTGCTCGATTCGAAGCAAATGATCGAAAAAACCCGGCCGATCGTCGACGAAGTCCGCAAGAGAGGCGACGCAGCTGTTCTTGAGTTTACTGCACGGTTTGACAAAGTGCAGCTTAAGACGCTCGTCATCCACGCTCCCTTCTACGATCCCTCGACAGGCGAGTGTCTCGATGGGAGCGGACCAATCGATCCGGCAGTGAAGGATGCTATCGACCAGGCCTATAACAACGTGCGCAAGTTTCACGAGGCGCAAGTCTCTGCTCCCCTTGTGGTCGAGATTGTCCCAGGCGTTACATGCGAGCGCTTTACCCGGCCCATCGCACGTGTGGGGCTTTATGTACCGGGTGGAACAGCCATCCTCCCCTCATCCGCGTACATGCTCGGCATCCCAGCTCAAGTCGCTGGCTGTGAGCAGATTGTGTTGGCCACCCCACCGCGGGAGGGTGGGTCGATCTCCCCTGAGGTGATGTACGTCGCACACAAGGTCGGTGCGACGGCTATCCTCAAAGCAGGTGGTGCACAGGCCATCGCCGCGCTCGCGTATGGGACGGAGACTTGCCCCAAAGCCCAGGCAATCAGTGGGTCACGGCTGCGAAAATGCTTGTGCAGAATGACACGGACGCATTGGTTGCAATTGATATGCCTGCGGGTCCTTCTGAAGTTTTAGTGAGCCAAGCCGTTGCCTGTCAATTTTATTTATTGATCCTAACTCGTTTCTCCCAGGTAATCGCTGACGAAACGGCCAACCCAGTCTTCGTCGCAGTCGACCTTCTCTCGCAAGCGGAGCACGGCATCGACTCGCAAGTCGTGCTCATTGGTGTCAACCTTTCCACAGAGCTCCTTGAAGAAATCGAGAACCAGGTCGATTCCCAAGCACACAACTTGCCCCGTGTGGGTATCCTGCGCGAGTCCGTTCGCAAGAGTCTGGCAGTGGCGGCAAATTCCATTGAGGAGGCGCTCCAGTTCTCCAACGACTATGCGCCTGAGCACCTGATCTTGCACATCAAGGATGCGAGGGATGTACTCCCATTGGTGCAGAGTGCGGGGAGCGTGTTCATCGGGCCGTACACACCCGAGAGGTCCGTTTCCTTCCTTTCCGTTGCCTTGCATGTCTTGTGCTGACGAGCTTAATCGATAGCTGCGGTGACTACGCGTCGGGAACAAATCACACCCTCCCGACGAACGGCTTCGCGCGCCAGTATAGTGGTGTCAACACGCAATCCTTCCTGAAGCACATCACTGCGCAGGAGATCACGCCCGAAGGGCTTAAGATTATCGGGCCTGTGGTGGCCACATTGGCCGATTGCGAGGGTTTGAGTGCGCATGCAAATGCTGTAAGATTTCGGTTAGACGCGCTTGCAGCGAATGACTCGGCTTGAGGCGCGGGCTGGGGTACGGAGTCGAAACTTAATGATCATCATCAGCGGTATATATACGCCTGGGTCGCTTAGAGCGGAAGAACGATTCATGTCTTGTTGTTCTCCCTTTCAGGTGGCCGCCTCGGTGGTCCAGCTCTGTATCATTTGTAGTCGTCAATCCGTTCCTCCTCACGATTTACTCTTCTCCCTCGTGCGGGTGCGCGGGCGCAGAACGAAGAAATATGAAGCAAAAGAGCTAGTCGAAAGGTCAGTGCAGCTAAGTACAACGCGAGCCGCGGAAGTCTATTTTAGTTGGTCCTGTAGAGCGCGCGCTTGGCCACCCTGACAATTAGCGGGGTATCGGGGAAGGCAAGAGCTTCGAGGTTGGCAGCGTACTGGGGGATGAAATCTCTTAGAAAAGAGTCGAGGAGAGGCGTCGCGCACATACCGGGGTAGGAACGTCAGCACGTCGCTCTCGATGATCTGTGCGCAGACTTCCGCGCCGACGCCAAAGTGAGGGAAGCCACCCTCCACAATGAGGAGTCTAGAAGCTCAAGTCAGCGTTCCGTCACTCTATACACACATTTCAATGTTTGAGACTGACCGGTTCGTCTTCTTTACCGACTCTTTGATAGTGTCAATGTCCAGTGGACGGATACTCCTGAGGTTGATGACCTCCGCCTTAATGCCCTCCTTTGCAAGCTCTTCAGCCGCCTCAAGCGAATGGCCGACCATCTTCGAGTGGGCGACAATGGTTACATCCGATCCGGCGCGTTCAACCTTGGCCTTGCCGATGGGGAGGAGGAAGTTGTCCGAGAGTGCCTCTTGGGACATGGGGAAAGAAACTCCGTAGAGCATTTCGTTCTCGAGGAAAACGACGGGGGTATCGTCCCGGATTGCGGACTGTGAGGACCATTGCGTTTAGAAAGAGTAGGCAAGAAGGAGAAAACGAGCAAACCTTCAGCAAACCCTTGCAGTCTTCTGCGCTCCACGGGCTGACGACTTTCAACCCAGGGATTTGGCCATACCATGCCGCGAAGTCTTGTGAATGCTGGGCGCCGACACCGGCAGCAGCACCGTTTGGACCACGGAATACGACGGGGCAGGGGACGTTACCACCGGACATGTAGTAGGTCTTGCCCGCTGAGTTGACAATTTGGTCGATGGCCTGCAGGGTGCTTAGACCACTTGCGTGAGTAAGATACAACGAGAGCAAACAGACCTGCATTGCAAAGTTGAAAGTCATAAATTCGCAACTGCATGGATGTCAAATGTTAGCAGGTTTTGCTTGGAAGGCATTTCTGGCCGACTTACACTGGTCGGAGGCCAGCAAGTGCAGCACCGACTGCTAGACCAGCGAATCCCATTTCTGTGATAGGAGTATCTACGACCCGTTTCTCGGTAAACTTGTCCATGAGGCCTTTTGTGACCTGCACCAGCATGGTGGGTTGGACGAAAGATTTGCAGTGGGTGGAGAGGGTTGAAGCTGACCTTGTAAGCACCGTTGTACCTAGCAACTTCTTCACCTAGGATAAATACGTTTTCGTCGCGAAGCATTTCTTCCTCCATCGCCTGGTTCAAAGCATCTCGGACAGTCATCTGCAGCCAGACACAACGTTAGCACACGCGCCATTTCCAGAAAACAATGTCTGAGCTGACGGTAGTCTGTTCCGAGCTTTCGCTCGCATAATACCGTGATTGGTTTATTGAGTGGATGGCGGGGGCAGCACACAGCTGCTGCTGGCGCGCTCGGCGCGTCGAGAGAGAGAAGAGAGGGGGAGTGCGACGAGGTAATGAGAGATGCGACAGTATGCTGCGAGACGCCATCGGTGACGTGGAGAGAACAAGAGTGGAAGGACGAGGGGAGGGCGAAACGAAAATTCGAAAATTGGGGAAACCAAGTACAAACGGAGGTAGCTTATCACCCCTCTGCACGGGACACCGCGTAGCCGCGTATCCAATCATGGATAACCGTGTACAACCCGTGGTATTGGTCACTGGCGCATCTCGGTACGTTCCGTTCGTTGCCCATCAAAATCCACAAATTTACCCCCCAATATCCAGTGGTATCGGCCTGGCAACAGTCAAATCACTTTTAGAAGAGCAAAGTACACGTGTAGTTGCAATCTCCCGGTCGACAAACGATGCCCTTATCCAGCTGCAATCGCGACATTCCTCCCATCTGGTACAAGTCCATGGTGACATGTAGGTCCTGCCCACAAACTACGCAAAGTCCCATCTTCAATATCTCTCAGTACCAACCCCACGACCTCCCAACACGCCGTCGCGTCCGCGATCTCAACCTGGTCCTGCCTGACTGGCATAATCCTCAACGCAGGAGTGCTAGACCCCGTCGGTCCCATCACTTCCACACCCGTGGCAGGTCCAAACTCTTGGAAATCACTAATGGATGTCAATTTCTTCTCGCTCCTGTACACCATTCAGGCCGCTCTCCCCGCCTTGCGTGAATCAAAGGGCAAGGTAATCTTTGTCAGCTCTGGGGCGAGCCTGGGGGGGATGCACGCATGGGGACCGTACGCCGCTAGCAAAGCGGCGATGAACTCGCTTTGTCGGACCCTTGCGGTGGAGGAAAAGGATGTGGTAAGCGTTGCAGTGAGGCCTGGCATTGTAGATACCGATGTATGCATTACTTTCTTCCTTCTTCTCGATTTCTTTCGACTAACGCTCGCAATTTCGTAGATGCAAGCCGTTGTCCGCAACGCCGACGGTGCTCTCGAGAAGGACCGCGAATACTTTGTCAATCTACATACAGAGGGGAGGCTCACCGATCCGGCAGTAACTGGCTATTTACTGGGAAAGCTGTCCATATCTGCGGAACCTTCGCTCTCGGGGCAGTACGTCGACTGGACAGGCAAGGAGTGCGAACCCTATAGGAAGCCCTAGGAGGAAAACATATGTATGGATCGATAAGAAATGCGAACGAATCGATCAAGCAGGGACATAAGCACGAGAGAGCACAGAGCCGACTGAATTGATTCTCAGCATCTCGCTTTCACCACAGAATCTTTGCTTGTACAAGCCCTGAATTACACGCCATCATTCTCTCTCGATTCCAAGGACCATACGCCCAACCACGGTCACGGCGTTCGACTTGAACTGAAAGTGCGTTGAGTCCTATATGGGAAGGAGATCACTCACGTGTTGAGATATAGTGGCACCAAAGGCACCCTCCACTCGTCTCCATCTCAGAGACAAGTCATTTAGCAACCTTCTGGTGGAGCGTGTTGTTGCTAGTGAGTTGATCTTGGTTCTTCCCGCTGGAGCGAACTGCGGCCGTCGCAAAGGCAGTGGGGAAGCGAACATACTAGGCAGCAATAACCTGGTGATCCATTCACAGGCGTGGCTATTAATCTCGTTGGTAAGATCATTAAGGGTCATTCCACTCATGTTCAGTGTCAGTGACCGTTGTCAATTCGCCGTGACAAGGGATGAGGACGACGAACTGCGGGTGTATGGAGTCGCCTTGCTGTTCTAGATTATGGTTTGAAATGTTTTTGGAGGAATTTACAGAACTCCAACGCAACCGAGCTAAGGCCGATATCATGGCGGAACACGTCGACTGTCTGGAGGAAACCGGGATTTGTTGTGAGGTGGAAGTCAATCGGTGCAAAGATCAAGGAGCTTTTCGACAGCTTCTACGATTGGGGAAAGCAAACTCTCCAAACACCACTCTTTGTCGTAGAGTTCGAGCGATCCTGATGTACGGGCCACACGGGAAGGTTGCGTTTCGCAAGAGCTCAACAGAAGAGCCGCTAATATTATGTCCCTCACGGCAGAAGGGATGGGTTCCAAGGATGAACGAGCGGCAACAGAAGCGTTTGTTGAAAATGATTAAGGAACTAGTATACATACTTGACAACCCAGTCTCTTGTGGTTGTAGTGGTTCCAGATGAGCTCGTAAACGGTCATGTCGCAGTTGCCGGTACGTTCCGCCTATTAAGCCTGATACAATCATAGAGTTATTGAGACCCCCGTGTGGCTCAACTTACTCAATCGCGTGCCTTCGAATTTGCCAGGTTGATCGGTAACGTAGGCATCGCATAGGGGCGCTTTACAGGTCAAAATCTTCGTCACCGTCGCGGTTGGATGACCGTATCTTGGACTTCCGAAGTCCGTCGTCTTCGTCCTCTCGCTGAACCTGGGTGATGGGTGGCTTCTGGAGCACTCCTACCGGATGCTATCAGATGATACACTGATTTAAAGGCAGATTCAACATACCTGACTGACTAAGCCTCATCTCCAACACAGCCGTGTTGAAATCATCGGCATTTCCTAGTTCGTCGAAACCGATGAATCTGGAAGCTGAGAGTAAGCAAAAAATGCTACAGGATTTGCAGACAGCCTACCTATCCTTTGTCACCCCATCGATAAAACAAATAACGCAAGGGAGCACCTTTATGGCCAGTTTCTCGACGAGCCATGGTACGTTTTCCACAAATACTCGTATAAAACGAGTCGAAAAGTATTTAGGAGCCAATTCCTGTCGCGTGGTAGTAGTGTGGGCCAAGTCATTTTTTCGTCTCTGGTCGAGTTGGTAAATGAGCTTGCCTCGAGGTGCTTGTCCATGATCTTACAACGCTGGAAGTTTCGATGGTAGAAGTGTATTACGCATCTCTTCTCGTTTCTAGACCCAAACTCAGTCCGAGCACGCGGGCAATGATGATCGACGTACGCACTGACGCGGATGACTTCCTTCTCGTCGAAGATCTCAGCGTACTGGCCATGGTCGTTCTCACGTTGGTCTCTGATCTTCATCATCCTATTCGAAGAGAATGATTAGAAAAGTCGAGTGGACGACTTTAAGCTGACGAGCCGCACTCTTGACGGAGTTCTTCGAGTCGTTGCTCGCGATATCCCGCAATACCAAGTTCTTCTTCTAACGCATCAAGTTCGTCAGAAAGATTGTCATCGTCCGACTTATCGTCTTGCGCATCGGCGTCCGGTTTGTTGGTTTGCTGGGTGAGACGGTAAGCGATTGAGGCGACGTGAGGGTCAACAGGTGGTGTGTGAGGTCGTACTCTATGGTAATAGATTCAGTGACACGCCACGAGCACTACTTGCACATACAGGTCGTCCTCGTTGGAGGTAGACATCTTGAACAAAGAGACCAGAACTTGCCTCAGAAACCCGGAGTCTTTTTCTTTTGCAAGGTAAGTAATTAAGTATGCTAGTATATCAAGCAATAGGAATCTCTCTCCCTGTGTGTGATAAACCGTCACGCCTTCTTTCGTTGGTATCTCTTTCGACTTCATGAATTCTCTACATATTGCAACACATTCTGGTCTCTTCGACCCGAATCAGGGGCATGTTAGTCTCCATTACAACCACCCGGTGTAGAGTGCCTCTCAATGATCCTTCCTGGGATTCTTCTGACTTTTGCGGTTGAGCCAGACGAAGCCACCATTCAAGTACGTCGCAAAGGTAAGCCAGATGCAATACGGGGCCAACAACCACGTCGATTTACCCTTGGTTGGGCCATGTAAGGTGTACTGGAAATATGTCAAATGAGTGAAAGCCTCATGTTTCCAATTTCGCTAAGTTACCGTCATATAGTAAACTGTACCACTCAAGGCCACAATATCAACAAACGAAGCCTTGATCTACGACAAGGGTGAGTGAGTCAGTAGATATTGTTGTATTCTGTTATGTGTAGAGCCCACCTGCTTCAATCCGAAGAATAGAGGTGTCCATACAAGGTTGAGAGCTAGCTGCACATAATACAGTTTCAGACCGGCGAGAGCCGCGGTGCTAGTAACCAGAGGAGACATTATACAGATGGCACATCGTTGGTGATATAAATGGACCTTACCGGGTGGTGCAGAATCGCTCGTGCGATAAGCCTGTACAGCGAGATGGGAAGCAAAGCCCATAGCTGAGGGAGGGGGGGGGACAAATAATAGTCAAAGGGGTACAGAGGAGGAACTGTTGGAATAATTACCGCAGTAGAGCGCAGGCCAGACTATGCCGAACGTCTGACGAGGCGGCTCATATGGGGGGTGGCGAAGGTTCTGGGACATCTCAGTCATCAGAAGGATGCTTTCCCAAAAGCCTGAGAGCGCTTATACATAGTACCAGCCTTCCTTTGTAAGGTTATATGTCGGGAATCCACTGAGATAGCCGAAGGCGAATGGGAGCCCGACAGCCAGGACAGGGTTTCTCGGGGCAGCCAGGAGCCATAGAGGGAGATCGGAGGAGGAACTCATGCGTTTGTCGTTGTAGTGTGGGTGTGGTTCGGGATCAACTTGCTCGTTCGTGTCGCTTCGATCCAAACCAAAACCTGACGTCAAGTGTGCCCAGGATCTTCCACTTTGTCACCACAGTTGCTGCTGAAATTATAGACGATGAGACGACGGACACTACTGGTTCATTGATATAACGTTTAATAATCGTTACTTACGAAGTTCAGTCGATTCGATCCAGACGTAGACGGAGAAAAGCCATGGCCATCTCGCGACAATGAATGAACTATGTCCACATGTCCTTACCCTCTCTGGTCGCGCCACTTTAATATCCTGAGACCAAGCCGCATCAAAAATCATAGATATGACTAACTGTCCACCAAGCGTCCACAGTAAAATGGAATCATGAGCACATGGGTAAAGATCGACTGATACAAAATGCGATAAAAGGCGAACGAGCACGATATTCGCGAGGTCTATACAAGAGGGGAAAAGACTGAGGGGTAGACCGCCAGACTGTCTGTCATGAATTTGCAAAAAGTGGACGCGTTTAGACGCCAAGCCTGCAGCGCAAGTGGTGAGTGGTAAGTTTGATTCGCACAAGGAGAACACAGGACCCCAGGGTTACGTACTGTTTCTTGGTCTGCTCATATACAACGTAAGATATCGAGACGGCAGGCACGACCTAGTAAAGTGTCAGAGGAGGTATTCAACACAAACGAACTCTTCAGAGCATACCTTAGCAAGCGAAGGGAGCAGTCCTCGATAGAAACCTCTTATGCCATCACTCGCATATGTCCTTTTCGTGACGTCCCAGATACCAGTGTACACCTGCGGGTGGCCGGACGAACCCGAAGCTTGTAATCGTACTCGTACGAGGTTGAGAGGATAGACACTCTGGTATTCATAAGCCTTGTTCCAGTTACCCTATCCCATCGAGGTGCGTTCACTCACCGTCGCGCCTACGCTGCCGGATAAACTGCCAAAGGCTAGCGTTGCGAGGACTCCGGGCTCCTCTTTCTTCGTCGAGCGAACATAGGCAAGCTTGAGAGCTTCAAATGTCGACATATCGATAGCTGTCAGGCAGTCCGTCAGGCCCCTTGAACAATGGATGAACAAGAATCTGTTCGCTAACCGGAATACGGGAACACGCCGACGAGGCCAATCTGGACACAAAAATGAGTGACAATTCAGCCAGAGAGGTCGAAAAGACTGACAATTAGACCACGGTAGAACGTTTTGATGCCGCCTTGGGCCCACATCTGCTTCATTGTCGGCAGTATATGACTCGACGTGGTCTCACTCATCAATCTTGTCTGGGTTATGAAGGTGAGTAATCTGTTTCGCATATGGTGGTCATTTGCTCTCCACCTTGACAGTTTCGACCGGGTATATCGCTAGAAACAGCGACCTTGAGTAATTCTCATGGCAAGAAGAAAGACAGATACTTACAGAGCTGACTTGTCAAACCGCCAATACCGCCAGATAGGAACCGGCTCGTTCCGCTGATGTTGCGTGAATCGTCGACATGGTCGACATATTTCGCAAAGGCGCGTTTCTTGATAGCAAAGTTTTGAGCCTGAAAACCCATACCGGGTGAGGAAGATTAACTCACTGAGGACTCGTAGGACAGGAACTTGATCGCCGATTCCTGAAGGGATGTCATCAGCCCACCTCGGCACGACCCAACCACACAAAACACGTCGGAACGTACGGGAAAGATCTTGGTAATATTGAGGCCATTCCCGATCCAAAACCCAATAACACCGCTCTCGGCATGGATCTTGAGAATCGCCCGGCCGATGGCTCGCGCACTGCGTTCGGGATGCAGGAGTGTGTCCGTCGAGAGTGGGTTGATGTCCGTAGAGCGCGTGATGAGGAACACCCGGAGACGATCAAACGGTGCAGTGGCCGTCCGCGACACTGGTTTTGTGCGGTAAGGCGGGGGATCGGAGGAAAACAAAAAAGCAAAGACTCCATACCAGCACCCGCGACGCCTCCTGCTAGCAGAAACTTCATGGCTGTGTCCCCTCCTAGATGTGTGTCGTCCGCCACTTCTTCGTGTTCGTCATGTTCCTTCTCGTCTCCTCCCTTGAGGCTGGCTTCCCGTTTTGGTGCCAGAGTCGGCTGCAGGGCTTTCAGTTTGGGTGTCGGCCGGTCTTCCGCGCTGAGCGATACGTCCCCTATATGTGCGACCGTGTATCAGTTCCGTGCCCGAACGCATAACACGCGCGTGTGCGCGCGCGGTGCTCTTATCGATGACGGTTTCGAGACCCACCTTCCATATTGACACGGGCGGACCCGCGTCCGTCGTCGCCCAAGAATTTTCGAGTTTGGTAGTACTGATATATTTCCGATGTCGAGGCTGTCCGTGGCATTAAGAGTAAAAAGTCGCGGAATTCGGGAAAGTTGATGGCGTTCGAGTGCGGCGAGGTGGTGAGGAAGCCGATGAACTCGATGACCGTTGAAGGGTGCAGGTCGATGCCTGGACGTTGTATTAAAGGCACAGATTAGCTGTCGAGTACTCCCCAGTGTCCATCTTCTTCGGTGCAGGACGGAACCGAACATACCAGCTTTGGCGAGTGCGGCCCGCAGCTCGTTTGCATCCAAGTGGCCGTTTCCATCCTTCGATCCGGGAAGCAATCATCATCAGGAAACACGTGTGGATGGGGCCGTATAAATAGAAGGAGGGGACTGACGAGGTCGAGTTCGTGGTGGAAAATCCTCCACAGCTCCGCCTCTTTTTCGTTGGCGTATTTGAGAAACTCGGCCCAGTCGACTGGCTTAGTGTCCCCCTTTGGACGTCCCATCCGACTGAGGAGCTCGTGCTCGTATATCTCGCGCATCTTCTGCGCCCGTTCCGCCTCGGGCGACGCGTCGTGTTTCGACGTCGTATGTTTGGTGGTGTTATTGCATGTCGTGTTCGCTGGCAAGGCTCTCCATAGCGCGCGTAACCGGACCTCTCGTGCTTGCTTTCCTTCGCTGTTACGAAAATTCTCGAGAGTCGGCGGTAGTGGTAGATTTGGTCGTGGATCGCCCTTCAAGGGCGGTAAGAGTGGTGGTGGTTGGGCGCCCGAGAGGGTGTTTTCGAACGTCTGGCGTCGCGACGGAGGCATTAGGAAGATGTGCTAAGTCGATTATAGCGGTTGACGATGGCGACGGTCCATAAGGGATGGTGGTGGACAAGGTTCAAAGAACCGATACGGTCGGCGCTTTTCTTTTCCGTTTCCGTCATCCATCGACGATGGAGGCTGGACGTATTGGCTGTGCATCCAATATGGGAAAAATATTCAGATGCGTGCGTGCGGCTGGAGCCTGAGCTGGAGCCTGGCAGGAACCTTGCAGGAACCTTTGCACGTTCGCCATCGGAAAGGGCACGGAATCTTCCTTTTATTCGGAGGTAATATTCTGAAAGTGAACAGATTGAGGACGATCTCTTACAGATACTCCGATGTGTGGTCGACAACTATGACAAATGGGTTGTATCCAAGGTATGGTGTAGCGAGTAGCGAGTAGCCTGACTACTGACGGGTCCAAAGGCTCCACCGCGAACGGCAGTTTTTGCGAGGGTGGTATGAACAAGGGATACTGATACTTACTGTAAATGATATAATGTACCTTAGGGTTAGTACTGGGCTTGCCGTGAGCCACGCGACGGCGAGTGGAGCGTGAAGCCATGGAAACAGATGGTAGTGCAATTCTTGTGAGTGATTTGGAACCTGAAGTGCTTGGTGGTGATTATTCTCATCTACAATCATCGCATGATGACAATGGAGGTTG
>WNFL01090979.1_pt2 | contig 14947 bp, 15 predicted proteins | sample 5400361 | NCBI WGS metagenome assembly WNFL01 (sample SAMN13153351, study PRJNA577476) | soil metagenome | isolation source: 40 cm soil on Douglas fir-dominated hillslope | place: USA:California | collected 2013-09-17
GAGCTGAGACCGCGCCCGGCGCCCGGACCGGGGCCATGAAAAGCCTCGCGCTCGCCCTGCTAAGCTGCCTCGCCCTGGTCTCGACCGCGCGGGCGTCGTGCCGCGACCTGGACCTCACGCGCCGCGGCGGCCCCGCGCCCGCCTGGGCCGCCGAGCCCGACGCGGTGATTCAATACTTCGGCCACAATTTTTTCCAGATCACCACGGGCAAGGGGACCAGGATCATCACCGACCCGCTGGCGCCCGGCATGTACCCGACGCCCGAGGTCTGGCCGCACGTGGTGACCGTCGGGCGCGAGCATCCCAACCACAACTACGTCGAGCTGGCGCGCGGGAACCCGATCATTCTCCGCGGGCTGTCCAATTACGGCGCGGAGTGGAACCGGGTCAGCATGAACGTGCGCGACGTGTTCATCTACAACCTGCCGGTCTACCAGCAGGCGTTCGGCACGGCGCTGAAGGGCGCCGCCTTCATCTTCGATCTGGGGTCGCTCTGCATCGCGCATCTCGGCGATCTGAGCCATACGCTCTCGCCCGAGCAGCTAAAACAGATCGGCCGGGTGGACGTCGCGCTGATCCCGATCGGCGGCGTCTTCACCATGCCGCCGGACACCGCCCGCGAGGTGCTGGCGCAGCTGAAGCCCAAGATCGCCATCCCCATGCACTACCGCGACAACATGTACATCCTCGAGACCTTCGTCCAGGGGCTCGCGACGCGCCGCCCGGAAGGCGATACTCTCGTCGTGAGCAAATCGGCCCTGCCGAAGCAGACGGAGATCGTCGTGCTCAGGCCCAGGGGCGGATACGGGGGCTGGGGCGGGTAGGCGACTTTAGGACGAACGATGCATCCAGATTCCATATTGCAAATACGTCTGGATATCGCCTGGGTCCTGTTACTCCTTCGCCTTTTTACCGCCGGCCGGAGAGGCGAGGCCAAGCCCGAAGTCCATTTGTTTCTCGGCGACCGCTACTGGCGTCTGGCCGACTACCACGCGGAAAAAGGAAATAAGAGAAAGGCCGCGCGCCTGCGCGCCGAGGCCAACCGTCATCTCGCCCTGGGAGGCTGGAATCCCACTCTGCCGCCGGCCATGGCGCTGGCGATGCCCGTTCCAGAGAGACCGACGTTGACTCAAGCGATCGGCTGGCGCGCGCGGCCGCGTCCTCCGGACGACGCGGCCTGATATTCTCACACCATCTCGATCACCATCGGCCGCTTCTGGCGGAACGCGTAGAGCGCCGCCGGGCGATGCGTGCCGCGGCGTTTTTTGGGCAGCTTTTTCAGCAATCCCAGCGCCAGAATCTTTTTCCGGAAATTGCGCCGGTCGAGCCGGCGGTCGAGAATCGTCTCGTAGAGTTCCTGCAGCTCGCCCAGCGTGAACTCTTTCGCGAGCAGGCTGTAGACGATGTTGGTGTATTGCAGCTTGGAGCGGAGCCGCTGCAGCGCCAGCCGGCCGACCTGGTCGTGATCGTAGGCGAGGGGAGGGAGCCGGTCGGCCGGGAACCATCGGACGGCGGCGTAGCGCGGCGCCGGGCTCGGCGCGACGCTCGGCTTCGGCACCAGCGCCAGGTAGGAAGCCGAGACGACCCGGAGCGCGGGGTCGCGCTCCGGCTTGCCGAAGGTGTAGAGCTGCTCGATGTAGCTCTGGTGGACGGCGGTCAGCTCGAAAATCTCGCGCTCGGCCGCCTGGTCGAGCGACTCCTCCGCTCCAACCAGCCCGCCGGGAAAGGCCCATTTCCCCGCGAACGGTCCTTCTTTCACTTGCACCAGAAGACAGTGGAGCGCGCCGCCGCTCAAAGTATAAACCGCGACGTCGACCGCGACCACCGGGTGGTGTCGGCTGTCGGAAAAGCGCGCTGGCGATGGCTCGGCCGCCATGATTTTCGGTTTTAAATCTTGAACGCTTCGCGCGTGCTCGAGGCGAAGAGGCTTTCGAGGTCGAGCTTCTGCTTGATGAGCCCCTGCTCCAGAAGATAGCCGTGGAGGGTCTCCAGAACGTGCCGGTTGGGCGCGAAGCCGTAGGGCCAGAAGTCCGCGCCCATCGCGTCCCGCGTCTCCTCGTATTCCGCCGCGAACCAGGGCAGGCTCACGTGCAGCACGTTGGTGTCGTAGAGCCGGCCGAAGCAACGGTCTTTCGCCTCCGAGAACGCCTTGTAGAGGCTCCCGGCCGCCCAGGGATGCGCGTCATGGACGCTTTTCCGGATCACGATAACGTGCATGATGGGGAAGATTTTCGTCCGCTTGAAATAATCCATCTCGGCCCGCTTGTAGTCGGGAAAGAGGCGCTGGACGCGCGGCGAGCCGCCAAGAAAGCTCGAAGGCATGCGCGGCGCCATCATGGCGTCGATCGCGCCGCTCTCGATCATCTCGTTCAAGGTCTTGTCCCGGACGATCTCCAGACGGATTCCCTTCGGCAGGTCGAAATCGACCCGGTCCTTCCGGCCGAGCTGCTCCTCGCCGGCCTGCACCCATTGGACGTCCTCCGGCTTGACGCCGTACTCGTGCTGGAACATGCCGCGGAGCCACACCGCGGCCGTCATCGTGTACTCCGGCACGCCGACGCGCTTGCCGCGAAAATCCTCCGGCTTCTCGATGCCGGAGGCCGTGTTGACGAAGATGCAGCGGTGGCGGAACGTGCGCGAGGGAAAGACGGGGATGGCGACGAACGGATGGCGGCCCTGGGCGGCGGCGACGAGAAACGCGCCCATCGACAGCTCGGCGGCGTCGAACTCCTCGAAGCGGCACATGCGCCAGAATATCTCCTCGACCTCCAGCGGGACGTAATTGAGATCGATCCCTTCGGCCTTGACCGTCCCGTTGCGGAGCGGCCGCGTGCGGTCGTAGTCTTCGCAGGCGAGAGTGAGTTGGATGTCGGACATGGTCACCTCAATATTGAATGATGAGTTTTGAATTTTGAATTATAATTCAACACTCGACATTCAAAATCAAACATTCTGCGCGCCGAGCGCCTGATCCACTAAATCTACAAATCTGCGCGCCAGCGTCGTCAAGCCCGCCCGGCCGTTTTTCACCAATTCCGCGCGCAGGCCGGCGCTGCCGAGGCAGACTCCCGTGACGCCGAGCGCGGCGTATTCCCCGACGTTTTGCTCGGTGACGCCGCCGGAGACCATCAGGCGCAGGTCCGGCAACGGGGCCAATACCTGGCGCACGAAGTGCGGCCCGCCGGCGGTGTCGGCGGGAAAGATCTTCACCAGGTCGGCCCCGGCGCGCGCCGCGGCGCGCATCTCGGTCGGCGTGGCCGCGCCGCTGATGCAGGCGACGCCGGCCTTGTGGCAGAGCGGGATCAGATTCAACTCCAGCGTCGGCGAGACGATGAACCCGGCCCCGGCGGCGATCGCCCGCTCGGCGTCGGCGGGGGAGAGCACGGTGCCGCCGCCGACGCGCAGGTCTTTTCGCCTGGCCAGCGCCTCGATCACGCCCACGGCGCCGGGGACGCTGAACGTGATCTCGACGAACTCGATCCCGCCCCGGGCGACCGCCTCGGCCGTCTCTAGCGCCTCTTCGGCGCTTTTGGCGCGCACCACGGCGACCAGCCGCCGGCGGTGCATCGTATTTAGTAACTCCTCCCTGCCCATTATTTCCCGCCCATTTCTCTTTAACTGAGACTTAATCCGCCGTCCACGATGAGCGTCTGGCCGGTGACGAAATCGCCGCCGGTGACGAGGCCGAGGATCGCCGCGGCGATGTTCTCCGGCGTGGCGACGCGCCCCAGCGGGTAATTCGCCCCGGCCTTGGCCATCACCGCGTCGTAATCGGCGCCGTAATGTTTTTCCATCCAGGGGGTGTCGGTGAACGCCGGCGCCACCGCGTTGACCCGGATCTTCGGCGCGAGCGCGACGGCCAGGCCGCGCGTGAGATATATCAGCGCCGCCTTGGCCGTGCCGTAGGCGAGCGACGACATCGTCGCGGGCGCGAGGACGCCCGAAATCGACGCCACGTTCACCACCATGCCGCCGGTTTTTTCCAACAGCGGCGCGGCCGCGCGCACGCAGCGGAAGGCGCCCTTTAAATTCACGTCGAGGATGTCGTCCCAGACTTCGTCGGTGAGGCTCGTGAGGTCTTTGACCGGCACCCAGCGCGTCACGCCGGCGTTGTTGACCAGGACGTCGAGCCGGCGAAAGCGGGCTTCCACGTCGCGCACCATCCGGCCGACTTCCTCCTCGCTCTTGACGTCGGCGCGGACGCACAGCGCTTCGGCGCCGGCCTTTTTTACCTCGGCGGCGAGCTTCTCGGCTTCTTTTTCCGCCGAGCGGTAGTTGATCGCGATGCCGGCCGCCCCGGCCCGGGCCAGCGCGAGCACCGTCGCCCGCCCGATGCCGGTCGCGCCGCCCGTAACCAAGGCGATTTTGCCTTTCAACTCCATGTCGTCTCCAGTTTCGGGTTTCGAGCTTCAGGCTTCAAGCGAAAAGCGTCGATCTCAATCCGGTCCGTCTTGGAACTTGAAACTTCAAGCTTGCAACTTCTTTCGCAGTTTCGCCGTCGCATCGCGATCGATCACCCATTGCGCCGGCATGCGCACCAGCTCGTCCTCTTTGCCGGTAAATCTGACGGCGACGCCGTAGTCGCGCGCCGCCGCCTCCGCCGTCACGTAGCCGGCGATCACGTCCGCGCGCACCAGCTCGGGGTCGCGGTCGAGCGGATCGCCGAAGCCGCCGCCGCCGGGCAGATTCAGATGCACCGCGTGGCCGCGCTCGAGCTCGATCTGCGACTTGGGATTGGGCCGCCTGCCGTCGTCCAGGATCAATTCGCCCGCGGTTCCCGGCCGGCCGCCGAAGAGCCCGGGCGCCGGGTAGCGCGTCCGGTCGACGATCGAGCTCACGCTCCACCGGCCGTCGCCGCGCCGGGCGAACTCGGTCAGCTGTCCGAGGCCGCCGCGCCACTTTCCCGCGCCGCCCGAATCGGCGCGCAGCTCGCGCCGCCGCATGACCAGCGGCGAGAGGCTCTCGATGACCTCCGCCGGCACGCCGGCGACGCCGCTCGGAAAGCCGACGGCGCTGAGGCCGTCCTTCTCCGGCCGCGCGCCGGTGCCGCCGACCTGAAAAATCGTCATGTTGAACTGCGGGTTCTGGCCGCGCCACACCGTGAGCCAGATCGGATCGGCGCCCGGCGCCAAGAGCCGGCCGGGCATGGCGCCCGCGAGCGCGGCGAAGATCGCGCTCGGCACGAAGTGGCCGACCGCCTGGCGGCTCGCCACCGGCGCGGGCTCGAGCGCGTTGACGATGCTCCCCGGCGGCGCGGTCACGCGGACCGGGCGGAAGCTGCCCTCGTTGTGCGGCACGTCGGGATAGATCGCCGCCTTGACGGCGAAGCTCGCGTAGGCGTGCGTGTAATTGAGCACCACGTTGATGCCGTGCGCGCTCTCGGGCGAGGAGCCGGCGAAGTCGATCAGTATTTCATCTCCGTCGACGGTTACCTTGCAGCAAAGCAAAATCGGCTCCTCGAAGCCGTCGCTCCAGGTCTCGCTTTGCCACTCGCCGTCCGGCAGGGCGCGGATCTTCTCCCTGACCGCGGCCTCCGACCGGCGGATGATCTCCTCGGCGACGGGATCGATGCTCTCGAGGCCGAACTCGTCCATCATCTCGATGAGCGCCCGCCCGCCGGCGTCGTTGCACGCGGCCTGCGCGTAGAGGTCGCCGACGACCTCGTCGGGCAGGCGCACGTTGGCGCGGATGATTTTCAAGAGAATATCGTTCGGCTCGCCGCGCTCGAAGAGCTTCATGACCGGGAGCCGGAGCCCTTCCTCGTAAACCTCGCGCGCCTCGGCGGACAGGATGCGCCCGCCGATGTCGGCGGCGTGGCAGGTGTTGGCGAACCAGGCGACCAGACGGCCGTTTTTAAAGATCGGCGTCGTGATCGTGATGTCGTTGATCTGCCCCGCCGTCATCCACGGGTCGTTGGTGACGAGCACGTCGCCGGGCGCTAGCTTCTCCGGCGGATAGGCGGCGAGAAAATGGCGCATCGAGCTCGCCATCGCGTTGATGTGGCCGGGCGTGCCGCTGATCGACTGCGCGATCATCCGGCCTTTGGTGTCGAACACGCCGCAGGCCAAGTCCTGGCTCTCGCGCACGATCGTGCTGAAGGCGGTGCGGATGAGCGCGTCCTGCTGCTCGTTGGCGACCGAGAGCAGCCGGTTCCAGATCACTTCCAGCGCGACCGGATCGATCCCGTTACTGGCCATCGGCGAACTCCACGACGACGTTCAAGTGCTCGTCCACCCGGCCGCGCCCGCGCGCGCCGACGATCAGCGTCGATTCGCGCTCCTCCAGGATCGCCGGCCCGCTGAACGTTGCGCCCGGCGCGAGCGCGTAGCGGTCGTACACCGGCGTCTCGACGTAGCCGCCGCGCTCGGGGAAATAGGCGCGCCGCTTGCCCTTCAATGCGACGACGGCGCCGTCGCGGCCGCCGGCCGCCTCGGGCATGCGAAAGTCCATGGCCGGCTCCGGCCCGGCCGCGACCACGCGCCAGTTTATGACTTCCAGAGGCACGTCCGGCCCTTTGCGGCCGTAGAGCGAGCGGTAGACCTCTTCGAAGCTCGCTTGAATCGTTTTTCGGTGCGTCGCGTCCAGCCGGCCTTCCGGCAGGCTCACGGAAACCTCGTGTCCCTGGCCGACGTAGCGCATGTCCGCGGTGCGCTCGTAGCGGATGTCCGTTGACGACAGTCCCGAGCTTTCCAGGACCGCGCGCCCCTCGCCGGCCATCTCGTCGAGCAGCGCGTTGGCTTCCTCCCAGCGCATGGCGTCGAGCCGGCTGTAGGCGCTCCGGACGAAGTCGAACGCGAGCGGCGCGGCGAGCAGCCCGAAGGTCGAGCCGACGCCCGCGCCGACGGGGGAGACGAGCGCCGGGAGGTGGAGGATCTCCGCGACGCGGTAGCCGTGCATCGGCCCGGCCCCGCCGAAGGCGTAGAGCGGCATGCGGCGCGGGTCCTTGCCGCGCTCGCCGAGATGCGCGCGCGCCGCGTTGGCCATGTTCTCGCCGACGATCTGGTGGATGCCCCACGCCGCCTGCTCGAGCGTGAGCTTGAGCTTTTCCGCCGGGCGCGCGAGCGCGCGGCGCGCGGCGTCCACGTCCAGCTCCATTTTGCCGCCGAGAAAATATTTCGGGTCGAGATAGCCGAGCACCAGATCGGCGTCGGTCACCGTCGGCTCGGCGCCGCCGCGGCCGTAGCAGGCGGGGCCGGGCTCGGCGCCCGAGCTTTCGGGGCCGACCTTGAGCAGCCCGAGCGCGTCGACGCGCGCGATGCTGCCGCCGCCGGCGCCGATCTCGATCATGTCGATGACGGGAATTTTTACCGGCAGCCCGCTGCCTTTTCTAAAACGGTAGACGCGGTCGACCTCGAACTCGTGCGCCTTCAGCGGCTTGCCGTCCTCGACGGCGCAGAGCTTGGCCGTGGTGCCGCCCATGTCGAACGAGAGGAGGTTCTTGAAGCCGGCGCGCGCGCCCTGATGCGCCGCCGCGAGCGCCCCCGCCGCCGGGCCGGACTCCAAAAGCCGCACCGGGAAGCGCGCCGCCGTCTCGGCGGTGGCGATGCCGCCGCTCGACAGCATGACGAAAAAACTTCCCTTGAAAGAGAGCCGGTCGAGCCGCCGGGCGAGTCCGGCGAGATAATCGGCGACGCGCTCCTGGACGTAGACGTTGGCGACCGTGGTGCTCATGCGCTGATACTCGCGGATCTCGGCGACGACTTCCGAGCTGAGCGCGACGCGGATATCCGGCGCGACGTCGTTGATGATTTCCTTTGTTCGCCTTTCGTGGGCGGGATTGCGGAAGCTGTTCAAATAACAGACGCCGATCGCCTGGACGCCCTTGTCCGCAAGCTCTTTCACCAGCCGGCGGACGAACGGCTCGTCGAGCGGCTCGATGGCGCCGCCGTCGGCGGCGGTCCGCTCCGGCACGTCGAAGCGCAGATGGCGCGGCACCAGCGGCTTGGGGAAATCCAGATTCAGGTCGTAGAGCTCGTAGCGCTGCTCGCGGCCGATCTCGAGCGCGTCGCGGAACCCCGCGGTGGTGAGCAGCGCCGTCGCGGCGCCTTTCCGCTCGATCAGCGCGTTGGTCACTAACGTGGTGCCGTGGACCAGCGTGCCGCGCCCGTTCGCGCCCGCGCTTGCGCCGAGGGCCGGCCGGAGCGCCGTCTCGACCGCCAGGCTCGGGTCGCCCGGCGTCGTCAGCGTCTTCCCGATGACGGCGCGGCCGTCCGCGCCGATCAACAGGAGATCGGTAAAAGTTCCGCCGATGTCGACGCCGACTCTATACATAAAAAGCAGGAATTGGGGATTGGGAATCAGGGGTTGGGGTTCGAGGACAATCCATTCCCGGTCTTCCAACCCCCAATGCCCAATTCCTAATCCCCGTTTATTTCTGTGCGAACAACTCCAGCACGCGCTCGGTCTGATGGTTGGCGGCGGGGCGCAGCAGCGGCACTTTCACGCCGGCGTCGCGGTATTGCTGGACGCGCTTTTTGACTTCGTCGGGCGTGCCGCTCGCCGTCATGCCCTCGACGTAGGAGTCGGGGATCGCTTTGATGAGCCCGTCCATGCCGCCGGCGGCGTGGGCCTTCTCGAACAGCGGGATGTCTTCTTTCCTGATGTAGGGCTCGCCGACGCGCATCTTCGGCCCGGCGATGAACGAGATCTGCACCGGGTCGAGCTTGGTGGCGACCTCCCAGCGCACCTGATCGAGCGCTTTTTTATGGTCGTCCTCGACCGAGCAGTTGATGATCTGCGCCACCTCGAACTTGGAGAAGTCCCGGCCCGCGGCTTCGGCCGCCGCGCGGACGATCTTGAGCGCGTTCACCGTGTATTCCGGCGAGCAGACCGCGTTCAAGACGACGCCGTCCGCCACCTGCCCGGCGAGCTTGAGCCCGGTCGTGCTCGTCGCCGGGGCGTAAATTGGAATGGATTTCCGGACCGGCTTCCAGCCGAGCCCGACGTTGTCGAAATTCACATATTCGCCGTGGTACGAAACTTTCTCGCCCGTGAGCAGCAGGCGCATCGACTCGATGTATTCCTTCAGCACCTGGGCCGGCGTCGCGCTCACTTCCGGAGCGAGGGCGTGCACCCGCGCGTGGCTTTTGGTGCAGGCGCCCGGCGCCAGCGTCATGCGGCCGCCGGTCAGTTCGTCGAGGCTCGCGAGCGACTGCGCCATGACGATCGGGCTCCGGAGCCGCACGATCTGCGTCGAGCCCAGGACCATGTTTTTCGTCGCCAGGCCGATCGCCGCCAGCGCGGTCACCGAGTCGCGCATGATCTCGATGGTCTCGGAAAAAAACGCCATCTCGTAGCCGCGCGCCTCCGCCTGCCGCATCAGCTCGGCGATCTCGCGCACATTGGTGAATTTCCCGTAGCCTAAAGCAAAGCCGACTCTTGCCATCCTTTAACTCCTCCCGCTCGGCCGGGCGCATCTCTCCGGGCCGATGCGATGGGCCTCTGCTACGCTCGGCGGTTGATACGCTTGATACTCCACGCTCGACGCATCGGCCCTCCGAGACACCCCCGGACGGGCGCTGCCGCTGCCGTGCTTGATCCGCTCCTCACGCTCGTCACGCTGAAAAATAAATTTGAGTATAAGGTTATTTCCCCCAGAGCTGCTTGTAAAAACCCGAGGCGTCCAATTCCTTCACAAACCGATCGTCGTAAAAGCTCTCGGGAGCGGCGCCCTTGGCCTTGGGGTTTCGCGGCGCGGTGAGGTTCAAAACTTCCTGGACGCCTTCCTTCGTGTTGTAAGGGATCCGGTCGATGTAATCGACGGCGTACTTGTAAACCGAGTCGAGCGTCTTCGGGTCTTCGGCGCGCACGTATTTTTTGATCGCGCGCTTGCTCGCTTCGGGGTCGTTCTGGAGCTTGTAGACCGCCTCCGCGTAAGCCTTGAGAAAACGGCGCGTCAGGTCATCGTTGGCGTTCAAAAAAGAGCGCCGCGCCATGAAGGCGTCGTGGGGAAAGTAGACGCCGGCCTTGCCCATGTCCAGCAGCGAGCGCGCGCCGAATTCCTCCGCGCGGAGGTTGGTCGGGCTGGAGAACGGCGCGGCGACGATGGCGCGCGTCTTCAGCATCGCCGCGGCGGCGAAGAGGTCGCCGGTCTGGATGATGGTCACGTCTTTGCCGGGCTCGAGCCCCTGCTTTTTCAGCAGGTAGCGCATGGTGAAATCGGTGGAAGAGCCGAAGCGGGTGACGCCGACCGATTTACCGCGCAGATCCTCGAGCGATTTTATCTCCGGCAGCGCCATGATGTAGAACGCCGGGACTTTGACGAGCGCGCCGAACATCGTCATGTCCGCGCCGCCGAGGCTGGCGTCGATCGAGGCGCTGCCGGCGGCCGCCGAGATCGGCAGATCGCCGCCCAGCATCGACTGGACCATGAGCGAGCCCGAGGCGATGAGCACGAGATGGGAATCGATGTTGTATTTATCGAAGAGCTTCGCCTCGTGCGCGATCCACAAGCCGGCGAAGACGCCGCTGGCGCTGGTGTAGCCGATCGGCAGGCGGTCTTTCGCCGCCGCCGGGTGGGAGGCGAAGCAGAGCAGCAGAAAGCCGGCTATCGCAGCCATAGTTTTTATCATAAACGTCTCCCGCCCGACGGCCTCAATATAGCAGCTTGCTATCCCTAATACGAAATAATTTCAACCCACAGTCTTTCCCGGCCCTCGGACGGAGCGGAGCGCTTCGAGCGAAAAAACCAAACGCGCGCCAAAGGTGAAAAACCGCCTCTTTACAGGAAAAATGGCCGGTGGTAGCTTTTCCACAGAATTCGGCCGACCAAAAAGAGGAGGGAACGACCATGGGAATGCTCCGTCACGTCGCGATTCTGACGCATCAGCCGGAAAAGCTCGCGGACTTCTACAAGAAGGTGTTCGATCTTAAGGAGATGCACCGCACGAAGAACGGCTCCGTTCATCTCTCGGACGGAGAGGTCAATCTCGCCATCTTGAACGCCAACGACCCCAAAGAGCCGGGACATCGCCCCGGGCTTTACCACTTCGGCTTTCAGGTGAAGGATCCCGAGGACATCGCCCGGCGCATCCGGGAGGTCTATCCCGAGGGCGCCCCGAAGGATCGCAAAGCCACCTACGCCGAAGGCCGGGGCTCGGACCCGGATGGAAACCTCTTCGACATCTCGTCGATCGGCTGGGGCGAGAAACGGAGAATGGACTACTAGCCGGCGCGGGGCTTCCATGCGCAAAAGCATCTGCGGGCTCGTCTGCGCTGCGATCGCGTGGCTCGCGCCGACTTCCGGTCTCGCGGCCACGGCGCAGGATATCGTCAAAAAGCTCGCCGTCCTCCCCCCGGCCGAGCGGAAGCTCTTTCTGGAAGACGGCGCCCGGAAGGAAGGCGAGCTCGTCTTTTACACCTCGCTCAGCCTGACCGACTATCCCAAGATCGTCGCCGCCTTTGAAAACCGGTATCCCTTCGTCAAAACCAACACGTACCGTTCGACGCCCTCGGGGGTTTTCACCAGAGTCGACACGGAAGCGCGGGCCGGCCGGTACGCGGCCGACGTGGTGGGCTCGGCCCCGGTCGAGATGTGGGAGCTGAAAAAGAGGGGACTGTCCACCGGCTATCTCTCACCGGAGCTAAAGGCGCTGCCGCCGGGCTCGTACGACCCGGAGGGTAACTGGCTGGCGTTCGAAGTGACTCCTCTCGTGCTGGCGCTCAACACCCGTTCGGTTCCCGCCGGCGACCGGCCGCAGACCTACGAGGAGCTCCTCCATCCCAAATGGAAGGGCAGGATGAGCCTCGGGACCGAGGAGTACACCTGGTTCAACATCCTGCTCGAGCACATGGGAAAAAAGAAGGGGACCGAATACATGCAGGCGCTGGCCCGGCAGGAGCTCCATATGCCCGGCTCGAGCAGCGTGATGCGCGTCCAGCTCCTGCTGGCCGGCGAATCGGCGCTCGCCATCGCGGCGCGGGGCCGGCGCGTGGCGGAACACAAGGCGAAGAGCGCGCCGATCGATTTCCGCCTTTTGGACCCCTACGCCGCCGAGCCGAATTTCACGGCCTTGATGCAGCGCGCGGCCCATCCCGCGGCCGCGGTCCTCTTCATCGACTGGATGCTATCCGAAGAGGGGCAGACCAGAATCTCCGACGACGCCGGCAGATTCTCGATCCGAAAGGGAGTCAAACACAAGCCCTGGGTTCAGGAGCTGTTCCGGAAGGATTTCGTTTTCTTGAGCCCCTCATCCATCGGCCCGAAGCTGGGCGAGGTGACCGACCAGTACAACCAGATCTTCGGCCTGCAGAGGAGACGGTAACCCGGGATTAGATCCGCAAAGCGCTCACTTCCCGCCCAGCTCCCGGTTGACCTCGCGCTGCAGCGAGAAATCGAAAATCTTCTCGGCCGGCGCCGGCGCCGCGAGCCCCATGAGCTGCGCGTCGAGCTTTAAATATTCGCGCACCTCATCGTCGGTCGGGATGCCGTCCGTGGTGAAGGCCGGGCGCGAGATGCGATAGGTCTCGAGCGCGGTCGGCATGTCGACGCTCAAAATTTTGGCCAAGACCTCCGCCGAGCCGCGCTCGTTCTGGTGAAAATAGCGATTGCCCTTGGCGCGCGCGCGGAGCATGCGCTTGACCAGCTCGCGCTGGTCCTTCAGCGTCTTGTCCTGCACCCCGAGGCCGTTCTGCAGGCTGGTGAACTCGTCCATCGCGTTGGCGAGCACGTTCATCTTGTATTTATCGCGGGCGATGATCACGGTCGGCGGCGAGAGGAAGCCGATCTGGATCGAGCCGCTCACCAGGGCCCGGAGCTGGGTCGGGACGTCGCCCGCGAGCATCACGGTCACGTCCTTGTCCGGGTCGAGACCGGCCCGGCGCAACATGCGGATGCCCGCCGTGTGCTGGCTGCCCCCGATCGTCGTCGTCCCGGCCACCTTGCCCTTCAAGTCGGCGAAGGTTTTGATCTCGGGGCGGGTGACGAGCCAGAAGAGCGGACGCCGCACGGGACGCCGCGCGCGATCGCCCGGATCGCGCTGCCGACCGAGCCGAGCGCGTGGGTCTCGCCCGAGACGGCCGCGGCGATCGCGGCGGTCGCCTGCACCTGCACGAGCTGCGGCTCGAGCCCCTCCTCGCGGAAAAAGCCGCGCTCCTGGGCGATAAAGAGATCGACGGACGCGATGCTGCGGCTGGAATAGGTGATCACCACCCGCGTGAGCGGCGCCTGGGCGCGGGCTGCGGACGGCAACATCCATACAAGGGCGAGGAGAAGGAGCGGGAGCGCGATCCGGCGAGCCATATGGAAGCATAACCATAGGGCAGAAGCGCGACCTCCGTCAAGCCGACCGATGCCTTGGCGCGGCCCGGCGCGCAGTGTTGCGGCGATCACTTGAGGACTTTGTCGGCCCGCGCCAGCACGTTCGGAGGAATCATGAGGCCCATCTTCTTGGCGGCTTTGAGATTGATCACCAGCTCGAATTTCGCCGGCCGCTCCACCGGCAGGTCGGCAGGCTTGGCGCCTTTGAGGATCTTGTCCACATAGGCCGCCGCCCGCTTGTGCATGTCCGCATAGCTCGGCCCATAGGACATCAGCCCGCCCGCCTCGACCAGCTCGACGTACGCGTAGACCCCGGGCAAGCGGTGCTGGACGGCGAAATCCATGATGCGCGCGCGGTTGTGCAGGTAAACACGATCTGCCATCACGAGCAGCGCCCCGGGCTGCTCTTTGACGATTTGCGCCAACGCGCCGTCGATTTGTTCCTGGGCTTCGACGGCCAGGTAGAGCACTTTGATTCGCCAGGCCGCGGCGGCGGCCGCCACTTCCTTCTTTTCTATTGCGTGAAACGCGTTGACGGGATTCCAGAGGACCGCTATGTGGGACAGTTTGGGAATGACCTCGCGGAGCAGCTCGATCCGTTTTCCTTCCAGCTCCGGCGAGATCGAGGTCAGCCCGGTGATGTTCCCGCCCGGCCGATTTAAGGACGCGACGATACCGGTCGCGACCGGATCGCCGACGGCCACCATGACGAAAGGAACCGACGTGCCCGCCTTCTGATAGGCCTGGGCGGCGGGTGTGCCGGCGCTGACGATCACATCGACCTTCTGGGCCAGCAGCTCGGCGATGAGAGCGGGAAAGCGCTCGTACTTTCCTTCTGCCCACCGATATTCGATCAGGATATTTTGCCCTTCGATATACCCGCGGTCGCGCAACCCCTGGCGGAACGGCCCGACGAGATTGGCCTCGAGCGCGGCGGTGGAGTTGCCCAGAAAACCGACTCGCCGCACTTGGACCTGCTGCGCTTCGGCCGGATAGCCATGCGCCAGAAAAACGGCGGCAATGATGGTCAGAAAGATTTTTCTTTTCATGGTCCGGCCCGGAAAACAAAAAGGCCCAACTAGTCGTTCAGTCAGGCCGATAAGCTATGCTTTCCTATTTCGCCCCAAAAGGCTCGGGCTTGAAGGGCGCTGGAACCCAGCTTGTCATCACCGCTAGGACCCTGTCAAATGTGATTTTCCGGACCGCCATCCGGCGGGCGTAATCGGAGCCTTCGTCGAGCCGAACGAACGTTGACCCCCGCCGCTCGATTGCGTATGCTGATCATCGATGGCAGAGCGGAAAACCGAGGCCGCCGTCTTCGGCGGCGGCTGTTTCTGGTGCACCGAGGCGGTGTTCGACGAGCTCGCCGGCGTGGTCTCGGTCATGCCCGGCTACGCGGGCGGCCGGACGAAGAATCCCACCTACGAAGAGGTGTGCTCCGGCGCGACCGGCCACGCCGAGGTCATCCGCATCGAGTACGACCCCGCCGAGATCGGTTTTAAAGACCTGCTCACGGTTTTTTTCGCCACGCACGATCCGACCACCCTCAACCGCCAGGGCAACGATTCCGGCACGCAGTACCGCTCGACGGTCCTCTACGCCGACGAAGAGCAGAAGCGGGAAGCGGAAAGGTTTATCAAGGAATTGAACGACACGAAGGCCTTCGGCCGGCCCGTCGTCACCACGGTG
>WNFL01215307.1_pt2 | contig 14945 bp, 11 predicted proteins | sample 5400361 | NCBI WGS metagenome assembly WNFL01 (sample SAMN13153351, study PRJNA577476) | soil metagenome | isolation source: 40 cm soil on Douglas fir-dominated hillslope | place: USA:California | collected 2013-09-17
CGGAAGAGGAGGAGGAGCGCGACGGCGCCGGCCGCGGCGGCGCCGACGGCGACCGCCGCTCGCGTCGAGACGGCGGCCCGGGCCGCAGCCGCGCGGAGGGACGCCGCCATGCCGCGCGCCCATTCCGCGCCGGCCGCCGCGACCTCGCGGACGCGCCGCACGAGCTCGACCTGGTCGCCCTGCCCGAAGCCGAGGATGTAGCGGTCGTAGAAGAACTCGACGCCGTCGGCGATCTGCCGGAAGCGGCGGCCGAGCGGCACGGTCTCGATCGTCGGACGGCCCGAGGCGGGCGTCGGGTCGAACGTGACCCAGCCGAGCTTCGGCCCGCACCACGCCTCCACCCAGGCGTGCGCGTTCGCGCCGCGCACGATCACGTACCGCCCGAAGAGGCCGATCTCGCCGCCGACGAACCCGGTCACGAAACGGCTCGGGATTCCGACCTCGCGGAGCATCAGCGCCATGGCCGTCGAGAACGCCTCGCAGTGCCCCGCCTTGTGCACGAAGAGGAATTCCTCGACGGGGCTGTCGCCGCTCTGCGGGATCTCGAGCGAGTACGCGAAGCGGGTCTGGAGCACGCTTTCGATGCGGCGCGCGGCCCGCTCCGGGGCGGCGATCGGGTCGACCCCCGAGAGGAGCGAGCGCGTGAATGCCGCCACGCGCTCCGAGCCGAGCGGCCGCCAGGCCGGGTCGGTGCGGCCAGGCGCGACGAGGTCCGCGATCGGCGGGCCCCCGTACGTGGCCTCGTACTGCAGGGAGCGCTCCGGCTCGAAGGGCAGGCGCAGGTTCCTCACGTCGTCGAGCTCCGGGTAGAAGAACGAATGCGCCCGGAGCGTGGCCTCGCCGAAACGAACGGAAGTGCCGTGCGACGGGTACGGAACGTACCGGCTCATGAGCGGCGAGAGGTCGATCGTCATCACGCTGCGGCCGCGGGAATCGATGCGGACGCCGCGGAACAGCGGCTGGAAGGTGCCGGGGCTCCCGGGAAGGAGCGTGCCGCCCCGCTCCGGCTTCCCCCATCCGCGCTTCTCGTAGCGCGTGAACGCGAGCGCCCGCATGCGCAGGCTCTCCGCGCTGCCGGACGAGAGCGGCTCCGTCGTCGTGATGCGGAGATAGACGCGCTCGCTCCTCTTCAGCGTCCCGTACGTGTCGGGGTCGACGCTCTCCGAGAAGCCCGTCGTGATCTCCCGCCCCTGCTCGAGGCCGCGCACGAAAGGGGTCCGGAGCCGGGGCAGCACGAAGAAGAGCGGCGTCGCGAGCAGGATCGCCGCGGCGATGGACGCGAACGTCGGCGCGAGACCCGGCAGGCGCCGCCACTCCTCGGGCGCGCCCGCGAGATCGCGCCAGAGCGACCAGCGGACGAGGACCGGCCACCCGACGAGCAGGTAGACGAGGACGAAGGCGCCGATCGAGTAGTGGAACGACGTCGCGACGGACGCGAGGAAGAGGAAGCCTGCGAGCGCGAGCGCCACCGAGAAATCGCGCTCCTTCTTGATCGAAGCGAGCTTCACGATCGTGGTGAAGAGAAGAAGATGCAGCGCCGTCTTCAGGAGCGTGCGGCTCCCGTAGCGCAGGTCGACCCACAGGAGGCCCGCGTAGAGGACGCCGACGGTGTTGAGCGCGGCGTTCGAGAGCGTCAGCACCCGGCCCTTCGCCGTGTAGGCGAGGAGGAAGCCGGCGGCAGCGAGGTAGAGGACGAGCGCCCCGAGCTCGAGAGCGTTCGTGAACGCAAGGGGGATCGGCGCGAGGAAGGCGAGGAGGCCGACGGCCAGCGTCTTCTCACGCCGGAACGGAAGCGGGGACGGCTCGGCGAGGACACGCATCAGGCGGTCGCCGCGCGCGGCACGTCCTCCGACTCGACGTGCACCGAGAAGAGGGCCGCGCCGGGTGGGATCTGGAGCGGTGTGCCGGGATCCTCCACTGCCTCGACGAGCGCGAGGGCGACGAGGAGCGCGCGCCGGTGCGCCGGCCCGCTGTCGGGCGCGAGCAGGCGCGGACCGAGCACCAGGCCGACGCGCTGGCCGCGGCCGAGGAGCTGGAGAGCGAGACCCGCCGCTTCCGACACGGCCCTCTCGAACCGTTCGTCGAACGCCGCGCCGGCGCGCCGTGGCTTCGTCACGTCGAGCGAGACGATCGCGTCGCGCCCCTCCTCCGACGTCCGCTCCTTGACGATGAAGCGCCCCTGCCGCGCGGTCTGAGGCCAGTGGACGTCGCGCGGGTCGTCGCCGAAGCCCGCCTCGCGCAGATTGCGCACCTCGTGCCCGCGCCCGCGCAGGTGCGAACGCGGCTGACCCTGCTCGGCGTCGCGCGGGTCCGAGCGCGGGAGCCGCGTCATCGAAGGCTTCGGATAGACGATCCTCTCCTCGCCGACGGGCTGGAGGCGCCCTTTCCGGAAGAGCCCGATCGGATAGCCGCTGTAGACGAGCAGCGACTCGATCGTGCGGCGCCCGCGCCGCGGGAAGACGAGGTCGACCCCGCGCGAGGACTCGGCGCCGCGCGGGATCTGCCCGAAGAGGATCGGGGCGGCCGCGCCCGAGATCTTCACGAGGAGCGCGCGCCGCGGCAGGCGCCCCTCGTTGCGGAGCGTCAGCGTGAAGCGGACCGGCTCGCCCGCGAAGATGTCGTGCGGCCCGTCCAGCGATGCGACGACGTGCTCGACGTTCCGGCGCGAGACGACGCCCGAGACGACGAGCGCGCCGAGGAAGAGCGAGACGAGGATGTAGAGCCCGTTGTTCCCGGTGTTCGTCGCCCCGATCGCGACGACGAGCGTCATCAGGATGAAGCCGAGGCCGAGGTTCGTGACGCGCACGAGGATGCCCGTCTTGGGCCAGGCCCAGAACATGTCGCGAAGGGCGCGGCGAACCTTCACCTCGTGAAATTCTCGCCGAGAACGGTCGCGGGCGCATAGACTCGGAACGCCGAATGAGCCCCGAGCCGCGCTGGCCGGCCCTCCTGACGCTGGTCGCTCTCGGAGGACTCTACGCGGCGCTGCCGTCCTGGCTCGTCATCGGCGGTCCCCGCTGGCTCCTCCTCGCGATCGTCTGCGTGCTCGTCGTGCCGACCGCCCTCGCGAACCGCCGGGGACATCACGCCCTCAACCAGAGGCTCGGCTACATGGTGAACGGCGTCGTGACACTCGGGCTCGTCTGCTCGCTCGCGCTCCTCCTCTCCGGGCTGCCCGACCGGAAGTCGAGCCCGAAGGAGCTGCTCCGCTCCGCAGCCGCGCTCTGGGTCGCGAACATCCTCGTCTTCGCGTCGTGGTACTGGCGCCTCGACGCCGGCGGGCCGCACATGCGCGACCTGACGCCCGGCCACGAGGACGGCGCGTTCCTCTTCCCGCAGATGACGCTTCACCCGGACGCGAAGGCCGCTGCGGGCGAGGAGGACTGGTCGCCGCACTTCGTCGACTACCTCTTCCTGGCGTTCACCACCTCGACCGCGTTCTCACCGACGGACGTGCCCGTGCTCTCGCGCTGGGCGAAGGTGATGATGATGATCCAGTCGCTGATTTCGCTCACCGTCCTCGCGCTTCTCGCGGCGCGCGCGGTCAACATCCTCTAGTCGGTCGCGACCCTACCCTTATAGGTAGGTTCCCGCGCCCTGCCCGGTTGATAGGGTGGAGCGGGGAGTATCCGATGAAGACGGCCGGCAACGCCTGCAGCCTACTCGTCCTGTCGCTCGCGGTCCCGACCGCCGTCGCACAACGGCTCGGCCCGGAGTTCCATGTCAACACGGATACGACGAACTACCAGAGGCTCCCGGCCGTCGCGGCGGACTCCTCGGGCAACTTCGTCGTCGTGTGGCGGAGCAGCGTCCAGAACGTGAGCTTCAGCACCGTCTTCGGCCGGCGCTTCTCGAGCACGGGGGCGGCCGTCGGAGAGGAGTTTCGCGTGAACCCGGTGGAATTCACTGCCGAAGCTCCCGCCGTCGCCTCCGATTCCTCGGGCAACTTCATGGTGGTCTGGCAGACGATCGGGCCGGACGGCGATGCCTTCGGTGTCGAAGGCCAGCGCTACGCGAGCTCCGGCGCCCCGCTCGGAGCGAGCTTCCAGGTGAACACGAGCACGCCCGGCAACCAGTACAAGGCGCAGGTCGCTTCGATCGCCACCGGCGGTTTCGTGGTCGCGTGGGAGGACATTGGCAACTTCGGCTTCGTCACGGGCATCTTCGGGCAGCGCTACGCCGGGAGCGGCGCGCCCCTCGGCGGCGAGTTCCGGATCAATACCTACACGTCGGGCCAGCAGGAGAACGCCGACATCGCTTCCGACGCGACGGGCGGCTTCGTCGTGGTCTGGAGCGACCACGCTGAGGACGGCGACGTGGACGGCGTTTTCGCCCGGCGCTACGCGAGCTCCGGCGCGCCCCTCGGGAGCGAGTTCCGCGTGAACACCTACACGACCGGGCGGCAGGGGCATCCGAGGATCGCGTTCTCTCCGGCGGGAAATTTCGTCATCGTCTGGCAGAGCACCCAGGACGGCAACGGCTACGGCGTGTACGGGCAGAGATACGCGAGCTCGGGCCAGCCGATCGGAGGCGAGTTCCGGGTGAATACGTTCACGACAGGCCAGCAGAAAGTGCCGGGCGTTTCGTCCGACGGCTCCGGGAACCTCTTCGTAGTGTGGAACGGCACCGGCCCGGAGGGAAACGGGTACGGGATCCACGGGCGCTTCCTCACCGCGGCGGGCGGGCGCTACGGGGCGGAGTTCCGTGTCAACACGACGACGTCGGGGACGAAGAGGTCGCCGAGGGTGGCCGCCCTGTCGATGGACCACTTCGTCGTGGTCTGGGACGGCTATGTCGGATTCACCGACACAGAGGTTTACGGCCAGCGCTTCCAGAAGTGCCGCTCGAGCGACGTGAACGGCGACGGCAAGCTCGACGTCAACGACGTCTTCTACCTGATCAACGCCCTCTTCGCCGGGGGCCCGCCGCCGACCTGCGGCGGCGACCAGAACGACGACGGCCAGACGGACGTGGCCGACGTGTTCTACCTGATCAACTTCCTTTTCGCGGGAGGCCCGCCTCCGGCGTGACGGAATGGACCTCCGCCCATCCCGCGCGGACCGCGCATCACAGCGGCACCGGCACTTCATCGAGGATTTTCTGGATCGCGTCCCGCTCGCGGCGGCCGCTGGCGCCGCCGTCGAAGGCGCCGGGCGTGGTCGCGAGGACGCGATGGGCGAGAGTCGGGAGCGCGCGTAGGGACGTCCCGCGACGAGAGCGCGGCACTGCACGGCGCGGAAGAGGCCCTGCGCGCCTCGCGGCGAGACGCCGAGGATCAGGTCGCGCGAGGCGCGGCTCTTCCGGACGATCGAGAGGACGTAGTCGGTCAGCTTCTCGGCGACGGTGACGCGCTCGACCTCGACCTGCGCGGCCTTCAGCTCCGCGAGCGTCATGACCGGCGTCAGGGCGGCGAGCGCGTGCTCCGCCCCGCCCGAGAGGAGCAGGCGGCGCTCCTCCTCGGGCGGCGGATAGCCGAGCGCGATGCGCATCAGGAACCGGTCGAGCTGCGACTCGGGAAGCGGGTACGTCCCGAGGTACTCGACGGGGTTCTGCGTCGCGAGGACGAGGAACGGCTCGGGGAGCGGCATCGTCTCGCCGTCGGACGTCACGGCGCGCTCGTTCATCGCCTCCAGCAGCGCGGCCTGCGTCTTCGGCGTCGCGCGGTTGATCTCGTCGGCGAGGAGGACCGGCGTGAAGACGGGGCCCGGGTGGAACTCGAAGACCTGATTGCGCGGGTTGAAGACGGTGAGCCCGAGGATGTCCGACGGGAGCGTGTCGGGCGTGAACTGGATGCGCCTCACGCCGAGCCCGAGCGCGCGCCCGAGCGCGAGCGCGAGCGTCGTCTTGCCGACGCCGGGGACGTCCTCGATGAGGAGGTGGCCCTTCGCGAGGAGACAGACGACCGAGTCCTCCACGGCGCCCGACTCGCCGCCGCGATAGGCGGTCTTCACGGCCGCGACGAGGCGCGCGACCGACGTCAGGATCGCGTCCGGGACGCGCACGGCGCTCACGCGCGGCCCCGCGCGAGCTCCGCCTCGACCTCGGAGCGAAGCGCGTCCGACGCGCCGCGGCGCATCACGAGGAGGCCGTCCGGCGAGTCGACGACCGCGATTCCGGAGAGCCCGACGACGCGGATCGGCCGCCCGTCGGCGAGGATGAGGTTGCCGTCTCCGCCGACGCTCGTCGCCGGCCCCTCGAGGACGTTCGCTCCGGCTCCGCCGCGGAACTCGTAGACGGCGTCCCACGAGCCGAGGTCGCTCCAGCCGCAGTCGCAAGGCACGGCGAGGACGGGGGACGTCCGCTCCATGACCGCGTAGTCGATGGAGATCGACGGCGCGGCGGCGAACGCGGCCTCGAACCCCTTCGCGTCGCCCGCGCGGCGCGCCGCGAGCGCCGCTCGCGCGGACCGGCTGACGTCGGGCGCGAGACGCTCCGTCTCTCGCAAGAGATGGGACAGGCGGACGACGAAGATGCCGGCGTTCCAGAGGTGCGTGCCGGACTTGCCGTAGCGCTCGGCGTGCTCGAGCGAAGGCTTCTCGATGAAGCGGACGACCCGACGCGCCGCCCCGCCGTCGCCGCGCGTCTCGAGATAGCCGTAGCCCGGCTCCGCGCGCGTCGGCCGGATGCCGAGAGTCACCACGGCGTCTGCGCGGCGCGCCGCGTCGACCGCGATGCGGAGCGCCCCGAGGAACGCCGCCTCGTCTCGGACCGCGCAATCCGACGGCAGGATCGCGAGGACGGCGTCCGCGCTCGTGTCGGCGATCGCGAGCGCCGCGAGCGCGATCGCGGGCGCCGTGTTGCGCCGCACCGGCTCGAGGACGAGGTGCCCCGCGGGGAGATCGGGGAGCTCGCGCGAGAGGAGCGCCTCGTGCGCGAGCCGTCCCGCGACCCAGACGCCGTCCTTCCCCGCGAGGGTCTCGGCGCGCGCCACGGCGTCCGCCAGGAGCGACCGCGCCGACGCGAGCTTCAGGAACGGCTTCGGACGCTCGTCCGTCGAGCGGGGCCAGAGGCGCGTGCCGCTCCCCCCGGCGAGCACGAGCGCGCGCACGTCCGCCCCGGCCTCGCGAGCCTCGCCAGCCATCACTCGATTCTACGGAGCCGGGGCTCCGGCGCGCCGGGCGGCGCTCCCGAGAAGCTCGATCTCCGGCTCGAGAGCGACGCCGAAGCGGGCCGCGACCGCGTCCTTCATCTCCTCCATGAGGGCGAGCACGTCGGCCGCGCGGGCACCTCCCAGGTTGACGATCACGTTCGCGTGGACGTCCGAGACCTGCGCGTTGCCGGCCCGCCGGCCCTTCATGCCGCACGCCTCGAGGAGCTTCCCGGCATATTCGCCGGGAGGGTTCTTGAAGATCGACCCTGCGTTCGCCTGCTTCGGCAGCGCGCCCTTCCGCTTCTCCGTCACCTCGCGGAAGCGAGCCTCGATCTCCTCGCGGCTCTTCGGCGTGAGGCGGAACGAGCCGCCCGCGATCACGTCGTCGGTTTCGACGAGCGCGGTCCAGCGGTAGCCGTGCGCGATCTCGCCGGCGGGGACGACGCGCCGCTCGCCCGCGAGCGAGACGAGCTCGACGGTGACGAGGAGCTCGAAGATCTCGGTGCCGTACGAGCCGGCGTTGATGCGGATCGCGCCGCCGATCGAGGACGGGATGCCGGAGAGGTTCTCGAAGCCCGAGAGGCCCGCCCGTTTCGTCTCGACCGCGAGCTGCATGAGCGACGCCCCGCCGCCCGCCGCGACGTCCGCGCCGTCGATCCTCACGCGGAGGAAGTCGCCCGCCAGGACCAGGGCGACGCCGGGAAATCCGTCATCGGGCACGAGCACGTTCGAGCCCTTGCCCAGGGGGAGGACGGCGAGGCCTTCCGCCCGGCTCCATCGAAGGAGCGCGGCGAGCGCCTCCGCGTCGTCCACCTCGGCGAAGTAGCGGGCCGGCCCGCCGATGCGGAGCGTCGTCCGCTCCGCGAGCGGGACGCTCTCCTTCAGCGTCAGGCGCAGGCCTCCGAGCTCGGCAGGGATCACCGGAGCACGAGGAGCAGGCCGGCGGCGATCAAGGCGCCTGCGATCGCCCCGCCCAGGAGGTCGTCGGCCATGATTCCGAGGCCCCCCGGCAGAGACTCGAGCCTGCGCACGGGCCCCGGCTTCACGACGTCGATGACGCGGAAGAGGAAGAACGACGCGAGAACGGCTCCCCAGAACAGCGCCGGGCGGTCGCGCGGCGCGAGGAGGTAGACGGGGAAGACCGCGATCGCCTGGCCGGCGACCTCGTCGATCACGACCTCCGACGGATCGCCGTCCCCGCGCGTCTTCGAGACGACGTCGGACGCCACGACGCCGAGGACGGCGGCCGCGAGCGCGAGCGTGGCGATCGCCGCGGGCCCGAGCGCGCGGAAGAGTCCCTCGACGACCGGCAGAATCGCCGCGCTCCCCCACGTCCCCGGCACGAGAGGCAGGAAGCCGACGCCGAACCACGTCGCGAGACACGTCTCGATGGGGTGGCGTCGCCACACTTCCGGCCACGAAACGATCGCTTGCGTTCCGGCCGCAGCGGCGCTAACTTTCACGCGTCCTTCCGCTCCTCGGTGTCTTCGTTCCGTCTTCGTTCAAGCCGAGTTCAAGCCGATATCCATCGAATGCGGCCGCCGTCGCGCGGCCCGAAAACCGCCCGGGAAGGGGCGCGGCGGAAACTATAATCCGCCGTCTTCACGAGGAAAGCGAGGAGCTCATGGAACCCAATCTGAACGCCAGTTCGGGAAGGGAGCGCTCGTGCGCCTCGGCGACAAGCCGCAGGAAAGCGTGCAGGCGATCTCCACCGGCTCGATCGCGGTTGACGCCGCGCTCGGCATCGGCGGTGTGCCGCGCGGGCGCGTCATCGAGATCTACGGACCCGAGTCGTCGGGCAAGACGACGCTCACGCTCCACATCATCGCGGAGGCCCAGAAGAAGGGCGGGCTCGCGGCCTTCATCGACGCCGAGCACGCGCTCGACGCCGAGTACGCGAAGAAGCTGGGCGTCGACATCGAGAACCTGATGGTGTCGCAGCCCGACTCCGGCGAGCAGGCGCTGGAGATCGCCGAAGCGCTCATCCGGTCGGCGGCGATCGACGTCGTCGTCATCGACTCGGTCGCGGCGCTCGTGCCGAAGGCCGAGCTCGAAGGCGAGATGGGCGACGCGATGGTCGGACTGCAGGCACGGCTCATGTCCCAGGCGCTCCGGAAGCTGACCGCGGTCGTCTCGAAGAGCAAGACGCTCCTCATCTTCATCAACCAGATCCGCGAGAAGATCGGCGTCATGTTCGGGAACCCCGAGACGACGACGGGCGGACGGGCGCTGAAGTTCTACTCGTCCGTGCGGCTCGACATCCGGCGCATCAATTCCATCAAGGACGGCGACGAGGTCGTCGGCAGCCGGACGAAGGTGAAGGTCGTCAAGAACAAGATCGCGCCGCCGTTCAAGACGGCCGAGTTCGACATCGCATACGGCGAGGGGATCTCGAAGACGGGCGAGCTGATCGACATCGGCATCGAGCACCGCGTCGTGGAGAAGTCGGGCGCGTGGTTCAGCTACGGCGACCTGCGGATCGGGCAGGGGCGCGAGAACTCGAAGGCGTTTCTGAAGTCGAACCCCGACGTCGCCGACGAGATCGAGGCGAAGATTCGCGAGAAGCTGGGGCTGCCGTTCGAGATGCCGGAGCCGGCGAAGCCGGCGACGGTGACGGCAATCGCAGACAAGAAAAGGTAGACGGGCAAGGAGCGCGATCGAGCACCTGGAGGGAGCGCCGCAAGGCGCTCCCTGTTTGCAACGGGCTGGGGCGAGCTCCGTACAAGAGGCGTGGGGTCGCGTGCGTCGTCTCGGAGAGGGCATCCCTAGAATGCGGACATGAGGCGGTTGCGCGGCGCCCTCGCGGGCGCTCTTCTCGTTTCGGGGGTCCTCGCCGGCGCAGAGCCCGCGCAGGAGAACGCGCGGCCGTATCTGGCGCCTTGGATCGTGCTGCCCGACTCGGGCGCGGCGCTCTCGGCGTGGGGGACGCTCGTTGCGATGTCCCCGGGCAAGCTGACCCCGAATTCCGGCGGCGTTCTCTTCGACGTGCCGGCCGGCTCGGGCAAGCCGGTGGTCGAGGCATCCGACCCGGAGTCGCCGCGCTGGGTGGCGCCGCTCGTCGCGTCCGCGCACGCGGCGGGGCTGCGCGCCGGCATCGCCGTCTCGCTCCCGGACGTTCCCGTGCCGGCCGATCCACGCGCCGCGGAAGCCGCGACCGCGGGAACGCTCTTCCCGGACGGGCTCGGGACGGCGCTCTTCGACGCGCGAGGCGCCGATCTCTTCGAGCTCCACTTCCCCGACCTCGCGAACCTGCAGGCGCGGAGCTTCGTGCTGAAGAAGCTCGCCGCCGAGCTGCGCGCGCAGCACCCCGTCGCGACGATCGCGGTGACATTCGCGGCGGGCGCCGGCGGGCTCTTTCCGCCCGACGCGGAGAAGCTCCTCGCGAACGGCAACGCGGCCTACGTCGACATGGTGGGCCTGCGCCTGCCGCCGGATGCGCGAGCGCCGGACCCCGCGGCTCTGCGCACCGCCTCCGACGCGCTCGCGCTCGGGCGCCCGCTCCTCGTGCGGACGGCGCGCGTGCCGAGCATCGACGGGCTCCTCGCGGTCGGACGACTTCGCGTTCCTCGCCCGCCTCGGGGCGCTCCTCTCGGGGGACTTCGGTAACGACACGCGGGCTGCGCGCGCGCGTTCGTCCACCGGCGCCGACCTTCCCGTCACGCGCCTCGTCTCGGGCACGGACCTGGGCGGCGTCGTGCTGATCCACGCCATCGGACCCGATGGGACCGCCGCACGCGGCCCCGCGACACTCGACCTCGACTCCTCCGACTACGCGTCCGCGGAGATCCTCGAGCTCCACACCGGGAAGAGCAAGCGCTTCGACATCCCGCGCTCCTCTACCGCGACGCGCCTGACGCTCTCGACGGCGACCGGCACGATCGCGATCGTTCTCACCGCCCGAGAGAGGGCGCCGGCCGAGGCGACGAAGGCGCGTGTCGGCGTCACCGCGGTCCGGGGCATCACGGCCGAGGAGATCCTCGCGAAGCACCAGGTATGGCGCGCGAAGCGGGACGCACGCTGGCACCGCTTCGTCGCGACGAATCACACGTCGATCCGCTTCCGCTTCGCCGACCTCAACAACACGCTCGAGCTGACACTCGGCGGCCCCTTCTTCTACGAGCAGGGGAAGGGGTACGACTGGGTCTGGAGCGACGCCTGGTTCAACGGCGTGAAGTGGAAGGGCAAGAAGATCCCGGAGCTGCCGCTCCTGCAGCCGGAGAAGGTCTCCGAGCTGCCGCTCACGCTCACGTTCAACGACGCCTACACGTACGTCCTGCGCGGCGAGGAGCCGGTGAACGGCGTCCGGTGCTGGGCGCTCGACTTCACGGCCGACTTCGGTCTCGTCCGCACGAACGCGCGGCAGCTCAATCTCTCGGGCGAGGTCCAGTCGGTCGACGAGCGCGCCGACTTCGGCGACGTGAGGGCGCCCGACGGCGGCGAGCCGCTCCGCTTCCCGACGCTCACCGTCGACCAGTGGGTCCTCCGGACGTTCTCCCGCACCACGGTCCTGGAGCGCGAGACGACGCTCTCCGACGTCCGCATCGACCCGGCCGGCTACGAAGAGGAGAAGCGGGCCGCGTACGCGTCGAAGGACGTGATGGTGCGGGACACGGACAAGGGCGTCCGCTACCTCGAGAAGACGAAGGAGGGAGAGCGCGTCGTCGTCGAGGACGCGAAGACCGCACGCCTCTTCGGGCTCGGTGGAGTCTTTTACGACAGCTCCCTCGACTACCCGCTGCCGCTCCTCGGCGTCTATTACCTCGACCTGAACTTCCGGAAGAAGCACCAGCAGGTGCAGGTCTTCTTCGGCGGCGTTCTCCTCGCCGCGTCTTTCAGCGAGCCTCGCCTCGCCGGGACGAACGCGGATCTCGGCGCCGACGTCTTCGGCATCGCGATCCAGGGCACCGATCGCGTCTACGTGAACGGCACGGAGGACAAGGCGCAGGGGGTGAAGCAGCGCTCCTTCGCCGCGAACCTCAACTTCGGCTACCCCGTCGCCCGGCACGTCAAGGTGACCGCCCAGCTCGGCATGACGCACCGCGATTTCGGGCGCGTGACGGACGAGACGGATCCCGCGTTCGCGATCCCTTCGGACCACTTCGTTCTCCGCGCGCAGGTGCAGGCCATCTGGGACTTCGCGGGCTACGCGCTCTCGACCCGCTTCGGCTGGAACAAGCGGACGACCTGGAACGCCTGGGGACTCCCGGGCAATCCCGAATACGACCCGGGCAAGGACACGTACCGGATGTTCGGAGCGCAGCTCTCGAAGGACTTCCACTTCGCGAATTTCCGGCGCATCCGCATGTCGGTCGGCTACTTCGGCTCGCGCAACACCGACCGCTTCTCGAAGTACGGCTTCGGCGGCTTCGACCAAACCACGCTGAAGGGCTTCTCCTCGGGCCGCCTCCGCGCCGAGCAGGCGACGATCGTCCGCGCGGCGTACGGGATCGTGATCGGCGACGCGTTCCGCCTCGAGGCCGTCTACGACCACGCGTTCGTCAAGGACACCCTGCTCGGCTACGACTGGACGAGCTTCGGCGGCGCGGGCGTCTCGGGCGAGTTCCCCGGCCCCTGGTCGACGCTCGTGCGCCTCGACGCCGGCGCGCCCGTCGTCGGCCGGAGCCACGGCCAGCGCGGCTTCTCGCTCAATCTCGTCTTCCTGAAGATCTTCTAGTATCCGCGCGCGTGCTCGGCCTCCTCTTCGCGATCTCGGCGCTCGCGCCGCCGCAGCCGGCGCGCTGGCCGCTCGCGGCGGAGCGCCTCCTCGCCGCGGACGCGGCGTCGTACGCGCCCGCCGACATGAAGCGGCTCCTCGCACGGCGGCGCGAGCGCTACATGGCGGGCGTCTCCGACGCCTTCGCCGCGGAGGACGGCCGGCGCACGCCGGCGCAGCACCGCGCGGCCGCGGCGCGGGGCGCGCGGACGATCGCGCAGGCGATCCGCGACCACGAGCCGTTCGAGCAGGCGTTCTACGACCTGGGCGGCGTCGTGCACGAGCTCGCGGCGGCGCTGCCGCCCGAGAGCGAGGTCGACGCGCGGGGCCTCACGACCTCGAGCTTCGACGGCTACACGGCCGACCCGTTCGCCGATCCGGAACGGCTCGCGGCGGCCCAGCTCCGCTCCGCGTCGACGCGCGAGGCCTACGACGCGGTCCTCACGCTCTCGACGCGCCTCTTCGCCTGGATCTGGAAGCGCGCAGGCGGCGACGCGAGCGCCGTCTCGAGGTTCCCGGAGTCGAAAGCACCATATGTCGTCCGCGAGCCCGAGTAGCGAACGCCGCGCCCTCCTGTCCGTCTCGGACCGGAGCGGCCTCGTGGACCTCGCGCGGGCGCTCGTACGGCACGGCTTCACGATCCTCTCGACGGGCGGAACCGCCGCGCACCTCCTTGCCGCGGGCGTGCCCGTGCGCTCCGTCTCCGACGAGACCGGATTCCCGGAGGTCTTCGGCGGCCGCGTCAAGACGCTCCACCCACGACTCTTCGGCGGCATTCTCTTCGACCGCTCCTCGGCCGAGGACCGGCGACAGGCGGGCGAGCAGGAGATCGCGCCGATCGAGCTCGTGGCCGTCAACCTCTATCAGTTCGAGGAGACGTTCGAGCGCGAGCGCGCAGGCGGGGACGTCTCCTTCGCCAATCTCGTCGAGAAGATCGACGTCGGTGGTCCGTCCCTCCTCCGCGCGGCGGCGAAGAATCACGCGCACGTGACGGTCCTCTGCGATCCCGCGGACTATCCGGCGATCGTCGCGGAGCTCGACTCGGGCGGCGTCTCCGAAGCGACGCGCCGCGCTCTCGCCGCGAAGGTCTTTCGCCGCACCGCGGCCTACGACGCCGTCATCGCACGCTGGCTCGGCGAGGCCTCGAGCAGCGAACCCTTCCCGGAACGGCTGACGCCGACGTTCATCCGCGCCGCGCTCCTCAGATACGGCGAGAACCCGCACCAGACGGGCGCGTTCTACGTCGACCCCGCGGCCCCGCCTTCGGCCCTCGCCCGGTTCGTCTCGTTGCAGGGAAAGGAGCTCTCGTACAACAACCTCCTCGACGCCGACGCCGCGCTCTTCACGTCGCGCGCGGTCGGCCCCGGCGCGCTGACGATCGTGAAGCACCGGATCCCGTCCGGCATCGCGCGCTCCGCGTCCCCTGCCGCCGCGTTCGAGAACGCGTGGGCCTCCGATCCGGTCGCCGGGTTCGGCGGCGTCGTCGCGTACACGGGCGTCCTCGACGACGCGGCGGCGGAGAGAATGACCTCGCGCTTCCTCGAGGTGGTCGTCGCCGAGGGCGTCGGCGAGGCCGCGCGCGCGCGGCTCGCATCCAAGCCGAACCTTCGTGTCCTGACGGTCGCGCCCGCCGCGGGCCGTGCCACCGACACTCAGGTGCGCGGCGTCGACGGCGGCCTCCTCGTCCAGGAAGGAGACTTCCTCGAGGACGACGAGTCCGCGTGGAGCCTCGCCACGGAACGCACCCCGAGCGAGCCCGAGCGGCGCGCGCTCTCCTTCGCGTGGCGCGCCGTGCGAGGCGTCGTGTCGAACGCGATCGTCGTGGCGGGCGAGGACGCCACCTACGGCATCGGCGGCGGGCGGACGAGCCGCGTCGACGCGTGCCGCGACGCGGTCGCGAAGGCGGGTGGCCGCGCGCGCGGCGCCGTCGCGGCGTCCGACGCGTTCTTCCCGTTCCCGGACGGGCTCGAGGTGCTCGCGGAGGCGGGTGTCACGGCCGTCGTGCAGCCGGGCGGCTCGGTGCGCGACGCGGACGTGGTCGCCGCCGCGAACGCGCGCGGGATGGCGATGCTCTTCACGGGACGGCGACACTTCCGGCATTAGCAGGGCGCGGACGTCGTCTTGCATACTCGCCCGCGATGC
>WNFL01041017.1_pt1 | contig 14943 bp, 11 predicted proteins | sample 5400361 | NCBI WGS metagenome assembly WNFL01 (sample SAMN13153351, study PRJNA577476) | soil metagenome | isolation source: 40 cm soil on Douglas fir-dominated hillslope | place: USA:California | collected 2013-09-17
CGCGGCGGACACCTCGTGTTTGATGCCCACGAGCTGTTCTTCGAAGCGGGCGGCACGGCCCGGGTGCCACGCTGGGCCACGGCCCTCGCGCGTCGAGCGGGCCGGCGCTGGGCGGCGGCGGCCGACGCGATCGTCGCCGCGTACGAGGGGCTGGCGGTCGAGCTCGCGGAGCAGGGGCGGGGTCCTGTCCTGGTGGTCCACAACTGCCCTGATCGATGGACTCCGCCGGATCACCCGGAAGAGCTCCTCCGCCACGCGGCCGGCATCCCGGCCGATGCGCCCATTGCGCTCTATCACGGCTCGTTCGCACCGTTTCGGGGGGTTGACGTGCTGGTCGCGGCGATCGGCGAACCGGGTCTCGAGCGAGTCCACGCCGTGCTCATGGGGATCGGCGAGCTTGGCGACGCCGTCCGTTCCGCGGCCGCGAGGCCGGGCGTTCAGGGTCGCGTCCACATCGTCGCGCCCGTCGAGCCGCTGGCGGTGACGCGCTGGATCGCCGGGGCCGACGTCGGAGTGATGGCACTCGCGGCCGCAGGGGTTCCGGTGGTCGCCAGCGACTTTCCCGGCATGCGCACTGTGATCCAGGGCGATGGTGCCGGTCCCCTCGGCGAGCTGTGCGACCCGGAATCCCCCGCGGACGTCGCCCGGGCGATCCTGAAGGTGATCGACGCCCCGGCGGACGAGCGCGCCGCGCTTCGTGACCGTTGCCTGGCGGCCGCCCGCGAGCGCTGGAACTGGGAGCGCGAATCGGCACCGCTCCTGGCGCTCTATCGAGACCTCGCCACGAAACCAACCGTATGACCGGGGCGGTCCGGGCCGACGCTTCGGCAGCCCAGCGCGCCCGTGCCGTGGCGCAGCGGGTGACGTTCGTGCTGCCGACGACGGGTGCCCTCGATTCACGAACGCGGCGGATGTCCCGCGACCTCGCACGACGGGGCCATGAGGTCCGCATCGTCGCCCGCCGGGGAGACGACGTTCCGGAGGCCGAGGTCACGGCCGAGGGCGTCGCGATCAACAGGGTGCCGGCCGAGCCAGCGGACGCCCTGCCCCTGCCGTGGTCGCTGCGCCGCCGGGTTGGAGCCTGGCTCACCAGGTCGGCGCGACCGCCGGAGCCGATTCGCCTCGTGGTCGTGGTGCTCCGCACGTTCGGACAGGCTCGGACCGCGCTGACCATGCATGCCGCCGATGAGGCCGACCTGTACCACGCGATGGGATTCCTCGGACTGCCGGTCGCCCGGCGCCTCCGTGGCAATCGTCGCGATCGGTCGAACGGCGGCGCGATCGTCTATGACGCTCGCGACCTCTACGCCGAATCGAACAACATCGCGCGATTGCCGGGCCTGGTCCGGGGTGGCTTCCGGTGGCTCGAGCGAGCCTGGGCCCTGGACACCGATGCGGTCGTGACCGTCAACGTCCCGCTGGCCGCGGAGCTGGAGCGCCGCTGGGGCGTGCGACCCCAGGTCGTGATGAACGGACAGCCGCTCTGGTCGCACCGAGGCGCCCCACCGAATCATCTCCGCCGAACCCTGGGTTTGCCCGCGGGCACGCCGGTCGTGCTCTATCACGGCGGATTCATGCCCGACCGGGGACTGCCGCAGTTGATCGAGGCCATGCGGGATCCGAGCCTCGGCTCGGCGCACCTCGTGCTGCTGGGGTCCGGAGCGCTGGAGGCACAGCTTCGAGACGAGGCCGCGGCGGTCGAATCGGGCGGCCGCGTTCACCTCCTGCCGCCGGTCTCGCCGGACGACCTGCTCGACTGGGTCGCCTCCGCCGACGTCGCGGTCATGCCGAACCAGCCGCGGACCCTGAACGAGCGCCTGTCGACCCCGAACAAGCTGTTCGAGGCGCTCGCGGCCGGCGTCCCGGTCGTCTCGTCGGATTTCGCCGAGCGCCGCCGGATCATCATCGACGAGCCCGAGGGACCACTCGGCGCGGTCTGCGATCCGACGGATCCGGCGGCCATCGCCGCCGCGATCGCGGGGATCCTCGCGCTGCCGCGCCGCCAGCGAGACGCACTGCGGGACCGCTGTCTCCGGGTATCGGCCCTTCGCTACGGCTGGGATCGTCAGCTCGATGTGCTGCTCGACCTCTATGGCTCGATCACCGGGCGGCCCTGGTGACGAGCTGGCTCATCTTGCGTGAGGGCGGGCGTCGCCGCAGGCGTGGCGATCTCCGGCAGAGATACCTGTTCGACGGGCTAACAGAAACAGACCCGTGGGGTGGCCACGCCCGGGGTACCGCGGCAGGTCCAACCGTACACTCCGGCCGATGACTCACCCGATGGATCGGGCCGATCCAGAGTCGATCAACGAGACGACTCGCGGCGCCGTCGCGGCTGATCGAGCTCATCTCGCAGCGGCAGAACGCGTCGCGCTGCCTCGGCGAGAATCGCCGCGCGGCCGCCTAGAGCGCGGTTGGCGTTGGCTCCGAAATCGCCAGAGCGGGCCTCTCCCTCGGCTGCAGCGAGTGGGCAGCGTCCTGCGGAGCACCGCGGCGGAGCGGCGGCCATTTCGAGAGCTGCCCGACGCGCTTCTCACAGCGCTTCTTGCGCCGGTGCGGATCTCAGCCAAGCCGTCGCCGCCCAGCCCACCGCGCGACTGGGCACCAGAGCGCACAGCCGCAGCCGCTCGTCTCGCGGCTGCGGCCGTGCGGATCGCCGGCCTGAAACCCAAGGATCTTCGCCTCGCGCTCATTGCCGATGCGGATGACATGGTCGCGCTCGAAGCCGCCTTTCGCGTCGTCGCCATCCGGCCCGATGATTGGGCGACCGTGCTTGAGACCGCGGAGACAGGCGGCGAGCTGCCAGAGCTCCTGGTGGTCACCTCGGCTATCGACGGGAACCAGGGAGCGTGGGCGAATCGGATCGTCTGGACACCGCACCCGGACTTCTTCCTGCAGCGAGACCTGCGGGCTCTGGTGGCGTGGTTCGCCGTTCGCGACCGCCCATCGATCTTCATTTCACGCGAGGCAGGTTCGCACGCCATTCGGCGCTGGGCGGACGCCGCGAGCCTCTTCGACGTCGTGCTGGCCCTCGACGATACGACCGTCGCCGCATATACGGCCATGCCGGACCGTCGCGGCATAGGGGCATTGCCGAGCAAGGCTGGCGCTAGTGTCGACGCAGTACTCCTGGCGGCCGCCGAAACCGGCTTTGGGACTGCCGCGTGACCCGTCGGAGAGTCTGCGTCTACTCGCCGGCTGATCTCAATCTTGTCAGCGGTTCATCCATCTGGGTCCAGGCGGTCGCCGAGACATTCCATGCTGGCCCCGAGGTAGACGTCGTCGTGCCGCTCCGGGCGCCCGAAAGGCGGCGATTGATCACCGACGCCATGCGGCGGCTTCCGCGCGTACAGCTCGTGGACCCGCGTCGACAACGTCGCTTCGTTCCCCCGACCGGGCTGTACTCAGCCGAAGCCCTCGATCTCATCGAGACACTCGATCGCGAGCGCCCGTTCGATGCGATCGTCCTTCGCTCGTTCACGCATTGCCTCGCCGCGATCGAGCGGCCGGCTCTCCGCGGCCGCCTGTGGAGCACGTACGTGCTCGAGCCGGAGCGGGATGTCGAAGACCAGGCCCATGTCGCCGACCTGAGTCGCATCGCCTTGGCAAGCCGCTATGTCGTGGTCCAATCGGAGGAGATGCGAGCCCTATTCGAAGCTGTCGTCCCGGCTGGTCGCGGAAAGACGATCGTACTTCCGCCGGCCGTCGCACTACCGGGGGCCGACGGCGTTTCTGCGAGGTTGCCATCGCCTGCGCAGCGGCTGTTCTACGCCGGCAAGTTCCACCCGTTCTACCCGGTTCCCCGGATGCTCGACTTCTTCACCGAGCTGCGGCGAGACTATCCAACCCTCGAGTTCGACGTGATCGGCGACATGGTGTTTCGGGCGGCCGACGGGCAGGCCTGGGCTGACGCACTCGAGCAACGTCGTACGAGTTCTGATGGCGTGATCTGGCATGGTGCCGTCGCGCGTGCCGACGTAGGTCGACTGCTCTCGCGCGGTGGGATCGCGCTGAGTCTGTGGGACTACCGCCACGGTTCGACGATGAATGACCTTGTCGTGTCAACGAAGCTGCTCGACTATTGCCTGGCGGGGGTGCCAGTTGTCCTGAACCGCACCGCGGCACAGGAGACAATCTTGGGCGCCGAGTACCCAGCCTTCGTCGAGGCCGTGGACGACGCACTACCGCTTATTCGGCGACTTCTTGCGGATCCGGCTCTGTACCGGGCGGCCGCGGAGCGATGCCGGGCCGCCGCCGAGTCCTTTGCCTATCCACGGGTGTACGCCAACGTTGCGCCATTCGTTGAGGAGCGGCCAGATCGTGGACTCCGGCTGGCGGCCCGGCCCAAGCTCGCTGGGGCGTCGACGCGGATCGGGCTGCCGCTGGCCGCTCACGCGACCGACGTCCCCGCGGGCGCCCTTGCGGCATTCCGCAAGGCACGGACGGTCGTTCCCGAAGCGCGCCTCGTCGTCGGTGTTCGGCACGACCCGCTGCTCCCGCTACCCGAGCCGGGCCGGGATCCCGCCGCGGCGCTCCGAGCGGGGCTGCCCCAGGACGTCGCACCCTGGATCGCGCTGCGGACGATCGACGATCCCTGGAACTGGTGGCGGACCCTGGGCGTCGCCATCGCCCCAGATCCGCTCGATCCGGAGGCGAGTCCGGCCTCGTTCGACGGCGAATCGGTCGAGCTTGCGGCGGCTTCTGGTGCCATCATCGCGCGCACGCTCGACGAGCTCATCGCCGGTCTCCTCGAGGGCAGGCGCGGATCGCGGGGCGAAGCCGCATGACCGAGGCGCCTCTGCGCATCCTGCATGCGGCCCGCAATCCGGCGGACCAGGCCGGCGTCGTGGTCCGCGCCATGCGTCGGATGGGTCTTGAGGCCGAGGTCTGGGTCTACGACGAGAATCCGTTCCGTTACGAGGTGGATCGCGAGATCGACATTCGGTCAGGGGACCCACAGTTGTTCTGGCGGACATTTCAAGAGGCGATCGATCGCTTCGACGTTATCCACTTCCATTTCGGTCGAACCCTGTTTCCCGCCGAATGGGGCGGCGTCCCGGCCCTGTGGGACCTCCCGATCTACCGGATTCTGGGCAAGCGAGTGTTTGCAACGTGGCACGGCTCCGATTGCCGACAAAGGCGGATCCATCTCGAGACCAACCCATGGAGCTACTTCAGATACTCAGACCTCATGCCCGACGACAACCGCACCGCGAAAGTGGTCGAGGTCTTCCGAACGTACGCTGATGGGCAGTTCGTTACGGCGCCGGATTATCTCGACTATGTCCCGGACGCCGAGATCATCGGTCGGGTCATCGACCTCGCCGAGTGGCCAGAGCAGGTACCCGAGCAGCGGCCGGTCCCCCAGATACTCCACGTCCCAAGCCGGCGAGACACGAAGGGCACGGAGCTCCTCCTTCCGGCAATCGAATCACTTCGGGCCGATGGGGTCGCCTTCGAGTTCCGGCTCCTCGAGGGCGTGCCGCACGAGGAAGCCCGAGCGGCAATTCGGGCGGCCGACATCGTCGTCGACAACCTGATTACTGGGGACTACGAGCTCGTGTCGATCGAGGCGATGGCATCGAGCCGGGTTGCCGTTGCAAACATCCAGGCACCGAGCGCCAGCGCCTTTCCGGACGCGCCGGTATTCAGCGTCGATCCTGACACCGTCGTTGCGCGCCTCCGGGCGCTGATCGTAGATGTCGAACTTCGCCGCTCGCTGGCGGCGCGCGGCCGCCCGCACGTCGCCGCCACCCATGACGGATCGGTCGCGGCGGCTCGGCTACTTGCCGCCTACCGGGCACCGGTACGCCCAATCGCAGCTCAAACCTTCCCGGATTGGGTGTCGCTCGCGCCCGCGCGACGCGTGGAGCAGGTCGAACGACTCCTCAGCGAGGCTCGCGGGCGCGAGTTTGATTACCGCCGGAGGCTCGGTCTGCCGGTCGAGGCGCCGAACAGCGAGACGATCAAAGACCACTTGCCTCGTTCTCTCCGGCTGATGCTGCGCCGATCGCGAGCGCGCCTGACCGAGGCTGTTCGGCGTCGTCGACGATCGTGAGTGGCTCCGCGCGACGGGCCCGTCGACCGATCGCGGTCGTCACGCACAGCGACTTCGAGGAGGACCCGCGTGTGCGCCGCCAGGTGGAGGCCCTCGTCGCCGCCGGCTGGCCCGTGGACGTCATCGCCCTTCGACAGGCCGGCGAAGATCGTGAAGGCATCGTGGCCGGCGCGCACGTCTGGCGAGCCAACGTGCAGCGCCACCAGGGCGCGGGGGCGGCCACGTACCTCAGGGAGTACGTGGCGTTCTTCCTCGCGGCCCTGGTCCGACTCTTGCGCAGCCAGCCCCGGCGCCGATACGCCCTGGTCCAGGTCGCCACCCTGCCGGACTGGCTCGTCCTGGCGGCCCTGCCTTTGCGGCTCACCGGCGTGCGGGTACTCCTGGACCTCCACGAGGCGATGCCCGACTTCTTCGCGACCCGCTTCCCCGGCCTCGCCCGGCCATGGAGCCGGGGTCTGCTCAGAGCCGCGGAGCGGGCGTCGCTGGCCGCGGCGACCCACGCGATCACGGCGAACTCCGCGCTTCGGGAGCGGCTCGTCCGCCTCGGCACGCGGGCGGATCGCATCGACGTCGTGCCGAACTCCGTGTCCCTCGCGCGCTTCGATCCGGCGCATCACGCCACCCGCTCGTTCATGGCCGATGGGCAGCTCCGCCTGGTCTATGCCGGCGCCCTCACGCCGACGTACGAGCTCGACGTCGTGCTCCAGGCGATCGCCCTCATCCGAGTCCGCCGGCCCGACCTCGCGATCCGACTCGACCTCTATGGTCGCGGCGATGCCGAGGCGTCCCTCAGCCTCCTGGCCGTCGAGCTCGGCATCAGCGAGGCCATCCGGTTCCACGGCCGCATCCCGATCGACGACGTGCCCGGCGCGATCGCCCAGGCCGATATCGGCCTCGCGCCGACCCGGCTGAATCCGTTCACGAGGTCCAGCCTGTCGACGAAGATCTTCGAATACGCGGCGATGGCCACGCCGGTCGTGGCGTCGCGTTTGCCGTTGATCGAGCGCGAGCTGCCGCGGGACGGGATCGCGGTGTATGAGCCCGGCGACGCCGAGTCACTGGCCGCGCGAATCCTCGAGGCCGTGGACGAGCCGACGGCCCGCGATGGCCGGGTCGCCGCGCTCCTGGCGTGGGTGGAGACCCGGTCGTGGGAAGTTGACGCGGCTCGCTATGTCGGGCTCATCGAGCGCCTGGTGAGCGGTGAGCGGACGTCGGATTCCGGGTGACGGGTCGCCGGTACCGGACGGGCCGTCGGCCGACCTGCGCTACCATTCGCCGCCCGTGACCGCGTCGCTCGTGTCGACGCGCCCCCCGACCCGAGGAACCCCACCCGCATGACGATCGAGCCAGACCCGTCGCCAGGTGCCCGGGCGCCCGACGACCGCCGGGTGGCCGTCATCGGCCTCGGCTACGTCGGGCTGCCGCTCGCGCTCGCCTTCGCCGAGGCGGGTCTCGAGGTCGAAGGCATCGATGCTTCCGACGGGAGGGTCGCCCAGCTCAGAGCCGGCGACTCGCCGATCGACGACATCCCGAGCGAGCGGATCCTGGCGGCCATCGGGCGGGGCTTGACCATCTCGGCGACGAGGGATGCGAAGCTCGCCGAGGCGGACGCTGCGTTCATCTGCGTCCCGACACCGCTCACCTCCTCGAAGGATCCGGACCTCGAGCCGGTCCTCACCGCGGCGGCCTTCGTCGCTGGGCAGCTCCGCCGCGGGCAGCTCATCGTGCTCCAGTCGACGACGTTCCCCGGGACGACGAACGGGCCGTTTCGGATGGCCCTCGAGGCCGGCGGCCTCGTGGCCGGGCAGGACTTCGACCTGGCCTACGCCCCCGAACGGATCAACCCGGGTGACCCGGCCAGCCTTGCCCGCTCAGTGCCGCGCCTGGTCGGGGCCACCGCGCCGGCCGCCACCCGTCGCGCCGCGGCGCTGCTCCGTCGGATCAGCGACGACGTTCGCGAGCTCTCCTCACCCGATGCCGCGGAGCTCGCAAAGCTGCTCGAAAACGTCTTCCGCAACGTCAACATCGCCCTCGTCAACCAGCTCGCCCTGCTCTGCGAGCGGATGGGCCTGGACGTCTGGGAGGTCACCGCAGCCGCCGCGACGAAGCCGTTCGGGTTCATGCGGTTCACCCCGGGACCAGGCGTTGGCGGCCATTGCATCCCGATCGACCCGTACTACCTGGCCTGGCGAGCTCGGGAATTCGACTTCGTCGATCGGTTCGTGGAGCTCGCCGGCGACATCAACCTCGGGATGCCCCGGCATGTCGTCGACCTCGTCGCCAAGGCGCTCAACGATCGCTCCCGATCCCTGCGCGGGGCGCGGATCGGCGTGATCGGCGTGGCCTTCAAGCCCGACGTTCGGGACGCCCGGAACTCACCGGCCGGCCCGATCCTGGCTCGCCTCGCTGAGCTGGGCGCGACGGTCGCGTACCACGATCCACATGTACCCGAGTTCGCTGACGAGGCCGGGGTCAGGCGGGCGAGCATCGATCTCGGGGTGCTCCTCTCGGAGAGCGACGCGATCGTCGTCGTGACGGCCCATCGGGCGGTCGACTGGGATCGCGTCTATCGGGAAGCCGCGCTCGTGGTCGATACCGTCAACAGCTCGAGCGGGCGGAACGCGCTGCCCGGACAGGTCCTGCGGCTCGGCGCGGGGTGGTCGAGCGACGCTCCCGCATGACGTCTGAAGGCCCCGTCACGGCCGACGCCGAGCGCTGGATCGTCATGCGCGCCGGTCGGGGCAATGGCCTCGGAGGGGACATCCGCCGAGCGCGGATCTTCGAGCGCCTGGCGGAACGTGAACACGCCACGGTGGTCAATGACTGGCCGACGTTCTGGCGCGAGACCCGGGGCCGACGCTGGCGCAGGTGGCTCCCACCGCGCGGCCCGCGACCGAACCTGGCGGCCTCGGAGGGTCCGATGGCCGCCTGGGTGCCCAGGATCAGGGCTAACTCCAACCCGGTGGCCGTGGCGATCTATGACGACCCGGTGGCCCAGGCCCATGCCCTCGGCATACCCATCTCGCAGGAGCGGGCCGCGGAGCTGCGCCACCGCCGGCGGCTCAACGAGGATGCCTTCCACTGGCTCGTCGTGCCGACGAGATCGTTTGCCGAGGCGCATGGGCTCGACCTCGACCGGATCATCGTCGGGCGCCAGGGAACCGTCTCATCGCTTGTCCGGCCGGGACCCTGGCCGGACGTCCCGTCGATCGGGCTGGTCTCCGGCGCCGCTCCGGGACGTGGGATCGAGACGCTCATCGAGGCGGCCCGCCTCGTGAAGGCCGAGATCCCCGACGTGCGGCTCTATCTGTGGCTGAAGTCGACGTCGCATGCCGAGGAGGCCTACATCGAGGTGCTCCGGCAGCTCACGCGGGCCGATCCCTGGATCGAGATCGCGCCGGCTCCATACGAGCAGCTCGGCGCGACTCTGGCGAAAGCGACGCTGCTCGCGATCGCCCACCCGGCGGTCGAGTACATGGACGTCATCCTGCCGGTGAAACTCTTCGACTGTCTCGCGGCGGGCCGGCCGCTGGTCGTCACGCCGCGGCGCGAGACCGTCGCGATCGTCGAGCCAAACGGTGTCGGGGTCGTCAGCCGCGACGACCATCCAGCCTCCATCGCCGAGGCGTGCGTCAAGGTGCTGGCAGATCCGGCCATGGCGCGCCGAATGGGGGCCGCGGCTCGCGACCTTGCCGTTCGCGAGTTCGACTGGACCGTGCTCGGCGACAGGATCGCCGACGAGATTCTCCGCCGCGAAGGTCTGCTGGCTCGGCCTTGACGGGCCGGGTCAAACCCTTGGACGGGCGGCTCCGGCTGGCATGCCGAAGACGGTGCGCTACCATTCGCCGCCCGTGATCGTGTCGCCCGTGTCGACGCGCCCCCAACCCGAGGAACCCCGACCCGCATGACGCTTCGAGCCAGACCCATTGCCAGGCGCCCCGGACGAGCCGGGTGGGATTCGGGGGATCGCCGGACGACCCTGATCAACGCCGGGTTCGCCGGCGCGATCGTCATCTCGTTGCTCATCCTCGTCGGCTACGCGGCCTGGAACTGGTACGACGGCCACTTCGGGACGGCGGCCAGCGTCAACGGAACCGTCATCACCCGGGACGACTACCGGACCCGCCTCGCGATCGAGAACTTCCGGGTCGACTACACCGAGGCGCAGGTCAACGCCCTCCAGCAGTCCGGCAAGATCTCGGACTCGGTCGCCAGCCAGCAGAAGCAGTTCCTCGCCCAGCGCCGCCAGTCGATCGGCCCGATCACGCTCGAGAAGCTCATCGACGTCACCCTCCAGAAGGCGCTCGGCGCGCAGGAGGGCGTCACCGTCACGGCCGCCGACATCGATGCCCAGCTCCTGAAGGAGAAGACCAGCGACGAGGAGCGCCACGTCTGGCTGATCGAGGTGGAGCCTGCGATCGACTCGACCAGCGGTCAGGTCGGCGAGGCGCAGAAGGCGGCCGCGAAGGCAAAGGCCGAGCAGGCCCTGGCCGATCTGAAGGCCGGCAAGAAGTGGGAAGACGTCGCGAAGACGGCCTCGACAGCCGCCTCGGCACCACAGGCCGGTGACATCGGCTGGATGCCCAAGGACAGCGGCTACGACACGGCGTTCATGGACGCGGCGTTCGGCGCCGCCCAGAACGGCATCACCGACGTCGTCCTCGGAGCGGACGGGACGTACCGGATCGGACGAGTGACGGACATCTCGCCCGCGACGGTTGACGGCGCCTTCGAGACGAAGCTCGATGCCGCCGGCATCAAGCTGGCCGACTACCGGGTCGCGGTCGCCGGCGACGTCACCCGCCAGAAGCTCTCCGACCAGGTCGTCGCCGACCTGTCGAAGCCCTCGCTCCAGCGCCATGTGCTGCAGATCAAGCTCGACTCGATCCAGCCGATTCCAGACGGCGTGAAGGTCCGCCACATCCTGTTCTCACCGAAGGACGATGCCGGCAACGCCACGACCGTCCCCGCCACCGATCCGGCCTGGCAGAAGGCCAAGGATGAAGCCGATGCCGCCTACCAGACGCTCCTCAAGGATCCGTCGAAGTTCGACCTGATGGCCCGGACGATGTCCGACGAGAACTCCGCGAAGTCGACCGGCGGCAAGCAGCCGTTCTACAACGCGACGAGCGGAATCGACGCGGCGTTCGCCACGGCGATCCTCGCGCCCGGCCTGACGCCGGGCAAGATCCTCCCGCCGTTCAAGACCCAGTTCGGCTGGCACGTCGTCCAGTTCATGCGCCCGTACGGTGACGGCAACCAGGCCTGGCTCCAGAAGGTCAAGCAACTCGCCGACGGCGGCACCAATTTCAGCCAGCTTGCCCGCGACCAGGGCGACGGGCCTGAGGCCGCCAAGGGCGGCGACATCGGCTGGGTCGCGATGGGCCAGCTCGGCGACGCCCGCGAAGGCCCGATCTTCTCGGCGAAGATCGGGACGACGACCGACGTCATCGACATCCCGAACGACGGCGACTACCTGTACGAGGTCACGGCGGAGGCGACGCTGCCGGCGACCGCAGACCAGATCAAGGTGTTCAAGAACACCGGGTTCACGAACTGGTACTCGGTGAAGAAGGCCGAGGCAACGATCACGCGGGCCACGGATAGCACCGGGGCCACCGGCTAACGTCGTCATGCTCGACGCCCTCGTCGCCGAAGCCAGGACGCACTGGGGGCTCGACCTCGCCGCGGGACTCCAGCTCGTCACCGCGGAGGGCCTCATCGCGACGCCGATCGAGGCGTCCCGGCCCCTGATCGTTGCGCCCCTCGAGCGCCTCGGTGGCGGCGCGTCAGCCGGGTCGGCCACGCCGCTCCCGGGGCGCCACGGACCCGCGGGCCGCGATCCGATCGAGGTCCTGCGGCGGCTCTATCCCCGGGACCACCCAGTCGCCCTGCTTGGGGCCGGGGGAGCGCCCGGTTCGGCTTCGACGACGATCGGAACGCTCACGACGGGCGACCTCGAACAGCCGCTGTACGTCGGCCCGATCGCCCCGGAGCTCGCCGCCGCCGGCCCCTGGTCGATGCCCTACATCAGCGCCCGCCTGCGGGAGCCCGACGGCTGCCCGTGGGACCGCGAACAGACCCACGAATCCCTCCGGAAGCACCTCCTCGAGGAGACCTACGAGGTCTACGACGCGCTCGAGCACGGCGCGACCCCGGCCCTGGCCGAGGAGCTCGGCGATCTCCTCCTGCAGGTCGTCCTGCACGCCCAGCTCGCGGCAGAGGCGGGCGTATTCGATCTCGCCGATGTCCAGGCGTCCATCGCCCGGAAGATCGTCCGACGACACCCCCATGTCTTCGGCGACGCGGTCGCCCGGACGGCGGCCGACGTGACCCGCCAATGGGAGCGGATCAAGGCCGAGGAGCGCGGCGAGGCGGCCGACGATGCCTCGGGCGACGGCCAGGTCGTCGCCCCGAAGGGAGCCCTGGACGGGATCAGTGCATCCCTCCCGGCGCTCGCCGCGAGTCATGAGATGCAGGAGCGCGCCGCGGCCCTCGGCTACGACTGGCCGGAAATCGACGGCGTCCTCGACAAGGTCGCCGAGGAGCTGGCCGAGCTCGCCGCGGCCACATCGGTCGCCGAACGGCGCGAGGAGTTCGGCGACCTCCTGCTCGTGATCTCGAACGTCGGGCGCAGGCTCGGAATCGAGTCCGAGGCGGCGCTCCGGGCGGCGAATGCGAAGTTCCGCGATCGGTTCCGGCGGGTCGAGCGCATGGTCGCCGAGCGCGGCGTTCCGATGCGCGACCTGGATTTCGGCACACTGGACGCGTACTGGGACGCAGCAAAGGCAGAGGAGCGACGCGCATGACACTCGCCAACCGGCCCGGCGGCGTTCGCGCCGACGGCCGCGGTCCCACGGACCTGCGGCCGGTCACGCTGACGCTCGGCGTCCTGAAATGGGCCGAGGGCTCGTGCCGGATCCGGGTCGGCGACACGGAGGTCCTCTGCGCCGCGACGATCGGCGACCGCGTCCCGCCGCACCTGCGTGGCAAGGGCACCGGCTGGGTGACCGCCGAGTACTCGATGCTTCCGCGAGCGACGGCCGAGCGGTCCGATCGCGAATCGGTGAAGGGCCGGCTCGGCGGCCGGACGCATGAGATCCAGCGCCTCGTCGGCCGATCGCTCCGCGGCGTCGTCGATCTCGCCAAGCTCGGCGAGCGGACCGTCACGATCGACTGCGACGTGATCCAGGCCGACGGCGGCACCCGCTGCGCGTCGATCACCGGCGGCTACGTCGCGCTGGCAGCCGCCCTGATGAGCAAGGGCCTCGATCGCTTCCTCGTCGGGAAGGTGGCGGCGGTCTCCGTCGGCGTCATCGACGGGATCGCGATGCTCGATCTCGACTACCCCGAGGACTCCCATGCCGAGGTCGACTTCAACGTCGTCGGCACCGATTCGGGCCACTACGTCGAGCTCCAGGGGACGGCCGAGGGCAAGCCATTCGACCGGGCCCGGGTCGACGCCCTGCTTGACCTCGCCCAGACCGGCCTGACGCGCCTCTTCGAGGCCCAGGCGGCGGCGCTCGCGACGGTCCGCCGCTGACCCCGTCCGAGCGGGGCCGCCGCAGGCTGGTCGTCGCGACGCGGTCGGCCCACAAGCTGCGCGAGCTGCGGGAGCTGCTCGCCGCGGAAGGCCTTGACGACCTGGACCTCGTCTCGCTCGATGAGCTCGGGGTTCGGGGTGACCCGATCGAGGACGGCCTGACGTTCGAGACGAACGCCCGCATCAAGGCCCGCTTCGCCGCCCGGGCGACCGGCCTGCCGTCGCTGGCCGACGACTCCGGCCTCGAGGTGGACGCGCTCGATGGCGGCCCCGGCGTCCGGACGCGGCGCTACGCGGGCGAGACCGCGACTGACCCGGAGAACAACGCGAAGCTCCTCGCCGCGCTCGACGGCCTGCCACCGGCCCGCCGCGGTGCACGGTACGTCTGCGTCCTCGCGCTGGCCCTGCCGGCGACCGTCCCGAAGCGTCGGCGTGGCCTGGAGGTCCTGACCCGGCGGGGGACGACCCGCGGCCGGATCGCGACAACGCCGGCTGGGACCGGCGGATTCGGCTACGACCCGATCTTCGAGCCCACTCCGGAGCAGCCGGGCGGCCGAACGTTCGGCCAGTACAGCGCGGCGGAGAAGCATCGAATCTCGCACCGTGCCCGGGCGGCCCGGCGGATGGCTCCACTGCTCCGCGGTCTCAGGGGCTGAGCCCCCAGTCCGGGGAGACGTCCGCGAACGGGCTCGAGGTGAGCTGCTGGAGGTCGTTGCCGTCCGTGTTGATCACCCAGATGTTGGTTGCGGCCGTCCTGGATTCGCCGAGCTCGAACACCAGGCGCTTCCCGTCCGGCGACCAGCGCGGCGACGACGCCCAGCCCTGCAGGAGGGCGATGGTGCGGGCTGGGGCGGCAAGGTTCCGCATGTCAAAGAGCAGGAGCGCGCCGTTGTGGTCTGCGGCGAGCGTGAGACCGTCCGGCGACAGGCTGACTCGGTAGCCGACGAGCGTGTCGGCCAGCTTTCGCGCATTGGCGCCGTCGGCGTCGCAGATCCACAGCTGGCCGAGCTCGAGGACGGAATATGTCGCCCGGACGAAGACGATCTGCGTCCCATCCGGCGAGTACCCGCCGGGCATGTCGTCTCCCACCACGCCCCCTTCGGTGACGCGCTGGAGGCCGCCACCATCCGAGGCGCGGACGGTGTACAACCCGACACGACCCGGCTTCTTATGGTCGAAGCCTTCACAGGCGAGCCGTTCGCCGTCCGGCGTCCAGAGGGTGCACCGGAGCTCGAGTGTCGGATCGGGTCGGGCGAGATCGTGCACCCCGGTCCCGTCGGCGTTCACGATCGTCACGAACGCCGGCGAAGACGCGCTCGAGGTTGCAACGGCGATCCGGCGA
>WNFL01094683.1_pt4 | contig 14940 bp, 13 predicted proteins | sample 5400361 | NCBI WGS metagenome assembly WNFL01 (sample SAMN13153351, study PRJNA577476) | soil metagenome | isolation source: 40 cm soil on Douglas fir-dominated hillslope | place: USA:California | collected 2013-09-17
AGAGCAGATCGTGGGGAGCCCCCTCGAAGCCGCCCCTGACCATGGACGCCAGCCGCTCGGCCAGGGTGGGCGTGATGTACCGCCCGCCCGCGACGACCTTTCTCACCGCCTCGACCAGGCGCTCGGGCACCGCCTCCTTGGTGAGGTATCCCGCCGCCCCCGACTTGAGGGCTCGAAGGGCGTATTGCTCCTCGGAATAGACGGTGAGAATCAGGACCGGGAGCCCGGGCCGCTCGCGTCGCAGGTCCTCGAGCACGTCGAGGCCGCTGCGGCCCGGCAGGTTGATGTCGAGCACGACCACGTCGCAGGGGACCTTCTCGAGCAGCGCCAGCACCTCGCCGGCGTGGGACGCCTCGCCCGTGACGCGGATGTCGCCGCCCTCCTCGAGCACCTCGCGGATGCCCCGCCGGACCAGGGCATGGTCATCGGCGATCAGCGCGTGAATCATCGGCCCCCGTCCATCCGTTCTCGCGTTTGATAGGAACGGTCACGCGAATCGTCGTCCCCCCGCCCGCCCGGGCGGAGATCTCGAAATTCCCGCCCACCAGCCGGGCGCGCTCCATCATACCCAGGATCCCCAGCGAACCCGGGCTCGCCGCCTCCGCCGCGCCGATCCCCCGCCCGTTGTCGTGCACCTCGAGCACGATGAGGCGCCCCACGCGACGCAGGATGGCCCGCACCCACCGCGCCCCGGCGTGACGCGCGACGTTGGTCAGGCACTCCTGGAAGATGCGGAAGAGGGCGGTGGACGCATCCCGATCCAGCCGCGACTCCCCGAGGTCGGAGCGCACCGTGCACAGGACGCCGGTGCGCTGCTGGAAGTCCTCGGCCTGCCATTCCATGGCCGCCGTCAGGCCGAGCTGGTCCAGGACCCCGGGCCGCAGCTTCGCCGAGATGCGCCGCACCTGGTCGATCGTCGAATCGACCAGTCGCGCCATGGACTCGAGCCTCGCGGTGAGGTCCTTGCGGGACGCGAAGCCCTCCGAGATGCGCTTGTGGAGCCACGTCGTTTCCATCTTCAACGCCGTCAGGGCTTGGCCGAGCTGATCGTGGATCTCGCGGGCCACGATGGTCCGCTCCTCCTCCTGGATGGACTGGATGCGCCCGGAGAGCGCCAGCAAGCGCTCGTGGGTGCGCCGGAGCTTTTCCTCGGATTGCTTGCGCTGCATGAGCCAGCCGAGCTGGATCGCGATCGCCTGCACGATGCCCAGCAGCCCGCGATCCTCGCGCCGGCGCTCGGTGAGAAAGAATTCGATGACCGCCACGACGTCGCCGCCCGCCAGCACCGGGACCGCCATGCCGGCCCGCAGGCTGGCATCGACCGCGGCGCGCGCGCGCACGAATTCGGGATCGGCCGTCAGGTCCTCGACCCAGATCGGGCGCTTGGTGGACCACGCCCGCCCCGGGAGCACGGTGCCAGGCAGGATGGCGCTGCTCTCGCTCTCCTGCTGGAAGAGCGCGACCTGATCGTTCGGAGCGCGCGAGGCCGCGAACCACTGGAGTGCCGACCCGTCGGGCCGGGGCACCCACGCCTGACCGAACCACCAGCCGGTTGCCTCGCAGGTCTTGTCCAGCACGACGCGCAGCGCCGTCCGGAAGTCGGTGGCCTCCGCCACTTCCAGGGTGATGGTCTGCAGCAGCCGGGCTTCATCCTCGGCCCGGTTCGGGGCCTCGGAGCCCGCGCGCGCATTGGCGGCCGCGTTGCCGGGGGGAAGCGTCACGGCCCTACACCACCGCCACTTTGACGCAGTGGATGGGCGGCAGCGAATCGAACAGGCAGTCCCACTGCTCCCCGCCTTCGCGCCCGATCCACAGCTGGCCGGTGGTGGTGCCGAAGTAGAGCGCCGGGGTGGTGAGCTCGTCGATGTCCATGGCGTCACGCAGCACCGTGAAGAAGCTGTCCTTCCTCGGCAGTCCCTTGGCGAGCCGCTTCCACGAGCCGCCGCCGTTCTCGCTCCGCCACACCGCCGGGGCGTGGCCGGGGCAGGTGCGGGTCATGGGCTCGAGCGGCACGACGTAGATCGTGTCGGCGTCGTGCGGGTGAACCGCGATCGGGAAGCCGAAATCGGACGGCAGCCCCTTCGCGATCGAGCGCCACGAGTGGCCGTGGTCGTCGCTGCGCAGCACGCCGATGTCGGGCCGCCGCCCGCCTGGGCCGTCCCACTCGCCCCAGCCACCGTGGTTCTGCATGTAGAGCCGGCCGGGCGCGTCCGAGTGGCCGACGATCTTGTGCACGCACTGGCCGAACTCGGGGTACGGATCGGGCGAGAAGCCCGCGCCCACGCCGGTGTTGGAGGCCTGGAAGGTCTCGCCGCCGTCCTCGCTCAGGTAGTGGCCGCCGGTCGAGATCCCGAGGTGCACCCGGTCGCCGTCGCGCAGGATCGTGTGCATGCACAGCCCGCCGTTCCCGGGCTGCCACTTGCGCGCGTGGTCGTGATTGCTGATGCCGGGGACCAGCTCCCAGGAGTCGCCCACGTCGTCGCTGCGGAACAGCGAAGCGGGCTCGACCCCGCACCACAGATCCTTCTTGCCCGGTCCGGGCTCGATCGACCAGATGTTGGCGAGCGCGCGCCCGTCCTCCTTGGGAAACGCCGGCGCCGCGGCCGTCTCCTTGAAGCTCTTGCCGAGGTCGTTCGACCGCATCACCTTCATCCCGAAGAAGGCGTTGCAGCTCGAGGCGTAGATGCGCGGCGTGCCGCGGGTGTCGATCAGCGCGGCATACACCGCCACCCCCGAGCCGAACGGCCCGCGCAGGTCGAAGCCGCGGCGAGCCGAAGATCCTTCGGCGACGAACAGTCCCTTCTTGGTCCCGATGCTGAGCACGACACGCTTTGGCATGTTCAACCTCCGGAGACGGCCGGGAGAATGGTGACGACGTCGCCGGACGCGAGGGCCGTGTCGAGCCCCTGCCGGTCGCGGACGTGGGATGTGTTGACGAACAGGTTGACGTGGCGTCGCACCGCCCCGGTCTCGTCGCACACGTTGCGATAGAGCGAGGGATGCGACCGCTCCAGCTCCTCGAGCGCGCCGCGCACGCTCGCGGCGCCGAGACGCAGCTCCGAGGCTCCCTGGCAGTACTCGCGCAGCGGACCCGGGATATGGACGCGGATGGTCGGATGGTCGGGCATGAGCGCTAGTGGACGGTCACGTTGAAGATCCGGGCCGATGTGCCGTGATCGTGGCAATGGATCCGCGTCGAATCGGCGGACACCTTAAATGTACCACGTCGCGAGTTCGTACGGATGTGGTAGGAATCGCCGAGCAGGCCTTGGGATGTGTTGGGGCGCAAGGGGTTGGCCCCCCGCGGGGCCCGAGGGCCCGGGGCGCCATGGTCCGGGGTACATGGCCCGGGCCGCGGGCGGCGCGGCAATTTCGTTACCGGCATCCGCGCTTCGGGCTTAGCATTGACGCGAGGGAGTGAATCCGCTCCCGCCCTCGCGAAGCATCGTCAAACGCCGCGCCACGCGCTCCGACGTACCCCCGAGCGCCGTGGGCACGCAGCGTGGCCGCCGCCGCACCGCCGAAGGGGATCTCTGATGGCCGCCCGCACCCGCGTTGGCACCGCTGTCCTGATGGCCACCGCACTGCTCGTGCCCACCGCCGCCCCCGCCCACAACGTGCTGGCCGGCGACGACCTGTTCCGCACCGATCCGGGCAGCTATCAGGACTTCAGCGGAGCCCCGATTCCGGCCGGCTTCTTCGACCCGGGCTCGGATCCCTTCACCGGCCTGGTGCACTTGCGCGGCAACCCGCCGGGCTCGAATCCAGCCTGCCCGGTGGACGACCTGAGCCAGGTGGACACCATCGTGCGCCGGCTCAACAACGCCACGCTGCCCGTGATTCCCTCCAGCGCCACGGTGCCGATCCAGATCGTCGCGCTCAACCTGGTAAGCGTGAACCCGATCACCGTGACCTACGGCGGCGTGAACCCGCAGACCTGGAACGTGGCGGTGACGCTCTCGCAGTCGGCGCCCCAGCCGATCGGCAGCATGACGATCACCCACTCGTCCTCGCCCGGCGGCACCTGCATCAGCGACAACGCGGTCCGCGTGCTCGACCTCGGCGACGTCGGGGGCGTGACCCAGTTCCAGGCCTCGAACATCCCGTGGCTCCCCGTCGTCCCGCCGTCGGGGTCGTGCGCTTCGAACTTCTGCGTCAACCCCAACCAGCTCACCACCGAGCAGGCGCCGCTCGCCGCCCACCGCGTCATCTCGATCTGCCCGCAGGTGCCGACCTCGAGCCGACCCCCGACCTGGGGCTCGGTCAAGGTCATCTATCGCTGATCGGCCGCCGGGCGGACGCGATACAGCGCGAGCCCGTCGCGGTCGTACACGCGCTGGAACAGATCGGGCCGGCGCTCGAGCGGCCGCGCGGACGTCGTCCCCGCGGCCGCGTCGGCATCGCGCACCAGCACGTACGCGGGCCGCCCCAGGCCCGCCAGCCGCCGGACGTCGCGCCCGGCCTCGGCCAGCGGCCCGTAGAGGTCCGCCATCACCGCGCGGCGCGCCTCGACCTGATCGCGTGGAAACGCCGCGCGCTCGGTGCCCTGCGTGCTGCCGAGCAGCAGCTGGCGCCGGGCCTGGACCATGAGGAGATCGCGGTAACCCGCGTCCACGAACACCGCGTTCGCCGGGGTCTCGCGGCGCACCCAATCGTCGAGCGCGCGCTCCGCGGGGCCGGGGCTCATCTGCGGGGAGCGCCGGCCTTCGGTGTCGGCCAGGTATCCGGCCACGGTGAGCGCGGGCGCCCCGAGGAACACCAGCGCAAGCAGCAGCCGCGCGAGCGGCCGCCCGAGGCGCCGGGTCCAGGCGGCGAGCTCGTCGAACAGTGCCACCCCGCCCAGCGCCGCGAGCGGCACGAACACCTGATAGACGAACTTGATGCTGTTGCCGAGCGGCAGCGAGACCACGCTCGCGAATGCCGCCATCCCGGCCGCGAACAGCGCCAGCAGCGCGGCGCCGGAGTGCCGGCCCGCGAACGCGTCGCGCAGCGGGCGGCGCGCCACCCACAGCGTCACGGCGAGCGCCGAGACCAGGGTCCAGAGCAGCAGCGGATCCACCGCCAGGTACGAGTGATGGAGCCCGGACTTCCCCGCCGGCCAGCCGCGCACGATCGCGAGGGTGTACGGGCCGGCGAGCAGCGCGCCGGCCAGCGTGGCGAGACCGAGGGCCACGATCCGCCCCGGCGGCGGCAGCCAGGTCGCGCGGCGGCGCGCCGCCCACGCCACCGCCAGGACCGCGAGCCCGACCGGGATCACGGACAGCCCGACCACCGCGTGGAACAGGAGCATCCCGCAGGCCGCGGCGGCCGCCCACACCAGCGCGCTGCGGCGCCCGGACCCGAACCACTCGAGCCAGCTCCACAGGAACAGCGACATCAGCAGGTAGGTGTAGGCGAGCGCGGTGCCGTGCAGGAACTTGTCGAGGAAGCTCACCATGTAGGCATAGGGCGCGTTGAGCTCGAAGATCACGTAGGCATCGCGCCAGTGGCTCGCGCGCAGCGTCGCCAGGGCCTCGCCGGGGCCGCGGTCGTGTCCGACCAGCGCCCGCGCCAGGCGCAGCGGCCACAGCATCCACATGCCGGCGTTGAAGCCGAGCGCCGAGAGCAGCAGCGCGCCGCGCCCGGCGCGCGGGTCGGCCCACAGGCGTCGGCCCAGCATCCAGGCGATGAGCAGCGTCCCCGTCATGGTCGCGACGTTGGCCAGCGCCATGAACAGGAACGGATCGCCGGCGCCCAGCGAGGTCAGCAGCGCGATGAAGAAATTGAAGAACCAGACGTACTGGAGCGGCAGCCCGGCGAAGCGCGGGTCCTCGGGCGGCAGGCCGCGCTCGAGGATCTGCCACACGATGCCGCTGTGGATCCACGCGTCGCCGCGCACCCGGATCCACGGGTTGAGCAGCACCACCGCCAGGATCACCGCCCCGGCGCCGGCGCTGAACCACGCCGCGAAGCGCGCGTCGCCCGCATCGGTCGCCGCCCCGCCTCGGCGCCGGCGGCGCCACAGCAGCGCCAGCCACCCGAGCCAGGCGAGTGTTGCGACCGCGCGTGCCGCGGCCGGCAGCGGCACGCCGGCCCGCGTCAGCAGCCAGGCCGCGGTCGCGCTCACGAGCGGGGCGGCCGCGAGCCCCAGCGCCCAGCGCGCGGGCGCTCCGGCGGCGAGCGGAAGCGCCTCGGCCATCACCAGGCCGGGCACCACGCCCAGCAGCGGGTAGAGCGCCACGCCCCCGGGCGTGCCGCGCAGCACGAGCCCGAGCGCCGTGGTGGCGGCGAGCACCGGCAGCGCCCGGGGAATCGCCCCGAACGCCTTCAACCGGCGCGCCTCACGAGGATGGCGCCGCCGAGGCTGGCCCCCGAGGGTGGCGGCGCGGGGGGAATACGAATCGCGCGATCCGCGACACCCATGTTTCCGATCATGGAACCCCCGCTGCGAAGAAATCCCCGAAGCCGCGTCCATCGAGCGCCCGTACCCTACTCCTACGACGGGCGGGGCTCCATGCCCGTGAATCTCCACGCCGCCAAACCGCGGGTTCATGGCGCGCGAGGGCGCCCGGGGCGGCTCGAGCGCCTCGATCGTCAGGCGGCGCGTCGAACCCCTCCGGGCCCCTCGCGCATCTCATGGGCCGGCGGTCCACGCCACCGATTCCCCCCCGAGTCCCGGAGGATTCGTTCCATGAGCCGTCTCGCCGGCATCACCCACGCGCTGCTCAGAATCGTCGCGGGCTTTCTCCTCTTTTGCCCGGGTGCGCTCAAGCTGTGGGGCTGGTTCGGCGGCATGCCCCCGGGCATCCCGTTCACCCCACTGCTCCACGTCGCCGCCGTCATCGAGGTGATCGCCGGCCCGTTGATCATGCTCGGGCTCTTCACCCGGCCGGTCGCGTTCATCGCCTCGGGCGAGATGGCGTTCGCCTACTTCATCGGGCACTTCCCGCACGGCTTCTGGCCGGTCCAGAACCAGGGCGCGCCCGCCGTGCTGCTGTGCTTCATCTTCCTCTACATCGCCGCGGCGGGGCCCGGCCCCTGGAGCCTCGATCACGCGCTACGGCGCGGGGCGAAGGCGCAACCCTAGGGTCAGCGGCGCTCGGTGGCCATGTGGATCCCGAACGCCACCAGCGCCGCTCCCATCACCGACTCGAGGACGCGCCGCACCCCGGGACGCATGCGCGCGGCACCCGCGCTTCCCAGCACGAACGCGTAGCCGGTGAGCCAGGCGAGGGTCATCAGGCAGAAGGTCAGCCCGAGGATGGCAAGCGCCGCGGGCGCCACCGGGCCATGCGGCATGAACTGCGGGAACAGGCTGGCGAAGAACACCGCCAGCTTGGGATTGCCGAGGGCGCTGAACAGCCCCTGCGAGAACGCCGCGGCGCGTCCCAGTGACGCCGTGGGCCTGGGGGTGGATCTCGCGACCGGGGCGCCCCGCGAGCACGCGCGGATCAGCGACCAGAGGCCCAGCCCCACCAGGGTGGCGGCGCCGGCGAGCCGGATCACGGTGAAGGCCGGGCCCCAGGCGGCGAGCAGCGCGGTAAGGCCCGCGCCCACGGCCAGGGTCCAGGCGGCCTGCCCGCTCGCCACCCCCAGGGCCGAGAACACGCCGCCGCGCCGGCCCGCGGCCAGCGTGTTGCGGATCACCAGCGCGGTGTCCTGGCCCGGCGTCACGATGACGAGCGCGGACACGGCGACGAACCGGCCGAAGTCGGCAAGCATGGTGGGCTTTGAACGCTCCTCGGTCGTGGGCTAGGGTGCACGCTCCACCCTAGGGAATCATAGGATGCTGGTTCGGGACGCTCAACGCGGAGTTCGAACGGTCTTCATGGGCGGGTTCCTCGCCGCCCTGCTGATCGGCGGCGGCGTGGCGATCGGGATGTTCATGCCACAACCGTTCAGCCTCGGCGGCTGGCTGACCGGCGCCGCGCTGATCGCGTTCGCGCTCCTCGGCCGCGCCGTGGCGGGGCGGGACGAGCGGACCTCCTAGCGGGCGCCAAGGCGGCGCGGGGTCGTCACTCCGCGGCGCGCAGCGACGGGCCCGCGGTCGTGACCGGCGTCTCGCGGCGGTAGGCGCGCAGCGCGGGCGTCTGCCACACCACCCAGGCGGTGGCGAGCAGGCACCCCACCCCCCCGCTCACCACCGAGAAGGTCGCCCCCAGCGCCCCCGCCACCAGGCCGGCCTCGAGCTCGCCGAGCTGCGGGCCGCCCATGAAGAAGATCATGTTGACGCCCATCATTCGCCCGCGCATCCCGTCGGGCGTGTTGAGCTGCCGGATGATGTTGCGGATCACCATGCTCACCGTGTCGGCGGCCCCGGTCAGGGCCAGGCACGTGAAGGTGAGCGCGAAGTTGCGCGACAGCCCGAACACCACGGTGGCGAGCCCGTAGCCCGCGATCGCCCACAGCATGGTGGCGCCGCGCCGGCGGATGCGATCGACCAGCGGCACCAGCGCGACGCTGGTGAGCAGCGCTCCCACCGAGGGCGCGGCCGACAGCAGCCCGTAGCCGCGCGCGCCGACCCGCAGGATGTCCTGGGCGAAGATCGGCAGCAGCGCGCCCGCCGAGGCGAAGAACGTGGCGAAGAAATCGAGCAGCATGGTCGAGCGGATGAGCGGGGTGCCGAACACGAAGCGCCAGCCCTCGGCCGCGGCGCGCAGGCCGATCGTGGGGGTCTGGCCCGCGGCCCGGCCCGGGACGTCGCGCATCATGAGCAGGGCGGCGATCACGAACACGAACGAGACCGCGTTGAGCGCGTAGGCCCAGCCCACGCCGAAGCCGCCGATCACCAGCCCGCCCAGCGCCGGGCCCAGCACCGAGGCGGCCTGGAACATGATCGTGTTGAGGCTGATCGCGTTGGGCAGGTGCTCGCGCAGCACCCGGTTCGGGATCAGCGACTGAGCGCGGCGAGCAGGTAGACCGGCCACAGCGCGTGCACGCCGGTGAAGGCGATGAGCGCGAGCACGCCGGCGGACATCATCATGCCGCACTGGGTCACGAGCATCAGCTTGCGACGATCGAGCGCGTCGGCCGCCACCCCGCTCACGAGCGAGAACGCGATGATGGGCACGACGCGCACCAGCCCGACCAGGCCGAGCGCGAGGCCGCGCTGAGCCGGCGCCACCATGAGCGAGACGTGCCACAGGATCGCGGCGCTCTGCATCATCGAGCCCGCCATCGAGACCAGCTGGCTCGCCCACAGCAGGCGGAAGTTGCGGTGCCGCAGCGCGACCAGGGGTGAGGGGGCCGGGCCGTCGGAGGTCATCGCCGCATCTTGTCAGAGCGGGCGCCATCCCTCAACGCGGCGGTGGTGCGGCGGGGGGCGCGGCGGATACACTTCCGCGATGGTGACGCGCGCGTGGTGGTGGCCGCGGCAGCCGGCCGAGCGCAACGCCGTGCTCGCGGCCTTCGGCGGCTGGGCGGTGGATGCCTTCGACTTCATGCTCTACAGCCTGGTGGTGCCGACGCTGATCGCCGCCTGGGGCATCAGCCGCGGCCAGGCGGGGCTGATCGCCACCTCGACCCTGATGTGCTCCGCGGCCGGCGGCTGGGTCGCGGGCGCGCTCTCGGATCGCGTCGGGCGCGTGCGCATGCTGCAGGTGACCATCGCGTGGTTCGCCGGCCTCTCGCTGCTCGCCGGGTTCGCGCAGTCGTATCCGCAGCTGCTGGTGGTGCGCGCGCTCCAGGGGCTGGGCTTCGGCGGCGAGTGGGCGGTGGGCGCGGCGCTGGTGGCGGAGGTCGTCGCCCCCGCCGAGCGCGGCCGGGCGGTCGGCACGGTCCAGAGCGGCTGGGCGGTGGGCTGGGGTGCCGCGGCGATCGCCTACGCGGCGGCGTTCAGCCTGCTGCCGGCGCCGCTGGCGTGGCGCGCGCTGTTCTGGGCCGGCGTTCTGCCCGCGCTGCTCGTGCTCGCCATCCGCGGCCGCGTCGCCGAGCCCGCGCGCCGCGTCGCGGCGCTTGGGCCCAGCGCCCGCCCCGCCCCGCTCGGCATCTTCGCGCCCGGGCTCTTGCGCACCACGTTGCTCGCGAGCCTGATGGCGAGCGGCATGCAGGGGGGCTACTACGCGATCACGACCTGGCTTCCGACCTACCTCAAGACCGTGCGCGGCCTGTCGGTGCTCGACACCAGCGGCTACCTGCTGGTGATCATCACCGGCTCGTTCGCCGGCTACCTGTGCGCCGCCTGGGCCAGCGACGCGCTGGGGCGCCGCGCCACGTTCGCGCTGTTCGCGCTCGGCTCGCTGCTGGTCGCGGTGGCCTACACCCTGATCCCGATCGGGGACCGCCTCATGCTGGTGCTGGGGTTCCCGCTCGGCTTCTGCGTGTCGGGCAACTTCAGCGGCGTGGGCGCGTTCTTCGCCGAGCTGTTCCCGGCGCGGGTGCGCGGCTCGGGGATGGGCTTCGCCTACAGCTTCGGGCGCGGCATCGGCGCGACCTTCCCGGCCCTGGTGGGTGTCATGAGCGCCCGACTCGCGCTCGGCCCGGCGATCGGCGTCTTCGCCGCCGGCGCCTACCTGATCGTGCTGGCGGCGGTCGCGGCGCTGCCCGAGACCCGCGGCCGGGAGATCGAGCCCGTCCTTGGTGGAGTCGGACTCGAAGTAATACGGCCCGCCGATCCAGTAGGCCGCCGGCGAGCGCGGGGTCGGCAGGAAGCGACACCCGGTCACCGGGTCGCGCACCACGCCGCACCAGCGCACCGGGGTCTTCACGAAGCGCCGCAGCGTGCGACGGTCCGCGAAGCGGTAGACCTCGCCGTTGACCCGGTACTCGAGCGAGTCGGCGAGCGAGCCGAGCCGGTGCGGGTCCACGGGATCCCACAGCGCCCGCTGCATGTGATCGAGCAGCCACTCGGGGTCCGCGACCGGTCCCAACGGGACCGCGGGCACCGGTCAGGTGAACGACTGGAGCGCCGGGCTCGCCAGGGATCGAACCGCGAGCGAGTCGAAGGGGCTGGCCTCGACGCTCGCGGCGGCGGGAAGGGCGCCCGCCAGGGCGGCGACCAGGACCAGCAGGCCCGCGCGCAGGCTCGTCATGCCGGGATTATCGCCCGTCCCCGGCGCCCGCGCCACACGGATCGGGGCCGGATTCAGCCGCGCGGCGCGCCCGCGCGTGGTCCGAAGATCGACAGCACGTGCCCGTCGGGATCGCGGAAATCGGCCGCAAGCTGGTCGCCGGTGACGATGCGCGGCTCGCGGCGGAACGCGACGCCGCGCGCGCGCAGCGTCGTCGTGGCCTCGTCGATGTCGGCGACGTGGAACACCAGCTCGGTGCGGCCCTCGGCCGGGCTCGGAAGCTCGGCGACGTGGCGCAGGACCAGCGTCACCCCGCCGCCGTCGAGGAACGCGAACTCGCCGCTCGCGAACTGGACCGGGAGCCCGAGCGCGTCGCGATAGAACGCCAGCGCCCGCGTGAGGTCGGTGACCCCGATCATCACCGTGCCGAGCCTGACCAGCGGTGCTCCTGCCGCGTCGTTCATGCGCATCTCCCGGACTCCTGGGACCACGATGTCTCGAAGCCGAAGTCTTGCCCAGCGGCAGGCCCGGTGCTAGCCTCTTTTTTCCCTATCGTGACGATGATGCGACCCTCGCATCCGCGCCGCAGCGCCACCCCCGGGCGCCCGATCAGGTGATTCCCGCTGCTCCTAGGAGGCCGCCGTGCGCAACCTGTTCCTGTGTGTCCTGCTGTCCACTCTGGCCCTCGCGGCCACCGGCTGTGGAAAGTCCAAGTCCTCGACCAATCCCGACGCCGCCGAGGCGGCGGCCCGGGCGGGTGACCAGGCGCTCGCGAATGCCGACCTGGCCGGGGCCAACGCCCATTACAAGGACGCGATCGCCAAGGATCCGGCCAACCCCCACGCCAACCTCGGCGCCGCTATCGCCAGCCTTGGCCTGCTCCAGGCCGACCCCGCGGTGGACTCGCTCATCACCCTGATCGGCGAGCTGCCGCTGCCGGCGCCCGCCGCCCGCGCGGCGCGCTCGAGCCGCATCCTCAGCCATATCGGGATCCAGCCCGGCTTCCGCTTCGACCCCTTCTCGAACGGCCGCGCGCTGGCCCGGCTCTACATGCGGGGGGCCGCGAACCTCAACGAGTTCACCTGGGCCCAGAACGTGATCAAGAACACGATCATGCCAGAGCTCCAGTACGCCGAGGACCGGCTCACCGTCGTCAGGCAGCATCCGACCTGGTCGTATCTCATTCCGACCAGCGTGACCGGCCTGTCCTTCCCGCTCGAGGCCGATCTGGGCGAGGCCCTGGCGCTCGACGCGGTCGTCAACTCGCTCCAGGGCGTGCTCGGCACGCTGATCGCCTACGACTTCGACGCCGCGCCCGACGCCACGGATGCCGACCTGCTCGCCTCGACCACCTTCGGCACGCTCCACACCGACGGCGCGGCCCAGCTCGGCGCCGCGCGCGCCAACCTCCTGGTCGCCTCGACGCGCTTCGCCGAGATGGAGACCTCGATCCGCGCCGAAGGCGACGATCAGAGCGACGACGTCATCCCCGTCGAGGCGCTCGACGCGCCGGGGGCCCAGGATGCCGCGCAGGCCTTCGCCGACATGGCCGCCGCCCTCTCCGGCACGGTGCAGACCGACGTCACGACCTGGGACGCCCAGATCGTGACGGTCAGCGTGTCGGCCGGGACCTTCTTCACCAGCCCGATCACCGACCTCAAGACGATGCTGCCCACGAACACGACCGACGCCTGCAACCACGTCGTGGTGACGAACCCGGTCAGCTTCCCGTATCCGACCTTCAACGGGGTGTTCCCGGGCATGACCAACATCGTCTGGCAGTCGATCATCGGCACGGTCGCCCCGCCCACCTGCGTTCCGCCCCCGCGCTCGATGTGAGCCGGAGCCCGATCGTGCCCGGACGCCGGCCGAGCCGGGGGGCCGCCGCGATGGCGGCGGCCCTGGCGCTCGCGCTGGCCCCCGGGCCGGCCGGGGCGGTGGCGCCCGATGCGCTGCCGGAATCACTGTGGTGGCGCGATCGGGCGACGACGTCGCTCGCCCGCGAGCCGCTCGCGGCGTTCGACGAGACCCGCGCCTTCCTGCTGAGCGCGGAGTGGGCGCCGCTCTACTCCGGCCCGGACGGCGCGCGGGTGGAGCAGGCCCGACGGTTCCTGCGTGTGGCCTCGGCGCCGGGGCCGTGGCGGGTGGCCGCCGAGGTGCTCGATCAGGGCGGTGTGGCGCGCGGCGGGGAACCCGCGTGGTGGGTCGGGCCCGAGCAGCCGCTGACCTCGAGCGGCACTTTCGCGCACACTCGATCTCGCGACCTCGATCGACCAGCGCGGCGGCGGGGAAGGCCTGGCCGCCGACGCCCGCGTCCGCCCGCTGCCTGGACTTCAGATCTCGGGCGGCGGGTCCTCGCTCGCCCGGACCGGCACGGTGTACGTGCGCTGGGAGGACGTGGACGTGCTCGCCACGGGACGCTGGAAGGATCGCGCCGCGCACGCCGCGCTCGAGTACCGGGGCGCCCGCGGTTTCGGGGCGGCGATCGAGCGGCGCTGGACCGAGCCCGAGCCGGAATCCCGGCCCGCGGGTGCTGCCGATGCGGTCGCCCCCTGGCTCAGGTGGCGGGCCACGAGCCTGCGCCTCACGGCGCGCGGGCTCGGGGCCGCCTGGAGCGCGGGCGTGGAGTACGGCGAGGGCGAGCAGGGCCTGCGCGCCTGGCGGAGCGGGGGACGCTACCTCGTCATCACCGGCCCGGTCTCGAGCACGCTGCTGAGCCTCGAGGTCGATCCGTGGCGCGCGCCGTTGCGGCTGCGCGCCTTCGGCGGCGGCTGGCGCGGGAGCGCCCAGGGCAGCCTCGCCCTGTGGCCGTTCGACGCGCTGGGCGCCGTGTCGGGGAGCTACCGCGTGGCCCATTCGACCGCCTCGCTCGACCACTGGGGGCTGGCCCTCGAGCGCCCGGACCGCCCCGCGAGCCGGCTCGACGGCGGCCTCGCGCTGTGGTCGCTGTCACCGCGGGCCTCGTACCAGAGCTGGCAGGGCACCTGGCTCGCGCTGGTGCGCAGCGATCAGACGGCGGGCGCGACCACGCTCACCTCGGTGCTGGCGCTCGGCGGCCGGCTCGGCACCCGCTTCACGGCCGCCGGGGTGCGCTGCCGGCTCGAGGCGGTGCAGTGGGTGCCGGTGCGCTCGGTGCGCGAGCCCGAACCCGGCGCGGCCTCCGGAGGCGGCGGCTCGGGCACGGTGGCCGGCCCGGGCGTCCACCCGCGCGAGAGCGGCGGGACCATCCTGCGGCTCTCGCTCGAGCCCGGTCGCTAGGCTCCCGGGGCAGGTGCCCTCGCCCGCTCAACCCTCAAACCGGCCGCGCGGGCTGCCGATAACCCCGATTCAACCCGAATCCCTCGCGCGGCCGCGGACATCCGATCCGGGGCCGTGCCGGGGTTTGGGCCAAGGAGCATTGCCACTCATGAGCCACGCCGGACCACCCGCGATCGACCCCGAGACCGCCGCACGCATGAACTGCGCGCCGCCGGACTTCCAGCCCGAGCGCGACCTGCCGCGCGGCTTCATGGAGTTCTACCTGCCGCTGCACGCCGGGCTCGCCCCGCGCCGCGACGCCCTGGCGGCGCGCCGCGTGGCGGTGCTGGCCGCGGCCCATCGCGGGGCCCTGCCCGATCACCTCCCACCCTCGGCCGCGACCCGCGACCCGTGGCGCATCGAGCTGCCGGCCTGGTGCCGCGACCAGCGCAACCAGATGACCGGCCCGGCCGACGACGCCGAGCTGGTGGTCAAGATGCTCAACTCCGGGGCCCCCGGGGTCATGCTCGACCTCGAGGACTCGATGGCGAACCGCTGGCCCCAGCTCATGCGGGGCGTCTCCAACATCGTCGCGGCGCTCCACGGCGGCCTGACCTACGAGGACGCGAAGCGCGGGCGCCGGGTGGGCATCGCGCCCGGCCCGACCGTCATCTGGAGCCGGGTGCGCGGCCTCCACCTCGCCCAGGCCGGCGTG
>WNFL01030281.1_pt1 | contig 14938 bp, 18 predicted proteins | sample 5400361 | NCBI WGS metagenome assembly WNFL01 (sample SAMN13153351, study PRJNA577476) | soil metagenome | isolation source: 40 cm soil on Douglas fir-dominated hillslope | place: USA:California | collected 2013-09-17
TTCAAACGTCAAACCTCAAGGACTTCATGCGAGTATTGAGCTATGAGCGGTCACATTGCAGTGCATTTCAATCCACCAAACCGCTACCCTGACTGCATGTGACAAGTGAGATCGAGGAAGCCACAATTTGACCTTGAGGCTGAGTGAACAAGCACGAACTTGGCGAAGGGATAATTGAGACTGCCCAGGACACAACAACAGTCAGATACATTCGACATGACAGCTTTAGGGAATCCTGCGGATCGTCCGGAAACCCCGAAACCCCCGAACACCCCCGAACGCCCCATCCGCCCTATCCTTTTTCCCCTTCCCGTCCCGCTAAACACCAATCACATCCCCTTGGATCACCGTGACCTCCAAGATCCCCAGGATGGGGTTAGCTTGACATGACATTTGTCCACATCGGACAACATTAGATAATACACCACTATTGCATTATTGTATTGTGTTGTAAAGCTACATACTTCGTATAAACCACCATCACCGAAGCCTGATGTACATGAGGCCTGATACATTCTTGACGCGAATAATGACAATCGATTTGACCAATGCATCTTACACTACCCCTGGAATAAAACGAGCTACAACAGCTCTCCCTCTATGTTCCAAGGACCCGAACCACATTAATTTATGTTTCCCAAATCAATCTCCCCGCGGCTTGAGAGGAGAGTTGCACTACTGGCTTATTAATATTATATCTTCATGTATAACATATCGTTGAGTGGTAGTAGACCTCGGATTGATGGTGACCACATACCCGTGATATCAAACATTTTGCACCGCAACTATGCGCGACCTGCATGCTTTCTCCGCATCGCAGAACAGCGCTTCAACCTATGCCCTGGTGAACCTTGTCCAAAATCTTCCACGTGATCGCCGTGTCGCTGATCAACCTTTTCACTTCCCATATCAAGGGGACCACGCGATTCACGCCGACAGATGGTACATGTACATGAAGAGTTTGGGCCACTGTGCGGATGCGAGTCTATTGGTGTGGCGTGCTGGTTGACGTCAGTTGGATCCATATGCATGGTGTTCTTTTTGAGGACGGTTGCAAGGCTTGAGGTTGTACTAAATCCTTGCACTGCCGAGGGGTACGAAGAGGGTGGAGAGGTTACTGATCTTGCTATGGCCTCTTTAAATCGAGGAAGCTGTGGTATATGGAAAGGGGGTAGGTATGCCAATATTGGGCCTGTATTCGGCATTGAGTGCTAGGCATCAGAACGAATGTGAGAGTTATAACCAACATGGTTCGTTATTATCGATTTCTTGAAGCCAGGGGGATGCATTTTGAGGCACCTATCCGGAAGCGACGTAAATTAAAGGGCCCGACCAAGTGTCTGAACAAACTGTCACCTTCTCATCGCTCGTGAGCGGTAATGAAGGGAATGGAGTGGATCCTTGATATCCTCCATCCGCTCCCATTGTCTCCTGACCCTGACATTGCGTTGACCGTCTTCTCACACTTGCAAACCGAGTAGAAACCGGTGAACCGCTTGCCAGGGATCGAAGGGCCACCTGTACAGAGATACTGATGGTACGGAGACGGATAGATCCTGGGACTGTTTCCCCAGCCATCGCACGTCGAAGTTCGTTTCTCAATGGACGGACCCAGGGCCTAACTGCCCCTTGGGTAGCGTTGTTGTCCACGATTTGTGTGGCAATATGAAATTGCTTTCCGGCTTCCCCGGCATACCCCAAAACGTTGTAAGTTTGACCGAGTCGAACAAGGCACACCCCAAGATGTTCAGGTGTCGTAGCACTTAAGTACTCAAACATTTCCTTTGCTCGCTTCAAGTCCTGGAGAGCGGCGGCGGGTCTGTTAACCTTCAGAAGGAGCCGTCCACGAGAACTAAATGTCTCCGCGAGACGCACAAGGATAACATCTTTATCCTCGCGTTGGTGATTGACCAAAAGCTCATAGATATCGATGGCTCGAGAGAGGAGTGAAAGCTTCGCCTCCTGAGATTCCTCAAGTGAGTACTGGACCCGGAGAAGGAGTGGTAGTATAGGGTGTGGAAGGAGGATGCTAAGGCCCTCGGCGATCAGAAGAGCACGTGCACAAACCGTGCGAGCTTCGCTTATGTCATTGTTTCGCGCAAGAAGAGGGACGAGCGAGCCAAGTGTCGCGGCAAGGTCGAAGCGAAATGCACCAGGAACCTCAAGCTGCGACTCAAAGTCGATCAAAAGCTTCTCAGTGAAGCGAAGGATGTCAAGTGCGGCGGAATGTTGACTCAGAACCACCAACTGGCGTGAGAGATGCCGCAAAGCAAAAAATAAGTCGAAAGGAGGCAGCGGCCGCTTATGTCGTAGGGAATTGAGGACTCGCAAGCAGCTCTCCACTGCATCATCGTGAGTAATTGCGGAGTAGTCATCGCGTGGAAGAGGATTAAGGGGACGAGTGGATTGGGGCGAAATGCGCGGGATCCGTGTCTCTTGCAAGGCTTTCATAAGAGCGGAAAAACGTGATTGAAGGAGTGATTGATCAGCGGTGGGTTCAACCTCGCTGGCTATGATGGCCTGGGAGGGCATTAGATGAATAGCGATCGAGAGACTAGTATACCAATGCACCTTGTCCACAGCTCTACTGTCAGGTATTTCACTCGGAGCAGCCGTATTCCTCAATGCTCCCGTCCCGTCAGGTTGAAGCGACATGAATGCTTCGACAAAACATCGCATGTTTTCTTGCAATTCGTTAAGGCCATCCGCGAGGCCGGACATGTTTGAGCGATTGAGGGCAGCTTCCTCAACAAACCTCCTTTCAAATCCATCTATTTGGGCACTCGTACGGGCCTGGATATCAACCTGGCATACGAAATATCAGACTGTTCTCCAGTTTTTGGTGAACAAGAACGTACCTGCCACTTATTATAGGTAAGCATGATATTTTCGTGGAGTGTGGACACTTGTCTAGCAAGGTCCTTCCCCGTGTACCGCCTTGCTAATCGCTGCCGAAGACAGAACCTCTCACTGCAATAGGCCTCGCAATGTTCACGGATTTTTTTGAGCTCCCTGTCTGACGATTAGGAGAAGGAACGAGCCGCTAGACAACAATTTCCGCACAGCTGAAACTCTTTGATCGTATCTTGGACCAGTGGGTCGAGCAAGTACCCTTTGTCTTGATTAAGAAGACTTTCCATGCATCCCAGGTGGCGTTCAATATGACGAATTATGTCAGAAACCTGTTTGGGTAACGCTTTGCACTGGGAGCCGTAAGCAACAGCGAGTCTGGCATAGTTTAAATGCGCGCGTACATCCTGGATTGCGATCAGAGTATGTCGACAGAGCTCTATGAGCGCCGGTATCGCAAGTACAACGCCCACAACCTCTATGCCGGTCATTCTGGAGGTATTCGAAGAGGTCGCACGATCTAAGTGTCGGAAGCGCCTCGACCAGGTCTTCAAAGGCTTTGATTAAGACCGGGGTTTTCGGCGTCCCCGCCCAATGCCTGGTTGTGGACAACCTCAATGTGCACAGCCGCAATTTTTTATAGTTACCATCAGCCGTTTTGTTTATCAAGCCGTGGATATCGGGTCCGAACTGTGGGCGCTCGCTTTTAGCGCGCCGTTCCACCGATGAATTATTGGCCGCACTGCCCGAAATCCAACATTTCTTCGCGTACAGTTAGTTCACTTTAGGGCCATGTGCTCATTTGCTTTAAACGTTGCTATTCATTATATTATCTGCAACTCTAGCTATAAATATTAAAATCAATTCCGGATTAATCCATTTGTCATATCGGTTTTAACCCCGAATGTTGAAATGACTGAATGTTGAAAGCGACGAAAACCAAACTTTGAAGTTTATCAGTTTCATATCGTATGATACATTAGGAACCCCACATAGTAATCCAGTTCAGTGGTCTTGACGATTGACGACCGAGCTCCTTGAGTAAGGCCCTATCCCAAATATTAAATTTCCATACTCTGAGTAATCGGGCACCTCAGGTTCCACAGTTGGGGTGGATTAGAATGAATTGACGGCGGACCACTCGCCAAGTTCGCTTCTTCGGCTGCTATATTTCGTCGAGTTGGAGAGTAACAGATATGTAATAGTACAGGGTAATAGTACAGCCTGGAAGAGCGGCCTCCTTGTTGAAAGGGCGCCACCCGTGTGGTCCTCCCAACCTCAGATTAATGTACATGGCGCCTCAACTTAGGAACAACTTTGTGTCTAATCCATTCTCATGTAGTGTGGTGAATCGAAGAGCGATAGAGACCTCGTTGGGATAAGTAGACTTTCTGTCTATGAATCTGCTAATTAAGAAATTTGTGAGAAATTTCGCGAGGCCGGTTTTCCTGATACGAGCAAATCTAGTATTGGTTGGGATCCGTTGCAAACATTTGGGACGCAAGAGCGAAGCAAGTCCATTTTATACTGCAGTACTGCAGTATAAAATGCTGACAGTCTCCGGGCTGTGCGTTTCGCGGAGGCACGCGAGCCCACTCGCTTTTTCTCAATATCATGAGATCGACATGGCGGTGGGCTCATTCAAATCACGTGCCTCTGTGCGACCATCTATGCGGCACGGTCTTGTCCTTTTGAAATCCCCCCAGCTACTTAGTGGATGCCAAGTTAAATTGTCCGGTAGACAGTAGGACAGGACTGGGCGGCCTGTTAAGGTGTACCAGAAGTGGACCCATTACGCAGATACACGGCCGACTGCATGACGAGTCAATTGTGGAACGAGAACTAGAAACAAGAAACCTTTGCACACAATGACCATTATACAGCTCAGATGGGTCCAATTCCCGAAACTTTGGTAGTCCCCAAACCTTCCCACTTCTTTGGTTTCCTTAGAGGACCTGACCAGAGAAACGATTTGCCCGACTTCGCATGGTACGTACCACAACCGGAATGGAAGGAATTTGATCGGTGACCACGGTGCTTGCACTCACACTCGGTGGCTGCACATCACTTCTGGGTTGTTGTGAAATCCATTTACCAGTCACGCTGGTGATCTCACCGTAGTATCCGCTCCAATCGCGATCCGCTCCCTCTACGATCTCCATCGTTAAATTGTCCCCTGGAAAATTTCCCGCCTTTGACTCAATCCAGAGTGCACAGAGCGCTTTGACTCCCGCTATGAACTGTCTTCCTGTGATAGCAAGTATTTCTGCAGGGGGTCCCCCACCTACTAAGCCCCCACTTTGAACTAGGGACTGGAGAGCGCTATAATGATAGCCTGTACCCCGTAGGCTATGATCAAGTAAGGATGCCGAGTATGAAATGAGGATATATCGCGTCTTGCGATCGAAGCATGGTGAGGATGGAGGCCGAATGGTTCCAGCGTAAGCAGCCCCCGCCCCATGACCCTATATCCAGTGTTTCGTGACTACAATATCACCCACACGTATTCTGATACTCACACAAATGAATAGCCTGCAACCCGTTGTTTCTGGAAATTCTCGGGTAAAACTGTCCATCGTCATTTCAAGTATTCTCTAGACCACATTTCCGAACCAAGTTGTACCGCTCAGCTCCGACTCCTTCTACGGGTACGTCCGAAAACCAAACTCACATTGTAGTCCTTTCGATTTACGGAATCCGGCCCTTTCGTACCTTCGCTGTTCCCAACACCTTGGGCGCTCCAGGTGACGGTTCGGCATCCGTGACTCTCCCGCAGGTACGTCGCGAGCGTGCCTACCACAGGGCAATCAAGGGTTGCATCTCGACCGTGGGCGATTAGCGCAAGGCCAGTGGGTGGGTGTGTAGGAGGATCGAGGACTCGGAGGTCAAGAGTTGTGGGATCCACGACCTGGACGTCAAGTTTTGGTGGATCGGCCACTCGGATTTCTGGTTTTGTAGGTTCGGATGTCGATGGCGATTGGCCCATCTGAAATGCTGCTTATTGGATTGAAGCTGCGGTCGAGATGGCTTTGTGAAAAAGAGAGGAAACGAAAGAGTTAACATAGGAAGGCGAGTGGCAGACATCCGCGAGTTTGGTGAAGAACCAGCTGGTAGATGGACGGAGTAGCCACGGAGTCCACGTGGTATAAGCACCACGCATACTCAAATGTCTTGAGCGCATAATTGTGTTTCTCACTTCGGAATACTTCGGTACCATTTCTTGGTGGATCCACGATCCACGATTGCATTTACAGATAGTCCTAGTGAGGCTTATAGCTGAAGTGACACCAGCAATGGGTTTTCGGCGTCTGTCGCATTTGTCACACATTCGTCACACATGTGATGGTGGCAGGTATTTTCAGGATCGCCGTGATGGAACCAAACACTCGCCAAATACCGCGCATGCGGCTCTCCGGCACCGGTCCCGTTACTCACCGACTGGTCCCCGCCCCCCCCAGTCCTTCACCCCAGATTAAAACAAACTCATTGATTTACTGTGCTCAAACATGTCAGGAAAACTAAACATTCCAAAAATTTCCTACGAAACCACTCTCTGGCGTCTTGCGAAGATCCAAGGTCATCTTTCGACACGCCCACGCTCGGAGCGGCTGAAGGACAAGGTATGCATCGCTACTGGTGTTGGGAGTTTGATGGGGATTGGGTACGTTCTCCTTTCGTACCAATTAGGGCAGTTTTGATTGATGCGATTGTTCGGAAGACGGGCGAGCGCATTGTTGTTCGCGCATGAAGGTACGGTTGCCTTGCACTGTACATTGAATCGAATAAGGTATCTCTGTACTCCGCATGAATTACTAATCTCGATGCAATAGGTGCCCGTGCATTGTACTTGCTCGACTTTGACGGGACAAACCTCCCTGGGTTGAAAGATACGATCAACAAACAATATCCAGACGTCAATGTGAGCCTGACTTAACTCCAAGGGTACTGTCAATGTGCATAGGGAGGTCATTGAGGGGCAAGCACATATTGATCATTGTGCTATCGCTACTTTGGAAAACTGGGAGACGGTGGTATCGTCTTCATCTATCACAATTGCGTGGTAGACCTTTAGGGAAATATAACGCGTTGCAGACCACGGCGACTGCAGTGCTGAAGGCGCATCAGTTTACCGATATACGGTTTATCGACATTATAGACCGTGGACCCTGCACATAGGAAGCCTCTGTGATAGCGCAATAGTCCTGACATTGACCTCCTATCTTCGTCTAAAGCCATTTCTCCCTGTCTCTAATATGTTCTCTGGACGCCGCAGACAACACACCCATTGTCCCTAGTTCTGCTTTCATCATTACATAATCTCTGTCCAAGCACTTATGCAATTCTCATTCAACCAGGTCACCGTGGTCCAAGGAGATGCGGCTGACGAACAGGCGATCCAAGACCTGGTCTCCCGTGCAGTAAAGGAGGAAGGACGTTTGGATGTATTCTTTGCAAATGTGAGTTCACATCTCACTCTCAATCTACCATACGCGCTGAAAATTAACTCTGCGTGGGATTTCTAGGCGGGAATCGTTTCGCATACACTGTCCGTGTTCGATTACACGGTGGGAGAATGGGAAAGAATGATGCATGTGAACACAACATCATGTTTTCTCGCCGTCAAGTACGCCGCGCCCGCGATGCAGATCACCAGCACCGAAAAGAGTAAGGAGGACGCGGGCGGGAGCATTATTATGACTGCTTCTGGTGCGCCTTATATCTTCATTCGTACCCCCTCCCTCGCGCTTGCTATAGTACTCTTGCATTGAGTGTCAGGGTTGGCTGGCTGTTCGGCTCCGACTCGGTGAATAGGGACACCCAGCATCAGACTTATCCAAACTTTCTTTTTATTGTTTTATCGTGGCATCGACGTTTGATGATCTTATACAGTGGCCGGAATACGCTCTGGGGCCGGGCCTGTCGACTGTAAGCTGAAAAATCCCGTTTCCACCTACCGAACTTCTCATTTTGTGGATACTAACACGCAAATTTGTAATAGACAGCGCCAGTAAAGCCGCGTACGTGTTCATTCATTTCCCAATAGCATCTCGATTGCTCGGCTCCACTCCGCATCCCACACCTACAACTGCTGCTGGGGCGTTATTGTCATATTGCCATCATGCGTTGGAAGGGAAGTAGGAGGAGTGGTTGGGCCAACGATTTTCGTTGCCGTAGTCATTCTCACTCTTGCGCTAATCACACCATCTTACTTGGGATCCACAGAGTGAACAGTATGGCGAAGACGGCCGCATGGAATTTGGCTCATACAAATGTACGGGTCAATAGTATTTGTCCCGGGTTGATAGAGGTACGTTCATCGCTGTTATTTCGCCATACATTGCACTGTGGATGGCGACGACGGAACTGCAAAAATCGATATCAGGATATGGGATCCTGAGATCCACCACCTGATTCGCCGTCGTCTTTGCGCCTTCTGGTTCGGTGCCAGGGCGCCACTCTTTTGTCGCCATTCACCCCTACTTCCCTCTTCCCTCTAGTACCACAGTTAATACTTGTGGTGCAACATGAGGCACGCTGACGTATGTGTATATGGGTGTTGGTGGTGGCCGAGTAGACTGGGATGACAGCGCCGATGTTCGATGCCGCACGGAAAAGGGGAAATGCAGGGAAGATCGGGCAGTTGAACCCGACAGGGAGGGACGGTGTGCCAGAAGGTGTGTCAAACTCTCTCTAGTGCTTCGATGAGAGAAATCCGGGCGCCTATGTTCGACGTAATCGTTCCGCGTTCCGGGACCGTTCACAAACGTTGACTAATAACGCTTATTCCTTCCCCTTCCCCTCCCCCCCGCCTTTCCGGGCGTATGCAGAGGTAGGTTATCGGTCTTTTTTTTTTGGCGCGAAGGCGCAACAGCAAGCGGTCCTGACACTGACGAATGCGACAAGGTTGCCAATGTCGCACTCTTCCTTGCTTCCGGTACGTGCGGGTAGCCCGGTCTTGTTACGATCCTGAGTGGACGTGAACTGATGGGTGGTCGTTTAGACGATTCGAGCTACGTGAATGGACAGAACTGGGCGGTGGATGGAGGCCTGAGTTCGAGTCACCCTGTTGTACCTGGGCAAGTTGCATAGCGTATTTGTGGGCGTGTTGGTCTGATGGATGTTCCGTGGAATGGCGGAAATTGGAGCGCGCGTTTGCTCTAGTCTTTACGATTGCAGAGAATGTACATTCGGCCAAGATTCCCACTCTGAGGGCGAAACGGAGGTGTGACGGCAAGTAGAGCAGCCGCGGCCGGAGCGGTGGTGTTGTAGAAGGCGTGATCATGGTAAGTTGGTCGCGATCACCCCTATGACCGAGTACCCGAAAGGGACCATTGTGATTGGCTGATCCGTGCGAACAAATGTGTAGTCTGCACGCGCGGTAGGTGAGGTGAGGTGGCTTACAAGGGAAGACGAGTCGTAGGTTCCCCGGGAGCGCGCATGGGAGTAAGTATAAGCTGACAGATGGAAGCTGAAGTGAGTGCCCACGGGTCCGCGGCTCAAGCACAAACACCTCTACCAAACAACACCCGGCCCCTTCTACCGACGCTTTCTCATCACCCACCCAATTAGCTCTCCCGTCTCTTACCCAAGCAAAAACTGTTAGGAATCATGATTCGCCATGTGCACCATTTTCCCGATTCGTATATACACTCACGGGATCAGGGGTTGGGTGATTTTAATTTATTTTGCGTTCGATTTGCATAAAACTGGTTATCCGTCATTCCGTTATTCCGTTATCCACACACACACACATCTATATAGCCATTCGAATACATTAAGTGTGTTTTCGTCGGGCTACCTATGTCTTTCAAAATAATCTTGATTCCTTTGATGCACTCAAACATTTCAGGAAACTAATCATCCCAAAATTCTCTACGAAACCACCCCCTGAGTCTTGCGAAGACTCGAGGACACCGATGTCGAGCCGGAGTGGCTGAGGGACAAGGAAGGCATCATTACTGGTTTTGGCAGTTGAACGGGAATTGTGCACATACGTCCCCTTCCGCACCAACAAGAGCGGTTTCAATTGGCGCGATCGATATATATACGGAAGCGCATTGCCGTTGATCTACGAGCTTCTCCAGCACAACCCCTGTGACCACCAAGTCGCTGAACATGAAAATTATGTAGAATGTTCTAGCAGGAATCGCCTCTAAAGCCAGGGGGCAGATCTGGCGATTGTTACGTTAAAATTTCTCGTTTTCACTCTACCGTACTTGTCATGTTGTGGACGATAACGCGAAAATCGTAACAGACAGGGCGAGTAAAGCAGCGCACTTGCTCATGCATCCTCATTAACCATTGAATATATTGTTCTGCTCCACCACAACTCATAGAGCGTTACCTGGTACAACGCCAAGGAATAGTTGGGTTAGTGAATACATCGCTGTCGTCATTCTCAGCCGTACTAACCACGCGGCTGAAGTGAAGCCCACAGGGCAAACAATATGGCGAAGGTGGCTCCATATCTCATACAAGTGTGCGGGTTAACAGTATTTGTCCCGGGTTGATAAAGCCACACCCATCGCTGTCATCCCACACTACACTATTCCGCCTTCACAGTCATCTGAATGGCGACGACGGAACTGCCAATTGCCAGTGTCAGGTTGTGGGGCCATTGGACCAGCTCCCTGATTCGCAGTCATCTTCACCCCTCCTGGTTCGGAGGTCGGATGTCCTTTCCGGATCCATGGCATTCCTGTCCCAGGCTTCCATTCATGCCCATTCCCACCCTAGTAATTTGTTGTTGTGCAGCAGGAGGCATGCTGAGGTGCGTGCACTTGGTGTGTGGTGGTGGTGGGAGAGTGGACAGGGATGACAGAGACCATATTGAATGTCGCGCGGAAAGGGGTACTGTACTGCAGGGAAGCTTGGGGAGGGGTACCCGACGGGGAGGTACGGTGTCTCGGAAGGTCTGTCGAACCCTCTCTGGTAATGCCAAGAGATATATGGGTATGGGTAATCTACGTGATCTGAGGGTGTAACATCAATCGTCCCGGGGACCGGTGACAGCGGTTGACCAATCATGCTTATTTCTCCCCCATCCTCCTGGTCCACTCCGCCCATCATGCTGAGGTAGGTCGTCGCTTTGCTTTCAGTGCGCGAAGCTGCGAAGGCAGGCGGGCCTGACTATCACGAATTCCATAGATTGCCAAATGTCACACTCTTCCTTGCTTCCGATACGTGAGGGCAGCGGGTCATATTACGACCCTGAGTGGGCGTGAACTGATGTGATGGCTGGTGGGTGGGCTCCTTAGAAGAGTTGAGTACAGAACTGGGTAGTGGATGAGTGGCTAAGCAGATATACTGGGCAAAGCTGCACAGCTCGGTGGGGCACACCATGGAATGGCGGAGATCGAAGGGGGGATTGCCCCGGTTGTCTAGTACGGCTGCGGGGAAATGTGCAGTCGAGTAGAGCCGAGTGTGGGAGAAGAAGATGAGGAAGGGTATGTTCAAGAGTATGGAATGAACAAAGATGGTGGAATTGTGCGCAAGTACCCCATTCTCAGGTTCTCAAGTTCTTAGGGCTTGGCCGGAGGCGTACGGCGCGTGACTGAACGTAGAGCAGCCGCATCCGGAGCGGCGGAGGAGTGAGTTGGGTAGAGAACAGAACATGAAGCGAGTATACTAATACATGACTTCCTCGATGCCGCTCAGCTCTGCTCTGCTCTGCTCGACGACCCATCCTTACACCACTACCTCAATGGAGTCGCCCAGTCCGTCGACCGAGTACCCGCCCGCCAAACGCCGAAAGACGTCCGAGACGGATGGGCATCCAGTTGTCCACAATTTGCAACTGCAGCAAAGCCCCGGCGTCGTCGCCACCGGCAATAGTAATGGACTAGCGCTTCCTAACGTTCCCAAACGTGGTGCTCGAGCGTGTACAGCCTGTCGCAAGGGCAAGAACCGATGCGAAGGAGAGGTCAGTAATCAGTGATACCGAATCCCAAATCGACCGCCAATCGACCGGTGACTGGGCGGGCTGAACATGACTTGCGCGGCCCGTCCTCCTCGGTCGGCCCGAGAGTCCCCCACTTCCAGCCTCTCAATTTCGCCGACCGACAAACCACAGTGACGCTGATAACGATGAAATGCTCTTCCTTCTTCCAGGCTCCATGTCGTCGCTGCCAGCTCTCCGGCGCTCAATGCATCTTCGAAAAACCAGAGAAAAAGTCGCCGGCTGTCATCAATAACAACTCAATCGAGTATGTTACCCCTCTATCCCTCTACTCTCCCAACGAATTTTAACTGCAATTCCCAGACGTGTTAGTCGTCTCGAGGGCCAGTACTTTGTGCGTCTTTTGTTTCCTCAGTGGCTTCCCCGAATTTGGCCTCTATTTGCCTCACAAATGGCGCTGGGTACGCTGGTAACATACCGCCAATCACTGGAAAGCTCTACGGCACCGCCGCGCTTGCTTTGGCTCAGGTCGAAAGCACCTCCTTGACTCCGCTACCTTGCTCAGTCATCACGTTCCACTTCTTTCGGATGCTCTATTCACTCACGTACTTGCTTCATTGTGTGTTTCCTGCATTCTCCGTCTGGTTGTCTGACCCTGCGAGCCTTCGCTGTCGGCGAGGTGGGACGCAGCTTCTGAGACCTCTATCAGTCCTTCCGCTCATCTCCGGGGTTATTTCCTAGATTACTGCGTCCTCACGCTCTATTCCACCACCTGGCTTCTCTCTCTCGTTGAGACCGAGAGTGGGCCGAACCTGGAATTCCTACCGGAGGTTTCAACTCAGGATTCTTGATAGTTGTACCCCGGTTCAGGTACCGGTACTTGAACCTGCACTTCGATACCCTAATCGGGCGAACGTGTTGGGGGAGACCGCACGGGCGTGTCCAACTTACTTGATTGTGATTACAACTTCGCGCTGAGCCCGATTCGGGACATGATTCTTGGCCATATAGCGACTCTTGTGCATTCTGGATTGTATCCTAATCATGCGAACTCTCAGGTCATGCAATCCCAGATGATCGGCCTCCAATCCTCCCTCGACCGCATCCTCTCGACTTTGCAACACGCACCCCAGACTCCAACCTACGCCAATGGTGCACCGCGCCCAGACATGCCCCATCACAGCGGCTCGTCCGCAGCAGGTGTCTCCCCCGATAGCAATGCTTGTCACCCTGGGCCGTCTTCCCGGTCACCCACGAGTCAGGGGCGTAAGTTCTCCCCGCTTGCGGGGTTCGCTCCGCCGCCGCACAGGTACGGGATGTACGGGACTGTGCTAAGCAACTCGCCCAGCGATGGCGAGAGCGATGATGCACTTTGCGAGACACGGCAGAGACTTACGAACGCGACTGCCGTCGCTCCGGCCGTTTCACTTGCGTACGCCCACCCTTCACCAACCTATTATACCATTCACACTCACTGACGACGCGTGTGTTGGGAACAGAACCGCCCGTACGAAAAGACGTGGATGGGCCGAACCTTTCTCGCCCAACTCCTTCCGGCACGTGGTCGAAAAGGGTTTAGTATCGGACGCAGAAGCTCGCGAGCTTTACCACATCTTCTTCTCCGGGTGCCATTTATTCATCCCGCTGTTCGACTCCTCGTACGACACCTACGAGGCGCTCAAGAAACGCTCGCCGTGGTGCTTCGATGCCATTCTCGCCGTCGCCTCGAAAATCCGCGCAGGGAACGGGCCGCCGAGCGTGACGTTTTACAATTGCCTCGAGGAGGCGCAGGGGATCGCGCGAAGCACTCTTTTTGGGCCTGTGGTGAGGAAGGAAGCCGTCCAAGCCATGCTTCTCCTTGCGGTGTGGAGCACGAGCGGATGGTTGCCATGTGGCCATGCGCTGCGTATGGGGCTCGATTTAGGGCTCCATCTTGCGCTGGAAAAGTTGGCCGACCCAGGTCCGAAGCGGCGCAGTGAGGAGGAAGAACGGCATTTGGTCGTTTCGGCACGCACTTGGCTCTGCATATATTGGTTTGACCATCAGTGCGTCTACGTCCTCCTAGGGATATCGAGGTCGTGCTGACTAACAGTTGGCGCAGGATGAGCCTTGGAACTGGACGCCCGATCCTCCTTAAGGACGAGAGCTCCATCCGCCATTGTCGGACCTTGCTCACTCACCCTATGACCTCCCCAAGTGATTTGAGGCTCATTGCGCAGATCGAATTGATCGCTCAGAAGAGTGAGTGGTTGGCTCCCTGTGGCCCGTGCAGAGGACTAACGGCGTACCAAGCTCACATCTACGAGACGCTCTCCCCGGCGAACGAGAAGATCAACCATGCCACTCTATCGTTCATCCGCCGTGCCAACGTTGCGCTCGATAAATGGTGGACAGAGAGCGACGAGCTGCACCGTACGTCTGATTTCGCTCTTTCCTTCGAGGGCGCCATGAGCTGACGATTGGCCTCCGGGCTTCGCAGGACAAACGATGGATGACGACGCCCTCCTGCGCAAAATCCTCATCGGTGATCTGTTCCATGCCAAACTGTGGCTCGTCTGCGTCGCCCTTCGGGGTGTATCGTGGGATAAGATGCCGTTTGATCAGCGTGAGCTCGCGTTTCAGGCGAAAGAGGCTGCATCGGATTGTCTCTTGACGTTCCTCAATTCGCCGGCTTACCGTGCGGCACTCCGGTATGCGGTTCACGATAGTCTCGCCACTGCCGCCTTCTCCGGGCTCTTCTTGCTAAAAATTGCGAATTTGTTCCCGACCGAGGTCGAGCTGCCTGCGCTTATCAGTCAGGTTGAGCAAATAGCGGGGTTGTTAAGCGAGGTCGCAGCTGAGCGGTGAGTATAGCAGTTTCCTCTTCGGTGTTTGCTGATGCCTGGTTGGCAGTTATGCGCTTACCCTCCGCCTGATGCTCGCAATCCTGCGTCGCAAGCTCAGGCTTACAACTGTCACACACGTCTCACAACCATCCGCTGCCCAACCAGTGCCCACGGGCGGCTCTACGATCCTCGTCTGCGGTGCGCCCGGTCCAAACCCGACCGATCCGGCTGCGCAGGTTGCAACAATGGAAGAATATGGGTTTGTTTGGCCTGCTGAGGCGGGGGCTTGGAGCCCGAGTAATATCCCGCTTTGGTTGCAAGAGGCGGTGAGTGTTTCTATGCCCCGTGCGCTGAGGGAAAGAAT
>WNFL01062266.1_pt1 | contig 14938 bp, 16 predicted proteins | sample 5400361 | NCBI WGS metagenome assembly WNFL01 (sample SAMN13153351, study PRJNA577476) | soil metagenome | isolation source: 40 cm soil on Douglas fir-dominated hillslope | place: USA:California | collected 2013-09-17
GCGCGCAGCCATTTCGATGTCCTGCGCCTAGTATTGCCCGACCTAAGAGGTCGTCGCATGCAGTCGTTCGGCAGCAAGCGCCGCACGGTTCGTGGCAATGGTGCGCGGCGCCTGATGCCCACGATGACCTGCGGGGCCGAGCGGCGGGGCACCCCGTCAGGTTCGCCGTGATGGCGCGTGCCATGCACGCTCTGTAGCCATGACACAAAGGTCATACCGACGCTCACGAACTCGAGCCAGGGGAAAGCCGCGCCTGGCGCTGGTTCGGGAGTTCATGCCTGGCGGGGGGGCAAAAGCAGGCTGACGTGCGCGGCCGCGATTTTCCAGCCCTCGCCGGTGCGTATCCAGGTATGGCTTTGCCGCCCCGTCACCGTGGAGCCCCTGCGCCGGAACTCCACGTTCGCGGTAGCGAAGTCGCGGCCGTAAGTCGTGATCACGGTCTTCAGCAGGTCCCGGGTCAGGTCCATCGGGCTGCGGTTCGCGCGAAAGGCGGCGATGGCCTCGTAGCCGTAGAGGTTCTCCCCCACGCCGAATCGCAGCGCGTGCGCGCTCCTCCAGAACATCGTGTCCAGCACGGCGACGTCGTTGCCGATCAGGGCCCGCTCGTAGCGATGGAAGGCCTCCGTCACCTCGGCGAGCACCTCCGGAATATTGATTTCAAGCATCACTCGTCTCCCTGCCGCGGCCGCGGCTATCTAACCCTTCCGATCACGCCCTCGACGTACCAGTTGAACTGGCCCATCTGGGAATTGTCCATGGTCTTCCCGGCGTAAATCTGTATGGCTCCGGAGTTGTCTTTGAGCGGGCCGGTGAAAGGCGTGAAACCGCCGGCCACCTTGTCCGCCGCGGCGTTCACGGCATCGCGCACCGGCTGCGGGACGGAATCGCCGAAGGGCGCGACCACCATCATCTTCTCGGCGAGCCCCTGGCGCACCATGCTCCCCTTGAAGGTGCCCGCGATGACTTGCTTCGCCGTCTCGGTCATGTACGGCCCCCAGTTGAAGCCGAGGCCGGTGATCCAGCCTTTCGGGGCGAGCTGGCGGGCCTCGATCGACTGGAAGCCGATGGAATAAACCCCGCGGTTCTCCGCGATCTGGATGACCGTGGCGGGCGAGTCGACGTGCATCGTCAGGACGTCCGCGCCCTGATCGATCAGTGCGTTCGCCGCGGCGGCCTCCTTCACCTTGTCCGACCATCCCCCGGTGACGACCACCCGCGTCTGGAACTTCGGATTGACCGAGCGCGCGCCGAGCTCGAACGCGTTGACGTTGCCGATGACGTAGCCGATGGGCACGCCCGCGACGAACCCGGCCTTGCCCGCCTTGGACATGAGCCCGGCCGCGACTCCCGACACGTACCAGGCGGTCTGCGTCGCGCCGAAGAAGGTGCCGAAGTTCGGCCGCAACATCCAGCCCCCGGCATGGACGAAGCTCACCTCCGGACGGGACCGGGCGAGCCTTTCCGCGAACTCCTGGTGGCCGAAGCTGGTCGCCATGATCAGTTTCGCTCCCGCGCTCGGACTCGGCGGTCTCCGGGACATTCTCGGCTTCCAGCACCTTCAACCCGGGAACGTTCTTGCGCATCTCCTCCACGCCATCCTTCATCGCCCGGTTGTAGCCGTAGTCGTTGGCGTTCCCGATGTAGATGACTCCCACGGTGAGCGCGGGCTTGTCCTGGGCCAGGGCCGGGCCCGCGAGAGGCAGCGCAAAAAACGCGAGGATGCAGGATAGGGTTCGCATAGCGTTCATGGGATGCTCCTTTCCATAAGGTTCATACGGGTCATTCCTTACTCCACTCCCGTGTAGGGTCTGCCCAGCGCGGCGGGAGCGGCAAAACGGCCGGCCCTGCCGGTGAGCGGCAGCACGGCCAGGGGGAGAACGTAGGGCAGCATGTTCATGAGGAAGGGCGAGACGTCCAGCCCGCTCGCCTGGAGCTGCAGCTGAAGCGCTTCGGCGCCGCCGAACACGAGCGCTCCCGCCACCGCCGCCCAGGGGTTCCAGCGCGCGAACATCACCAGCGCGATCGCAATGAAGCCGCGCCCGCCCGTCATGCCTTCGGCCCAGGTGAAGGCGACGGCCAACGCGATGTGCGCGCCAGCGAGACCGGAACAGACGCCGGAGAGCAAGACCGCCTGGTACTGCAGCCGCCTGCGGTTGCACCCGGCCGCGAACGCCGCCGCGGGATTTTCGCCCACGGCGCGCAGGCGCAGGCCCCAGCGCGTGGCCGACAGCGCCCACCACACGAGCGTCGTCGCGGGAAGCGCGAGCAGCACGAGCGCATCGACGCTGAGGACGGCCGCGCCTTGCTCCAACGGGGCCCGCAGGGACATGGAAGGCAGGCCGTGGATGATCGCGCCGGAGTAGGGTCTGCCGATGAGGGCACTCACGCCCAGGCCGAGGAACAGCAGGCTCAGGCCCGCGGCAAGCTGGTTCGCGCCGCAGTCGACCACCGCATAGGCGAACACGACGCTGATCGCCGCCCCGGCCAGCACGGCGGCGAGCACGCCCCAGTACGGGTTGCCGGTGACCGAGGTCGCCGCGCAGCCGGCGGCGGCGCCGACCAGCATCACCCCTTCCAGGCCGAGGTTGATGACCCCGGCGCGCTCGGCGACGATTTCGCCGAGCGTGGCGTAGAGCAGCGAGGTGCCGGCGGCGACCGAGGCCGCGAGCGTCGCGACGATGAGGACGGCGATCACTGCAGGGCTCCGGCGCGCTTGCCGCCGCACAGCACGCTGAACAGGATCGCCGCCATCAGGATGTTCACCACGGCGAAGGGCACGCCCTGGGTGATCTGCAACACGTCGCCGACCGAGCTGACGAAGGCGAACAGGAAGGCCATCGCAACGGTCTTCGCCGCGCTCGGGCCCGCGAGCCAGGCCACGATGTAGGAGCGCACCGGCAGCCCCAGGTGTTGCGAGGCCAGGGCGTTGCCGCCGATGGCGCGCATTTCCAGCCCCCAGCGCGTGCGATAAAGCACGTACGCGCAAAGCGCCAGGCAGGCCGCCGCGATGAGCAGGCCGGCGTGCAGCCGCGTGCCCGGCAGCACCGCCAGCCTCGCTCCCTCTGCCAGCTTCGGAGACTGCGGATAGGACAGGCTCTCGGGGCTGCGCCAGGGGCCGAATATCATGTAACCGACCGCGAGCGGCGCGATGTAGTTGAGCAGCAGCGTGGTGATGGCTTCGTTCGCCACGCCCTTGATGCGCATCAGGGCGGGAATCAGCGCCCATACGGCGCCGCCGGCAAAACCCGAAGCGAGTGTCGCAGGAAGCAGCAGCCAGGACGGAGCGTGCGCGAGGGAGAGGGCCGTTCCGGTGGCGAACAGCGCGCCCATGTAGATCTGGCCCTCGCCGCCGACGTTGAACAGGCCGATGCGCGCCGGGATGGACACGGCGAGCGCCGCCATCACCAGAGGACTCATGCGCACGAAAAGCTCCGTGAAACCCTCGAGGCTGCCGAGAACGAAGACGGCGGTGTCGGCGTAGGCCTGCAGCGGATGCTTGCCCGCGATGAGCAACACCAGGCCGAAGGCGGCGAAGGCGATGAGCACTTTCCAGAAGGTCCGCTCAATTTGCACGCTGCATCTCCGCCGCACCGACCATAGCCGCGCCCACCGCCTCGGGCGCGTATCCGGCCGGCTCGAACTCCCCCGCGATCCGGCCACGGCGCATCACCACCAGCCGGTCGCACAGGTCGAACAGCTCGTCGAGATCCTCGGACACCAGCAGGACCGCGGCGCCTTCCCCGGCGCTGGCGCAAAGCTTGTCGCGGACCGCCTGCGCGCTGTGCACGTCGAGGCCGCGCGTGGGGTAGAGCGCGACGATGAGGCGGGGACGGTTGGCGAGCTCGCGGGCCATCACGGCGCGCTGCACGTTGCCGCCGGAGAGCGTGCGCATGCGGGCTGCTAGCGGCGGGCGCGGAAAACCGAACCGGTCGAACGCCGACTCCGCGTCGGCTTGCACGCGCGGCCAGTCGATGCCGAGGCCGCGCCGGTAGCGGCGTTCGCCGAGGGCGAAATTCTCCGCGACGCTCAAGCCGCCGACGCAGGCGATCTCCAGCGGATTTTCCGGGACGAAGGCGACGCCGGATTGCCGCAGGCGCGCGATGGACCACTCGCCGGCATCCTGCTCCCAGAGCATCTTGGTCCCGCGCCGCGGGCGCGTTCTCCCGACGACCAGCGCGCCCAACTCGCGCTGCCCGCTGCCGGCGATCCCGGCCATGCCGAGGATCTCGCCTTCGCGCACGCGCAGGGACACGTCGCCGAGCGGGACCGCGTGGCCTTCGTCGTCCGTGCACACGCCGCGCAGCTCGAGCGCGTTCGCGCCGAACGAGCGCGCTGTCCTGCGCGTCATTTCCCGTGTACCGCGGCCTTCGAACATCAGCGCAAGCAAGCCGGTCTGGGTCGCTGCCGAGCGATCGAGGACGCCCGCGATCCGGCCTTTGCGCATCACGCTGATGCGGTCGGCCGCCTCCAGCACTTCGTCGAGCTTGTGCGTGATGAGCACGATGCCGTAGCCGCGCGAGCGCAGCTCGGCAAGCGTCGCGAACAGTCCAGAACGCTCCTGCGGCGCCAGCACCTTGGTCGGCTCGTCGAGTATGAGCACGCGCGCGCCGGCGAGAACTTGCTTGAGAATTTCGATCTTCTGCTGGTCGCCCGCCGAAAGCGCTCCCGCCGGGACCTCGAGGTCCATGCTCGTGCCGAGCGAAGCGGCTGCCTCTGCGATCTGCTTCTGCAGCGCGCGCCGGTCGAGGACGCGCGGCAGACCCTGCATGAACAGGACGATGTTCTCGAAAACGGAGAGCGCCGGAATCAGGGTGAACTCCTGGAACACCATGCCGATGCCCAGCGCACGGGCCTCGGCCGGAGAACGCAGGCTCACGGGGCTGCCCTCAACGCGGATTTCTCCGGAGTCGGGCCGGTAATAGCCGTAGAGGATTTTCGAAAGGGTGCTCTTCCCGGCCCCGTTCTCGCCCAGCAGTCCGTGCACTTCGCCGGAGCGCACCTCGAACAGATCGACGTCGCTTGCGGTCAGATTGCCGAAGCGTTTGACGATATTGTGCGCGCTGATGAGGGGGCTTGACGCCTCACGCGCGGGACGCTGTGCATCAAGCTTCATCACGCAAGCAGGCTTACGTGCGCGCATACGACGCGCCATCCCGCGGCGGTGCGCATCCAGGTCTGGCTCTGCCGCCCGGTCTTTGCGCCGCGGACGAATTCGGTATTGGCGGTCGCGAAGTCCCTCCCGTAGGTCGTGATCACCGTGTTGCGCAGCTCGCGGGCGAGGCCGGCCGGGGACCGGGCCGCGCGGAATGCCCTGATCGCGGCATAGCCGTGCAGGTTCTCGGTTACCCCGTAGCGCAAGGTGTGGGGCGAGTCCCAGAACAGCTCGTCCAGCACGGCCACGTCGTTCGCGACCAGGGCCTTCTCGTAGCGCTCGAACGCCGCCCGGACTTCGGCGACGACTCCCGGCAGGTTGATGCCCGGCATGCGTGTTCAGCCCGGGCCGGCCACGGGCGCCGACACGGCACCCTTGCGCTCGAGCCAGGCCGCCACGCGCAGCGCGAGCGCCTCCTTCCAGGGAGCGGCGATGATCTGCACGCCGATCGGCAGCGAGCCCGCGCGGTGCACCGGCACGGCCACGACCGGCAGGCCGATGAACGAGATCGGCTGGGTGAGCAGTCCGAAACTCGCGCGGGTCGGGAGGAGTTGGCCGTGCAGCTCGCTCATCTCCTGCCCGATAGGCGTCGCGCTCCAGGGTGTGGCCGGCGCGATGAGGATGTCGAACTCGCGGAAGATTTCCAGCACGCGCGCGCGGAACCAGCTGCGAAAGCGCTGCGCCTGCAGGGTCCACGCCGCCGGGATCAACGCCCCGGCGAGAAAGCGGTCGAGCACATGCGGATCGAAATCCTGCGGCCGGGCGCGCAAGTCGGGGAGATGCAGGTTCGCGCCCTCCGCCGCGGTGATGACGAAAGCGCTCGCGCGTGCCCGCTCAACCTCCGGAAGGTCCACCGGTTGGGCCGCCTCGAGCGCCTCCGTCACCTGGTCGCGGGCCTCGATTGCTTCTTTCGAGGCCATGCGTGAAAAGTAGTCGCCGAGAACGCCGAAGCGAAGCCCTCGAATGCCCTCTTCCAGGGCCGGAGAAGCGGACTCGGCGTCTCTCGGGGCGCAAGCCGGATCTTTCGCATCGGCCCCCTGGAGCGCGTCGTAGCAGCGTGCGAGGTCCGCCGAGGTGCGCGCAAACGCTCCGAGGTGGTCGAAGCTCGCGGCGAATAGGTACGCGCCGCGGCGCGAGAGGCGGCCGTAGGTCGGCTTCAGGCCGAATACTCCGCACAGCGACGCCGGCACGCGGATCGATCCATTGGTGTCGCTGCCGAGGGAGAGCGGCACGAAACCGGCCGCGACCGCGGCCGCCGATCCGCCCGAGGAGCCGCCAGCGATGCGCGAGGGATCGCGCGGGTTGCGCGTGGCGCCGTAGTGCGAGTTCTCGGTGGTGAACCCGTAGGCGTATTCGTCCATGTTGAGCGCGCCCACGAGCACGGCGCCGGCGGCGCGCATGCGCGCGACCAGCACGGCGTCCGCCGCCGCGGGCGCGCAGTCGCGATTGATCTTCGAGCCGGCGAGCGTGCGCAGCCCCGCGACGTCGAAGAGGTTCTTGACGGCGTACGGGACGCCGGCGAGCGCGGGCAAGGGCCGGCCCTGCGCCCGGGTCTCGTCGATCGCCGCGGCTTCCGCGAGCGCGCGCTCGGCGGTGATCTCCGTGTGTTGAACTGCGGGTCGCGACGGCGGATGTCCCCGATCGCTGCTTCCGCGACTTCCACCGCGCGCACGCGGCCCTCGCGCACGGCCGCCGCAATGTCGAGCGCCGTCGCGCCCGACTCGAGCCCGCGATCAGTCATGGCGCATCACCGTGGCGGGCTCCACGTCGGCGGGAAGCTCGTGCTGCATGACGAATTCCGCAATCGCCGCGATGCGCGAGAACTGAACGAGTACCGCTTCGCGGCGCGGCCCGCGCAAGTCCAGGCCCGCGAGCGCGGCGGCGGCATCCACGTAGGCGGCGCAGTCTTCGGGTTTCATGGAGATTCGCTCCCGGAAAATTCGGATGCTGCCTGTAATGAGCCGACGTAGGCGCGCCAGCCGCCGAACGAGGAGATGTCGACCGCGTCGCGGGTCGCGTAGCCTTCGCAGAGAAACCCCTTCACTTCGCGCGTGAGCGAAGGCAGATCGAAACTCAATGAAGGCAGGGCGCTCATCTTGTATTCATGCTGGCACGCAAGATGCACGCCATCGCTGTGTCAAGGGCGATCCGGGGGCCGAATCGCCCGTTTGTCCTGCGCGCGCGAGGCGCGAGGGGCGGGCCCGGCGATCTTCGCGCGCACGATGGCCGTGCGCGCGGCACCGAAAAGGGGCAAAGATGGAGCGAAACAGGCAGGCGGCAGGCAGGGCGCGGCGCACGCAGCCCGCGACGGCGCGGCTGGCGGAGACCGTATACGAGCGCATCAAGTCGGACCTTTTCGAGTTCCGCCTGATGCCCGGGGAGCGATTCAGCGAGAACGAGGTGGCGCGGCGCCTCGGCGTCTCGCGCACGCCGGTGCGCGAGGCCCTGTTCCAGCTCGGACAGGAAGGCTACATCCGGGTCGCCTCGAAAAGCGGCTGGTCGGTGCGCCCGATCGACTTCGCCTACTTCGAGAACCTGTATGACCTGCGGGTGATTCTCGAGATCGCTTCGGTGATAAAGATCTGCGAAAGCGATCCGATGGATCCGCTCGAAAGCCTGCGCGCCTCCTGGCTCGTGCCCGAGAGGGAGCGCCTGACGGGGGGTGCCGCCGTGGCCGCGCTCGACGAGCGCTTTCACGCGACCATCGTGGAAGCGGCCGGCAACGCGGAAGTGGCGCGGGCGCACCGCGACGTCACCGAGCGCATCCGCGTCATCCGGCGCCTGGATTTCACCAGCCCGGACCGGATCCGCGCGACCTATGCCGAGCACGCGCAGATCCTGAGGAAGATCCTGCGCCGCAAGGCCGACGACGCGGTGATGCTGCTGCGCTCGCACATCGAGCTGTCGCGCGCGGAAGTCCGCAAGATCACCCTGCATACTCTGCACAGCCTGCATCAGCCCAAGGGCCCCTGATTTCGCGGATAGGGGGGCGGCCCTCTACGAGGCCAGGGCGCGCAACACGGAGGAGGACGGCGCCGTCCATCCGACAATGCCTCCTTGAGCGCGGATCATCTCGAGCGCGGCTTTCTTGAATTCCGGAAAGTAGCTCTCGGTGGCGTCTTCGACCAGCAGGCAGTCGTAGCCGCGGTCGTTCGCCTCGCGCATGGTGGTCTGCACGCAGACTTCGGTGGTCACGCCGCCGAACAAGAGGTGCGTGATCCCGCGCTTCCGGAGGATGTCGCCGAGCGCCGTCGCGTGGAAGGCGCCCTTGCCCGGCTTGGCGATGACGATGTCGCCCGGCGCGGGCGCGAGTTCCGGCACGAAGTCGCAGCCCGGCTCGCCGTCGATGAGGAGGCGCCCCATCGGACCGGGATCGCCGATGCGCAGGGCGGGCGACCCGCGATCGCGCTTCGCCGGCGGGCAGTCGGAAAGATCGGGACGGTGCGCTTCCTTGGTGTGGATGACCGTCAGCCCGCGGCTGCGGCAGGCGTCGATCAGCCGCCGCGCAGTCGGCACGATCGCTGCGAGCGGCCGCACGTCGTTGCCGAGGGAGGCGCCGAAGCCCCCGGGCTCGATGAAGTCGCGCTGCATGTCGATCATGACGAGCGCGCACGAGGCCGGCTCGAAGCGGTAGGGGAAGGGCAGCGCCGCGACGGTAGGCATGGGTCCCGGACCTAGGCGGCGTGGCCGGCCATGCGCGGCCCGATGACGGCGACGTCGGCCGTGGCGGCGGGCGTCTCGTGCACGATGCGCCCTTCGAACATGACGACGATGCGGTCGGAGAGCTCGAGCAGCTCGTCCAGGTCCTCGGAGACGAGCAGCACCGCGGCGCCGGCCTCGCGCGCGGCGAGGATGCGGTCGTGGATCTCGGCCACCGCGGCGAAGTCGAGCCCGAACACCGGATTGGCGGCGATCAGCACCGATACCTCGCTCGCGAGCTCGCGCGCGAGCACGGCGCGCTGTACGTTGCCGCCGGAGAGCGTGGCAATGGCGGCTCCGGGTCCCTGCGTCTTCACCTTGAACCCGGTGATCCAGCGCTCGGCCTGCGCGGTCATCGCGCCGGAGCGCAGCCAGATGCCCGAGGCGAGCGGGGCCTGGTCGAAATTGCGCAGCGCCATGTTCTCCGCCACGCTCATGCTCGCGACGCAGGCGTTGCGGAGCGGCTCCTCGGGCAGGCTGAACGCGCGCGCGTCGCGGATCTCGCCGCGGCTCGCGTGGTAGGGCTTGCCGTTGACGAGGATGCGGCCCGACACGGCGCGACGCTGGCCCACCAGCGCCTCCACGAGCTCGCGCTGGCCGTTGCCCGAGACCCCGGCGATGCCGACGATCTCGCCGGGATGCACCGCCAGCGTGAAGTTCTCGACCGCAGGCAGCCCGGCGTCGTCCTCCACTACGAGGTCCCCGACCGCGAGCCGCGGCGCGGCACCCGCCGCGGCGCCGGCGCGCTTTTTCGTCGCGAGCGCGATCTCGCGCGCTCCCACCATCATCTCGGCCATCGACGAGGGGCTCAGGTCGGCGACGCGGCCCTCGCCCGCGTAGCGTCCGCGCCGCAGCACCGACACCGCGTCGGCGAACTTCAGCACCTCGCGGAACTTGTGCGTGATCATGAGCACCGTCACCTTGTTCTCGCGCGTGAGTCCTTTCAGCATGCCCAGCACCTCGTCCGCTTCGGTGGGCGTGAGCACCGAGGTCGGCTCATCGAGGATCATGAAGCGGCGCTCCAGGTAGAGCTGCTTCAGGATCTCGACCTTCTGCTTCTCGCCGGCGGCGAGCCGCGCAACCGGCTTGTCGAGCGGCACGCGGAAGGGCACGGTCTCCATGAAGGCGGCGAGCCGCTCGCGCTCGGCGCGCCAGCGCACCACGGCGGGCACGTCGCTGCGCGACATCACCAGGTTCTCCGCAACGGTCATGCTCGGCACGAGCGTGAAGTGCTGGTAGACCATGCCGATGCCGAGCGCGTGCGCGTCGTGCGGCGAGCGGATCGCGCGCTCCTTGCCGTCGACCGCGATCTGGCCCGCGTCGGGCGGATGGAATCCGACCAGGCACTTCACCAGCGTGCTCTTGCCCGCGCCGTTCTCGCCGAGGAGCGCGTGGAACGAGCCGGCGGCGACGCGCATCGAGACGTCGTCGAGCGCTGTGAAGGCGCCGAAGCGCTTGGTCATACCGAGCACGCTCACTTCCAGCGCCCGCTCCGGCGCCGGCTCGTGCTCGGGCTTCAGGCGCATGATGGTGGAGTCGTCGAGCATCAGCGCCTCCCGATCGCCGCGATCACCGCCGCCGACGGCGCCACCGCGCCGAACACGCCGCCCTGCATCTTCACCATCTTGAGCGCCGCTTGGTGGTTGCCGGTGTCGGTCGCGCCGGTGCAGTCCTCCAGGAGCAGGCATTCGAAGCCGCGGTCGTTGCCCTCGCGCATGGTGGTGTGCACGCACACGTCCGTGGTGATGCCGGCGAGCAGCAGGTTGCGGATGCCGCGCGTGCGCAGGATCAGCTCCAGGTCGGTGGCGCAGAACGATCCCTTCCCCGGCTTGTCGATCACGATCTCCCCCGGCGCGGGCGCGAGCTCGGGAATGATCTCCCAGCCCGGCTCGCCGCGCACGAGAATCTTCCCGCACGGCCCCGGATCGCCGATTCCGGCGCCGATGCGCCGCGAGCGCCAGCGCTTGTTTCGCGCGCGCGCATCGCCGCCAGCAGCGTGCGGATCGGCGCGATCGGCGCGCGCGTCAGCGACAGGTCGTAGCCCATCTTGTCGACGTAGCCGCCGACGCCACAGAAGTCGGTCTGCATGTCGATGACGACGAGCGCCGTGTTCTGCGGCCGCAGGTCGCCGTCGTACGGCCAGGGGTAGGGATCGGCGACGACGTGGCGGGCGGCGCCGCGGGTCTCGTCAGGCGGCATGCTTGCGTTTTCCTTCGATGTCCTGCGGAGCGTACTCGCGCTCCGGTGCGGGGAATCCGCACGACGTCCCGTCGGTGACCGCGACCTCCGCCTCCCACGGCAGGCGGTAGCGGCCGGCGACGAGGTCGTGCATGTAGGTGTAGGGACAGTCGCGCGCGCCGCCCTTCACTGCCACGTAGCCGCGATGGCCGAACTGATAGGGATTGTTCTCGACGCTCCACAGGCGCCTCGCCTCGCGCACGAGATCGGGCCGCAGCTCGCAGGTGACGATCTCGTCCACGCGGCCGCCGCCCTCTGCGAGCGGCGTGCCGTCGAAATTCACGAACATGCCTTCGCCCATGGAATCGAAAGTGCCGTCGGAGCCGCACATGCACACGCTCGCGGTATAGGCGAGATTGCAGAAGGCGTTCGCCTGGTTGGTGATTTTCCAGCTGTGCCGGATCGGCGCCGTGTAGCCGGCGGTGCGGATGACGATCTCGGCGCCCTTGTAGACCGCCTCGCGCGCCATCTCCGGGAACATGCCGTCGTGGCAGATGATGAGCCCGAGCTTCGCGCCGTTCGGCCCGTCGCACACCGGGATGCCGAGGTCGCCCGGCTCCCAGGGCTCGACCGGCACCCAGGGGTGGAGCTTCCTGTAGTACAGGCGCAGCGCGCCGTCGTCGTCGACGATGATGCCGCTGTTGAAAGGGTTGCCGCGCGGGTTCAGCTCCATGATCGAGAAGCAGCCCCAGATGCGGTTCTCGGCGCAGGCGCGCTTGAACGCCGCGACCTCCGGGCCGTCGATGCGGCACATGATGGCCGGGTTGGTGTCCATCGAGAGGCCGTGCAGCGAATATTCCGGGAACACGACCAGATCCATGGTCGCCATGTTGCGCCGCGCCTTCGCCACCATCGCGCAGATGCGCTCGGTCTGGCGCGCGAGGTCTTCGGGCGTGCTCACCGTCGGCAATTGCAACTGCACCAGCCCGAGCACGACGCCCTTGGGCGATTTGTTGAGGCCTCCGAGTCCGCTCATGGTGAAAATCCTCCGTTTAGCGATTGATGCTCAGCTCGCCCGGCAATCCCGCGAGCGTGCGCCGCCGCGAGCAGGTCGCGATCATGATGCCGAGCGTCAGCACGTAGGGCGCGGCGTTGTACAGGTAATAGCCAGAGGTGACGCCGACCGACTGCAGCGCGGGGCCGAGCGCGCCCGCGCCGCCGAAGAGAAGAGCCGCGTAGAAGCACTGTACCGGGTTCCAGCGCGCGAAGATCACGAGCGCCACCGCCATCAGGCCCTGGCCGCTCGAGAGCCCTTCGCTCCAGCTCCCGGGGTAATAGAGCGACAGGAACGAGCCGCCGACGCCGGCGAGAAAGCCGCCCGCCGCGGTCGCGAGCGTGCGCACCAGGTTCACCTTGTAGCCCATGGCGCGCGCGGCGTTCGAGCTGTCGCCGACCATGCGCAGCACCAGGCCCCAGCGCGTGTTGCGGAACGCCCAGGCGAGCGCGAGCGCAAGCACGATGCCGATCAGGAACAGCGGATTCACCTGCAGTGCCGCCTGAATCTGCGGCGTGTCGCTCCACGAGCCGAACGGAATCGACGGCAGGCCGGGCGCCTTGGGCTGCACGTAGGGCTTGCCGAGGAAGAAGGCGATGCCGGTGCCGAAGAGCATGAGGCCGATGCCGACGGCGATGTCGTTCACGCGCGGGAGGTTGCACAAGAGGCCGTGCAGCAGCCCGAGCAGGAGCCCGGCAAAACCTGCGGCGAGCACGCCAACCCACGGGCTTCCGCTCACGTAGGAGACGCCGTAGCCGGTCATCGCGCCCATGACCAGGATCCCCTCGAGGCCGAGGTTGATGCGGCCGCTTTTCTCGGTGATGCACTCGCCCAGGCTGACGAAGAGGAAGGGCGTGCTCACGCGGATCGCGCCGCCGAGCACGGCGAGGGGCACGCCCCACCAGCCGAGCTCGCTCATGTCGCCGCCGCGTGCTGCGGGTTGGACGCCGGCGCGTCGGCGCGCGCGGGCGCGGCGGGGGCCGGACGCGCGAAGAACCGGAAGCGCCCGTAGAGCGTCTCGCTCGCGAGGATCAGAAGGAACGCCGTGCCTTGCAGCACGAGCACCGTGGCATCGGGCAGGTCCATGCGCCGCTGCAGCATGCCGCCGCTCGCCGAAATGCCGCCGATCAGGACCGCGACCGGGATGATGGCGATCGGGTTCTGGCGCGCGATGAACGCCACCAGGATGCCGGCGTAGCCGTAGCCCGCCATGAGCGAGGCGTTGGCGTTGCCGTGCACCGCCGCCACTTCGACCATGCCGGCGAGGCCGGCGGCGGCGCCGCCCAGCGCGCAGGCGCCCAGCAGCAGCGCGTTCGCCGGCAGGCCCACGAGGCGCGCGGCGCGCACGTTGCCGCCGACCACGCGCAATGCAAAGCCGTGCGTGGTGTGGCGCACGAGCACGTAGGCCGCGATGCAGAAGAGCACGCCGAAGCCCAGCCCCCAGTGCACGTCCAGTCCCGGGAAGTTGCCGAGCATGTAGGCGTCGCCGATGGGGTGCGTCGAGGGCTTGTTGAGGCTGCCCGGATCGCGCAGCGGCCCTTCGACGAAATGATTGAACAGCGCGATCGCGATGTAGGTGAGCAGGAGGCTCGAGATGGTCTCGTTCACGCCGCGGTATTCGCGCAGCGCCCCGGCGAGCGCGATCCACAGGCCGCCGGCGAGCATCCCGGCGAGAGCCATCGCGAGCTTCACCGCGGAGGGCGGTGCGCCGCCGAGCGCATGCCCGATCACCGCGGCGGCGAGCCCGCCCAGCACCAGCGCGCCCTCGCCGCCGATGATCATCAGCCCGGCCTGGGCGGGCAGCGCCACGCACAGCGCGGTGAGGATCAAAGGTGCCGCGCGCGACAGCGTGTTCTGCCAGGAGAAGGAGCTCGCGAACGCGCCCTTGTAGATGAGCGCGTAGACCTCGAGCGGATTCTTCCCGAGAACCGCGACGAACGCCCCGAACAGCACCATCGTCACCGCGAGCGCCCCGACCGGGATCAGGAACGCCTCGAGGGCGTCGCGCATGCGGCCCGCGCGCGCGGACATGGCGCTTCCTCAGACCTTGCCGGTCACGCCCTCGATGAGATAGTTCATCTGCTCGAGCACGGGGTCGGTCTGCTTTTGCGCGGCACCGGCGGGGATGACCTCCTTGCCGGTGTTGTCCTTGAGCGGTCCCTTGAAGATGACGTAATCGCCCTTCATCATCTGCGCCTTGATGCCGTCGGCCTTGGTCTTGGCCGCCGCGGGGACCGCGGGACCGTAAGGCGACATCTTCACGAAGCCTTCCTTCAGCCCGCCGCGCACGAAGTTCTTGAACGGCGCGCCCGACATCGCGTCCTTCACGTGCATGTCGTAGACGGTGAGCCAGTTCCACTCGGCCCCGGTGAGATAGCCCTTGGGCGCGAGCGCCGACTGGTCGGCGTGATAGCCGCAGGAATAGATGCCGCGCTTCTCGGCGGTCTCGACCACGACCTTGGGACTGTCGACGTGGCAGGTGAGGACGTCCACGCCCTGGTCGACCAGGCTGTTGGTGGCCTCGGCCTCTTTCACCGGCAGCGACCAATCGCCCGTGATGATGAGCTGGCAGGTGATCTTCGGATCGACGCTTTTCGCGCCTAGCGTGAAGGCGTTGATGTTGCGCAGCACCTGCGGGATGGGCTTGGCGGCGATGAAGCCGATCTTCTTCGACTTGCTGACGTGGCCCGCGACGATGCCGTTCAGGTACTGGCACTCGTCGATGTAGCCGAAGTAGCTGCCGGTGTTCTTCGGGTGCTTGCCCTCGGTCCACATCCCGCCGCAGTGGGCGAAGCGCACGTTCGGATATTTTTCCGCCACGCGCAGCATGTGCGGATCGAAATAGCCGAAAGAAG
>WNFL01178224.1_pt1 | contig 14938 bp, 14 predicted proteins | sample 5400361 | NCBI WGS metagenome assembly WNFL01 (sample SAMN13153351, study PRJNA577476) | soil metagenome | isolation source: 40 cm soil on Douglas fir-dominated hillslope | place: USA:California | collected 2013-09-17
GAAAAAAGAGGAAGAGAGATTTCATCACGCACATAAATCGTGCGTGATGGGGCGGAGGTCTCACATCCGCAAGCCGACGCTTTCGCAGGAGCGAAAGCGGCAGAAAAAAGTCGGCCTGTTCCGTTTGAAATGACGGCGCGGAGGGAGCATATCGGTCCGACGTTATGCTATGCGGGTTGGAGATGTGGGCGCCACTCCGTTAAGGGCTTGGCCACCCGCCACAAGGCAAATGTTGTGTCTGATGGACCGGTTCGCGTTACGTCCGTCTCCATCATCTGTCGTCAGATTCGTCTCCCCGGCGCACCGAGGTCAAAAAGTTATCCAAGACAAAGTCTGCTACGTCGCGGCCAAGTCGTTGACCGGTGATCAAGTCAAAGCGGAAATGTTGTCCACCGAAGATACGGCTTAGCGTCGCTTCTTCGGCGGCCGCTGAGACACTTGTGAACGATCGTTCTACTCCAGGAAGAACCTCGGATGTCACGTGGAACTCGGCATGGTCCCGCTCGAAAAAGGAAATCAGCACCTCTGCCCCGGAAGCGCTGATCACCGCATGAGCACCGGGATAGGATGGGTCTGGGGCGGTCTTACCGACTTCCGGGAGCCAGTTCGGATCCGCCACGGTCTCAGGGTTGATGCCGGGATCCGCAGCTCGAATCGCGGTCACTGGCCGCCAGAAATTGTAGGTGTATTTGGCGTCGTAAAAGGCGATCACGTCATCAGCGAAACTCAGGTTCAGCAGCGCGAACAACCGCGCACTTTGCGCCGTCGTCAAACTGTGCGCCACCGAGGCCGTTTGCGCGATCTCGTTCCAATAGTTCTGTATGGCCCCATTCCAAAACCGCCCGGTCAATGCTTCATCGGCCGTGGCGGTCGTGCTGTTGACGATTCCCAAGGATTTGATTTGGTTGAAAGCATCGCTATACGTATCGCTGGTCAGCGCCGGGGGAGGGCCGGGCCGGAACTGGCTCGCACGCTCCAGCGCAAACGGGGTCACGCGAGACCAATGCGTGAATTGCGGTTGTGCGGGAAAATTCGGAGGCGTCGATTGGTAATCTCCCGGGGCTGTCCCGAAAACATAAGGAATCGGCTTGGCATTCGAGCCGTCGTTGCTTCGCAGCGCCAGGATGCGATCCGCGACCGTCTGTCCTATACGGATACCTTCCGCCTTGTCGCTGCCGTCCGGAATTTGTGCCAGGGATTGCTGTAGTGCGGTATCGAGTGCAGCCTGAAACCCCGGATACAGGGCCACCAGAACTTGATGCGCCGCCGCGGCTGCCGCCGCTTCCTGGGAAGCATCCCGTGGCACGCCGGAAAGGCGGACCAAGTATGGCCGGTGTGTTCTGTCAATAGCATTCACTGCGTCATAGATCGCCGCGTGCAGGATCGCAAAGCTCCGCGTCGGATGGACCGTGCCTGGCTGCGCTCCAGGCGTCCGCACAATTACGAGGAGTGTTCTATTCCACTGCACAACTGCGTTGACTGGCTGCGAGGAGCTTTGTGCGCCAGAGTGCTGATCATCAGGCGGGACAGCATAAGATTGGCCAGCCTGTATCGAAGAAACCACACACACCAGTGCGCCCGCAATCAAGAGTCTTGACATTATTTAGTTTTCCCCTTCGTTTATGTATGCGACAGTGGGGCGCGCTGTGAGACAGATATTCCACCATCAAGCCTTCTTGCACTAGCCAAGACCGCCAGACGCAAGAAAAAATTCCTCGGCCCTTCAGTCTAATTAGTGGTTCTGCCCACTGGTGAAGAGAGGCGGGTCTTTCGGACGTTTCATCAAAAAAAGGAGCGGGCGGCCAGAGAAGACATACAAATGCAAAGCGGAGGTAAAGAAGAAGGGGCAGACTGAGGTCCGCCCCTACAGAGAGGGAAACAAGCGCAAAAGCCGACGCCGTTTACCTAGGAGGCGTCCTTGATGTCTTCGCGGGCGCGCTTCTCGGCGTTCTTGGCTTCGGTGCGGGCATGGGCGTCGGGTTTGAGCACCATGATGGCTCTGCTCAGGTCCATGGCCTTGTCTCTCGACGGGGCCGCGCACGATTTGATGTCGCCAGAGGGTTTCGCGCCGGTCACATCCCACTTCAGGCAGTTGAATTTGATGGTGAGATTGTGGCTGACGTGAAGCGCGGCGACGCAATCGCTGAGGTTCTTAAAGCCCGCGCAGGCATCCTTCAGGCTGGTGCGCGGAGGGAGAACCGCCTGCAACTGCAGAGACAACCTCTTTTCTTGCTCTTTATTCGCTGCGAGCTGTTCGCTGGCCGTGGGGCTTGGACCTTTCTTGATCCATTTGATTGGATTGTAGGAAGTCGCGGCTGCTCCGGCGGCACCAAAGAACACACCCACTCCTACAACGCTGACGAGAATCCATCTGTTTTTCATACTGACCTCTTTCGAGGGCCGGGCATGGCTCTGGCTTCAGTAAGCCACGGTCCCGGCTCGTCTCCGAGGCTTGGAAAGTACAGTACTCCCCCAATCGGTCACGCTGGCCTTCGGGTCAGATGCTCAAATTGAACGATGTGTCAGGCGGGTTGCTGGTAGAGGCCGATCACGTTGCCTGCCGGATCGCGGAAGCGCGCGGTGATCTCGGGGGCGTCCGCGCCAATCGGCTGCACGATCTCGCCGCCATGGACTACAACGGCGTCAACAGCGGCGGCCACACTATCGACATTGATGTAAAACAGGAGGCCGGGCTTCGCGGCGGGCGGGCGCCCAAGCACCCACGCGCCGCTTACTTCGCCGGTGGTATCGTCAAAAGCCGTGCTGCCATCGCCGCGTTTGCGGACGTTCCAGCCGAAGACGGCTTTGTAGAACTCGGCTGAGCGCGCAATGTCGGTAGCGGGCATCTCGATGTAACAGATCTTGCCGTTCGCAAGCGATGGAGGCATGGGTATTCCTTTCCGGGCGCCGCCATTCTAGCAGTTCTCCTCTTAGTGGTCGTGCGACATTCCCGCCATGTCGTGGGGAGGTTTCGCGTTTCGCCGAAGCGCCGCCATCTTCGTGTCATCGGCGGGGGCGAAATAACCAACGGCGATTCCCATCGCGCCATCGCGCAAAGGTTTTCCAGTGGGATTGTCGTAGGTTGCGGAAACTTTCAAGACGTCGCCTTTCGAAAATTTGTAACCGCCCTCTTGCACAAACAATTTCACGGGGACTGACTCAAGATGTCCTTGAGCGTCCGACTTCGCGTCGAGCGTGGCCACAGTTTCCTTGCGCGACGCATCCTGCAGCACAATCTGTTTCCCGTAATCGTGCATGTGTCCGCCAACGCCGAGCAGCACGCCGTCATATTTCACGGTCACTGTTCCGGTCTTCTCGCTTTTTCCCACCGGAACGTCGTAGCTGGAATCTCCGCACGACGCCACATCCATCCACGCGGGATAAACATTCTGGATCATCTTCCCGACGCTCCCAGCGCTCGCATCAACAAACGGGATCTGCACTTCGAGATAAGCCTTTTCATAAGACGTGGCAGTCGGGTTGTACACCATCGTTTCGATGCGGATCTTGTCGTGCGTTTGCACGCGATAGCCGTAGCCGGGGATTTCGGCCCAGTCCGTCATCTCGCTGCCCGCGCCGAAAATATGCTCTTCCTTGTTAGGGCAAAGAAAGTCCGCGCGATTCTCGTTCCAGAACGCCACGTGATGCAGGACGGTCCCCGGCACGGCGTTGCCACTGGCATCCACGAGCCTCGGATGATACGCGAGCAGCCAGCCGTCTATCGGCACTTCCCAGACTAGATCTGGCGGCTGCGGCATTTTCATGTGGCTCGTGTGCGCCGGGAGATTCATCGGGCCAACGCGAAGGGTGACAGTGTGCGCCGCGGCATCGAGCTTCGCATCCAGCGTGACGCCCTTCGCTACCGCGTGGTGCATGCCGCTTTGCATGAATCCGCCGTGATGCAGCATGTGCTCCATGTCATGCGGTGTTGCGGCCGGTCTCTCTTGTTTAGCCTGGGCTTCAAAAGGAGCCGGTGCAGTCGCAGCGGCCAGCAAGATGGTTCCGCAAATTGTGAGAGATGTTTTCATTGGGCGACTCCGCGCATGGATCCCGGCGTTCTGGCTGGAACATCTCTCATGATACTCCCGGGAAGAGAACGGCGGAATCGCGCGGCCGGGCTGTTGCTCAAAGTCAGCAACGCAGATGAAAAATTGGAAATTCAAAATTGGAAATGCGGCAGCCTCGGCAAGGATCCGAGAAGACTGCCGCCCTCCAAGTGGCCGCGGAGGAAGTCTTACTACAGTTTGTTGGGTGATTCGCCGGTGACGACGGGCAAGTCCTTGCGGTGGCTCCAGTCTTCCCAGGAGCCATCGTACATTTTCGCGTCGTAGCCGAGCATTTTTGCCGTGAAGTAAAGAACCGTGGCGCGCTGGCCGATGTGGCAGTAACTCACCATCAAGTTTCCCGGCTTCAGGCCAGCCCCGCGAAATAATCCTTTGATGGCGTCCGGACTTTTGAATTTGTTGTTGTCCTGTTCGACGACTTCGAGGTAAGGAAGATTCGCCGCGCCCGGAATGTGTCCGCTGCGCGGATTTCCGTCGCTCCGTGATCCGTTGTAGAACTCGTGAGTGCGCGCGTCGAGGATGGTGACGCCGGGCTTGTTGAGATGGCTGCTCATCCAATCCGCGTCGGCTACGATTTCCTTGCGCGGTGCAGGCGTGATCAAGCCCTTCGCGGGCTGCTTGGTTTCCGTGGACACCGTGTGGTGGGTGGCCTGCCAAGCCACCAGTCCTCCGTTCAAAATCGAAGTGCGGTCGCCAAGGCCGAGATAATCCAGAGTCCAGTAAACGCGGGTGGTAGGCGTCACCCAGTTCGTTCCGAAGTACAGAATGACATGAGAGCTGTTCGAAACGCCGAGCTTTTCGAAAACGGAGACGAGTTGCTCGACGGGCGGGAGCTCCAGCATCAAGGTCACTCCATGATTGTGGGGAGTGGAGATGCTTTCATATTCGAGGAACTGCGCGCCGGGAACGTGGCCTTTGTCGTAGTCTTTTTTGTCGCCGATCTGGAGCAGCACGAGGGAAGGATCCTTAAGGTGGTCGGCGAGCCAATCGACAGTGACCAGCATGGGTTCGCGCGCAGGGCCGCTTGATTTCTTTTCCTGAGCGGATGCGATCGTGCTCAACAAGAGAAGGGCAAACGCGATTAGCGAAGATATTTTTGTCAGCTTATTCATGGTGCGTCCTCTAGCAAGCCGTGCCAGTATGACGTTATACGCTATAGCGTTACACGCCATAGTGTCAAGATTTAATTCATCCGGTTTAGTTGAAGCTGGGTTCGCTGCTAGACTCGGCAGGGTCTTCACACGGAGAGGGAATGAAGCTGATTCGATTCGGTGAGATGGGGCGGGAGAAGCCGGGCGTACTTCTCGAGGATGGGACGCGACTGGATGTTTCGGGGTTTGGCTCGAACTATGACGAAGAGTTTTTTGCTAATGATGGATTGACGAAACTACGAAACTGGTTAGCGAGGCAGGGCGCTTCCGCACTGCACGTTCGAGGATCTGTGCGCTTGGGGCCGCCGATTTGTCGGCCGAGCAAGATTGTGTGCATCGGGCTGAATTTTCGGGACCACGCCGAAGAAAGCGGGATGGAGATTCCCAAGGAGCCGGTAATTTTTTTCAAAGCGACAACGGCGCTGGCGGGCCCGAATGACGCGCTGGTGATTCCCAAGAATGCCGCGAAGGTGGACTGGGAAGTGGAATTGGCAATCGTGATGGAGAAGAAAACGAGTTACGTGAGCAGAGCGCGCGCGCTGGATTATGTTGCTGGTTTTGCGCTTCACAATGATTATTCGGAGCGAGGCTTTCAACTGGAACGGGGAGGGCAATGGGTGAAAGGGAAGAGCGCGGATACCTTCGCGCCTTTGGGGCCGTTCCTGGCGACGAAAGATGAGATTTCTGATTTCAATCGGCTGGGAATGTGGTTGAAGGTGAATGGTGAGTTCCGGCAAAGAGGCTCCACTGCGAAGATGATTTTCGATGTGCCGACGCTGGTTGCTTATATCAGCGAATTCATGACGCTGCTACCGGGAGACGTGATCAGCACGGGGACGCCTCCGGGCGTCGGGTTGGGCATGAAGCCGCCGCAGTATCTGAAAGCAGGCGATGTGGTGGAGCTCGGAATCGATGGGCTGGGGGAATCACGGCAGGAAGTTGTGGACTACGGAGCTGGACACTGAAACGATGCGCATCGATGCTCATCAGCATTTTTGGATGTATAGCGAGCGGGAGTATGGCTGGATTGATGACTCGATGGCGGCTCTGCGGAGGGATTTTCTTCCGGCCGATCTGAAGCCTGAGCTGGAGCGCAACGGGTTTCAGGGGTGCGTTGCGGTTCAAGCGCGGCAGACTTTGGAAGAGACGCGATGGCTCTTGGAATTGGCGGAGCACGCACCTTTCATTCTAGGGGTGGTGGGTTGGGTGGATTTGCGGTCGCCGCGATTGCAATTCGAATTGGAGTCGTTGGCAGTCAATCCCAAGCTGGTGGGCGTTCGGCACATCGTGCAGAGCGAGCCGGACGAGCGGTTTCTTCTTCAACCGGATTTTCTTCGCGGCATCGCCATGTTGGAAGAATTTGATCTGGCCTACGACATCCTGATTTATACCCGGCATCTTCCAGTGGCAGCGGAATTCGTGACGAAGTTTCCGCGGCAGCGTTTTGTTCTGGACCATCTGGCGAAGCCGCCGATCAAGAGCGGAGCCATTGACGTTTGGGCGCGTGGAATCCAGGGGCTGGCAGCATTTTCGAATGTCTATTGCAAAGTGTCTGGCCTGGTCACCGAGGCAGACTGGCAGGCATGGAAGCCGGAGGATATACGGCCGTATTTGGATCTGGTGTTCGAATGCTTCGGGCCGAGCCGATTGATGACTGGATCGGATTGGCCAGTGTGCACGGTGGCTGGTTCGTATTCGCGGGTCATGAATCTGACAAAGGATTATCTCGGGAAATACGCGGAGAAAGAAAGAAATGCGGTGTTAGGCGAAAACGCCGCGACGTTTTGGAGATTGAAACGGCCGGCGGAGCATCAAGCGCGCGACTAAGCGCCCGGCGTGTTCTACAATGCAGGGGAAAAGCGGCGCGGCGGCCGAAATCGGCTGCTAAAAAGGATTGAGCAGGTCTGGGTGAGATGCAGAAGGTGCTCAAACTCGATTCGAAAGACAACGTGCTGATCGCGCTGACCGATTTGAGCCAAGGGGAGCAGGTTTCTTTTGACTCCCAGTCGTACATTCTGGAATCGGACGTTCCTGCTAAACACAAGTTCGCGACGGAAGATTTGGCTGCCGGCGCAAGCGTCATTATGTACGGTGTGCTCGTCGGAAAAGCGACGGAGCTTATCCGGCGAGGCGGGCTGCTGACCACGCGCAACATCCATCATCAAGCCGCAGCGTTTCAGGAAAAAACGCAAGAATACCGGTGGACGCCGCCCGACGTGTCACGATGGAAGCGGCGAGAATTCCTGGGATATCGCCGATCCGACGGCCAGGTAGGCACGCGAAATTATTGGATTGTTGTTCCGCTGGTGTTCTGCGAAAACCGAAACATCGCGGTGCTGAAGCAGGCGTTTGAAGAAGAGTTGGGTTTCGCCGCGCCACAGGTGTATCGGCGGCAGGTGGCGGAACTAGCGCGGCTTTATGCCGATGGCCGGACCGACGAAATCAAGACGCGCGCGCTGACGGGTGACGCCGCGAGCCCGGCACGTTCCCGAGTTTTCGAAAACGTGGACGGCATCCGATTTCTGCTGCACGAAGGAGGCTGCGGAGGAACGCGAGAAGATGCCAACAATCTCTGCGGACTGATCGCGGGCTACATCCATCATCCGAACGTGGCGGGCGCGACGGTGCTGAGCCTGGGCTGCCAGAATGCCCAAATTGGAATTCTGCGAGAGGAATTGGGGAAGCGGAATCCGAAGTTCGATAAGCCACTGGTGATCGTGGAGCAGCAGCAGAGCGGCACGGAAGTTGCGATGCTGACGGAGGCCATTCGAAGCACATTTCTGGGGTTGGTGGAGGCGAATCGAAGCCAGCGCACGCCAGCGCCGCTTTCCAGCTTGTGTCTCGGGCTAAAGTGCGGGGGCTCGGATGGTTTTTCCGGCCTCTCGGCGAATCCTGCTATCGGGCACACGGCGGATATTCTCGCGTCCCTCGGTGGGAGAACGATACTTTCTGAATTTCCGGAATTGTGCGGGGTGGAACAGGAACTCATCAATCGGAGCAGGCGCAAAGATGTTGCGGACCGGTTTATGCAGCTGATGAAAAGTTACGGTGCACGAGCAAAGGCAGTTGGATCAGGTTTCGAAATGAATCCCAGCCCCGGGAACATGCGCGACGGATTATTGACGGATGCGATGAAATCCGCAGGCGCGGCGAAAAAAGGCGGAAATTCTCCCGTGAACGCGGTGATCGACTATCCGGAGTATTCAACCGAGCCAGGGCTGAACCTGCAGTGTACGCCCGGAAACGACGTGGAATGCGTGACGGCACAAGTCGGCGCGGGAGCAAGCGTGGTGCTGTTCACAACCGGCCTGGGGACGCCGACGGGAAATCCCATCGCGCCGGTGGTGAAATTGGCGACAAATTCGGGGCTGGCACAGAGAATGCGGGACATCATCGACATCGACACGGGCGGAATTATTTCCGGAGAGAAAACCATCCAGCGGATGGGCGAAGAGATTCTGGACTATGTCATCCAGGCCGCCAGCGGAGAAGCTCGCACGAAGGCCGAAGGGAAAGGCCAGGAAGATTTTATTCCGTGGAAAAGAGGAATCTCACTCTGAAGAGCCCGGGCATCGGCACGAAGGATTTCAGACTGGACGGCAAAGTTGCCATCGTGACCGGCGGCGGCAGCGGCATCGGGCAAGCGATCGCTTTGCGATTTGCGGCGAATGGGGCGACGGTTCGAATCGCGGATATCAATGTGCAACAGGCGGAAGCCACGGCGAAGCAAATTACCGATGCGGGCGGGCTGGCAACAGCGCACGCATGCGATGTTACGGACCAGCGGCAGGTTCGGGAAGCTTTCAACGGAATCTTTGCCAAAGAGCGTGTCGGAATCCTGGTCAACAACGCGGGAATTTCGCACGTGGGCACCGTGGAGAGCACCACGGAGAAGGATTTCGATCGGCTNNNCAATGTGAAGGGGGTCTACAACGGGATCCACGCGTGCATCGAGCACATGAAAACAAATGGTGGAGGCGTCATCCTGAACATGGCATCCATCGCGGGCTCCGCGGCGCTTGCGGAGCGCTTTGCCTACTCGATGACCAAAGGCGCGGTGATCGCCATGACGTACTCCGTGGCCAAGGATTATGTTCAGTATAACATCCGGTGCAATTGCATTTCGCCGGCGCGAGTGCATACGCCCTTCGTGGACGACTATGTGCGGAAAAATTATCCGGGCAGAGAGAGCGAGATGTACGAGAAGCTGGCCCAATCGCAACCGATCGGACGAATGGGAAAGCCGGAGGAAGTGGCTTCGCTGGCATTGTTTCTTTGTTCCGACGAAGCGGCATTCGTTACCGGCGCGGACTATCCGCTGGATGGCGGGTTCTTTAACTTGCGCGGCTGAATTATGGATCTGCGGCTAAAAGGAAAAGTTGTCCTGGTCACCGGAGGCGCGAAAGGAATCGGCGCGGCGATTGTGCGTGGATGCTGCGCGGAAGGCGCGGTTCCCGTAATCGTCGACCGCGATGAGGAAGCGGGAGAACAGTTACAAGCCGAGTTGCGAGCGAGCAGAGCAGAAAGCGGCCTGATTATCGCGGAGCTATCCGCGCCGGAAGCCTGCGCAAGCGTCGTCGAAGGGACGATCCAGAAACTGGGGCGGCTGGACGCGCTGGTGAACAATGCGGGAGTCAACGATGGCGTGGGACTCGAATGCGGCAATCCGGGGGAATTCGTGGCTTCGCTAGAGCGCAATCTCGTCCATTACTACGCCATGGCGCATTATGCGCTGGGAGCGCTGAAGAAAGCGCGCGGCGCGATCGTGAACATCAGCTCGAAGACCGCAGTGACTGGACAGGGAGGAACATCGGGCTACGTGGCAGCGAAGGGAGCCATTCTGGGACTCACGCGGGAGTGGGCCGCGGAATTGCTTCCGTACGGAATTCGCGTGAACGCCGTGGTGCCCGCGGAAGTGATGACGCCGCTGTATCAGCAGTGGCTGGCGACATTTCCCGATCCGCAGCAGAAGCTGAAGGAAATTGTTGCGAAGATTCCGCTGGAAAAGCGAATGACCAAAGCGGAAGAAGTCGCGGCCATGGTGCTGTTCCTGCTATCAGAGCAAGCGAATCACATCACGGGCCAGCATTTGTTCGTGGACGGAGGATACGTGCATCTGGACCGCGCGCTGACATAACGGAGCCGATGCGCGCGATGCATTCCTCGCATCTGTGTGCCGTTTCTGTCCACGGAAGAGAACACTAGGTGATGAGATCAACTGCGGTGAGTCAAATTGTCTTCCTCCTGGCGCTTTCGCCAACCGCGGCCGGGCAAGAATGGCGATTTTATGGTGGTGACGTTGGTGGAACGCGATCGTCGCCGCTCAAACAGATCAATCGTCAAAACGTGCGGAACTTGAAGAGGGCATGGACATATCACATGGGAGAAGTGGACCGCGGAGGCAACGAAACGGACCGGCATCATACTGCGCCATTTGAGTCCACGCCCATCGTGATTGGCGGAGTGCTTTACTTCTCGACGCCTTCCAATCGCGTGATTGCTCTCGATGCGGAAACTGGCCAGGAAATTTGGCAGTTCGATCCGCAAGCGAGGCGCACCGGCCCTCGCCAGTTTTTTCAACACCGCGGCGTGGCTTACTGGCAGAGTAAGACGGAAGGAGACGGTCTAATTCTGTATGGCACTTTCGACGGGCGCTTGATGGCTCTAGATGCGAAAACCGGGAAACCTCGCCGCGAATTTGGAAAAGACGGCACCGTTGATCTACGCGCAGGGGTCGCGGACGCTTATCCGGGAGCGGAATACTCGGTGACGTCGCCTCCCGCGATCTACCAAGATCTGGTCATTACGGGAGCGGCGGTTCCTGAATACCCGTCGAAAGGGCCGAGTGGCGAAGTGCGCGCGTTTGACGTCAGCTCGGGCAAACTCGTATGGAGTTTTCACACGATTCCCCGGCCGGGAGAATTGGGACACGAGAGTTGGGAAGGCGATGCGTGGAAGGAGCGCACCGGCGCGAATGTCTGGTCGATCATGAGCGTAGACGCAGAGCGCGGTTTGGTTTTTCTTCCCATTGGCTCGGCGTCATACGATTTTTACGGGGGAGACCGCAAGGGGCTGGATCTGTTCAGCAACTGCCTGGTGGCGCTTGATGCTGCAACCGGTAAACTCGTCTGGTACTACCAGATGGTGCACCATGATATCTGGGATTACGATATGCCCGCACAACCCGTGCTGATCACGGTGCGGCGCGATGGCCGGGAAATCCCTGCGATTGCGCAGGTAACAAAGATGGGATTTGTATTTATTCTCGACCGGCTTACAGGAAAACCGTTGTTTCCGGTAGAGGAGAGACCAGTTCCCAAGAGCGACGTGCCCGGCGAAGCTGCGTGGCCGACACAACCTTTTCCGGTCATGCCTCCGCCTCTGGTTCGACAGTCTTTCAGTGAAGGCGACATCAGCTCGATCACACCGGAATCGAATCGTTATTGCGCCCAACTGTTTCATTCACTAGAAAACCACGGAATGTATACACCCTATGGTCGGAAGATGACATTGGTGGTACCCGGCACATTGGGTGGGGCGAATTGGTCCGGCGCCTCTTTTGATAGCGCCTCCGGCTACTTGTTTGTCAACGCAAACGAATTGGGCGCGGTTGGAGCAATTGAGCTGCAGGCCGCTGACGCGCCCGTGCGGTACCGGAGAGGCTCCAAAGAAGGGGAGTATGCCCGCTTCTGGGACGAGCACCAATGGCCATGCCAGAAACCGCCTTGGGGAACGCTCAACGCCGTGAATGTAAATAAGGGGGAGATTGTTTGGAAAGTGCCACTTGGAGTGGTAGATGAGCTGAAGACGACAACGGGCACACCTAACCTTGGCGGCACGATTGTGACGGACGGCGGAGTGGTATTTATTGGGGCGACCATCGATAGCCGCTTTCGCGCATTCGATTCGGGAACAGGGAAGGAATTGTGGGCCGGCGACCTGGAAGCAAGCGCGCACGCCACTCCGATCACTTACATGGGCAAGAAATCCGGCAAACAGTTCGTTGTGATTGCCGCGGGAGGAGGCGGATATTTCAGAGGGAAAGAGTCCGATGCACTGGCGGCGTTTGCGCTGCCGGATTAGGCTAACCGAACGAACGTAATTTTGTAGGGACCCTCGTTCAGGAGACATTTGCCGAATGGCTCGCTGGGAATGGAGAACTCAAAGATGGTCCGATCGCCAATAGGATTCAAATTATGCACGGGCCGCGCGCGATCGACGATGAGGCATTGTTGCCTCGGAGCGCTTCTAATACTGGCGACTGCAGGCCAGGGATTTGCGCAATCTAATGTGGTCGTGGTTCGCCCAAAAGAAATCCACGACGTGCTGGTAAACCCTGGAATGGGTATTACTACGTTTCAGAGATTCAACGGGCAAGAGCCAAATCCACCGCTGAAGTGGTCCGAAGTGGGACCCGTTACGAAGCTGCCACAGGCGCCCATGAAGCCGGATTTTCCGGATACTTCTATTTCGTATTGCCGCTGGTATTGGAACGTTCTTGAAACGGAGCCTGGCAAGTTTCATTGGGAGATTGTGGATCTCGCATTGGAAGAGGCGAGAGCGCATGGACAAACTCTTGCCATCCGTCTGATGCCGTACTCCAACCAGGATCCGCTCCCTGGTTGGTACCGGAACTCGGGCGCGCGGCGTGCCAACAAAGCGACAGACAAAGATGGAGAAATCTGGCAACCGGATTTTAGCGATCCGCTATTTCTCAAGTACTGGGGCGAGCTTGTGGCCGAGGCGGGGAAACGATACGACGGCAATCCTTACCTGGACAGCGTAGATATTTCGTCCGTGGGCTATTGGGGTGAGGGCTGGAGCCCGTACATGCCGGCATTTGCGTATCAGAAGGCGCTCATTGATATCTGGCTGGAGGCGTTTCAGCGCACGCCGTTGCTGATGAATTTTGACGAGCAACAGGCGCTCACCTATGGCACGGAACATGGCGCGGGATGGAGGCTGGACTGTCTGGGGGATATGCGGACGAGCTCCACGAATCCCTACTTTCAGGCAGAAATGCTGGAGATTTATCCGCAGCAGGTGGTGCGCGCGGGGATTCAGGACGTCTGGCTACGCAAGCCAGTCTCACTGGAAGTTTGTTTCACGGTGGCGGGTTGGAAGGAGAAAGGCTACGACCTCAACCACATTCTCGATCAAGCACTGCGGTGGCATGTGAGTTCCGTGAACATCAAGTCCGCGCCGATTCCGTCTGAATGGAAAAGTCAGTTTGAGAGTTTTCAGAAGAAGATAGGGTACCGTTTTATTTTGCGGCGCCTGGAATATCCAAAGGCAGTTGACGCCGGCTCGATGATGCCGATTCATATGTGGTGGCTGAACGCGGGAGTCGCTCCCATTTACAGGGAATTCTCGCTGGCGGTGGAACTGCGATCTTCCAAGACGGCGACCGTCATTCGAATCCCGGTGGACGTCCGGAAATGGCTCCCTGGAGACGCCGTATTCGACGGCACGGTGTATGTTCCGGAAAATCTGGCAGAAGGTACTTACGACTTCCGTGTTGCAATGCTGGATCCAAGGACGGCGCAACCAGCGATTCGTTTTGCCATCGAGGGCCGCCAGGACGAAGGCTGGTATGGCATAGGGTCACTCACGGTGAAAAAGCAGTGAAGCATTTCACGCTTCGGCGCGCTCGCAGAGGTGGGCGGTCAACTGAGGACCCAAGGGAACTGCAACCGGGACGGATGATCCGGTCATGCATCATGGCGATGCTGGGCGGAACGATTGCTTGGTGCGCGCTAGCCGCAGACGATGCACCGCCACCGCAGGCCTTCCGTGTCCGTCAACAGTCTTTGCCGCCGGGGCCACGAATCACACCCTTCCTGCAATATCAGGCGGAGCAAGCGTGGAGCGAGGACGATGATCGCCTAAGAGCTTGGGAGGGCATTCATAACGAAAGAGAATTGCTGAAGACGCAGGGCGAACTGCGGCAAAAACTCTTACAAATGATCGGCGGCTTGCCGGAGGTAAAAACGGATTTGCGTCCGCGAATTACGGGCCGGATTCAGATGGATGGGTTCGCGATTGAAAAGCTTATTTTCCAGAGTTTGCCGGGCGTCTACGTAACGGCTCTCGTTTACGTGCCGGATGATCACTCCAAGAAACATCCAGCGGTGCTGGTGCCCGCGGGGCACGCGCCGGATGGAAAATTCCACTATCAAGCACTTAGTCAACGATTGGCGAGACGAGGGTACGTGGTGATCTCCTGGGACCCGGTTGGGCAGGGTGAACGCAGCCAGTTCTGGGATGCGACAACCGGGAAGAGCCGATATAACCTGATCTGCGGCGAACACGCGGTGATGGGGAACCTGGCCTATTTGACCGGAGCGAATCTCGCCCGGTGGGAAATATGGGATGGGATTCGCGCGGTCGACTATCTGCTCACCCGCGCTGAAGTTGACGGTGAGCGAATCAGCATCACCGGTACGAGCGGCGGCGGCTTTCAGGCCACTTTAATTGCCGCTCTCGATAGGCGCATCAAAGTGGCCGTGCCTTCCTGCTATATCAGCGCACTGCCGATGAGGATTCATAACCGCATATTTGCCGATCCCGACAGCGACCCCGAGCAGGATTTGTTTGGCATGGTTTCAAACGGCGTGGACCATCCCGGATTGCTGCTGCTGATGTATCCGCGGCCCGTAATGGTGGCTGCGGCGGTACTCGATTTTTTCCCCATTGAAGGCACGCGCAAGACCGTCCGCGAAG
>WNFL01348939.1_pt1 | contig 14938 bp, 11 predicted proteins | sample 5400361 | NCBI WGS metagenome assembly WNFL01 (sample SAMN13153351, study PRJNA577476) | soil metagenome | isolation source: 40 cm soil on Douglas fir-dominated hillslope | place: USA:California | collected 2013-09-17
ATCGTCTCGTCAGCGCAAACATTTCGCGGCAGCATTCAGGGCACCGTCACAGATCCAAACGGCGCTGTCGTTCCGGCGGCGGATGTGACTATAAACAGCCCCGACACGGGACTAACACGCACTACCCAAACCGATAGCGAAGGAAGTTACCTCGTTTCCGAACTGCCGATCGGCACGTACCAGGTCACAGTTAAGAAATCGGGATTCAGTGATGTATCGGTTAAGAATGTAAAGGTCGAGGTTTCTGCCACCACGCGCGCGGATGTTCCGCTGCCGCTGGCCGGCGCCACGACCATCGTAGATATTCCGGGCGTTGAGCCCATAGTCAATTCGGCTGAGAACAATCTCGGCGGCTCGATCCAGGCAAAGCAGTTACAGGAGTTGCCGGTGAGCGGGCGCGACTTTACCAAAATGCTCGTGCTGGTGCCTGGGTCGGGCGGCGACCCATCCGGCGTAGCGGATTCGCCGGGCTCATTCGGGCTGTTCAGTATCAACGGGAATCGGGGGCGTTCTAACAATTACCTGATCGACGGCACAGACATGAATGACGGCTACCGCAATCTTCCGGCCATCAATCAAGGCGGTGTCTTTGGTACGCCGGCCACGATTCTGCCTATGGACGCCATTCAGGAAATGTCTATTATCAACAGCACTGAAGCTGAGTATGGGCGCAGTTCAGGCGCTACGGTCAACATCGTCACTAGATCCGGGGGCAACACGGTTCACGGTACGGCCTATGAGTACTTCCGCAACAGCAGACTTGATGCGCGTAACTTTTTCAATACGAACGATCAGCCACAGGACGCCTTTCACAACAACCAGTTTGGTTTTTCGCTCGGCGGACCGATCAAGAAGAACCGAACCTTCTGGTTTGTCTCTTATGAAGGTCAGCGTGAAACCGTAGGTATCCCCACCGTCGCCCGAGTTCCGACGGCGGCAGAGATTGCGGCCGCCACTGCCGACAACGGTGGGGTGGTGAATCCTGTCATAGCAAATCTGCTTGCCCGGCATCCCTGGCCGGTGGCAAACCGCGCCCCCGATGCCCGCGGCAACAACCTGCAAATCTCTAACGGCGCCAGCAATCACGTGAATAGCTTTATCGGAAAGATCGATCAGCACATCGGCAAAGACGATCTCCTGACTGCGCGCTATTACTTTGGCAAGAGCGACCAAAGCTTTCCTTTGGCCCTGGTGGGCGGCGGAATACTTCCCGGGTTCAATACCGTCACGCCAACCAACGTCAACATCGCTTCTGTCTCGTACACACACGTCGTGAATCCACATCTGCTTTTGGAGCTTCGCGGCGGCTACAACCGGTTCAAGGAAACTTTCTTTCCCGAGGATTCGGCTTTTAATCCAACATCGATCGGATTGAACATGGGCACGGCGACGCAGGACTTTGGACTGCCGCAGATCGGCGTCAACGGATTCGCCACACTCGGCGCCAATACTTCTGTTCCGCGCGGACGCGTGGACACAAACACGCAGTTGTTCGGCAACGTCAGCTATAACCCGAGCAGACACAATTGGAAAATAGGTTATGAGTTTCGCCGCACGTTTGTGGATGGATTCTTTGACAGCGGTTATCGGGGCAAGCTGTCGTTCGATACGCTGGATGATTTTATCGCCGGCACTCCCACCGGCGGCCGCCAGGCGCAGGGCAATTCATCGCGTCAGACTTTTCAAAACAATCACTCGCTCTATCTGCAGGACAGTTTTCATGTCTCGTCGCATATCACTTTGAACTACGGAGTACGCTGGGAATACTTCGGCGTGATCGGCGAAAAGAAAGATCGTTTCAGCATTCTGAGTCCCGCTGGAATTCTCACGCAGGTCCATCAGCTCTACCCGAAAGACTTTAACAATTTTGCCCCGCGCGCGAGTGTGGCCTGGGACGTCAGCGGCAATGCCAGAACCGTGGTGCGCGCCGGATGGGGTTTGTATTACGACTCGTTTTCCCAGGACTTTTTTGTCGGTCAACTGCCTTTCAATACCTTTAATCCGGGCCCGGCTTACAACGGCATCGGCGCGGACGCAGTGACCTTCAGTTTTTCACCGCCGGCGGTGATCGCGCCGGGCGTCCGCGTGTTCGAAGCTTCCACGTTTTCCGCCACGGACGTCTTTACCGTCGATCAGAATATTCGCACTCCGTACATTCAAGTCTACAACGCGAATGTTCAGCGGGAACTGGCCACGAAGGTCGCTGTTCAAGTTGGCTTTGTCGGTTCCGCCGGTCGCAAGCTGTTTCGCTACCGCGACATCAATCAAGTTAACCCGGCAACCGGCACCGTCGCATTTCCAGCTTTCATTTATGTGAATCAGTTCGAATCCACCGCCCGCAGCAACTACAAATCTCTGCAGTCATCGTTACAGATTCGCAACTGGCATCGATTGACATCAACGTTGAATTACACCTGGTCGCACTCCACCGACACTGCCAGCGACGGCCAGGACTATGTGCCCAACGCGACGCAGCCGGACAATAGTTTCCAGCCCGAACGTGAGCGTGCGAATTCCAACTTTGACATGCGTCACCATCTGACGTGGACGTTCAACTACGACCTGCCAAAGTTAGGTCACGTGCCGGGCCTGAGTTCGGGATGGGCCGTCAACGGCGTATTGGCGCTCGCCTCCGGCCAACCTTTCAACGTCAACTATTTGTTTGAAGGCGACTTCAACGGCAGCGGTGAATTCTTTGGCCGGCCTGACCTGGTGGGAGATCCTTTTGCCGGCACACACACGCCGGACAGCTTTCTGAACCTCGCGGCGTTCAAGGTCCCCTGCACGCTCGACGCAGCGGGTGACTGTGTAGCGGGCACGCAGCACTTTGGGAGTCTGGGGCGCAACGCTCTGGTTGGGCCTCATTATCGGAACTTCGACTTCAGCGTGGTAAAGAACAACGACCTCGGCGAGCGCGTGAAGATGCAGATTCGGATGGACATCTTTAATCTCTTCAATCATCCGAATTTTGCCAATCCCCTGTGGCCAAACTTTGGCGTGGATTTTTTGCAGAATGGAAACGACTCAACCGGCCGAGGCGTTGGCTTTCTGCCGATCACTACGACGCCTGATGTGGGCACCGGCAATCCGTTTCTGGGCGGAGGAGGGTCGCGCAACATACAACTCGCCGTGAGACTCAGCTTCTAGCTTCGTATGTTACGAAACTGCAGAGCTGAACAACTCGATGGTGATAGCTCAGGTTGACTACTTCTCCGCGTTATCTCTGCGGTCCAGGCGATGAATCTGATTAGCTGAAGAATTCGACGCAGAAACCGCAAAGAATACTCGATTACCTGATTGTCGCGACCCATCTGATTTGATATAGTCGGAGTGCGCCGAAACCCCCAAACTAGTTTACGTCCAGTTATGATCGATTCGCAGTGATCAGATCGCTCGAATCGCTCAGGGAAGATCGCCAATGCCAAAGAAAATGCCAGAGTCATTCAACTACTTGAGCAATGATCCCGAGTTTGTCCCCGATCCTGAGATCGAGGAGTTCATGGAGGAAGAGATCGCGCACTCACCCAAAGATTCTGACTTGCTGGCCCAGCGTCTGCATAACAACACCGCAGCCTCGCCGCAGGATGCGGGCGGCGACATCGACGCAGCCTGGGAAGATGTAAACGAAAGTGGCTCTGAGACATTCGCCGGAGATAGTCCGACCCCGGATCAATCCATGGTCGAAGAGAACGCGAAAGCGATGGGCGTAAGTTTGGAAGACAATGAAGAGTTGGATTTTCTCGGTAAGCTCGAGCGCCGCGATCGCGACAGGTACGAGTTGGAAGAGCAATCAAAAGCCAGCGAGGATATGATCTAGCTGGAGCGCCCGCATCCTTGCGGGCGGTTCGCATGCATCCTGCAGGCGCTGTCGCTTTCGAAATGACGCACTACTAAACCGCCAATCCTCCGCCTTCTCACACAGGCGCACCTTTACCGGATTATTGTCAATAAAGGCGACTACCTCCCGCCATCGAAATGAGGGAGATAACCGCGACTATGCCAACCTAATTGAGACTGTGGGAGTCTGCTCTTCATGTCCTAAAGCGCACGCAAAGATGCGCGGGCACCGCCCGCAGGATGCGGGCGCTCCTACGAACCAGCCGGAAAACTCGAACGTGGCTGAAGCGTCACACTCTTAATCACAACTTTGTTTGCAGGCCGGGGACTTCCCTGTTCTGTGGGCGCATTCATGATGATTTCGGCGTTATTGATCCCGTCAATCACGCGTCCAAAGACTGTATATTTCCGGTCGAACGCGGGCTGTTTTTTCAGTGTGATGAACCACTGACAGTTCGCGCCGTTAATATCATTGGTACGGGCCGCGCCCAAAGTCCCTCGCTCGTAAGGAATGTCGCTGAACTCCGCGGGCACATTCGGATAAGGAGAGTTTCCAGTGCCGTACACGGCCGTGTTATTCCCCTTCGTCAAAGGATCGCCACCCTGAATGATGCCCAGACTCGGGTCGACACGATGGACTGCGCTGCCGTCATAGAAATGCTCGCTGATTAGTTTCTTGAAGCGTTCGACCATCTTCGGCGCCACGTTCGGGTACAGCTCGACTACAATGCGGCCATAGTCAGACGTTTCGATCACGGCAACTTGCGCATCAGCCTGAGGCTTCACCCCGGTCTTTGCGGTTGCGTCATTCGCTGTATTCGCGTTGGCGCTCTTACTGTTTGTGTTTGCGTTCTGATTACAGGCGCTGAACAAAAAAACCAGGAACAGCAGGGCAATTAAGAGTTTCGCACCTGACTTTTTCACTTACAATCTCCTCCTCTGAGTGTGTGGTGTTCTTCTTTGCGCCTTTGCGCCTTTGCGTGGTTTACTCGCCGCCAAAAAGAAACAATCTCACGCGAAGGCGCAAAGACGCAAAGTCAGAATAGCTTCCTGCTATCAAGTAGAATCGTCACCGGGCCATCATTAACCAGTTCAACCTGCATCATCGCCCGAAAGCTGCCTGTGGCTACTTCGCTAACCGCCGCACGCACCTGCCTGACAAAGAATTCGTATAGAGCCTCGGCAACTTCCGGCGCCGCCGCCTCAATCCACGAAGGCCGCAGACCGCGCCGCACGTCGCCATACAAAGTAAACTGAGAAACGATCAGGACGCCACCGTTTACATCCTTGACTGAAAGATTCATTTTGCCTTCGTCATCATCGAAGACGCGTAGCGCGCAGATTTTTTCCGCGAGATAAGCCGCGTCAAATTTCGTATCATCGCGGGCAATGCCCAAAAGAACGACGAGACCGTTGCCAATCTCGCCCACTATTCTGTCAGCAACTGTGACCTTCGCGCGGGTGACGCGCTGGGCTACGGCTCGCATTATTTCTTCGGCGGTCTGCTCGGTCGAATCTCAACCCGGCTGGGCAGCGAGCGATCGTCGTGATGAAGCAGATCCAGGACGACTCTCGCGATGTCCTGCGGAGTAAGCTGCCAGCTCTTCTCATCAGTCGGAGAGTCACCGCCGAATTCCGTGTTCACCGAACCGGGCATGATATAGCTTACTTTGATTCCGTCATGGCGAACTTCCTGCATCAACGCTTCGCTGAAGCCGTTGAGACCGAATTTCGAAGCGTTGTAAGCGGCCATACGCGGATGAGGATTCGCGCCGGCAAGTGAAGAGATGTTGATGATGTAGCCACCGCCGCGCCGGCGCATTTCCGGTATCGCTTCGCGGCAGCAATAGAACACGCCGAACAGATTCGTTTCCAGCACGACGCGAAAATCTGCAGGGGAAGTCTCTTCGACTGTTTCAAAGACGCCGATGCCGGCATTGTTGACCAGAATATCGAGACCGCCCAGCTCCCTGATCGTGTAAGAGATCAAACCCTGCACCTGTTCGTAGTTCCGGACGTCGCAAACAAGGCCGCGCGCGTTATCCCCGAGTTCGCTGACGGCCTTTTCGATTTCATCGGGGTTTCTGGCCGCGATACAAACAGAGAGGCCTTCGCGCAAGAGGGATTCGGCGATCGCGCGGCCAATGCCCCTGGTGCCGCCGGTAACGATCGCGGTTTTACCTTTGAGATTCATTTGGTTATGGAGTGCGCCGGCAAAGCAAGGCGGCGACAGCGCTTTGGTTCGGAGTTCCGCCTTCAGGCGGACTTGATTTTTGATCATAAGACCGCCTGAAGGCGGAACTCCAAGCGATCCAAAGCGGTGTCGCGCTGCGCTTGCCACCGCACTCCAAATTAATTCAGCTTCTCTCGCAGCCGTTCATTCACAACTCTAGGATTTGCTTTCCCTTTGGACGCCTTCATCACTTGCCCGACAAAAAATCCAAACAGCGTTTCCTTACCTGAGCGATACTGCTCCAGTTGATTCGGGTTGGCGGCGCACACTTCGTCGATCACGCGATCGATCTCGCCCGTGTCGCTGACCTGGACCAGGCCGCGTTCTGCGACCACTGCCGCGGCAGCTTTGCCGGTCGAGAACATCTCGACTAAGACGTCCTTCGCCTGCTTGCCGCTGATCTTGCCTTCATCGATCATGCGCACCAGCGCTCCGAGTTCCGCCGCCGGGATGGGCGACCTCTCAGCCGTGATGCCCGCGCTCTCTAACTCGCGTGACAACTCTGAGCGGATCCAGTTTGCGGCGGCGCGCGCGTTGCCACTGGCCTCAACCGCGCGTTCGTAATAGTCGGCCAGCGAACGTTCAGCTGTCAGTTGGGCTGCGTCAGCGTAAGACAGTCCATATTGTTCGGCGAAGCGGCGCGCGCGCGGGCCGGGCAGTTCCGGCATCGTCGCGGTCACTTGCTCGATGAACTCACCGGTCACCACCAACGGCGGCAGATCCGGCTCGGGAAAATAACGATACTCCTGCGCCTCTTCCTTCGAACGCATGGGCCGTGTCTCAGCCAGCTTTTCATCCCATAGACGCGTTTCCTGGACCAGCCGCCCGCCGGATTCCAAAGTCTTGATGTGGCGCTCGACTTCGAATTCGATCGCCCGCTGCATGAACCGGACCGAATTCAGGTTTTTCAACTCGACCTTGATGCCAAACACCGGATCGCCAATCCGGCGTACGGAGACGTTCGCTTCGCAGCGCAGGTTTCCTTTTTCCATGTCCGCTTCAGAAGCGCCCACCCATAGCAGCGCGCGGCGCACATGATTTACATAATCGTAGGCTTGCCAGGAAGACCGGAAGTCGGGTTCGGTGACAATTTCAGCGAGCGGCGTGCCGGCGCGGTTTAGATCAATGTAAGAGTAGCGATCGACTTCAGGCAAACCTTCATGCACATTCTTGCCGGCATCCTCTTCCAAATGCAGGCGCGTGACGTTTACGGTCATGGGCCGCCAATCGTGCGCATGACCGGCGTCATCGCGATCGGCGGTCATGATTTCCAAAACACCGTTCGCTGAAAATGGCTGATCGTATTGCGAGATTTGGTAGCCCTTCGGCAGATCTGGATAGAAGTAATTCTTGCGCGCGAAGATCGAGCGTTGGTTGATGTTCAGTCCCAATGCGAGTGCAGCGCGCGCGCCTAATTCGACGGCGCGCCAGTTGAGCACCGGCAGGGCGCCCGGCAAACCGAGACACACTGGACAAGTATTCGCGTTCGGCTCATCGCCAAAACGCGTCGAGCAGCCGCAAAAGATTTTCGACTCAGTTTTCAGTTGGGCATGAATTTCGAGGCCGATTATGGTTTCCCAGTTAGTCATGGTCAGTATTCATTGGTCAGTGGTAATGCACCTCAACTCTTTCTACTTGGCTGGATGAAGTTGGATTATAACACTGTGCGGGTTGGGCTCAACGCGACTTGGATCATTGAGTCAGTATCGGGAGCGGTAGCGACCGGGTCTCGATACACCGAACGGCCGCGATTGCCAGGACGTTGACCCGGTCGCGACCGCTCCCGGTACCGACCTCAATCATTGCAGGAACCAACTCTTCGAAAAACCTTGCGCTCGCCAAAGCCGTTTGGTGTACAATCCGCGCGTTTCCAGGCACACCTCGCAAATTGATTCCGATCCTTTCGATTCGAAAGGACCGATTCGTTGCGGTTCCCAACCGGTTTCACAGGAGGACAAGAAGATGGCAAAGACTATCTGTAAACTTCTCGGCGTGATTTTTTTGATTGTGGGCATTGCCGGGATCTTTTCGCATGACCTGCTCGGCGCGCACCTTAACATGGCGCACAATATGGTTCACATAGTCTCGGGTGTGATTGCCTTGTACTTTGGTTTTTCAGTTTCGGTCAGCGGTGCCCGCTGGTTCTGTCTGCTCTTTGGTCTCGTCTATCTTCTGCTGGGTGTCTGCGGCTGGTTCCTGGGCAGAGGTCCTGACCATATGTTAGCCATCGGCACGCTCCTGATGTTCGGCAAGACGGATCACATCATTCATATATTTCTGGGCGTCGTCTTCCTCGCGGGCGGCGCGCTGGGCGGAAGTAAACGCTGAAGCAGTTTCCTTCGCCACCAGAAAAAAAGCGCCTGCGTATCACATGCGCTTCTTTTTTCGTCAGCCTAACGGAGCCTAATCAGAGAGAGCCACTTCAAATGGCTGTCTTTGTGCTCTCAAGCGTTCTTGAGTCTTGCGTCACCTACCTCTTCTTCGTACGGACAATGACGGCAACTGTGCTCGCAACAGTAACCGCGCCGCAGGTGATAACGCGCGGTAAAGACCATCGCTTCTCGTTCCCAATAGTAGTCTTCTCCTTCGACCAGGGATGCTGGCGAATCAATGATTCTGGGTTGATCGATTCTCAATACTCTGTCGCCTTTTGAGGTCATTGGTGCAACATTAACCCATGCTCACCTGAAGCGGAGAGTAATTCCCGCCCGGCCCACTATTCCCGGCGCGCGAAACCCGTTTTCGAAATACTTCGCGCTAAAGAGATTGTCAGCGCCACCAAAGAGAGTCATCACTACGCGCTCAGACAGCCTGTGTTCGTAACTGCCGAATAGATCGGCTTTGGTGTAACCGGGGAACGTCAGCTCCGCCGTCCGAAACGGAAAATCGTTCTCGAATACCGGAGCGATGTAAGCGCCGGTGCGGTTCAAATCAAAGCTGAGAAGAAAGGAAAGGTAGCGCTGCGTGAGGCTGATTCCAAAAAGATGCCGGGGAATCACGTATTCGGGTTGCAAGCCACGACCTGACACAAAATGATCGCTGTTTGTATACGTGTACGAAGCGTGCACGTTGGCGTTACGCCAGGGTGCGGCGTCGAGGTAAGTCTCAACCCCGCGGGCAAAACCTCCGGGCCGATTTTCGTATCCACTAAACCGGCCCAGCCCGAGTGGATCAACTCCAAAGTTATTGTTGAAGGCAATCACCCGTTTGAGGTGAGTGTAAAAGTAGGTCGCGCCAAAGCGCGCGCGGTCCCTGGTGATCCTCTGATCAAATCCAAAGTCAAAGCTGATCGATTGCTCAGCGCGCAACGTCGGGTCGCCAAAGCGCCGCAACCCGAGGCTCGAGAAAGTTCCCTGCCCAAATCTTTCGAACAGCGAAGGCGCGCGAAAACCGTTGCCCACGTGCGCCCGAAGTTTAGTCTCAGAGGAACGAAAGAAGTAGGCCACCGAGCCATCACCTGTCAGCGATCTTTCGGGTTTAATCGCACCGAGCGAACCGGGACGGTCCGGCGCGCGAATACTGAAGTACTGCCCGCGCGCTCCGATAGAAATCTGCAAACGATCGTCCAGCAAGAAGATCTGGTCCTGGCCGAAGACGGCGAACGTGCGCTGGCGATCGGTGGTGTTGTTGACCGCGCTAAAGGATGGAATTGACGATTGGAATATCGACTCGCCTTCATACTCGAAACCGGCCGTGGCCAGATTGTGGGCCCCCAGTCTCAGATTGGCACGGGCATCCAGCGTGTCGGTCTTACCATTGTTGAAGCTGGCAAATGCGAAATCGCCGAAAGGATAGAACTGGGCGAACTTTGGATCGATGCGCGGGCCGTTGTAGTTGCGACGTTGGTTGCCGACATGCTGATAGGCAATTGTGTATGACACCTTACCGTTTACCTGTTGCGACAATCTTACCGAGGCGACGAGGACGCGATTGCGCCGGCCCTCGTCGGGATTGTTGATGTCGCGGTGAAAGGTTGTGCCCTCGACCGCGGACTGAAATGCGCCAGCGGTGAAAGCGGCTGGTAAAGCAAAGGGACTGTCGTTGATGCGGCCGTTCGCAATAGTGCCGTAAAAGTTGGCGCTGAACATTACGGTGGGCGTCAGGTTGATCTGAAAACGTCCGACGCCGACTGTGTTGCCATATTCGTCGTTGCCGTCGACGCCGCGGCGCACGTCCAGACGAGTGAGGCCAAAGCTATAACCAGCCCGCTTCCCAATTCCACCCGCGCCGCGTATACGTTCACGGAACAACGCCAGGCTGCCGCCGTCAAAGCCAAGCTCGAAATGAGATCGGCCGGATCCGGTCCGTGGCACCAGATTGATGACGCCGCCAATCGCATTTGTGCCGTAAATCGACGAACCCGATCCGCGCAGCACTTCGACCCGATCCAGATCGGAGGGCAGCAAATCCGGAATCACGACCACCGCCGAGCCGTTGATGTCCGACGCGTCGCGTACACGCAAGCCATCGAGCAGAATTGCCGTATCAAAATTCCGCAGCCCGCGCAGTCTGACTGAAGTTAAGGCCCCAATGGATCCTTGCTGCTGCACGCGGATTCCGGGTATGCCACGAAGGCTTTCAGGCAGCGTCAACTCGCGCCGGTTCTCGATGGATTGATCGTCAAGTACACTGACGGCCTTTGATACTTCATCAATTCGCTGAGCCGTCCCAGCCGCGGTGATAACGACGCTCTCATTGACGGCCTCCACAGAAAGCCTTACGTCATTCGTGAGCGATTGATCACGTGTGACGCTCAATTCGTTCGAGGTGAAACCGGCAAAACCGCTCGCTTTGATTTCCAGCACATAGGCGCCGGGGGCGACATTCTTGAAAGAGTAGACGCCGTTATCGTCAGTCATAACCAGCAACTGCGCGCCGCTGCGCGAGCGCAGGCGCACTTCAGCGCCGGCGACGCTGGCGCCATGGGGATCTGTTACGTGGCCGCTAATTAAGGGAGAATTCTGCGAAAACGCAAACGCAGATAAAGCGAGTATCAGAGCCAGAGTTCCCAGGGTAGTTGCTGCTCGACAACCCCGGGCTGTATTACGCAACCGCTTCGCGGTTGTTTGAAAGTCGATCTTGAGAATACGTGATTCAACGTGGTTCTTCCGATATTCTGTTCTTTTCATTTTTAGCTTCTCCTGCCCGTCGCAGTACGAGCTTGCAGTGAGCGGCGACCAGATTTCCTGACTCACGGATCTGATTCTTTCGAATCGCCAACCCTCCGCGCCTTCCCACGCTTTCGCGCAGTGGCTAAAGCCTGCGAAGTGTTGTCACCGCTTACAGTTGCGCGGGCAGTGGCGGCTTTGCACCGCCTTCCCTGTCTCGCCTCTCAACGGTTGATGTTGTTCGACAAACTTCAGTTTGTCGGCTTGTTAAGTTTCAATTCGATTTGGAGTTATTGGAGCCAAGCGGCAAACTAAAGTTTGCCGGGCCTCAAATGCACCGGAGTAATTCGCGGCGCACCCGTCACCGGGTGCGCGTCCACAAGTATTTCCAAATCGAAAACTTTTCTTAGCAACTCCGGCGTGAAGACCGACCGCGAAGGTCCGACCGCAATCTCACGACCGTGTTTTAAGAGCATTACCTGATCGGCAAATTCCGCCGCCAGGTTTATATCGTGCGTGACAACGATGGCCGCGCTCGCTTGATTGTCACAACGACCACGCACCAATCGCAGCATCGTGGCCTGATGAGCCAGATCGAGATTCGCAGTCGGCTCGTCCAGAAGAAATACTTTTGCTTCGGTCGCCAGTGCCCGCGCGACCACCGCGCGCTGGCGTTCGCCGCCGGACAATTCATTCATCAGGCGGGTGTCGAAATCTTCGAGTTCGGTTTCGTCCAGAATGCGCCGCGCGATCTCAACATCCTGGTCGCTCTCCCAACCCCACGCGCTCGACCACGCGTAACGACCACCGAGCACGAACTCCATCACGGTCACTGGAAAGCGCAGCTCTGCTTCCTGGGCAACGACGGCGATACTGCGCGCGACCGCTCGCCGCGCATAAGATTTGAGAGGCCGGTCATCGAGCAGGACTTCACCGCTGGTTAATTCCACGCTGTGGTTGAGCGCGCGCAGCAAAGTCGATTTCCCCGCGCCATTGGGTCCGATGATCGCGATTAACTCACCCGGATGGGCCCGCAAAGACACGTCGACCACCGCGTTGCGGTCGCCGTAATTCACCGTGATATTTTTCGCTTCGAGCACGCTTGTCCGACCTTAAGTTTGTCGCTTCGCTGGTTCAATTCGAGTTGCGTCTATCGGGCGTCAACGACAAAACTGAAGTTTTGTCGGACATCGCTACCCCTTCTTTAGCAAATAAATAAAGAGCGGCGCGCCAATCAGAGCCGTGATCGCGCCGACCGGCAATTCGCGCGGCGCGATGATCGTGCGAGCAACCGTGTCAGCGACAATTACGAACGCGGCGCCGGCAAGAGCGGACGCGGCAATCACTACGCGGTTGTCGCTTCCGAAAGAAAGTCTTACCAGGTGCGGGACCACCAGGCCGACATAGCCGACCGATCCGCTCGAGGCCACCGATGCGCCTACCAACAGGCTCGCGGCTATGAATACTGTCAGCCGCACCCGGCCCACCTCGACGCCAAGATCAAACGCATCGCGCTCTCCCAGCATCATCAGGTTCAGCGAACGTGCATTCAGCGCAAGTATCCCGACTCCGACTGCCGCGGCGATGAAAGCGATCGCCAGTAGATTCGTGGTGGTGCCCGAGAGGTCTCCTAACAACCAGAACGTGAACGAGCGGATGCGGGTCGCATCCATCAGCGTGGTGATGAAAACGATCGCCGATGAAAGAAAGGTCGTCACGATCACACCGGCAAGGATTAAGCGCTCCGGTGTGGCGCCGGCCCGTCCACGCGCGAGTTGGTAAACCACCAGCGTAGCGATCAAAGCACCGGCAGAAGCCATTACCGGGCGACTCCACTCGTGCGCGCCGAAAAACACCAGCGCCGTCATCGTGCCGACCGCCGCGCCGTTCGAAACACCTAATAGATAAGGTTCCGCCAGCGGATTACGCAGCAGGGCCTGATAGCCGGCGCCCGCGGCCGCCAGACACATCCCGACGGCTCCGGCCAAAAGGATGCGCGGCAATCGCAGATCAAACAGAATCGCCTGTTGTTCAGAAGAGAGGCCGCAGTTCGATCCGCCGGCCAGCCCACAGAGTGAACCTGACAGCGGGAGACGCTGGCTGCCGAGCAGCGCGGCGATCACGGCGATGACGGCCAGCAACAGCAGCAGGCCACCACAGATCAAGAGCGTGCGACCGACGGTCGCGCGTCCTGATTCGATTGATTGCTCGCGTTTAATTGCCAATCGGCTCTCACCTCTCTGAAATAACCGCGGTAATACCTCTCTTCATCTAAACGCCTCCGGATGCAGCCCCCGCGCCATCTCTTCCAATCCGTCGACCAGCCGCGGACCAGGCCGCGAAAGATGATCGTCGTTAATTTTATAAACCCGTCTATTCAATGCCGCCGGGGAGTTCTTGAGCGATGCAGCGACCGTCGAGTTCGCATCGCCCATCGAGCCGCCGCTGGGCAAAATGATCGCATCCGGTCGCGCGGCGAGGGCGGCTTCGTCGCTGTAGCGCGGAAACGCGCCGGGAACATCGGCGGTCACCGAAGATCCCCCAGCGCGCCGTACCAAATCAGTCAGATATGATTCGCGGCCGATTGTATAGAGAGGTTCACCAGAGACCTGATAAAAAACCGCGACCGGATTTGTGCCCTTGATCTTTGCTTCCACAGCAGTGGCGCGACGGCGCAGATCAGCGACCAGCGTTACGGCCTGTTCGTGCGTGCCGAACAAGTCTCCCAGCATCGCAATCGATCGAAAGACTTCTTCCAGACTCCGGGGGTTAGTCACGTAAACAGCGATCTTTTGCTCATCGAGTTGTTTGGTAAAAGCTTCCAGTTGTGACGCGGTCGAGACCAGCACCACCTGCGGCTTGAGAGCGATGATGCGTTCGATGCTCGGGTGTATGGTGTCGCCAATTTTCGCGACGTTCTTCGCCGGGGCCGGATAATCGCAATACTCCGTGTCACCGACCAGCCGATCGCCGGCGCCCACTGCATACACGATCTCCGTCAAATTAGGCGCGAGTGAAACGATGCGATCGATGTGCGTGGCAAGCTGGACGCGCCGGCCGGCTTCGTCGATGACTTCGTGAGTTTCGACACCGGGCGACCCAGGACGATTCAGAAGATGAGAGCACGAGAGACTGAACCCGAGGGCAATCAAGGTCACAAGAAGGAGCCAAGTGCATGATTTTTCTCTGCGCGTTCTCGGCGTCTCTGCGGTGAACGTCCGGTCGAGCAAACTCACCGCAGAGACGCAGAGAACGCGGAGGTTTCGCCGAGAAATATGCTCCAGCGAAAAACTTTTTGGAGGCTGAAAAGACAAAATCCCGTCGCTCTTTCTGCCACGCGGAAGTGACAGGCTGGCGACGGGATCTTTTCTGAGAAGAGAATTCCCACGGCGGCCTGAACACCCTTGCGCGAGGCGTTCGACAGCTGCAAACAGCGTCCGGGCAGGTCTCCTGGCTTTTGCATCGGCGCTTCCGAAGCGACGATCTTCACAGTGGCGCGACCGCGCGGGATTCTCACCCGCTTCCCTATTCTTCCCGCTCGGAGCGGGACACCCAAACACATTTGAAAGAACTGGAAACGATTGAACGCGCACGTTACCACGCGGGCTTGGTGAAGTCAAAAGGTTCAGCCTCGTGGCTGGGAGCGCGGACGTCCCGTCCGCACAGCGAACAAAGTTCGCTCATGTCCTTTTGAGGCAACATCAGCGTAGAGCGCAAGAGAGAGCCGTTCGCGCTTCGCGCTCAGTGCGGACGGGACGTC
>WNFL01420013.1_pt7 | contig 14936 bp, 14 predicted proteins | sample 5400361 | NCBI WGS metagenome assembly WNFL01 (sample SAMN13153351, study PRJNA577476) | soil metagenome | isolation source: 40 cm soil on Douglas fir-dominated hillslope | place: USA:California | collected 2013-09-17
GCTGGACGTGACGGAAAAGCTGGTGCTCGCCGAGAAGATGCGCCAATCGAACCGGATGGAGGCGGTCGGGCGGCTCGCCGGCGGAATCGCGCACGACTTCAACAACCTGCTCACCGCGATCACCGGGTACGCCCAGCTCCTGCTCGGCGAGCTCGCGCCGGAGGATGCACGGCGCGAGTACGCGGACCAGATCGCGCGCTCCTCCGAGCAAGCCACGATCCTCACCAAACAGCTGGTGGCGTTCAGCCGAAAGCAGATGCTCCAGCCGCGGGTGCTGGACCTGAACCAGGTGGTGCTGGATGCCGAGCACCTCCTCCAGCGGGTGATGGGGGCGAACGTCCAGGTGGTGGCGTGCCTCGATCCCGGGCTGGACCCGGTGCGGGCCGACGTCGGACAGCTCGAGCAGGTGATCGTGAACCTCGCGCTGAATGCCCGCGACGCGATGCCCCATGGGGGCCGCCTCACGCTGGAGACCACCAACGTCGAGCTCGGCCCGGATGCGATCGGCCCGACCGACACCGTGACACCGGGGCGCTACGCGCTGCTGGCGATCAGCGACACCGGTTCCGGAATGGATGAGGAGACCCGCGCCCGGGTCTTCGAGCCGTTCTTCACCACCAAGGGACTCGGCAAGGCCACCGGGCTCGGCTTGTCCACGGTTCACGGCATCGTCCACCAGAGCGGAGGCCGCATCCTCGTCTACAGCGAGCTCGGGATCGGCACCACCTTCAAGATCTATCTCCCCGCCCAGGCCCGGACCGCGGGCACGCCGGAGCCCGCTCCCTCCGCCCGGGTGTCCGGGAGCTCGGAGGTGGTGCTGCTGGTGGAGAACGAGGACACGGTGCGTCGCATGATCCAGCAGGTGCTCGAGCGTCAGGGATACGAGGTGATCGTCGCCCGTAACGGCGAGGAGGCCATCGAGGTCGCCCACCCCCAGCTCGATCGCATCGATCTCGTGCTGACCGACGTCGTGATGACCGGAATGAGCGGCCGCCAGCTGGCGGAGCACCTGAGCTCGCAGCGTCCGAACCTGCGGGTGCTGTTCATGTCCGGCTACGCGGAGGACGCGATCGTGCACCACGGCGTGCTCGACCCGAGCATCGACTTCATCCTCAAGCCCTTCCTGCCCAAGGCATTGAGCCTGAAGGTTCGAGACGTGCTCGACCGAAGGGAGGCGGCATGACCGCGTCTCCGGGCGTCCTCCGCTCCGCCGCGTTCCCGCGGGTTCTCTGCGTGGACGACGAGTCCCAGATCCTCGAGCTGCTGTCGCGATCGCTCTCCGCGGAGTTCGACGTCGTGACGACCAGCGACGGGCCGGCCGCTCTCGACCTGCTGCAGCAGGACGGCTCCTTCGCGGTGGTGGTCTCCGATCTCTCCATGCCCGCGATGCGCGGGGACGAGTTGCTGACCCGCGCGCGCGCGATCCGTCCGGAGGCATCGCGCATCCTGATGACGGGCTGTTCCCAGGTGGAGGAGGCTGCCGCGGCGGTCAACGCCGGCCAGGTGTTCCGCTTCCTGACCAAGCCCTGCACGCCGCGTCAGATCGTCGAGGCGGTGCGCGAGGCCGCCGCCCATCATCGCGTGGCGCTGGTGGAGCGCGGGCTCATCGAGAGCACGCTCCAGGGCGCCGTCCGCATGCTCACCCATGTCATCGGCTTGCTCCAACCGGCCGCCTTCGGCCGCTCGGAGCGTCTGACCGCGACCGTGAAGCACATGGCCACCGCGCTGAAGGTGAGCGAGCCCTGGCGATTCGAGATGGCGGCGCGGCTCTCCCAGCTCGGATGCGTCACGCTGCCCAACGAGATCGTCGCCAAGGTCTACGCCGGCCAGCCCCTCGACGATCGCGAGAGCGGGTTGTTCTCCTGGCATCCGTTCATGGCGTACGAGCTGCTCGCGCCGATCCCGAGGCTCGAAGAGGTGGCCGAGATGGTGCGGCGACAGAACGAGTCTGGACGAGAGGCGGCCGCCGCGGCGGCCGCCGCGAATGGACGCACCGTGGGGTCTCCCGCGCCGGAAGACGACGACGTGACCCTGGGCGCCCGCATGCTGGCGCTCGCCCTCGCACTCGATTCCGAGATCCGCGCCGGTCGAACCGTCCACGCCGCCGTGGACCTCCTGCGCCGGCGAGGAGGACATCCCCGCCGACTCCTGGACTCGCTCGAAGGGTTCGAGGGAACTCGCGACCCGCGCGCCTCGCGGGCGGTGAGCGCGCGCGAGCTGTCCCTCGGAATGGAGCTCGACCAGGACCTGGTCTCGACTCGAGGCGTCCTGGTGGTCGCCAAAGGCCAGGAGGTCACCAGCGCGCTGATTCGCCGGCTGGCGACGATGGCGGAAGAAGGCGCACTGGTCGAGCCGTTTCGGGTCCGCATGAAGGGCTGACCCGGCGCCGCCGCCGCGTGCCCGCAGCCCTGGAGGCGCGCCGTCAACTGCGCGCAACGCGTGAAGTCAGCGCCCCATCGCCCTGCGGTTCCATCGTTTCCCGCGGGAGCAGATCGGTATTGCGCGTTCGATCGGCAACCCATAAGAATCCTCTGCCTGCGACGACCTTCACCGTCTCGAGACCCGGCGTGACACTCCCATCCCCTGACCCCCGCTTCGCCACGCGCCTGCTGAGGCGACGTCTCCTGCTCTACGTCGCCTTCCTGCTGCTGGCGATCGTGCTCGCGATCCTCTTCCGCACGCCGGGCCACCCACCGGCCCCGCAGGGTGCGCTCTCTCCTTCGACGATCGGAGATCGCCACGCATGATTCGCGCGCGGCTCATGACTCCCGCCCACCCCCGGTGGCCCGAGTTCCTCGAGGCCCTGGCGCGGGCGCAACACTGCCACCGCACCACCGAGCACGCGCGCGCCGCGCTGCAGTCGATGGAGGATATCGACGTGGATCGCTCGCTGTTCGCGCTGCGCGAGCTCGGCGGCCACTGCGACTGCGCGATCCTGTTCGATCTGCAGTCCCCGACGCCGGTCCACTGAGGCGCGACGCCAAGGACTAACCGGCCGCGGCGGCGCCCGCAGCCGCGGCACCGGCCGCCGCGTCATCGTTCATCTTGATCGCCAGGTACCAGCCGAGCCCGGGAAGCCACGGCAGCTCGGGCGTGGTACCGGCCACGACCTCCGTGAACGACGAGAGATGGAACGGTCCGCCGATCTTCCGATACCGGACGAGCGGCGCGCCGGTCTCGGCCTTGAACGCGTACGTCGAGCCCCACATGTTGGTGTTGGCGCGCAGCCGCCGGCCGTCGGGAAGCTCGAGCGTTCCGCCACCCTTCCAGGTGTTGTTGTGGAACGTGGCGATCTCCGCATCGGTGCCGGCGACGCAAACCGTGACGCGCGTGCGCCAGAAGCCGACCCGCTTGAAGGTCCAGCTGCCGTCGCCGGTCACGGCGGTGGCGAACGAACCGAGCATGCTGCGGAAGTTCAGGGTGTCGCGGCCACCTCGTCGCCGTCCCGCAGCTCGAACTCGCGCTTCATCGCGCGCGGCTGAACCCACTTCAACTCGCGTCCGACCAGGTCCTGCATGCGCTTCATGGGGCCTCCCTCCCGGCGGTCATCCTCGGCGGCAACCCCACCGGCTCGGAAGAGAAATCCGGAGAGTCGGGACCGCCGCGGACCCCGTCTGGCCTCTGGAATTGTAAGTCCTTCGCTTCCGACGAGGCCGACGAATCCCACCCTCGTCGATCCAACCCGCAGCCGGGACACCGCATACGCGGTTCGGTCCCCCGCGGCCCACCTCTTGCGTGATACGGCCGTGACTCGCGCCGCCCGACTCATCTCTCGAGGAGGGCTTCCCCATGCTGTGGACCATCGCGGTGATCCTGGTGGTTCTCTGGCTGCTGGGACTGGTCACGTCCTACACGATGGGCGGCTTCATCCACCTGCTGCTGGTGCTCGCGATCATCACCATCCTGGTCCGCGTCATTCAGGGCCGGCAACCGATCTGAGGAGGCTTCCTGTGAGAAGGGTCGGAATCGTGCTGGTCCTGCTGGGCGTCCTGGCGCTGGCGTACCAGGGCTTCACCTACACCAAGCGCGAGAAGGTGATCGACATCGCTCCGATCGAGGCGCATGCCGACCGCGAGAAACACGTTCCGATCCCGCCGCTGGTCGGCGGCGCGGTGCTGGTCGCGGGCGTGATGATGGTGCTGATGGACCGGCGGCGCGGCCCGGCCGTCTAGGACGACGTCCGGCCCTCGCCCTCGGCGCGCTTGCGCGCCTCGGCCAGGTATCCGGGCCTCAGCTGGAGCAACACCGCCAGCTTCCGCAGCAGGTAGTCCTCGCGCTCGCTGAGGCGGCCGTCGGCGTAGACGATGCGCCACAGGACCTCGAACAACAGCAGGCGCTGGCCGTCGTCGTAGCTGGCGTTGATCCGCGAGGTGAAGGGATAGAGGTCGGCCGTTTCGCGGCGCTGGGTTTCGGCCAGCGCCATCAGCTCGCCGGCAGCGGCGGCCGGAAGGTCGAAGTGGCGGACCAGGGCTTCCTCGATGTTCCGCCGCTCCTCCTCGGTGAACTCGTCGTCGGCGTGCGCGATCTCGAGCAGCAGGACGCACGCGGCCACCTGCAACGCGTGGCGCGGATCGTCGTCGGCTCCCGGGTCGCCGCGGTGCTGCGTGAACATCGCCTTGATGGCGTCGAACATGGTCCCTCCCGCACCGAGTCGTACACCGGCGCGGGGCTGGCGTGCAACGCGGCGGGTCGGATCGAGCCGATCGGATAGCCGACGGAGAAGCCGCCGGCCGCCTCGTGCAGGACGCCGCCGCCCGGGCGCAGGGGCCGCGAGGTCGATCTCGATCGCCCCTGCGACGATCCGCTCGCCGGCATCCGCCGGCTCGACCGGCGGCGACGTGCGGCCTCCGGTCGGAGGCGCGTTCGCCGCGTCTCCGGACCGGTGCAGGAGACTCTCCTAGCCGTTCACCAGACTCAGGATGTTGCCGTCGGGATCCTTGAACCAGGCCGCCCGGGTCCCGCCCGACACGTGGATGTCCCCGTCCCGCTGCGTGCCCGGCAGGTCGTAGTGCTCGAAGCGCACGCCCTTGGACTTGAGGGACTGGACCACGTCGACGATCTCCTCGCCTACCACCCAGGTGGCCGCGGTCGCCCGGTTGGTCCCTGCGAACTGTGAGCTGTAGATCAGGATCACCGAGTCGCCCGTGCGGTAACCCTGCACCGAGTCCTCGCGCGTCTCGGTCGGCTTCAGGCCCAGCGTGTGCTCGTAGAATTCCTTCGCCGCCTTCAGGTCGCGAACCCCGAGGGTGGCCAACGCGGTCCGGGTGCCCAGCAGCTTCTCGGTTCCGATCATGTCGTGCTCCTTGCCCATCGTCGTGAGCGTCGTCGCGGCCCCGCTCTCTTCGATGAGCGGCCCTCGCTTGCGGATCGCGAGGCCCGCCGCTACAGCGGGCGCCTCGAGAACTGACGCAGGCCGATCAGGAGCACGACCACGATGTAGCCGGCCGCCCACCCGATCATCGCGGTGCTCGGCACCGAGGCGGGCGAGAACGGGGTGAGCTGGAGGTCGCGCATGATCGGCGGCTGCATGTGCCAGGAGGCGAGCTGCCACAGCGCCTCGCTCGGCAGGATCAGGCTGGCGATCCATGGCGCCGATCTGGTCGACCCAGCCGCCGATGAACGCCAGGCCGTAGAGCCCGAAGGCGAGGATGCCGTTGGTCACGGTGCTGAGCCGGGTGCCGCCGGCGATCGAGAGCGTCATCATCGCCAGCGCCGAGAGGGCCATCAGAGGAATGCCGCGGTCGACGCCGCGCGGCGAGAAGTGCCCGACGACGCGGGACACCAGCACCACCCCGGCCGCCATCATCAGCAGGTAGGCCGAGGTGACGAGCGCATAGGCCAGCCACTTCCCGAGCACCAGGGTCGAGCGATGCACCGGCTTCGACGCCACGGTCTGGATCACGCCGGAGGCGATCTCGCCCGACAGCGTGTCCACCGGCAACAGCACCGCCGACATCAGCGTCAGGAAGTGCACGACGTAGAGCCCGGCCAGGGTCAGGACGTTGAGCGTGATCTGGCGCTCGACCAGGTTCGCCCCGAGGTGCTTCGCGGACTCGCGCACGACGAAGTGGAGCCCGATGGCGTAGAGCGCGAGGAACGCGAGCCCGCCGATCAGCGCGGCGGTGAGCACGCGCCGGCGCGCCGCCTCGTGCAGCGTGAGATGGGTCAGGGTCCACAGGGAGCGCATCGCGATCATCCCGGCCGCTGGTCCTGGCCCATCACCTCGAGGAACAGGTCCTCGAGTGAGCGGGCCCGCGGCGTCATCCGGTAGAGCCGGCCGCCCGCGGCGACCACGGTCGCGGCGATCGCCGGCAGCGCGTCCTCGCTCTCCACCCGCAGGCGCGCGACCTCCCCCTCGCGCACCAGCCCCGACCCGTGGCCCGCCAGCGCGGCGAATCCGGCGTCGCTCAGGCCGGCGACCCGCAGCTCGACCTCGAGCCCGGTGGGAGCGTCGCCGAGCCGGCGCTCGTGCACCACGCGACCCTGCTTCACGAACGCCACCCGGTCGCAGGTGGCCTCGACCTCGCCCAGCAGGTGCGAGTTGAGGAACACGGTGACGCCCTGCCCGCGCAGCTCGCGGATGATGTCCCGCACCAGGCGGCGCCCGAGCGGATCGAGCCCCGAGGTCGGCTCGTCGAGGAACACGATTTCGGGATGATTGAGCAGCGCCTGCGCCAGGCCGGCCCGCTGCATCATGCCCTTGCTGTACTCGCGGATCGGCCGGTGCGCGGCGTCGAGCAGATCGACGCGCGCCAGCAGCTCGCTCGCGCGCCGCTCGAGCGCGGCACCGCCGAGCCCGAACAGCCGTCCGTGGAAGTGCAGCAGCTCGCGGCCGCTGAGCCAGTCCTGGAAGCGGAAGTGCTCGGGCAGGAATCCGACCTTGGCGCGCGCGGCGCGATCCCCGATCGGCCGGCCGAGCAGCCGGCCGCGTCCCGCGCTCGGCGCGATCAGCCCCAGCAGCATCTTGAGCGAGGTGGTCTTGCCGGCACCGTTCGGGCCCAGGAAGCCGAAGACCTCTCCCCGACCGATCGTCAGGGAGAGGTCCGCGACCGCGAGCTTGGTGCCGAACCGCTTGCGCAGCCGTTCGGTCTCGAGCGCCGGCCCGTTCATGCGCCCGAGGTTAGCGCAACGACTGCGCCATCTGCATCAGATCGACCTCGCGCAGGTCGCCGCCGAGCGCGAGGACCCGATCCCCCTCGGTCCACAGCAGCAGCGATCCTTCGCGACCACGCTGGCCCTTGACTCCCATGCCGCTCGAGAGGATGAGCAGCCCGGGCCGGCCCTGCACGCTCACCTGCCGGAACGAGGCGGCGTTGGCCGGCACCGGCACCAGCAGCGTGCTGCGCCAGTCGAGGCTGTGCGCGATGCGCTGCGCTTCTGCCCGGTCGAGCCCGAGGACCCGCAGGCCGATCTCGCCGAGCTGCGCCAGATCGGCGCCGGGCGGCAGCGTCACCTCCGGGCTGACGGCCTGCAGCAGCTGGGCGCGCCGCGTCCCACCGCGGTAGGTCTGGATCAGCGCCGGCGACATGTGGACCGTGATCTGCTGGCCGTCGAGCTGGGACGGCACCTGGACGTCGCGCAGGTCGAGGGCGTCGAACAGCGCGCGCAGCTTCGCGGTGCCCAGGGTGAAGCGCGCCGCCGCGTCGTCCTGGACGCGCACCGAGTCGGCCGCCATCCCGCTCGGGAGCCATCCGGCGGTGCGCACGCGGTCGAGGCGCGCGGCGGCCGCCCCCGCCTCGAGCGTCGCGTAGACGCGCGCCGGACCGGGCTCCTTCAGCGTCTCGACCTTCTCGACGCCGAGCTTGATCGGGTCGCCCGACGAGTCGCCCTGCTGCGCCAGCGCGTGCAGCCGATCCATGCGCGCCGCGTCGAACGGCACCGCGGCGAAGGTGCGGACCCGGAACAGGTCGAGCACCGACTGGGCCGCGACGCGCATCGCCGGCACCAGGAACAGCCCCGCCACCAGGGCCACGCCGGCCGCCGCGGCCAGGGTCGGCATCCACCGCACGCGCGCCGGTGCGGCGTCCTCGTCCTCCTCCACGCGACGCAGCCGGCCGCGCAGCGCGTTCGCGAAGCCGTGCTCCGGCTCGCGGCGATGCTGGTTCAGGAAACGATCATCCATCTCGAGCTCCTTCCGTCCAGCGGGCACGCAACGCCCGCACGGTCCGGTGCAGGAGGGTGCCCACGTTCGATTCTCCGAGTCCGGTCTGGCGGGCGATCGCCCGGTTGGTGAGCCCTGCGCCGTATTTGAGCGCGATCAGCTCCCGCTCCCGGTCGGGCAGCGCCGCGAGCAGGACGCCGAGCCGCTCCTCGTCCGAGCGGCGCTCGGCCCCTTCGTCCGGGCGCTCCCCCGCGTGCACCTGGGCCGCCGCCTCGAGCGGCGCGTGCTCGCGGTGTCTCCGCCAGTGATCCACGGCCACGTTGCGCGCGATCGCCAGGAGCCAGGTCGAGAAGCGGCCGAGATCGCGCCGGTACCGGCGCCTCGCGGTCCACGCCTTCTCGAACGTCAGCGAGGTCAGATCTTCCGCGACCGCGCCGTGCCCGACCCGGTAGCGGAAGAAGTTGTAGATCCGCGGCAGCTGCTCGGCGTAGAGGGCGTCCCAGTCGTCCTCGTTCGCCGCCACCCGGGCCCACGACCTCCCGACGCTCGCGTCATCGATCGCCATGGCAGAGAAAGATACGTGGATCCGGGCGACCTATCACACACGGCCGGCGGGACGCCGTCGCGGGGACGTCCCCGGAACGACACGGGGGCGTGTAGCCTTTTCCGTCCCGTGTAGTCCGGTTCGCCTCAGACCCGCGCGAAAACCCCCGTCGCGGCCCGCACGACCCGGCAACCCCGTGCGCTCGCATCGCGTCGGATCCCGGCACCAATGATGCTCGTGTACGACGCGGGCCGGTGTGTTCGCGTGGCCCTCGCTCCTGTACCCGGGAACGAGCGCGCAGCCGGCAGCGTCCTCGCGCGGCGGAACAGGGTCCCCGATGGGGACGGAGGCTTCATGCGTCAGGTGAAACGGTGGTGCTGGCTGGTGGCCGCTTGCGGGGTCGCCGTCCTGGCCCCGGCCATGGCGACGGCCCAGGTGGATGGACCCCACGTCACGGTCTTTCCGTGGGGCGGATACACGCACTTTGCCAAGAACGTCAACCTCGACGACCAACCGGTGTACGGCGGCAGCCTCGGGCTCTGGCTCTACCGCTACATCGGGATCGAAGGCCACCTCGGCACGAGCTCGAACAACACGGTCAACGGCTTCACCCTCTACGCGCTGACCCCGCCGCCCAGCCCGATCCCCCAGGACGTGAGCCTGCTCCACTACGGGGGTGATCTGGTGGTGGACTTCCGGCCCTCCGCGGTGGTCTCGCCCTACGTCATGGCGGGCTGGCAGGAAGGCCGGTTCAAGTTCGCCAACGAGGATTCGGTGCGGAAGCCGCGCTACCTGAACGGCTGGGAGTACGGCGGCGGCATCAAGATCCGCGTGGTGCCGCGGGTCGCGATCCGGGCCGAGTTCCGCAACGCGCTGTGGAAGTTCCCGGCCGGCACGCCGCCGCCGGCGGGCGAGGACGCCACCGACAACCAGTTCTACACCGCCGGCATCGAGCTCGCGCTGGGCGGACATCGCGGGGAAGGCGGCGGGGGCGGCAAGGACGCCGACCGGGACGGGGTTCCGGATCGCCGGGACAAGTGCCCTGACACGCCGATCGGCGCGCTGGTGGACGCCAACGGCTGTCCGTTCGACACCGACCACGACGGCGTCTACGACGGCATCGACCAGTGTCCCAACACGCCGCAGGGCGCGACCGTGGACGCGCGCGGCTGCCCGACCGACTCCGACCACGACGGTGTGCCCGACGGCGTGGACCAGTGTCCCGACACGCCGGCCGGCGCGGTAGTGGACGCTCGCGGCTGCCCGAAGGACTCCGACGGCGACGGCGTGCCCGACGGCATCGACCAGTGCGCCGACACCCCGCGCGGCGCGACGGTGGACGCACGCGGCTGCCCGGTGGTCCAGGATGCGGACCACGACGGCGTGCCCGACGACAAGGACCTGTGCCCCAACACGCCGGCCAACGTGAAGGTGGACAAGGACGGCTGCCCGATCGAGCTCAACGAGAAGGAGACCGAGCTGCTCGACAAGGGGCGGATCACCGAGCGCAACATCCACTTCGTGACCGCGAAGTGGGACATCCTGCCCGAGTCGCAGCCGGTGCTCGACGAGATCGGTGCGATCCTGATCCAGTGGCCGCGGCTGCAGATCGAGATCGGCGGGCACTGTGACTGGCGCGGCTCGGACGCCTACAACCTCGACCTCTCGAACAAGCGCGCCAACGCGGTGCTCGAGTATCTGATCTCCAAGTTCCCGCAGATCACCCGCGAGCAATACACCGCGAAGGGCTACGGCGAGAGCCGGCCGGTGGCGACCAACAAGACGGTCGAAGGCATGGCGATGAACCGCCGGGTCGAGTTCAAGGTGCTGAACACCGAGGAGCTGAAGAAGGAGCGCGAGCGCCGCCGAACGCTCGAGAAGTAGCTCGAAGCGCAGGACGCAACACCGCCCTCCGCAACAGGATGCCGCGGAGGGCGGTCGCGCGCCGGCGGGATCCCGGTCCCACCCGCCGGCGCGTGGGACTACCAGATGCGGACCCGCACCGAGTCGGCGCGGAACATCTTGTCTCCCGGCTTCACACCGTAGGCGTCGTAGAACGCGGGCAGGTTCGAGACCGGACCGATCACCCGCAGGAAGCTGGGCGCATGGACGTCGGTCTTCACCCGCACCGCGATGTTCTCGGGACGGAGCTGGTTCATCCAGCCGAGTGCCCAGCCGATGAAGTAGCGCTGCCCGGGCGTCATCCCTCCGACCGACTGCCCGCTCTTGTACTCGTCGGTCTTGCGGAACGCGTCCCAGCCGAGAAGGATGCCGCCCAGGTCGGCGATGTTCTCGCCCTGGGTGGCGCTGCCGTTCACGTGCATGTCACCGGTCGCGATGTAGCCGTCGAACTGGCGCACGATCCCGGCGGCGCGGCGGTTGAACTCCTTGGTGTCGTCGGCGGTCCACCAGTCCTTGAGGTTGCCGCGCTCGTCGAACTGGCGTCCCTCGTCGTCGAAGCCGTGGGTGATCTCGTGGCCGATGGTGGTGCCGCCCGCGTACGAGTAGACCACCGCGTCGTCCACCAGCGAGTCGGCGATGCCGGGCAGGATGAAGATCGCGGCCGGCAGCACGATCTCGTTGTTCGACGGGTTGTAGTACGCGTTGTAGGTCTGCGGCGTCATCTCCCACTCGGTGCGGTCCACCGGCTTGTTCAGCTTCTTGATGTAGAAGTCGCTGCGCCAGGCGTTCCCGCGCACGCAGTTGCCGAGGAACGAGCCGCGCTGGACGTCGTAGGTCGAGTAGTCGCGCCAGCGCTCCGGATAGCCGACCTTCTTGGTCACCGCGTCGAGCTTCTTGAGCGCGCGCGCCTTGGTGGCCTCGCTCATCCAGTCGAGGCCGCGGATGCGCTCGCGGAACGCGGCGAAGATCTCGTCGGTGAGCTTCTCGTAGCGCGCCTTGGTGCGGGGCGAGAAGTACTTCTGGACGTAGAGCTGCCCGAGCGCGTCGCCGAGGTAGCCCTCCTCCTCGTCCAGCATCCGCTTCCAACGCGGGCGCTGCTGCGGCGTGCCGTTGAGGATGGTGCCGAAGAAGTGGAAGTTCTGGTCGTCGAACGCGCCGCCGGCCTCGGAGGCGTACGTGTCGATGAGCTGCCAGCGCAGGTAGGTCTTCCAGTCCGCGAGGCTGCGGGCTCGCAGCGACTTCTCGACCTGCTGGAAGAACTCGGGCTGCCCCACCACCACCGTGTCCACGCCGCGGATCTGTCCCTGCTCGAGGAAGCCGCGCCAGCGCACGCTGGGCGTCAGCTTGCTCACGCCCTCGACCGACATCGCGTGGTAGTTGGCGATCGGGTCGCGCAGATCGGCCAGCTTGCGCGACGCGTTGGCCAGCTCGGTCTCGAGGCTCATCACGGTCGCTGCGTGGGCGGCCGCGCGGGTGCTGTCATCCCCCAGCAGCCGGAACATGCGGCCCAGATGGACGCGGTACTCGCGCCGCAGCGTCTTCGAGCGGTCGTCGGTGTCGAAGTAGTAGTCGCGGTTCGGGAGCCCCAGCCCGCCCTGGGTGAGGTGCACCGCGTAACGGTCGCTGTTCTTCTCGTCCTGGTTGATGGAGAGGCCGCACATCGCGCCCACGCCGATGTACTGGAGGCGCGCGATCTCGTCGAGCAGACCCTTGCGATCCTGGATCGCCTCGATCTTCGCGAACTCCTCGGCCAGCGGCGTGATGCCCTCACGCGCGCTGGTGACGGAGTCCATGGCCGCGTACCAGAAGTCGCCGATCTTCTGCATGTTGGTGCCGCGCGCCGCGCCGGCCGCGGAGGCGTCCTGGCTGATCGAGACCAGGCGCTGGTAGGTCTCCTCCTGGACCACGTGGGCGATTCCCCACGAGCGCTCGTTGGCGGGGATCGGATTCTCCTTGAGCCACTTCCCGACCGCGTAGTCGAAGAAGTCCTGGCGCGGGTCGGCGGAGGGATCCACGAACCGGCTCAGGTAGTGCCCGGCATCGCTGGAGGGCGGACTGGGCGGGAGCGAGGACGCGGCCGTGAGCAGGCCGCCGGCGAGGACCAGCAGGGCGATTCGTTTCATGGAGGGTTTCCGAGGGTCGGGGAGCGACGAGTGACTGCCGTGGACTGTAGAGGCGTTCGCGGTCCACGCCACACCTTCACGCCGACGTGACCGCGCCGGTCCGGGGCGTCCCGCCCCGGCAAAGACCTCGCCGTCGGACCGGACACGGGCCCGGCCCATGCATCCAACCGGTATGACTCGATGCCGCGGGTCCGCGACGGTTCGACGCCGGGGACGGCTGCTCCTTCCGCTGCTGATCGCGTGCGTCGCCGCCCTCGCGACGCTGCCGGGCTGTTCGACCGGCGAGGGCGACCGCGCGATCGCGCAGGAAATCCGGCGCCAGGTCGCGAAGCCGTTCCGCTGGTTCCGCCGCGCCACCGTGGACGACGACGACATCCAGCCGCTGGTGCGCCGCTTCTATCGCGCGCACTCGAACCAGCCGGCGTGGACTCATCTCCGCGGACCGACCGACGACGCCCGCGAGCTGATGGCCGAGCTGAACGCGGCGCCCGAGCACGGCCTGCGCCCCGAGGACTACGACGTGCCCGCGCTCCAGCGCCGCATGGAGGCGGTCGGCAACCCGCTGTCCGCGCCCACCCCGGCCCGCACCGCCGACCTCGCGGCGCTCGACGTCGAGCTGACGCGCAACTTCCTCAAGTACGCGATCCATCGCAGCAGCGGCCAGGTGAACCCGCTCCAGCTTCCCGCCGAGTGGCACATCCGGCCGCGCACCGTGGACGTGGTCGCGGTGCTCGACGGCGCGGTCGGGCACCATCGCGTGAAGCCCGCGCTCGAGGGCCTCGACCCGACGGATCCGCAGTACGCCAGGCTGCACCAGGCGCTGATCCGCTACCGCGCGCTGGCCGCGAAGGGCGGCTGGCCGGCCGTGCCTCCGGGCCCGGCGCTGCGGCGCGGGAGCATGGGCGCGCGGGTGGTCGCCCTGCAGCAGCGGCTCGCGGCCACCGGAGACCTGGCGGGCGGCTTCGCCGCCGGGCGCTTCGACGGCGCCACCGAGGCCGCGGTGCGCGCCTTCGAAGCCCGCGTCGGGCTCGAGCCCGACGGGGTGGTGCGTCCCGAGGTGCTGGCGCAGCTCGACGTCCCGGTCGGCGTGCGCATCCGGCAGATCGAGCTCAACTTGGAGCGCCGTCGCTGGGTGCCGGACTCGCTGCGGCAGGGGCGCTACGTCGAGGTCAACATCCCGTCCTACTCCCTCGAAGTCGTCGACGGCGGCACCCGGGTGCTCGCGATGCGGGTGGTGGTGGGCAAGCAGTTCAGCCCGACGCCGGTGTTCTCGGACCGGATCTCCTACCTGGTGTTCAACCCGACCTGGAACGTGCCTTCGACCATCGCGCGCGCCGAGATCCTGCCCGCGCTGCAGAAGGATCCCGACTACCTGGCGAAGAACGGGCTGCGGCTGTTCGAGAGCGACGACGCCGATGCGCGCGAGGTGGACCCTCACGACGTGCGGTGGAACGACGCGGACTCCGAATCGTTCACCTACTCGGTGCGCGGCGATCCCGGCGATCAGAATCCCCTGGGCCACGTGAAGTTCATGTGTCCGAACCAGTACGACGTCTACCTGCACGACACGCCGTCCGGCCACCTGTTCGCGGCCCGCGAGCGCGGCTTCAGCCACGGCTGCATCCGTGTCGAGCACCCGCGCGAGCTGGCCGACGACCTGCTGCGCGGCAAGCCGGGCTGGGACGATGCCCGTGTGGCGGCGGCGTTCGCCGGTCCCGGTGCACATCGTGTACTGGACCGCAACCGTCGATGACGCGGGGCGGCTGCAACTGCGCGACGACGTCTACGGGCTCGATCGTCTGCTCGACCGAACGATCCGGACGCGCCGACCCACCATCTGAAGGAGTCGCCCCGCGAACGGCCCGGACCCTCGGGCGCCGCGGCGGCCTTCACGCCTCGCGCGCTCCATCTCTTCCGACCGGTCGGTGGCCCAGGGTCCGGTCGGGCCCGCGCTCGAACGATGCACCTGCCGGGCCCGACTGGATCGCTGCGATGTTCTGGGACTTCCTCCTCGGCCTCTTCGCCACCTTCACGCCGCCCTCGTCCGCCTCCCCGCTCCCCGCCAACGCCCCACCCGTGGACTCCTCGCAGGCCGCGGCGCTCGCCTCCGACCGCGTGCCGTTCTCCGTGCACTTCGGTCGGGACCAGAGCGACTATCGGGTGATGGCGATGTTCGTGCTGCCGAACGAGGCGGTTCCGGTGGCGGTCGACATCGTGCCGCGCGTGGCGGACGACGCGCTGGGCTACGAGCTCATCGCGGACGCCG
>WNFL01234621.1_pt2 | contig 14935 bp, 14 predicted proteins | sample 5400361 | NCBI WGS metagenome assembly WNFL01 (sample SAMN13153351, study PRJNA577476) | soil metagenome | isolation source: 40 cm soil on Douglas fir-dominated hillslope | place: USA:California | collected 2013-09-17
GATCCCGATCACTTGCTGGAGGTGGCCGGGGTTTGTATAGTTGTGTTTCGGTAATCCATGGGGATTCCGGAGCAATTTTAAGGAGCGCATTTTATGACGACCGCAGAATTTGCTGCTAAGTTGGACGCTAGAATCGCGAAATTCGATTTGTTGTGCCATCCCTTTTACAAGGCGTGGTCGGAAGGCCAGTTGACGCGAGAAGATTTGCGCGAATACGCGCTTGATTACTACGAGCACGTGCGGGCGTTTCCGACGTATCTTGCGGAACTGGCGCTGCGCCTGGACGAAGGCCATACACGGTGCGCGGTGCTGGCTAACGTGGGCGAGGAAATGGGGCATGAGCAGGGTCGGACGTCGGGGCCCTCGCACGCGGAGTTGTGGATGGATTTCGCGGAAGGCATGGGGGCAGGGAAAACAGTTGCTCGGCCGGTATTGAACGAGATTAAGGAGTTGGTTCGCCACTTTAACGACGTGGCGAGCGCCGGCTCGGTCGAGGAGGCGCTGGCGGCTTTCTACGCTTACGAATCGCAGGTGCCGCGGATTGCTACGGAGAAAGAGCGGGGACTGCGGGCCTGGTATGGGGCGGACGACAAAACTTGCCACTATTTCACTTTGCACCAGACGGCGGATGTTCATCACGCGCAGGTGTGGCGGAAGTTGCTGGAGAAGCAAGTAGCGGACAATCCCGAAGCAGCCGAGAAAGCATTGGCGGCTGGTGAAGCGGCGGCGGCGAAGTTGTGGGGAGCGCTGGACGGGATGGAGAGCCGGCGGAAGGGTCTTCTCGCGGCGTAATTCTTGTTCCTGAAAGGAAGAGAGGCCATCGATTTACTCGATGGCCTTTTGCTTGTTCTGTGACTGACGCGACACGGGCGCGGAACCCTTGACAGTGTCGTTAGAAAGTTGGCAAGGATCTTGCTGAGCGGACTATCGTGGGATTCTTCGCTTCGCTCAAGAATGATAAACTTGAGAAGAAGGTGATCAGCCGCCGATGTGGACCATGGTTCTGGAGGCGGGGACGAAGTCGGGTTCGCCGATGTGGTGGCGGGCTTCTTTCTTGGCGATGACATCTTCGATAAAAACGGCGCAGTCTGCGTCGGTGGCGTCACGGCGCATGAGTTCGTAGAGGTCGTGGTCCCAAACCGAGAACAGGCATGTGCGGATTTTTCCATCGGATGTGATGCGCACGCGGCTGCATTGGCCGCAGAACGGCATGGACACTGGGGCGATGATGCCGATCTCGCCGATGCCGTCGTCAAAACGATATTTTTTTGCGGTCTCGCTGCGTTCGTGCGAAATCTCAACCAGCTGGCGATAGGCGCTGAGCGTGTCAACGATTTCTTTGAGAGTTACGACCTTCTCTGGAGACCAGGCGCGGTCTTCTTCGAGGGGCATGAATTCGATGAAGCGGACGACAACGCCTTCTTCGCGCGCGAATTTCCCCAGTGGAACGATCTGATTTTCGTTGAATCCTCGCAGCAGCACGCAATTGACCTTGACGGGATCGAGGCCAGCGCGGCGGGCGGCGCGAATGCCGGCGATGACTTTATCGAAGCCCTTGGGCACGCGGGTGATGCGGGCGAAGAGGTCGGGCTCGACGGCGTCGAGGCTGACGGTGACACGGTGCAGGCCTGCATCTTTGAGCGGCTGCGCCAGGTCCGCCAGCAGGTGGCCGTTGGTTGTGAGAGCAATGTCGGGTGGTGTTCCGTTGGCGGTACGAAGCTTGGCGAGGTCGCGAACGAAGTTAACCAGACCATTGCGCAGGAGAGGCTCACCGCCGGTGAGGCGAATCTTGGTGATTCCTAAATCGACGAACAGGTGCGCCATGCGGAGATATTCGTCGAAAGTGAGCTCGGCATAAGCGGGGCCATCCGTGCCCGTGCGGCAGTAGACGCACTTGTAGTTGCAGCGGTCGGTGATCGAAATCCGAAGATCGGTGATGGGGCGGCCGTATTTGTCGGTCAGCGGCATGGCATGAATTCTTGGATTCGAGGGGCGGGGAAAGGAGGCAAACGCCGGGGGCGTCCGGTGAGAGGATCCTTTCCAATGACTTCTCGCGAAACGATCTTGCGAGAAGCCAGGAGGCGCCTGCGTTTCCGCTGACACCCTCGGAGGCTACGTTTTACGTTGGCCTCGCCGCTGCCGCGCCATAGTATCCCGTAGGCGGAGGCAGTCGAAATCCGTCAAGTTGATTATCTGGGTTGGGCGAGGGAGTTTGCAAGCGACGGAGCGCTATTACCTCGGTGATCTCATGTTTTCAGGCTGGTTTGGAGAGAATCTCTGTAGGAGACCTCCATGAATCTTAGAAAAGCCAGTAGCGGGATGTTGTTGGTAGCACTCTTTGCCGGGTTGGCTGCCGGGTTAGTCGCTGGATTGGCGGGGTGTACGTCCGAGGCTGCTCGGGAACAACAGCAGCAGGCGGAGGCGCGACGCAAAGTGGCGGAGGAGGACCAGGACGTGCAAGCTAAGGAAAGCTCCGACGAAGCGGATCGCGCCCTGATGCTGCAGGCACAGGGAAAGCTGGACGCCGTCGAGCAGAAGCGGACCAATAATGTGTATGCGCATTCCTGCCGGAAGGTAACGTTGGCGAGCTATGCGTTGAACGCGTCCAATATCGACACGGCACAGTGCACGCCAGAGCAACTGAAATTGGAACAGGATGCGGAGCAGCAGCAAAAGACAATGGACCTATGGAAGAAGCCGTAAAGAAGGTGTTTCGTTGTTTTAGGTCATTTCCTACGGCGCTTTGGTTTCCGAACAGGCTCTTCTTCCATAACCGCGAACTGTATTTTTCGCAGCACTGGGTCGATGCGGTCGACCAATACTCTTACTTTGTCCCCTAAACTGTAGGCTTTCCGCGAATGCTGGCCGATGATTTGGCGGGTGTTTTCGTGGAACGTGAACCGGTCGTGGGTTAGGGTTGAGAGCGGGACCAGGCCTTCGATGAACATGTCGTTGAGTTCGACAAAGAAGCCGAACTTGGTGACGCTGATGATGAGGCCGTCGAAGTCCTCGCCGACGCGATCTTGCATGAACTTTACCTTTTTCCACTCCATGAGCTCGCGCTCGGCTTCGTCGGCGCGGCGCTCGGTTTGGCTAGATTCTTCAGCGATGTCGTGGAGTTCCTCGACCGGAATCGGTGGTTGGAGGGTTTGTGTGGCGCGGACACTCTTGTCCGCGGGGTCTCGCACTAGGACTTTTTGTTTTAAGGCTTCTGCCTTTAAGACCGTGCGGACATGAGTGTCCGCACCACACAGGCTTTTTAGGATGCGGTGGACGATCAGGTCGGGATAGCGGCGGATCGGTGAAGTGAAGTGCGTGTAGGATTCGGCGGCTAGCGCGAAGTGGCCTTCGTTGACTTCCGAGTAGCGGGCTTGCTTGAGGGAGCGCAGCATCAGGTAGCTAAGGATGCGTTCTTCGGGCGTACCGGCAATTTTTTCGGTGAGCTTCTGGTACATGCGCGGAGTGACTTTTACTTCTTGCGGGATTTCGATTTCGCGCGGGCGGCGGCCAGAGCCTTGCGTGGTGCGGCGGTCGCCTTTGAGCTGTACGCGCCGGATGGGAAGCGAGCCTACGCCGAGCGAGTATCCCCAGGTGGCGGCGGTGACTTCGAATTCGTAGACGCGCTTGGCGTCGGGCTTTTCGTGGATGCGGTAGAGCGAAGGCACGCGTGCTTCGAGATACTGCGCGACGCATTCGTTGGCCGAGAGCATGAATTCCTCGATGAGGCGGTGAGCAATGTTGCGCTCGGAGCGAGTAACGCCACGCATTAACCCTTGGTCGTCGAATTCGATGACCGGTTCGGGGAGATCGAAGTCGATAGAGCCACGGCGCTTGCGCTTGCGATTGAGGATGAGGGCTAGGTCTTTCATGCGGTCGAAGCCAACAGCGAGTTCGGTATAACGTTGGCGGGTAGCTGTTTCGCCTTCGAGAACCGCGTTGACGTCGGTGTAGGTCATGCGTTCGGCGGAGCGGATAACGCCCTCGTTGAGTTCGTAGCCGACGATTTCGCCTTGGTGGTCGATTTCCATGATGCAGGAGAGGACGAGGCGCTCGACGTGCGGGCGCAGGCTGCAGATGTTGGTCGAAAGCTCGAGCGGCAGCATGGGCACGGCGCGGTCGGGAAAGTAGACGCTGGTGCCGCGGAGACGTGCTTCTTGATCGAGCTTGGAGCTGGGTGTAACGTAGTGGGCGACGTCGGCGATGTGGACGTGCAGCTCGTAATTCCCACTTTCCAGGATGCGAACTAGGACGGCGTCGTCGAAGTCGCGGGCGGTTTCGCCGTCGATGGTGACGATGGGGAGGTCACGGTAGTCGCGGCGGCGGTAATGGTTTCTGAGGTGGATTGGGCTTCCTCGAGGACACCCGCCGGGAAGCGGTGGGGCAGGTGGTGCTTGCGGATCATGATTTCGACATCGACGCCGAAGTCTTCGGCATAGCCGAGAATTTCGACGACGCGGCCGCGGGGGTTCTGTGTGTGGCTGGGCCAGTCGGTGATTTCGACGTCCACGACGACGCCTTCGAGATCGTCCCATGCGGTTCGTCGGGCGGCTTCTTTGCCGAGGACGCGGTGCGGCGTGTCGTTTTTTGTTTCGGCGGATTTTGCTTCGTCGTCTTCCGGTAGATCGTCTTCCGATAGATCTGGGGGATATTCGTTGCCCTGGGCGATGATGATTTCCTGCGAGATCTTCTCGTCCATGGGCGTGACGTAGTTGTGGCGGCGCCCGTAGTGGAATGTGCCAACGACGGTGGCGTGGGCGCGGTCAACGGTGCGGAGAATGCGGCCCTCGGCGCGTCCGTCGGAACGTACGCTGCTGACCTCGACTAGAACGCGATCGCCGTGCATGGAGGAGCCAATCTGGTGCGGAGCGATAAAGACGTCGCCGGAGAGCTGCGTGCGCAACGGCTCTTTGAGGTCGGCGCGGTTGGGGATGACGAAACCGTAGCCGTCGCGGTGCATGCTGAGGCGGCCGACGAGCTGGTTGGTGGCGGTCCTGGGGATGGCAAAGCGGTCGGAATCGACTTGGGTGAGCGCGCCGGAGGCCGCTAGGCGCTGCAAGCTTTCGGCGAGATCGCGACGGTCGCTTCCACGCACAGCGAGTTCGCGGACGAGTTGCTTGAAGCCCGCGGAGCTTTTGGGCTGACGGCGGATGTGGCGGAGGATTTCGGAATCGGGGATAGGGCTCACTGGCTGTCTGGAACTCCTGTTGCGATTCGATTTCGTATTAGACTTCGATATTGAGCCGGGGACTGCCCGCCCTGTCGCTGACGCGACAAGGACGGGGCGCCCAAACGGGTACCCGCGAGCTTCACTGTAGTCTTTCATAATTTCGAGGTTTCCCATGTCCACAGTAACTCGTACCAATCCCCTGTCTTTTCTGACAACTCAGTTGGATGAGCTGAAAGCCAAGGGCACTTACTTCCGTCTGCGCGTTCTTGAAGATGAACAGGAGCCGGTTTGTACGTTTGACGGCAAGAAGGTCATCAACCTGGCTTCGAATAATTATCTGGGGCTGACGACGCATCCGAAGCTGCGGGAGGCGGCGCTGGAGGCTACGCGGAAGTATGGCGTTGGCTCGGGGGCGGTGCGAACGATTGCCGGGACGATGAAGATTCATATGGAGTTGGAGGAGAAGATTGCGCGCTTCAAGAATGTCGAAGCGTGCGTTGTTTTCCAGTCTGGGTTTACGGCGAATGCGGGAACGGTCTCGGCGATTCTGGGGAAAGAGGACTTCATCGTCACCGATGCTCTGAATCACGCTTCGATTATTGATGGCTGTCGTCTCTCGCGGGCGAAGATTCTGGTGTTTCGTCACAAGGATGTGGCCCACGCGGAAGAGCAGCTCGAGAGCGTGAAGAACGAGCCGGGCAAAAAGCTGTTGATTACCGACGGCGTTTTCTCCATGGATGGCGACATCGGGCCTCTGCCGGCACTGTGCGATGTGGCGGAGAAGTATGGCGCGATCATGATGGTGGATGATGCTCATGCGTCGGGCGTACTGGGGCGCAACGGGCGCGGGACGATTGATCACTTTCAGGTCCACGGGCGCGTGGATATCCAGGTGGGCACACTGTCGAAGGCAATTGGGGCGTTGGGCGGGTATGTTTGTGGATCGAGGGATTTTATTGACTTCCTTTATCACAGGGCGCGGCCGTTTCTGTTTTCTACTTCCCATCCGCCGTCCGTGGCAGCTTCGTGTATAGCGGCGTTCGATGTTCTGGAGCAGGAACCTGAGCGAATGGAAAAGCTTTGGGAGAATACACGCTACTGGAAGAAGGAACTGGGGTCGCTGGGATTCGACATCGGCGGCGTAAGCACGCCTGCGAGCGAGACGCCGATTACGCCGATCATTATCGGGGATGGGAAGTTGACGATGGAGTTCTCGCGGGAGTTATTTAGCGAGGGAGTGTTGGGGACGGGGATTGCGTTTCCGACGGTGCCGGAGGGGAAGGCGAGGATTCGGACGATCCTGACGGCGACGCATACGAGGGAGCAGATGGGGCAGGCGCTGGGAGTGTTGAAGCGGGTGGGAAAGAGGATGGGGATTTTGGAGTAGGGCGCAACAGCAGAGAGCATGCTCAACGGCCTGTTCAACCAAGACCACCGGGCTGGAGCGCCCGCGCCACAAAGGCCTGTTAGTTCTGGTACACGACGCGGCCGGCGACGATTGTGGCTATGACTTTTCCTGTGAATTGCCAGCCGTCGAAGGGGGAGTTATGGGACTTCGAGAGGGACTTAGAGGCGTCGTAGGTCCAGCGTTTTTTTGGATCGAAGATGGTGACGTCGGCGTGGGCGCCTTTGGCGAGAGTGCCGCGACGGTGAATGTCGTTATGGAGATCGAAGACTCGGGCGGGGCCTGACGTAAACAATTCGACAATGCGGGTGAGGGGAATGGCGTGGTCTTTGTGGAGGCGGGTGATTGCCAGGCCTAGTGCTGTTTCTGAGCCGGTGATGCCGAACGGGGCGCGATCAAATTCTTGATTCTTTTCGTAGGCGGCGTGGGGAGCGTGATCGGTGGCGATGGCATCCACAGTGCCGTCGGCGAGCGCGGCGATGAGGGCTTGCACGTCGGACATGCAGCGCAGCGGAGGATTCATCTTGAAGCGCGTGTCGTAGTCGCGGATGTCGGCGTCGGTGAGGGTGAAGTGGTGGGGGGTGACTTCGCAGGTGACGCGGGCTTTGGCGCGCTTGGCGCGGCGAACGGCCTTCAAAGAATCTCCAGCGGAAAGATGCGCCACGTGCAGGCGTCCGCCAGAGGCTTGCGCGAGTTGCACGTCGCGGTCAACGACGTCGGCTTCAGCGGAAGCTTTGCTACCGCGGAGACCCAGGCGGAACGACGTTGGTCCTTCCTGCATGGGGCAGCCCTCGGTGGCGCGCGTGTCCTCGGCGTGCTGCACGATGGGGATGTTGAGGTCGGAGGAAAGGCGTAGCGCGTCGCGCATGACCTTGTCGTCGAGAATGGGGCGGCCATCATCGGTTACAGCTACGGCTCCGGCGCGATGCAGGGCGCGGAAATCAGTAAGAGTCGCGCCGCGGCTGGCGAGTGTGGCGGCGGCGACCGGGAAGACGTTGATGACGGCCCCGCGATCGGGGTGCAGGAGCCAGGCGACCCATTCGGCGGAATCGATCACTGGGTTCGTGTTGGGCATGCAGCAGACGGAAGTAAAGCCTCCCGCGGCAGCGGCGGCCGTGCCGGTGGCGACGGTTTCTTTGTAGGATTGGCCGGGCTCGCGCAGGTGAACGTGGAGGTCGATGAAGCCGGGAGCGACAATCAGTCCGCGGGCGTCGAACTTTTCGTCGGCGCCGCCGCGCGTCTTGTTGGGCAGGGCGATTTCAACTACGTTGCCATCGCGCAGCAGGATGTCCATTGGTGCGTCGATGCTTTGCGCGGGGTCAATCAGGTGGCCGCCCTTGATGAGCAGGCTGCCGTGGCGCTGGTTCGCGCGGGCTCTGTTGGCTGGGGTCATCGCGCTTTACCCGCGGCTTTTGCGAGGATGGCCATGCGAACGGGGACGCCGTTTTTCACTTCTTCGCGGATGACCGATTGCGGACAGTCCGCCAAATCGCCTTCCAGTTCCAAACCGCGAATTACGGGACCAGGGTGCATGAGGATGGCATCGCGCTTGGCGAGTTTGAGGCGGGCCGGGGTCATCTGGTAGCGAGTAGCATAGTCGTAGATGTGGACTCTGAGGCCGTCGAGGCGCTCTTTTTGCACGCGCAGCAGCATGACAACGTCGGCACCGCGGACAGCATCCTCGAGATGGCGAACGAGCCTCAGACCTGGGGCCAGCGTAGTCGCGAGATCCGGCAAAAGTTCGGGTGGACCGCAGAGGGTCATCCTGGCGCCGAGTTTGCCGAGCAGGTGAATATTGGAGCGGGCTACGCGGCTGTGGAAGATGTCTCCGATGATGGCCACTTGCAGACCCGCGATTTTCTTCTTATGGCGCAGAATTGTGTAGGCGTCGAGCAGAGCCTGCGAAGGGTGTTCGTGTATGCCGTCGCCGGCGTTGACGATGGGAATGCCGAGGTGCTGGGCGAGCAAGTGAGGCGCGCCCGAATTCGGGTGCCGGACGACGAGGATGTCCGCGCCGATGGCACGGAGCGTTGCGCCGGTATCGAGAAGCGATTCACCCTTTTCGATACTGGAACCTGAGACCTGGATCAGCGTCGTAATCGCGCCCAGGGATTTAGCCGCCACTTCAAACGAGGAGCGGGTGCGAGTGGAGGTCTCGTAGAAGAGCAGCCCCACGCGCTTGCCCCGCAGGAGAGGACGGGGGCGCTCGGGCTTCATACGGCGCGCCAATTGCAGCAAGGCGCCGATGTCCTTGGGGGAGAGGTGCTCAATGCTCAGTAGCGAGCCGCGCGCTGGAGTGTTCATGCCTGAGAGGGACGACTTTGGCGGCGCGTCCCGGCCGTAACGCGTCTTGGCCGAACCATCAACTCACTTTCTCGACGAGAAGAACTTTTTCCGCGTCGTCGGTTTCCTTGAGCTGCACTTCCACGATTTCGTTTTCCTGGGTCTGAATTCTGCGGCCGACAAAGGTGGCTTCGACAGGCAGCTCGCGGTGGCCGCGGTCGATGAGGACGCAAAATTGTACGAGGCGCGGGCGTCCGTGGGCAAAAAGGGCGTCCATGGCAGCGCGTACAGTCCGGCCCGTGTAAAGGACGTCGTCGACCAAGATGACGACCTTGCCGGCCACGGGGACACCGATGTCGGTCTTCTGAACGATGGGTTTGGGGCCCAGCGTGGTCAGGTCGTCGCGATAGAGGCTGATGTCCAGGACACCTACAGGAATCTCTTTCTTTTCAATGCGTTGCAGTAGCTTTCCGAGGCGTTGAGCCAGGGGGATACCGCGGCGGCGGATGCCGATCAGAACGAGGTCCGAGACCCCGTTGTTGCGTTCATTGATCTCGTGCGCCAGCCGGACCAGGGTGCGCTCGATTTCCGAGGGCGACATCAGATGGGCCTTTTCGCGGAGCTGGGGCTGACGGACGGAGGATCGCGGAGTCATGAACAGAGGATCATACGCGGGGGGCGGGGCCGGGGGCAACTTGATGGCTGGGGGAAGTTTTTGGCCTTTACTTGGGGTTCCGGCGGGTGATACTGGCACCGATCGCGCCGCCGAGGAGGGAGAAAAAGATGAACATCAGGCAAGTGCACAGGGCGCTAATCGCAACGAAGAGTACGAAGCCTTGGGGCGTCTTAAAATGCTGGACGAGTTCTTGGACCGACTGCTGAAGTTGCGGGTCGGTGTTCTGGACAACTTTGTCCATCGCGGCGAACGCCGTTTGTCGAAGTTCCTCCCCCTTGTGAGAGAACAAAATTTTCACTGCTGCGAGAACGCTCAAGACAAGAAACCCGAACAGACCCGAAACCGCACCGAGGAAGGCCCCTGACCCCAAATTCAGCACCGCACCAGGAACTCGCCTCCGATAGGCGTAGACCGACAGGGTTCCGCCAGCCATGAACCCAAATCCAAGCAGGCCGCCGAAGAGACCCATGGTCAGGGCCGAGAAGAAGCCTCCGAGAAAGGCCGAGCGCAATGCCGGCCGCCACGCCAGAGGGGTTGAAGCTGGCAGGATCTCGGCGCTAGCGGCGTCGGCACGTACGAGGGGCTCCGACGGCTGTGGCGGAACGAAACGAATCTGGGGGGCGCGGCAGCCGGAGCAAAACGGCGATCCGTCAGTGACGGCTAAGCCGCAGCTAGCGCAAGGATGGTCCACGTCAGCAAAGTTACAGGAGACGGCGAGTCAGCCGCAAGAAACAGCGGACTCAGATGGTGCTGTCGTTGTCCGAACGCGCGTGGACGTAAACGAGAGCGAATTCGGCGCCTTTGCCCTTGGGAGTGATAGCGACGACATGCGCGTTGTTGTTGGAGCCCACTTTGAGTTCCACGGTATCGCCCTTGCCGTCCCCGCTGCAGGTCAGTTGACCGGCGTGATTCGCTTTGTCGTGAGAGTCGATGCCCACATGCCAGTCGGCATCGGTGCCCGACTTGTTGCAGTGAAGGATCTTGCCGTAGCGCTTGAGGTCATTGGTGTAGAAGTCGACGAGTTTCTGCGGTGTGTCATCGGAGACATACTTGACGACAACCAGTTTCAGGCCGAAGAACGGCGTGGAGATGTTGACGTTGGCGCGGTCGCTGCCACCGTCGTCGTCTTTCTCGACCAGCTTGGCTCCCGGATAAACCGCGATTCCAGTGTCCGCGCCCTGCACATCTTTTCCGACGTGCAGCCTGGCGACGGGAGATTGAATGGTGACGTCCTTGTCTCCTTTGCCATTGTCCTTTTCCTTCACGTTGATTCCACAGGCGGAGAGGCACAGCGACAAGGTGGTGACAGTGAGAGCTAAGAGCAGGCGGGCAAGGAAGTTAGCGCTGGCCATAGATCATACCTCCAAGATTGGCAGGCCGGTCATTAGCAGGGCGATCCAAGCCGGTGCCGCGTGGAGCGACGCTGGGAATGCTGACCGGCAGACGGCCGTGAATCGGGATTTCTCCGAAAAGAGCCCGCACGGCGCTGGTCTCGGAAACAGAAGTGTTCGAGAACGTACAGAGGTAGTTTTGCGTATCCGGAAAGTCCGAGACGAAATAGGGACTGCCGAGCGAAACCACGAAAGTCTTTTCCGGGGCGCGGGCAAGAATCTGTTGCAGCAACGACCCGGCGGCGTCGGCCAAGCCGACGCTGGCCGTAAGCTGGCCATGGGTGAGCACGCGTTTGCCGCCGGACGGACTGATGTAAACCGCAGCCACGACGGCTTGTGCTTCGTCAACGGCGCTAAGGACTTGAGCCGACATGGATTTCGCGATGCGCTGGTCCACGAAAATGACGTTAGCGTCAGGCACGCGGGCGCGCAGCTCCCTTTCCAGGACGCGTCCCCATTCCAGCCGAACGTCATCCGTTAGGACAACCGCAACCAGGTGGTTCGCGGTTCTCTCCACAGTTTGGTACGGAAGGGGGGTCGTGTCGGTTCCATGATTTTCAGCGCCTGAACTTTGGCTAGTGTTTTGCAGGGGCAGCATTTTGCCACCATCACGTAGCAAAGTGAGGGCGTCGTCGGCAATTTGCTGGCCGATGGCGAGACTTTCCGGTGCGGCGATCTTGTCCGGAAGGATGGTGGGATCGACCAAACGCTTCTTGTGCAGCCCCAACGAAGCCTTGGCCCGTAGCAGCTTGAGCACAGAGGCATCCAGATCGGCTTTGGGGATCTCTCCGCTGTGGACAGCGCCCCCCAAGGAGCGGAAACAGGCCCCGATATCGTAAGGGATCAGCAGCACATCGTTCCCTGCTTTGAAGGCGTCCACGCAGGCCCGGCCGAAATCTCTGCCATAGAGACGGGTCAGGGCCCCCATGTCGAGGGCGTCGGTGACGACAATTCCCTGAAAGCCAAGCTTTTGCCGCAGCAGATCCTTGATGATCTTGGGCGATGTGGTTGCCACTCGCCTGGGGTCCGGCTCGAGGGAGGGAACGGAAATGTGGGCCACCATGACCGCATCAATGCCGGCCGCGATAGCCTGACGGAATGGTGGCATCTCGACCAGGTCCAGGTGGTCCGTGCCTCCCTTGACCTGCGCCACGCCGAGATGGGAATCGGTGCCGGTATCTCCGTGGCCCGGGAAATGTTTCGCGGTTGTGAGCATGCCCTCGGAGTGGGCACCCCGAATATAGGCGGCGAGCAAATCGCCGACCTGCTGAGGGTCTTCGCCAAAAGATCGAGTATTGATGATCGGGTTGGCCGGATTGGAATTGACATCAGCCACGGGAAAGAAATTCCAGTGGATGCCGATGGCGCGGGACTCTTCCGCAGTGACGCGGCCAAGCGCCTCGGCATATTCCAACTTTCCCGCAGCGCCAAAAGCCATGGCATGGGGGAAGACCGTGGTGCCATGCAGGCGCATGGAGAGTCCGCGCTCAAAGTCCGCGGCAAAAATTAAGGGCAGGTCGGAATCGTTCTGCAATTGGTTGGTGAGCGCTGCGGTTCCATAGGGCTCGTTGTACATCAGGAACGATCCCTCCACGGGCACGCTCACAGCGAATCCGCCGACGTGGTACTTGCGGAGATTCTCACGCAGGAGGAGATATTCAGGGCTCTTGGAATTCAGGAACTGGACGCGAGCCCACGGCATGATTAGTTGGCCGATTTTCTCGTCAGTGGACATCTTGCGCAGGGTTTTGGCCGCCCATTTATCGCCTTCGCGGTCGAGGTGGATGGCGGAGACCGGCATGCGGTTTTTGGAGGGACCTGCCGCAGGTTTTCCGGCGGGGTCCCCTGCGCCAGTCAGCGCGATGCCCAGCACAGCCAAGGGCACACCCACCACGACCCGGACCAGGCTGGTTTGCATGAGCCGACCATAGCAGAAAGGTCGCGGGACTGTAAGAGACCGGACGTACACGACCGCTGTATCTTGTGCCACCCTCAGAATCCCATCGATTTTTTGACTCAGTGCCGCTACGGGCCTAGAATCCTAAGGAGCAGCGGCTTCCTCAGACTCGATGTGGGCGAGGACGAGTCGACCGCAGGAGGTCTTTCCTATGTTGGGTAAACTTGGTCTTCCGGAATTGTTGGTGATTGCCTTTGTTGCCGTGTTGATTTTTGGCACCGGCAAGATTGCTGAACTCGGTAAGGGACTCGGCGAAGGCATCAAGAATTTCAAGAGCGCGATGAAAGACGGCGAGAGTTCGGACGACAAGAAATCCTAGGGTGAGCCTGTTTTCTGGCCGCCCGCGTCCGGGCGCGCAATTCCCATCCGACCTATTCGGCAGAGGATTTGTTCGTGTTCAACATGTTGTACACCAGCGACACTGGCAGTCCTACCACGTTGAAGTAACACCCATCAATTTTTGGAATCCAGCGCGAGGCCCGACCTTGGATGGCGTAGGCGCCGGCCTTGTCCATCGGTTCCCCATTGGCTACGTAATCGGCGATCTCGGCGTCGGTGAGTTCGCTTACTGTTACTCGGGTCACCTCGTGGCGGAGGTCTTCTCCAGATGGCCGGATGGGAGACAACAGGCAGACTCCGGTGATGACCCGATGCTCGCGGCCGGAAAGCAAGCGTAGCATTCTCGCCGCATCGAGAGCATCGGCAGGCTTGCCCAGAATTTCGTCGTCGACGACCACGACGGTATCGGCGCCGAGGACTCTGTATTGGGATTGCTGAGCGGGGCGCTGGTCGAAGACCGCGCGGGCCTTGGAACGTGCCAGACGCTCCGCGCAAGCTTCGGGCGATTCTCCGGGCAGGATCTCCTCCGGCACATTCGCAGGCTGCACCAGGCAATCGATGCCTGCGTTGCGCAGCAGTTCCTGCCGGCGGGGCGAGGCGGAGGCCAAGATAAGCATGGAAAAGGATTGTAGCGGATGACGGGGGCCGCGGGCGTCCTTGCAAGGTCCGCCTGTTAGAATCGTAGTTTGAGCCCTTGTCGCGTCGATCCAGCCCGTGTTGGCTTCGCGGTAATCAAACCTTGCCTTGCGCTGATTTGACCTTGCATGGACCGTAAATACATCCGAAATTTCGCGATCATTGCGCACATCGATCATGGGAAATCCACGCTGGCCGACCGGCTGCTGGAGATGACAGGGTCGTTGACGAAGCGCGAGATGCAGGAGCAGGTGCTCGACTCGATGGACCTGGAGCGCGAGCGAGGGATCACGATTAAGGCGCACGCCGTGCGCATGATGTACGAAGCGCGGGACGGCATCACCTACCAGCTCAATCTGATTGATACGCCGGGGCACGTCGATTTTTCGTATGAAGTGTCGCGGGCGTTGGCTTCTTGCGAAGGTGCGTTGCTGGTGGTGGATGCGTCGCAGGGCGTGGAAGCGCAGACCTTGGCGAATTCGTATCTGGCGATCAATCACGGTCTCGAAATCATCCCGGTGATCAATAAGATTGATCTGCCTTCTGCAGATATTGAGCGCACGAAGGAGATGATCGAGAGCGCCGTGGGACTGGACGCGACGGATGCGATTCCGATCAGCGCGAAGACCGGGTTGGGCGTAGAAGACGTATTGGAAGCGATTGTGAAACTGGTACCGCCGCCGAAAGGCCTTGCTGAGAACCCTCTGCAAGCACTGATTTTCGACTCCTGGTTTGATCCTTACCGCGGAGTGATTGTGCTGGTGCGCGTGTTTGAGGGGACGTTGCGGCGGGGGCAAAAGATACGTCTCTGGTGGAATTCTCGCGTTCTGGAAACCGAAACTCTGGGCGTGCTAACACCGAAGCCAGTTGAAGTGGATTCACTTGAGGCTGGTGAGGTCGGCTTCATGATGGCGAACAGCAAGACCGTGGCGGATACCAAAATTGGCGACACCATCACGGAAGAAGCCAACCCAGCCTTAGAGCCGCTGCCTGGGTTTGAAGACATTAAGCCCATGGTGTTCGCGGGTCTGTATACCGTGGAATCGCATGAACACACGCGACTGCGCGATGCGCTGGAGAA
>WNFL01216528.1_pt1 | contig 14930 bp, 9 predicted proteins | sample 5400361 | NCBI WGS metagenome assembly WNFL01 (sample SAMN13153351, study PRJNA577476) | soil metagenome | isolation source: 40 cm soil on Douglas fir-dominated hillslope | place: USA:California | collected 2013-09-17
CGTCCTCTTCGTGCCGTCGTGATCGATGATTCCGCCTACAACCGCGTGACCATCTCGCGGATGCTCGAGTCGTCTCCGAACATCAAGGTCGTGGCCACGGCCGTCAACGGTGAAGACGGCATCAAGCAGGTCATGAAGCACAAGCCGGACGTGATCACGCTCGATCTGGAGATGCCGGTGATGGATGGCTTTGCCTTCCTTCGCTGGCTGATGGCGAATTTGCCCACTCCGGTGATCGCGGTCTCGTCACGTTCGAGCGATCGGAGTGTTTTCAAGGCGCTGGACCTCGGCGCGATCGACTTCATCGCCAAGCCCGGCGGGCGCGTCTCGCCCCGGCTCGAGGAAATCGAGCGCGACCTCGTCGCCAAGGTGCTGCAGGTGGCCGAGATCCGGATGGAGAACCTACGGCGGCGGATCACCGATGAGGAGGAGGTCGTGCCGCGCGAAGCGGAGCCGCCGGCGGTCTGCGAAGGGGGCATCGAGCTCGTCGCCATCGGCTGCTCCACCGGCGGCCCGCCCGCGCTGCAGTACGTCTTCCAGAACCTGGCGATGCTGCCGATTCCGATCGTCGTGGCGCAGCACATGCCCCAGGCCTTTACCCGTCTCTTCGCCGAGCGCGTCAACAAGCTCACCACCTACACCGTGAAAGAAGGCGACGACGGGGAGTTGCTCGAAGGCGGAACGATCTACGTCGCCCCCGGCGGCATGCAGATGGAGGTGCGCCGCACCGCTGAGGGACTGCAGATCCGGACGTTTGCGGCGAAGGTCAACGACCTCTATGCGCCGTCTGTTGACCGCCTTCTCATCTCCGCCAGCGAAGCATGTGGCGAGCGGCTCGTGGCAATCATCATGACCGGCATGGGTGACGACGGCGCCCAAGCCATCCGTCGCGTCCACCAGCAGGGGGGCAGAACGATCGCGGAGTCTCCGCAGACCGCCATCATCTTCGGTATGCCGAACGAGGCCATCAAGACCGGCTGCGTCGATCTGGTCTTGCCGCTGGGAGAGATTCCGGGGGCGATTCAGAAGTTGTGCGCGGGGGGGTAGGTCGCCAGCCGTGCGGCGTTCAAATGCCGTAGAAACGCTTCGGGTTGTGCCAGAGCAACTTCTCGACGGTCGCCCGCGACAGCGCTCCTTCGAGAGCCATCGCGTCTTTCATGACGCTTGGGTCGTGATCCATGTGCGGAAAGTCGGAGCCGATGATGATGTTGCCGGCGCCGATGAAGTCCATGAGCGGACCGAGGTACGGCTCGGTCGGTTCGACGGAGACGAAGCACTGGCGGCGGAAGTAATCGGACGGCTTCATGGTCACGTTGCCACTCACTTCCCATTCCAGGTCGTGGTACTCACGGTCGAGGCGCCAGAGCCAATAGGGGATCCAACCGCCGCCCGCTTCGAGGAAGGCGAATCGCAGATGGGGGTGACGTTCCAGCACACCCCCTTCGATCAGCGCCAGGAGCGCCATCATTTGCTCCATCGGATGCGAGCAGGCGTGCATGGCGAAGCGCGTGTCGAAGCGGTCGGCGCCGGCGGAGGGAACGCGGGCATGCGTCCCTTCGTGAATGCCGACCGCGATATCCAGCCGCTCGCACTCGCTCCAGAACGGCTCATAAGCGAAATCGCTGAGCAGACGCCCCTTGATGGGGTTGGGCCGCACGACGACCGCGCGCCATCCGAAGCCGGCGATGCGGCGCAGCTCCGGCACCATCTCCTCCGGCGCGTGCCGATTGATCGCGCCGACGCCGCGCAGCACTCGCGGGTCGTACGCGCAGTAGTCGTGCAGCCAACTGTTGTAAGCGCGGACGAACGCGCCGGCGAGCGCGGCGTCCATCGAATCGACGGCGAAGAGCCAGCCGCCGACGGACGGGTAGAGGAATGCGCATTCAGCGCCCAGAATCCGGATGGCCTTGCAGACTGACTCCGCGTCGTAACCGGCGATTCCATAGATGTTGGAGTCTCGCTCCTTGATCGCTGGCCCGACGCCGAAAACCTTGCTGGAAATCTTGTTGTACAGTGGCTCGCCGTCCAGATCGAGCGACCTCGAGACGGTGTGCGGCCCGGCCTGCGGCTCCAGGTATTTCTCCCATATATCGGGCGGCTCCCACACGTGACAGTCGGCGTCGATGATCTGATAAGAGTGGCTCATGGATTTCCTTCCGCTCTGCTGCCGATGACGAGCTCGCCAACCGACGTCTCCTCGTAGTAGTCAAGACCCGCGGCGCCCGCGAAGAGGTCCGAGTCGCCGCCACCCAATGCGCACGCGCCCAGGCCCATCGCTTCGGCCACCAGGTACATCGTCTGGTACAGCACGCCGACATCCTTGAGGATGAGCGCGTACGCCATCGACTCGTACTTCCAGAAAACGCGAGGAAAGCGCGCGGCGATGGTGAGCAGCACCTGCGGCACCATTTCCGGGACCTGAACGGCCTTGCGCAGCAAGGCGGTGACGAGCTCGGGCCGGGCAGGCAGCCTGGAGAGCTGGTGCTCGCCCGGCCGGTAATGATAGAGGCCGGCGGGCAACTCCACGCACGCATCGACGCTGAGGTAGATCTCCAGCTCGTACACCGCGCCGCCGCCCGGGTAGGGCCGGCTGCCGCGCTGCATTCCGGTCTCGCCCTCGTACGTCGATCGCTGCCTGGCTACGCGGTATAGAAATTCGCCGAGCTGGCGGCGGTGCAGCGGCGGATCGCCAAAGAGCCGCGTTGTGTGACGGTCTTCGAGAATCGCGGTGAACGGGACGTCCTCCCGACGTAGGCGCTGCAGATCCGGGCGGTCGAGATCGATAACATCTTCGGACATAGCCGCTTTTGTTGCCGGGAGAGGCTCGAAGCGGCCACGAAAGGGGTAGGTTCCCCCGTAGGAGCCGAGATGGCGTCCAAACCGGCTCCGGCCGTGGAACAGAAGGTCGTGAAAGTCCCAATACACCTGCGCACCGCCGTCTTCCGCGGTATGCCCTTCATCGTCGACCGCGATCAAAATGCCGCAACCGAGGAGCAAGGAAAAGAGAACGGAGAGCTCGTCATCCGACAGTTTGGAGCACTGCGGAAGGAGGTCAGCGATCCGCCACGGCGTAGCGAGTATGGCCAGGAGCGGCATGACATCCCGATCATGAATCGTGATCTGTACCGACGACCGGGCCGTCTCGATTACAGCGTGCTGCCCGACGCGGCGCACGAGCGCAAATCGCGAGAAGACGTAACGAGTCGCGCCGGAGGGGTACTGGCCGCGTTGGAATGACTTCGCGCCTGACGCGGAAGCCAGGGCCCCCGTGCTACCGGCAGCGACGTAGGTCAGAAGACCCCGCGCGCCGATGTGGCCGAGCGCGTAATAGAGCATCGGCAAGCCATTTGGGCCGTCCGACTCCAACGTCAGGGTGGTCAACTCCTCCTCGGTTATGCCATCGCCGTCGAGCCGGCAAAGCGCCGTCCGTACACCGGCGGTCAGGGTATTTATGTCGATGCCCATCTCCTGGCCGGCGCGCACTTGAAGGAGGATTCGGGCGGGCATCGGCAGTTCTCAAAAGAACAGGGAGATCGGATTCAGCTCTTCTTCCGCCCGCGGGGACGGCAACCATCCGAGCGCGACCGGCACGTCATACAGCCTTCCCGCCCCGAACCGGGCCCAGAAGTGCCGCAGGCCGGGAACGACGACGCGTACGACGGTCAATCCGATGTCGGGCCGGGTCTGATCGAGCACGAGCGTCTCGAGTCCTCTTTCCGCCGCCAGACGCACGCACGCTTCGACGTCTTCCTTGATGTCGTCGCGATGATCGTTTCGATAGTGTCCGGCCTCGATGGGCGAACCTTCAGCCGGCACCAGGTACGGCCGGTTTACCAGTGTCGAGCTCCCAAGCCAGGCAGCAATCTCATCGTCATTTTCCGGAAGAGGGGCCGGCTGCTCGGTGCTCCGGCCGATCACGACGGGCAGAAACTGATTCGCTTCCGTCAGCGCTCTCACCATTGCCAGACGGGGATCCAAATGAGCTCCGAAGCCGAGAGTGATGTGTTCGGATGTCGTGCCCGTCCGCCGGCTGACGGCGGCGAAGGACGGGATGCCGAAATCACCCGTAATGTCGAGCACCCAGAGGTCGCGTCCGAGGGAGCGGTAATAGGTCTGCAGCGTATCGAAATAGGGCTCGTTGAATGACTCGAGGTCGACGGCCGGGCGTTGAACGCGGTTGTACCACCACAACGCCACGCTATCGCGCTCCACCAGCTCGAGAAAGCCCTGCAGGATGGCTTCTTCGAGAGAATTTCCGGCGGCGCAACCGTTCGAGTCCGCCCAGCAGAAACGCTCCTCAGGCGGCAACGGATAATCGTAATAGCAGTAAGCGGCCGGAAGGTACTTGAATCTCTCTTCGGTCAACGACCACAGCGGCGACCATTCGATCTCCGTCCGTTCGTCAAAGGGCAGCGGTACTCGAGCCGAGCGGAGCCCCGGGCTCTCGAGGCGGCGCGCGTACTGCCGCTCGCTGAAGAGCATGCAGGAGTTGGGATGGATTGCGTTTTCAAGCGAATCAAAGCTGGCGCGGACTCGTGTTTCGTTCCCCTGGAAGATCCCGCTGTGGCGCTCGATCGCTTCGCAGAGGGCACTCGCTCGGGCCTGCGGATCCGTCTTCCCCTTCCCGCCGCTGCTACCTCGGAAGTTGCGGCGAAACGCGTCCATCGTGTTGTCGTTCTTTGCCGCATTCGGACCCGAAACGTACAGAGGCGCGATGGCCGGGTCGGCCCCGGACGAGGCGGTCAGCTCGCTCACGACGCCGGTCAGCCGGCTGACGAGATGGCCGTACCGCGCCAGGGTGGCTTCGGGCGGCGCGGTGCGATGTCCCCCGTCGGTGGTGAAACCTTTGGCGCGCGTGACGAGCCGGACCTGTTTGGGTGGCCCAGCTTCGGGATCGCCGCAGGCCTGACACTGGGGACGCCGGACTACGGGATGCCGCTCCGTCGTAAGCGTGGCCAGGTCGATGGTGAGGAGCGATGTCTCGAGCTGACTGCCGGGCGCTCCGCACAGCCACTTCACGATTTCCGTGGCGATCAGGCCCGCCGCCGCGAGCTCGGTCGAGGGAAGAGCTTCGTTGGCAGCCGTCCGCGGATGAGAGTAGTGCTTCCGCGTTTGCACGAAACTCTCGGCCAGGCGATGTGAGCGCATCCGATGGGCCAGGCACTCCCAACAAGCGGTTTTCCATGGATGGAACAAGGGCCCGAGCCACAATTGCGCGCCGACAGGCCTGGCCGCGAGCCACGGTCTTTCCTCGCGCAGACACATCTCGTTCAATGTGCTGAGGTCGGGCCGCAGATAGTCATCGACCAGCGTCACGATCAGGTCGCCATGGTCCGCCGTTTTCAACCCGAGCGCGGCGAGCGAGTCGGCGAGGTGTTGTATGGAGATGCCCGGTGAGCTTAGTAACGTGAGGGTCGACCGTGCGATGCGCTGCACGGCGGCATCCGGGGCCACGCCCAGCGAATCCCAGAAGGCCTCGATCGGGCGGGGAACGCCCTCGACAGCCTCGCGGATGGCGCCGAGGGTCTGCAGACGGTCGAGGGCGTAGAAGATCTCCGGTTCGCTCACTCGGGGAAGCGCGGCGTCCATGATCTCGGCCACGCTTTTCCTTTCTGCAAGAAGCTCCGCGAGAATGACAAAGACCGATCCAGTGAGTAGGAGGCTTTTGCGCTCGCTGAGAAGCACGACGTGACGGTCGTCGACGATCTCAACCTCATAGGAGCTCTTGAAGACAGGTCTGATCAGCAAGCAGAGCCCCCTTTACCGGACGCCTCGGCCGCGCTGTTTATCGCACGGCCGAGGCGCTCCATGGGCATCAGCAGCAGCAGCAGCCATTCGGCTCGGACATGCGCTTGAGTGTGTCGGCGTCGATTCCTGCGGGCTTCGGCGGCAACGACAACTCGAATTTCGCCGGGGCGGTGCCTTCCGTGATGGTGACCTGGATTCCCGAGGGAATTGAGATTCCGCTCGCATCCAGTACCGATCTCGGATTCCGCAGCAACTGGTCCCTGAACGCCGGATCCGCCCAGCTCTTTGCCACGATTTGTGCGTATGCTGATGTATTGAAGTCTTCCACGATTGCCTCCTTCTCTTATGTTTCTGTAATGTCAATTGCACTTGTGAACGACATGAATTCTCACACCATGTATCAATCCTTGCGGCCTCCTTTCATTGATCAAGCGGTTCGATGTGCGCACGCTGAAAAGCACGGCTTGATGGTCGTCGACGATCTCAGCGTCACAGGAGTTCTTGAAGCTCGATCTAGTCAGCAGACGGAGCCACTTTCAAGAGGCGCTCCGTGCCATCAGCAGCAGCAGCAGTTAGAAGCTGGCATAAGGCATTCGAGTGTGGCGGCGTCGATCCCGGCCGGCTTCGCCGGCAATGGCAGCTCCAATTTGGCCGGCCCTGTCCCGGGCTTGACGGTGATTTCAACCGACTCTGGAATGGAGATTCCGTTTGCGTGCAGAACCTCCCTGGGATTCTTCATCAACTGGCTTCTGAATGCGTCATCGGCCCATGCCTTTGCCACAACCTGTGCATAGCCGCTTGAGTTAAAGTTTTCCACGTCTGCCTCCTTCTTTTCGTGTTTTTGCGTTTACAATGAGCAATGCGAACGACATGAGCTTCACAAATGAACGTGCGTTAATCCGCGCCAACTCCTTCCGATGATCGAGCGCCTCGGTGAACACGGCCGAGAGACAAGCCGTAAGTGAGCCTGAGATAGATTGTCCTGCCCGCCTGCAGTATGCGCGGAGCTCCGATCTGGAACTCGACGCCGGGATCGTAGTACTGCTTGTCGAAAAGGTTGTCTACGATGAGCGCCACGGTGGCGTTGGGCCGGAACCTGTAGCTGGCGGTCATCGCGGCGGTGGTATGGGCAGCCACGGAGGTAAATGGATTGTCCGGCTCGGTCGTTCCCTCTCCTGTCCTCCGGCTGCCGACATAGTTGAGGCGAAGACTTGTATGCAGCCGATCCGGCCAATTGGAATCGACGCCGATGTTGATCCGATCGCTCGAGATGTCGGCGACCCGCAACTGGTCGATCGTGTTTCCCTGCGCATCCAGAAGGGGACCTCCGAGAAGGTCTTTCGGATTCAGTTGGAATGGCGCTGTGTGCGTGTAGTTCCCCCAGAATTCCGCTTGCGCCTGTGTGTACCTGGCGGTCATCTGCAGACCTCGAATGCGAATCAGGTCGCGGTTCTGGTACTGTTTACAACCAGCAAACAGCTCGCAGCCCGGTACGAGGCCAAAGCCGACCACGTTGGAGTAGCGGGACTGGTAGACTGAGCCGTCGACGGACAGACGGCTGTCTAATTCGTAGTTGGCACTCAACTCAATGTTTTTTACCGTCTCGGGCACCAGCCCATTGCTGGGAAACTCATTGACGAACTTGAGCGTTCCGAATTTCTGAGAATCCGTGGGGTCCTTGAAGGCCTCGGAATAGATCGCTTTCATTACGAGCCGCCGGCTGCCAGGCGAATAAATCACTCCGGCGCGTGGCGTGAACAACGTGCCGAAGCCGGAGGCGCCTGGTTTGTTGTTGATTTCGTTGTGAGAAAGCCGGCCTGCAAAAACAAACTTCAGCGATCGTCGCGGCGTGTAGGAGCCCTGCGCGTACAAGGCTTCATCCGTGTGCTGGATCTGCTCCGGATTTCCTACTCCGGGAAGAATGTATCCTGGCCCCGTGTCCGTGGTCTGGTACTGGCTCTGAATCGAGGTCTTGGCATATTCGAGGCCGGCCACCGCGCTCAGCTTGTCGGACGACGTATAGACCACATTGAGCTCGCTGCGAAGTTGATCGGAAAGATTGCCATAGCTCACCTGTTCGACCCATGGAGAGGCGGGGGCGCAGCTCACGGGCAATGGATCGCGCGGGGCCTGACAAGGCGGAACCAGGCTGAACATGTTCAGATAGAAACCATTGGCGTAGTTATGAAGTAAGTCGTAATGGCTTCCCTTGTCGAGGGTCGTTTGTTCATAGCGGGTGAATACGTTCACCTTGACCTTGTCCAGAGGGAGCGAGTACTTGAGGTAGAGCGCGGTCATTTTCGGGATCCAGGAGGTGTTACCGGTGACGAAGGCAGCCTTGTTCGCCGAGGCGATCCCCTCCTGCCGGCGCCAGGCCTCCAAGCCCAGCGTGAGATTCGAGATCCGTAGCTTTCCGAAGACTGACGAGTTCTTGCTGCGATCGTGGAAGCCGAGGCCATGGTCCTTGATGAACTGGCTATCCAGTCCTCGCACGAGGCTCACTCCCGCGGTGGTCAGCTCGATCGTCCGGCCGCCCGGGACGTTGCCAAGACATTGGAAATAAGGGGACGGCTTCGCGCAGAATCCGGCGTCGGCAAACTGGTCCGCGTCTGCTCCGGACAGCCTCATGAGACTCTTGTAGTCGACGTTCCGGTACGTGTAGTCCCAATCGTCGAGGTGGGACAGGTCCCGTTCCGTGCCGCTCTCAAACGTGCCGGCAAGAGACCATGCCACCGTTCCGCTGCGGTCGCGGCCCGCGAGAGTCAGGTCGACGGCGCCACCTCCATAGCCGCCTCCTGTGGCCTGTCCGTCGAGGGCGAGCCCTTTGTCCTCGGCCACGAGGGTTTCGGGCTCGCGCGTGAGGATGCTGATGACCCCGGTGTAGGCGTTGGCGCCGTACATCGTCGAGGCGGGTCCATAGATCACTTCGACGCGATCGACGTAGGTCAGGGGATACTGTCGGGCGAGATAGACGATGTTCGTGCTCAGGTCGTTCTGCTCGACGCCATCGACCAGCAGCAGAAGGCGATCGTTGTTCGTCGAACGGTATCCCCTCTGATAGATCGTGGAGTACGTGTCTCCATTCGCCAGCGAGATGTCGAATCCAGGCAGGTCGTGCAGGAGCTGTTCGAGGTCGAGGTAACCCCGTCGCCGGATCTCGGCCGCGGTAATCACGACCACGGTCGCCGGGGCTTCCCGAAGACTCTCGTTGGTCTTGGAGACCGAGGCCACTTGCGTGGTCTGCTCCTCGCGCCGCACCTGGGCCACCAGCGCCAGGAAGCGGGCAGAAGATCCCGCCTCGGCCTCGTAGTCCGTCTGCAGGCGCAGGAGCGTGGAGATCTCCTTTCGCGCCTTATCCGGCTCTTCGTTGTTGAGGTATGCGCGAGCCAGAAGCGAGTGGACATGGACCGCAACACTGCGCGAGGTCGGATTGCCAAGGCAGGGGGAGAGTTTGCCGGGAACGTCTTCGAAGAGACCGACCTCGTAGCTCTTCTCCGCGTCGCGCAGTGCATCTTCGCAGGGCGTCTGTGCGGCTGCGCGGCGCGCCCAAGCCAGAAGCAGCGCGAACGCGAACAGCGTGAATCCACGTTTTCGCATCGTCACTCCTTCACCGGGCAGGGCGATCCCGGGTCGTACTCGACGTTCGGCAAGTATTTCGTCCACTCTTTCTCCGTCAGCTCCTTCTTCTCAGGAAGGACGGCCGAGCAGAGGTCGTTTGCCAGAAGGCTTACGCGCGCCGGCCAGATTTGTACGGTCCTGTCTTCGCCGCCGGAGATCAGTCGCTTGCCGTCAGGCGTGAAGGCGACTGTCCAAATCCACTGATGACCGGGCAGCAGGATCGACTGGTCGTTCGTGTTGGTCATGTTCCAGAGGCGCACGGCGCTGTCAGAGCTGGCCGAAGCCAGGAAGTCGCCGTCGCGGTTGAAGCTCAGGGCATTGACGCTCGATGAGTGGCCGAGCAGAGACGGTAGCGATCCGGCTTTCCCGTCGAGGGGCGCTTGAACGATCTCTCCTCTGAGGGTGCCGCAAGCGAGCAAGTTGCCGTGGGGGCGGAAGGCGATGCTGCGCACGTCGAGGCCCGCGCAGAGCGTCTGGGGTGCTTGGGCTGGTTGCGTGACATGCCAGAGCAGCGCGCCTCCCTGCGCGCGCCCGGCAGCGAGCATCGTTCCGTCGGGGCTGAAGGCTACACCGGTGACTCGCTTGCCAGAGCTGCCGGGTAGGGTGATGGCGGATCCGGACCCGTCGGCGTTCCACAGCTTCACAGTCCCGTCGAGGCTCCCCGAGGCGAGCTTGTTACCCGAGGGAGCGAATGCGATCGAGCTCACAGCGGCGGTGCCTGTCGCCAGCAGGCGCGGAGCCGAAGTGGGATTGCGAAGGTCCCGGATCTCGATCGTTCCGGCGTCTCCGCCTGTCGCCAGGAGATGGCCTCCGCCGAGGGCCAGTGAGCGGACCGGACCAGCCGCGCTTCCGATCACGGCGGAGCTGCCGCCATGCGCCAGGTCGATGTGGAGGATCTTTCCGTCATCGCCGGCAGCGAAGGCGTTGCGGCCGTCGGGCGCCACCGCGAGCGAGCGGATGTTGCTCTGCTGTTTTTTTACTACCGGATCGGGACGAAGCAGATCGCGCGCCGTGCGCAAGGCGGCGAAGACATCGGGATCCTCGGCATTGCCGCCATTCTCGTGATTCAAACGGTACACCTCCAGCGCAAGGAGACCGGAGATCTGTGGGTCTTTCGATTGGAGGATCGACAGCGCCAGGGCGCGCGCCACGGCGAGGTGGCTCAGCCGCGTCTTCTCTCTCTCCGACGTCTGTGCCTCCTCGCGCGCTTGAATGGCCTTTGTTTTTTCGGTCTCGGCCTTGGCGCCTGCGATTTCGGCTTCCTTCTTCTTTGCCGTGGCCTCGAGTTCATTCGCTTCTGCTTTGTGGCGCTCAGTCTCGGCCCTGGCGCTTGCGATTTCGGCTTCCTTCTTCTTTTCCGTGGCCAACTGAGACTGCTGCTGGGCCTTGGCGCGCTGCGTCAGCGCCTCGGCGCGCGCAACTTCGGCCTCCGCCTTTTTCGCGCGGGCCTCGCGCTCGTTCGTTTCAGCCTTGAGACGTTCCGCATTGGCCAGCAGAGTCTGCTGCTGCGCCCGTTGCTGATGGGAGACGGCCTTGTTTTTCTGATTCCACGCGACCACTCCGAGGGCCAGCATGATCAGCGAGACAACGGAGAAAATTGCCGTCAGCACACGGGCCCGACGCAACTGTTGACGGCGATGTGCTTCCTTCTCGCGAACTTCCCGGTCGCGCTCGTTTCTACTTGCGTCGAGGAAAGCCATGGCCCTGGAGAACGACGGGTCGTAGCGCCCTGCCCACTCTTCGGTCGGGTTGGCCTTGTCGCGCCAGGCCAGGGCGAGTTGCAGTTCCGGATCGCGCCAGAGCGCGGCCACGCCTTCCTCATGCCGCTGTGCCGCCTTGGCGACGTTGAGATAAAGCTGCCCGGACTGGGCCTCCTCGTCCGCCCATGCCGATAGGCGCTCCCAGATCCGCATGAGGCTCTCATGGGAGATGTCGAGAATCGATCCATCGCGCAGGGGGACGCCCGCGGGAGGCATGAGGAACGATCGTCCAGGTTTGCGGAAGTTGTCGACGACTGTCGTTACCTCATCGAGCGTCGCCCCTGTCAGCGCACAGATCTCGCTTACCGGCGCGGGGCGGCGAACGCCGCGGATGTCCGATCCTTTATCGGTCAAGGCCTTGAACAGTTTCTCGGCGATGGCCTGGCCGCGGCCGTCGAGCTCCGCGAAGCACTCCTCGGCGTGGCGCGACAGCGCCGAGTGCATCATGCCGATCGCTTCGTAGTGGCGAAGATCGAGCGCCTCACCTGGCTTGTGGTCCGCCTCCCACCGATCCCAGGTGCGCATCAACGCGTGCTGCAGAATCGGGAGCTGGTCGGGATCGTCGCCGACGTCGTTGAGCAGGCGTGAGACCAATCGTGGTGCAATCGTTCCCCCGCCGACCGCGACAGGCCCGGTGATGGCCGAGCGCAGCTCGTCGCGGGTCATCCGCGGCACGAGGTAGATGCCGTCGTTGATGACCTCGGGCAGCCGGCCGAACTCCATGCAGTCGCCGACGAAGTCGGAGCGCATGGTGATGGCGATGTAGCACGGCACGTCGCTTTCCCGCGCTTCGAGCAGCAGCTTGACGAAGGCCACGGCCTCATCGCGTCCGACCACGCGGCGGCTGCGCTTGTACCGGAAGAGCTCTTCGAATTGATCGACGAGAACGAGAACGTTGTCCCTGGCCGGAATGCGGGACTGCCTGATGCATTCGACGAGGCCGAGCTGGCTCGAGCGCAGGGTGGTGTCGAAGAAGGATTGCGTGAGGCTCTCATCGTTGAGGACATCGCCGAGAGCGTCCGGCATGCCGAGCGCGGCGGCGAGATTGCCGAGGGGATCCTCGCCCGGACGCATGATGGCCACCCGCCAGCGCGAGCCGGCCCTCGTCATTCCCCCGCCGTAAAGCGTGGGAATGAGGCCGGAGCGCACGAGCGATGACTTGCCGCTGCCGGATTTGCCGAGGATGGCCAGGAAGCGTGTCGTGCGCAGCTTCTTCAGCAAATCATCGGTCTGCTGCTCGCGGCCGAAGAAAAGATGATCTTCGTCGGGCTCGAATGTGCGAAGACCGGGGAAGGGGTTGAAACGGACATCCGTCGCGTAAGCGGTCGATGTGCTCACGGTTTTACCCCACGCGCGTTTTCGATTTCCGCGAGGAACGGAGCGAGCACGGAGGCGTCGAATCCGCCCGCCGGCTCCTGGATCAACGTTGCCTCGAGGGTTCGGAATCGTTCCTTCTGCGGCGTCGGCGGTCCGCCGACATAGATGGCGCGGCCGAGCAATGGGTTCTCGCGACCCAGAGCAGCGCTTTTCTGCAGCTCGCGCAGCTTCCGCCGCAGCCACAGCTCGCCGCTCGCTCCGTAATAGACGAGGATCACATCGCACGTTCGCAGGTTTTCTTCGTGCTCCAGCCGGGCCTGTGTCTCGTCTTCGTCGAAGAACGGGAGGATGACCTCGAAGCCCGCACTGAAGAGGTAGTCTTCCAGAGGCCGCGTCGCCTCCGCGTCCTGCTGATCGCAAAGTAAATAGAGGCGCGCATGCTCCTGACCAGGCACGACGAGCGGCTTGGTGACGGTGACCGCCGCCGGCGTCAGCTTGCGGTGGATCAATGTCTTGAGATCTTCGACTGGAATCTCTAGCAGTTCCGCGGCTGCATGCACCGCGGGATCGTTTTGCAGGTGCTGGACGAACTTGCGTTGGCGCTCGTCTTCGATCTCCAGGCCTGGCGGTAACCAGATCAAACTGGTGAGGCCGCTGAGAGTTGCGACCTGCGACGCCAGCGTCTGCTGCCGCTCCACGATCGACTGTTCCGCCCCTTCGGGAATCACCCCGTAGTTGTGACCGATCAGGTGGATCGAGAGCTTGCTCCGGACGAGCTGTTCGCGTACCAGCGAGTCGAAGTCCTGCGCGATGAGAGGGAGCTGTCGATCGGGCAGAACTTCGTAGCCATTCCGGATCAGGTCCCGTTTGATGGCCTCCCGCTCCTCGCGGAGGTCGTAACTTGTCTCGGCGAGGAACACGGTCCCTTTGGTCTGCGCCGGCGCGACCGTGCCGCCGTTGTGTTGCAGGAGCTCCAGGAGTTGGGTGATGTCGTAGGCGAGGTCGTCGAGCTTGGTCAGAAACGCCCGGCCGGTGCTGGCGTCTTGCTCCTGTGCCAACTCTCGCGGCCTTCCGCGCTCGTCGTAAACGAAGAAGTCGTACCCGAGCATCGGCTGCACTTCCTCGGGCTGCCGTTCCACGTTGACGGGCGTCTTGACCACCTTGAAGATGCGCGCCTTGTCGGCGATGCGCACTCCGCCCGATTGCTCGGCCGCGCGGCAGAACTCCTTCAGCTCCCGGTTACACCAGTCGGATTGGACATAGCGCGGCGAGAACACGGAGACCAGCGCGGCGATCCTGGGGAGACGCTCGGTAATCGTGTCGGCGAAGATGTCGTTGCCCTGCAGCTTCTGATCGCGCCAGATCTTCGGCGTTTGTCCCATCAGCTGGCCGACCCGTATCTCCAGCAGCCTGTGCAGTTGTGATACCCAGCCACTCTCTCCGGAGACCAGAGGCTGGTCGTCAATATGGGCGTAGCTGATCAGGAAATCGTGCTCGAATGCCATGGGATTTCCAACCTGCTCGAGGACCTTCGCCGAAGCGGACACCCAAAAAGTGGTTGGATTGCCTCTCTAAAGAAGGAGTGACGCCAAAGCGACTTTTCCCTACCCAACGTTAAAATATTTTTATGGCTGCGCTCGGCATTTGCAGAGATACGGGCAGCCGCTGACCTGCATCCCTTTCTATCTGCTCGCCTTGGCCGACGTTCGTAGAGTCGTTAGTCGTCATGGAGGTTCAGGCCGGTTTGGCCTTCGTGTTCTCCTGCTGGGACGACGCCCATTTGGCGTGTTCCTGGGAGACCAGCGACTCGACCCGTTCGGCCAGCAGAGCACGAGGATCGGCTACGCCTGCATACGGTGATGCCTTCGCCAGAAACACGTACTTCTCGTGCTTGAGCGACTCGCATGTCGAGCGGTACGCGGTCCAGTTCTGCTGATACTGATTCAGATGGAGCGTACCTTCGAGCACCGTGATCAGCACGCCGAGACCGCCCGTCCACCACCCGACGTTCGGCAGATTGAACGCGCCGATGAACGGAATCACCGCCGCCGCGATGATCTCCGTCATCTTGATGCGTTTGTACGTCCGCTGGTTGCTGATGCTCTTTCGGTCGTACCACGAGATCTGATCCTCGAGTCGGTCCACGACCGGATCTGCTTCCGTCGTCATGAGAGGCTCCATGGATGATTAAGGATGGCTCATTGTAGCGCCCGTCGCCAGTTAGGCCGGCCGCGCCGTCCCATCCGGCCACTCCCGTGTGCTAATCTCCCTCTCGTCCGTCCGAGAGCGTCCCATGACCGAAGAAAGAGCTGAGAAGTTTCTCGAGCTGTTCAACAAGGGTAAGGAATTCACCGAGGAGTTACTTCGGGAGAACCAGCGCTTGCGGTACCGCCTGGCCACCCTGGAAACGGAGTCGACGGCCGGTTTCGACGAAGAGGTGAAGCGTCTGCGCGCCGAGGTGCTGCAGCTCACCGAGGAGAACCGCCG
>WNFL01030731.1_pt1 | contig 14929 bp, 10 predicted proteins | sample 5400361 | NCBI WGS metagenome assembly WNFL01 (sample SAMN13153351, study PRJNA577476) | soil metagenome | isolation source: 40 cm soil on Douglas fir-dominated hillslope | place: USA:California | collected 2013-09-17
CCGAGCCGCGGCGGCCAGATTGTCACCTCGGGCCGCGCCGGCCCGCGCACCTTCAACCGCCTGATCGGCCAGGAGCAGTTCTCCCAGGTCCTCAGCATGCTCACGCAGGGGCGGCTGGTGCGCGTCAACTACCAGACCTTCGAGGTCGAGCCGTGGCTCGCGGAGAAGTGGGATGTCTCGGGCGACGGCCTGACCTACACGTTCCACCTGCGCCCCGGCGTGACGTGGTCCGACGGCGTGCCGTTCACGTCCGATGACGTGCTGTTCTCGGTCCAGGCGATTTTCGACCCGACGAGCGAGAGCTTCATTGCCGACACGCTGAAGGTCGAAGGGAAGCCGATCGCCGCTTCGGCGCGCGATGCGGCGACCGTCGTCATCACGTTTCCCGCGCCGTCGGGGCCGGGCCTGCGTCTGCTCGACAGCCTGTGGATCGTGCCGAAGCACAAGCTCGAAGCCGCGCTGAAGGCCGGCACGTTCGCGAAGGCGTGGGGGACCGACACGCCGCCGTCGGAGATCGTCGGCATGGGACCCTTCGTCCTGCGCGAGTACGTGCCGAACCAGCGGCTGATCTTCGATCGCAACCCGCGCTACTGGCGCAAGGCGGCGGACGGCACCCCGCTTCCGTACCTCGATCGCATCGTCTACGAAATCATCCCCGACCAGGATGCGGAACTGCTGCGCCTGCAGTCGGGCGACCTCGACCTGACGCAGAGCGAACTGCGTCCGGGCGACTACGTCCCCGCCAAGCGCGCGGAAGACAAGGGGACACTGAAAGTCACCGAGATCGGCCTCTCGCCGCAGGCCGACGCCTTCTGGTTCAACCTGAAGCCCGAGGCGTGGAAGGACGATCCGCGCTTCGCGTTCGTGCGCCGGCCCGAGTTCCGCCAGGCCATTTCGTACGCCGTCGATCGTGAGAAGTTCGCGGAGAACGTTTTTCTCGGCGCCGCGGTGCCCATCTGGGGACCGGTCACGCCGGGCAACACGGTGTGGTTCTGGCCCGACGTGCCGCGCTACTTCCACGACGTGAACAAGGCGAAGGAGGTGCTGAAAGGCCTGGGCCTCGAGGACCGCAACGGCAACGGCGTCGTCGAGGACGCGCAGGGGCACGAGGCGCGCTTCACCGTGATCACGCAGCGCGGCATCGGCGGGTACGAGCGCGGGCTCGCGGAGCTGCGCACGCAGCTCGCGCAGGTCGGCATCGCCATCGAGCCGGCGCCGCTCGAGAACGCGACGACGATCCAGCGGATGGTGACGTCGGATTACGAGGCGATGTACTCGTACTTCGGCAGCACGGATGTCGATCCGGCGTCACAGCTCGACATGTGGTTGAGCAGCGGCGACGCGCACTTCTGGCACTTCGGCGACAGCAACCCGGAGCCGTGGGAAGCGCGCATCGACGCGCTGATGAAGGAGCAGATGGCGACGCTCGACCAGGCGCGCCGCAAGGAGATCTTCAACGACGTGCAGCGTATCTTCGCCGAGAACCTGCCGGTGATCTACTTCGCCACCCCGCGCATGTACTACGCGTACAACGCGCGCCTGCAGGGGGTGAAGCCGTCGGTGCTGCGGCCCGTCGCGCTCTGGAACGCGGATATGCTCAGCGTCCGGCCATCCGGCACCCGGTAAGGGCGTGGGGCGCTTCTTCGTTCGGCGTCTGACCTTCGCGCTGCTGCTCGTCGTCGCGGTCTCGTCCTCGGCGCTCATGCTCACACGGCTGGCGCCCGGCGACATGACGACGGAGCTCGGCCTGCGCGCCAGGCCGGAGGAGGTCGCGCGCACGCGCGCGAGGTTCGACCTCAATCGCAGCCCTGCCGCGCAGCTCGGTGGATGGGCGCTTCGAGCCGCCCGCTTCGACTTCGGCGAGTCGTTTCTCTACAACCGTCCGGTCGGCGGCCTGATCCGCCGCGCCGCCGGGAACACCGCCGTGCTCGCGGTGGCCGCGCTCGCCATCGCGACGCTCGCCGGCATCCCGCTCGGCATCGTCACCGGCAGCCGTCGCGGCGTCCTGGCCGGCGCCATTCGCACGGCATCGCTCGTCTGCCTCTCGATCCCGCCGCTCCTCACCTCGCTCCTGCTGCTCTTCATCGCCTCGCGCACGGGATGGCTGCCCACGGGAGGCATGACGTCCGTTGACGCGGTCGATGCGGGGTGGTCGGCGTGGATGCTCGACGTCGCGCGGCACCTGCCGCTGCCGGCGCTGGCGCTGGCGCTGCCGCTTGGGGCCACCTTCGAGCGGCTGCAGGCGCAGGCGATGACCGAGACCATTCACCAGCCGTTCGTCGTCGCGGCGCTGGCGCGCGGCGTCACGTGGCGGCAGCTGCTGATCGATCACGCGTGGCGCGCGTCGCTGCGGTCGATGTGCGCGATTTACGGACTGGCGATCGGCGCGCTGCTGTCGGGGTCGTTCGTCGTGGAGTACGTCACCGCATGGCCGGGGCTCGGCCGGTTGATGTACGAGGCGCTGCGCGCGCGGGACATCTATCTCGTGGCCGGCTGCGCCGCGATGGGCGGCGTGTTCCTCGCCTTCGGCAGCCTGGTGTCCGACCTGCTGCTGTTTGCCGCCGACCCGCGCGTGCGCGAGGGGCAGACCGCGTGAAGGCGGCCGGCCGCGCGCTGTTGATAGCGATCGTCCTCATCGCGGTCGCCGCGCCGTGGCTCGCGCCGAATGCACCCGACCGTCAGTTCGACGGCTACCTCTTCGCGCCGCCGACGCGCATGCATGTCGGCGGAGCCGGCGGCGGCGCGTATTTCTTCCCGCTGCGTATCGTGAGCCGCCTGGAACGCCGCTTCGAGGAGATGCGCGACCGCCCGGTCCCCCTCGCGTGGTTCGACGGCCGCCTGCTCTCGAGCGCTGACGACCAGGCGCCGCTGCTGCTGCTTGGCGCGGATTCGTACGGCCGCGACATCTTCTCGCGGCTGCTCTACGGCTCGCGCGCCTCGCTCGGTCTCGCCGTTCTGGCCACGCTCGCCGCGATGCTGTTCGGTGCCGCCATCGGCGGCGTGGCCGGCTTCGCCGGCGGCACCATCGACGAGGCGCTGTCGCGCTTCTCGGACTTCGTGCTGGTCCTTCCCGCGATTTACGTCGTGCTCGCCTTGCGCGCGGTAATGCCGCTCGTGCTGCCGCCCGGGCGCGTGTTCGCGCTGCTGGTCGGCATCTTTGCGCTGGTCGGGTGGCCCATCGTGGCGCGCGGCGTGCGCGGCATCGTCGCATCGGAGCGCGAGCGTGAATACGTGACCGCGGGCCGCGCGCTTGGCGCGGGGCCGCTTCGCCTGCTGGGGGTGCACCTACTGCCGGCCACGCGCGGATACCTCTCGACGCAGGCGACGCTGCTGCTGCCGTCGTTCATCCTCGCGGAAGCGACGCTCTCGTACGTCGGTCTCGGCTTTCCCGATACGGTGCCGACGTGGGGCACGATGCTGCACGACGCATCCAACGTCGCGCTCGTGGCCGAGGCGCCGTGGATGCTCGCGCCCGCCGCCGCCATCTTCCTCGTCGTGCTCGCGGTGAACCTGCTCGTTCAAGGAAGCGGACGCACCCCTGTACAATTGGAGCCATGAGCTCCAAGAGATTCGCCGGCGTCTTCACCCCCATCGCCACCCCCTTCACCAGCGAAGACAGGCTGGACGAGAAAGCGCTCGCCGGCAACGTCAGGCGCTGGATGACGACGCCGCTCACCGGTCTCGTCGTGCTCGGCTCCAACGGCGAGGCGCCGCAGGTCGAAGAGGAGGAAGCCGACCGCGTCATCGAGATCGTCCGAGCCGGCGTGCCGAAGGATCGGCCGCTCATCGTCGGCACCGGACGCGAATCGACGAAGGCCACCATCGCCGCGACGCGGCGCGCCGCGGACCTCGGTGCGGATGCCGCGCTCGTGCGGACGCCGTCGTTCTTCAAGACGCAGATGACCAGCGAGATTTTCATGCGCCACTACGCGGAGGTGGCCGACGCGTCGCGCATCCCGGTCCTGCTCTACAACGTGACGATGTACACCGGCGTGACGCTCGGCGCCGATGCGGTCGAGCAGCTCTCGGCGCACCCAAACATCGTCGGCATGAAGGAGTCGGGAAACGACCTGCTCTACATCACCGAGTGCGTGAACCGGACGCCGGACGACTTCACCGTGCTCGCCGGCTCGGCGACGACGCTGTTCCAGTCGCTCTGCGCGGGTTGCGACGGCGCGGTCCTGGCGCTGGCGGCGCTGCTGCCGGATGAGTGCGTGGAGATGGTCAAGCTCGTCAAGGAGAACCGGATTGCCGAGGCGCGTGCGCTGCAGCGCAAGCTGACGCCGCTCGCGCGGTCCATCGGCGGCGGCTTCGGGATCACAGGGCTCAAGGCGGCATTGGATCTGCTTGGATACAACGGCGGCCTGCCGCGTCCGCCGCTGCGGCCCGCGTCGAAGCATGTGGTTGAAACGATTCGCGGCCAGTTGGATGCGCTGGGTGTGTTGCCGGTTCGCGTGTGAGCATGCCGGGTCCGAAAGGACCCGGCCTACACCACCTTCACTACGATGATTCGTCCGTTGCTCATCGCGTCGTTTGCGCTGGCTGCGTGTGCCTGTGCCACCAATCCCGCTACCGGCCGCCGCCAGATCAACCTGATGAGCGAGGCGCAGGAGATTTCGGCGGGGCAGGAAGCCGACGCGCAGGTGAAGAAGGAGATGGGCGTCTACAGCGATGCGAATCTCCAGGACTACGTCAACGGCGTCGGCATGAAGCTCGCGAAGCTCTCCGAGCGTCCCAACCTGCCCTGGCACTACACCGTCGTCGACAGCCCCGCGATCAACGCCTTCGCGCTGCCGGGCGGTTACATCTACATCACGCGCGGCATCCTTCCGTTTCTCAACGACGAAGCGCAACTCGCCGGAGTGCTCGGGCACGAGACCGGGCACGTCACCGCGCGGCACGCGGCGCAGCAGTACACGCGGGCCGTCGGCGGTACCGTCGGCCTGGTTGCGCTCAGCATCTTCGTTCCCGGCGCGCAGCAGTTCGGCGGCCTGGCGGAGCAGGGCCTTGGGGTGCTCTTCCTCAAGTACGGACGCGGCGACGAGCTGCAGGCCGACCAGCTGGGCGCGCGCTACGCGGCGCGCGGCAACTGGGATCCGGCCGGCGTTCCCGAGATGCTGTCCACACTCGGCAGGCTGGACGAGGCGTCGGGGCAAAGCAAGGGCGTGCCGAACTGGCTCGAGACGCACCCCGAGCCGCTCACGCGCGTGAAGGACATCCAGCCGACCGTTCAGCAGCTTTCCGCGGGCCGCACCAACCTGGTGCGCGAACCCGACGCGCTGCTGCGCGCGGTAGATGGCCTGATCTACGGTGACAACCCGGACCAGGGCGTCGTGCGCGGCGCCGCGTTCATCCATCCGCCGCTGCGCTTTCGCATCGACTTCCCGAGCGGCTGGGACATCCAGAACGCTCCCGAGCAGGTCGTCGCGAAGGCACCCGGCGCTGATGTGTACATGCTCCTCGAGCAGGTGGAGATGCCGCGCGGCAACGGCATCGAGAACATCGCGCGCACCTCGATGCAGAACGCCGGCTTCCGCATCGCGAGCGGCAGCCGCCAGCAGATCAACGGGCTCGACGCATTCATCGGGCTGTATCAGGGCTCGCTCGAGGGCCTCGGCAACGTGACGATGCGCGCGGCGCACATCGTCCACAACGGCAACGTCTATCTCGTTGCCGGCTTCAGCGCGCCCAACGTGTTCGAGCCGCTCGATTCGGCCGTCCTCTCGAGCATTCGCTCGTTCAAACCGATCTCGGCTGCCGAAGCCGAGGCCGTCCGTCCCAATCGCATCGACATCTACGTCGTCCGCCAGGGCGACTCGTGGCAGTCGATCGCGGAGCGCTCCGGCGGCGTGATCAAGCCGACGACGCTGGCAATCATGAACGGCACGGAGCTGAATTCGCCGCCCGTGGTCGGCAGGCGGATCAAGATCGTGGTGGCAGGATAGCCGTGAAAGCCGGCCGTGCCGTCCTTCGCGGTCTGGGCGCGCTCGCCGCGCTCGTGTTCGCCCTCTTCGCGTACGTCTACCTGACGCTGCCCGACGTCCGCGTCCTGGCGGCCACCAATCCGAAGACGACCGCCTTCAGAGAGCTGCGCGAACGCGAAGCCGCGCAGCAGGGCAAGCCGCTCCGTCATTACCAGATGTGGGTCCCCTACACGCGCATCTCGCAGAACCTGAAGCGCGCCGTGCTCGTCGCCGAAGACGACGCCTTCTGGCAGCACGAGGGGGTCGACATGGAGCAATTGAAGATTTCGATCAGGAACGACATCGAGAAAGGGCAGGCGATTCGCGGCGGGAGCACCATCACGCAGCAGCTGGCGAAGAACCTGTACCTGTCGCCGTCGCGCGACCCCATCCGCAAGCTGCGCGAGCTGATCATCGCGCGCCGCCTCGAAGCCGAGCTGTCGAAGGCGCGCATCTTCGAGATCTACCTGAACGTGATCGAGTGGGGCGACGGCATCTGGGGCGCCGAGGCCGCAGCGCGCAGCTACTTCGGCTCGTCTGCCGCGTCGCTGACCGCGGAGCAGGGGGCGCTGCTCGCCGGCGCGATCATCAACCCGCGCGTGTACAGCCCCGCGCATCCGAACACCCGGCTGCTGCGCCGCCAGCGCATCATCCTGTCGCGCATGGGCGGCTACGTGCCGCCGACGGCCGTCCCGGTCGTCAACAACGAGCCGCAGCCGAGCGATGGGACCACGGGCGAGGCGGCGGCGCGGTCGCCAACCGATGTCGCCGAACCCGCCGTGAAGCCCGAACCGGCTTCACCCGCGCCGCAGCCGGAACCTGTTGAGCCTGTTGACCAAACGGCGCCACCCCAGCAATAGCCGGAAACAGCCGAGTGCAGTCCGGCGCCCTCGGTGCCGAGATCAGCGTACGAAGGGCAACGGCGGATTCGTTCTCGTTACGCATCCGCTTGCGCTTTTCGTGGCGAGTCCCGTACATTAAGCGCGGCTCGCTCTCCGTAACTCAAACAGTTGAAACGGATTTGATCAACTACACCGAGCGCATTTCGCTGCTCATGGAAGATGTCGTGTCGAGAGTTCCCACTCTCTCGTTCATCGACATGAGCAAGGTGCTGGTCTTCGCGCGCGGCGGCCGGACGCACGCGGAAGGCGCGTACGCCACGTGCCACTGTATCAGCCTGCCGCCGAGCGAGCCGGGCTATTACTTCTGGCGCGACCGGAAGACCGGAAAGCTCACGCGCCGCTCGGAGTGGTTCGTCACCAGGTCGCCGCAGGTGACGATCGGGACGCAGTCGATCGACTACATGATTTCGTTCGCGCTGCCGCGCTTCTGCGACCAGCAGCTGTCACGGTCGCGCAAGCGGGTGCACTACCCGGGCGGCCCGAACTGGATCGCGAAGCTCGATACGATCATCCACGAGCTCTATCACGTCGATCCCGAGCGGCCGGGCATCCGCCGGATGGAACGCGCCGACGGCACCTACGCGGCCAATTGCCACGGCGACCGGTTCTTCGAGGACGTCGTGGACATGGTCCGGCAGTATCTCGCCTCGAAGCCTGACCCGGCGACCTACGAGTTCCTGCAGTATTCCTTCGCGGAGATGACCGAGACGTTCGGCGGGATCGTCGGCACGACGTTCCGATCCTTCCCGTCGTATCCGCAGCGCTTCACGGAAGTCGTCACCCCGCAGCCCGCGCCGCCGGCGGAGATGGAAGGGTGCCGCGTGGACCCCGTGAAGACGCCCCGCGTGGCGACGCGCTTCACCGAGGACGACATCGTCGTGCGGCAGTTCATGCCGACGACGTCGCGCGCGCTGGTGCGGAAGGGTAAGTCCTGCGCGGCGTGAGGACAAGATCACGAAGACGTAGCTAGTCCGTCTTCGTGTTCTCCGTGGCCGCTACGCGACGGGCGCCGACGAATCGCATCGACCAGTAATTCGCGGTGAATCGCTCGACACGCACGACGCCCTGCGAGCTCGGCGCGTGGACGAACTGATCGCCGCCGATGGCGACGCCGACGTGCGACGCGCCGCGGCTCACGGTCTCGAAGAACAGCAGATCCCCGGGCATCACGTCACGAAGATCGATCCTGCGGCCCGCGTCGTACTGCTCGCGCACGTCGCGCGGCAGGCGGACGCCGTTCTGCGCGAACACCCACTGGACGAACCCGCTGCAGTCGAACCCCGACGGGTCGCTGCCCCCGTTCCGGTACGGAATCCCCCTGAGCGTCATCGCCGTGGAGACGATTTCGGTTGGGGCGGCCGGCGCCGGCGGTACGACGACAGGCGGTCCGACGGGAGCGGGGGGTGCGGCTGACGGTGGAGGTGGAGCGCCGGGGAAGGGGCGCGGCCGTGGGGGGCCGCCGGTCGTAGCACAGGCGGCCGCGGAGAGGGCGATCAGCACGAGAACCGCCGATCGCAGCCGGCCCCGGGCGAGCTCGAGAGGTCCCTTCAACCACTCGTATTGTAACCGCCTAACCCCTTTCGTTACTTGGTTTTTGGGCACCGACGATTCTTGACACCTCGTCCGGCGTCCGGCATCATGATGACGACTATGGAGCAGGCGCTCCTTCTGAACGCGTCGTACGAACCTCTCAAGGTCGTTCACTGGCAGAAGGCGATTACGCTCTGGTGCCAGGGAAAAGTGGAGGTGATCGCGCATCACGAGCGCGAGATAAGGACGGTTTCGGTCAGTTTCAAGCTGCCCTCCGTCATCCGCCTCCTCCGCTTCGTCAGGATAAAACGCCGGTTCGATTACGTGCCTTTCTCACGCGCGAACATCTACGCGCGCGACAATCACACCTGCCAGTACTGTAACGACCCGTACCCGACCTCCGAGCTGACGTTCGACCACGTCGTGCCGGTGGCGCACGGGGGCCGCAAGGACTGGGAGAACATCGTCACCTGCTGCGTGACGTGCAACCGGAAGAAGGGCGGGCGGACGCCGGCTGAGGCAGGTATGCGCCTGCACCGGCACCCGCGGCGGCCCGATTCCGCGCCGGCGATTCGCATCACGGTCGGACTCCGCAACGCCCCTGACAGCTGGCGCGATTACCTGTACTGGAACATGGAGCTGGACGACTCCTAATCGACCAGCTGACGAATGTACGCATCGACGAATTGGCGAATCCGCGTCGTGCAATTCGTAATTTCGTAATTTCGTAAATTCGTCAATACTCACGGAGTGCCCGCGACAGTGAGCTCCGTGTTGCCCGAACGCGCGGTAGGGCGCGGCCGCGTCACCATCACCGGTTCCGACTTTTCCGTTGGCGACACGGCTGAAGTCATGCTGCGCGATACGCCCGCGCGCATCGCGTTCGCGTCGAGCCGCCGGCTCGTCATCACCATTCCCGACGAGATGGAAGGCGGCCGCGTCCCGGTCCTCCTCGGCGACCGGACGATCGGCCAGGTCACGATCGGGTCGGTGTGGGCCACCGGCCTTCACCAGGGGGACAATCCGGTCTTCGATCGGGCGGGCAACCTCTTCGTCACCTACAGCGGACCGCGCGGGCAGGAATCGCCCGTCTCCATCTTCCGCGTCACGCCGGAGGGGACGCGCGAGCCGTTCGCCTCGGGCATCGTCAACGCGACGTCGATGGCCATCGGACCCGATGCGAAGCTCTACGTCTCGAGCCGGTTCGAGGGCGCCGTCTACCGCGTGGCGCCGGATGGCACGCCGGAACAGGTCGCGACGGACCTCGGCGTCGCGTGCGGCATCGCGTTCGACCAGGAAGGCTGGATGCTGGTCGGCGACCGGTCGGGCACGGTCTTCCGCGTGCGGGACGGCCGCGCCACGGCGTTCGCCTCCCTTCCCGCGAGCGTCGCCGCGTTTCATCTCGCCATGAGCCCGGAGGGCGAGCTCCACGTCACCGCGCCGACGCTCGGCACCTACGATCCGATCTACAAGATCGATCGACGAGGGACGATCACGACGATCGCCTCGTCGCTCGGACGGCCGCAGGGGTTGGCCTTCGGACCCGACCGCCGGCTGTATGTGATCGACGCGCTCGCCGGTTCGAGCGGCCTCCACCGGCTCGAGGCCGACGGCTCGTTCACACCGGTCGTCGCCGGCGCGACGCTCGTCGGCGTCGCGTTCGGTCCCAACGGCGAGCTGGTGGTCGCCTCGAACGAAACCGCCTACCGCTTCGACGTAGAGTAGCCGCCGCCTCATGTCACAACTGTTCGCGCGCAAGCCGATTGCCGACCTGCAGCCGGGCCCCGACGGCGCGCAGTCGCTGAAACGCGTCCTCGGCGCCGGCGACTTGATCATGCTCGCCATCGGCGCCGTGATCGGCGCCGGCATCTTCGGCGCCATCGGCACCGCGGCCGCGGGCCAGACGGGCCCGGGCGGCGAGGTCGTTCGCTACGGCGCCGGCCCCGCGCTCGTGTTCTCGTTCCTGCTGCTCGGCGCGGCGTGCGCGCTCGCCGCGCTCTGCTACGCGGAGCTGGCCGCGATGATCCCGCAGGCGGGAAGCGCCTACGCCTACTCCTACGCGACGCTCGGCGAGCTGGTCGCGTGGATCATCGGCTGGGACCTGATCCTCGAGTACGCGGTCGGCAACGTCGCGGTCGCCATCTCGTGGGGCGACTATTTCACGACGCTGATGCGCGGCGCGGGCGTCCAGCTGCCGCAGGTCCTGACGACGGGCTATCGCACCGCGCTGCTCAGTTCGGACGCCACCATCCACGGCCTGCTCGACACCGCACCGCGCATCGCCGGCGTGCCCATCCTGGTCAACCTGCCGGCATTCGGCATCGTGATGCTGATCACGTGGCTGCTGCTGCGCGGCGCGCGCGAGAGCTCCACCGCGAACAACGTCATGGTGGTGATCAAGCTGCTCGCGCTCGGGCTGTTCATCGTCGTCGGCCTGCGCAACATTCATCCGGAGAACTATCGGCCGTTCGCGCCGAACGGCTTCACCGGCATCCACCAGGGCGCCGCGATTGTCTTCTTCGCCTACATCGGGTTCGACGCCATCTCGACCGCGGCGGAGGAGACGCGCGATCCGCAGCGCAACCTGCCGCTGGGTATCCTGGGGGGCCTCGCCATCTGCACCGTCATCTACGTGATCGTCGGCGCCGTGCTGACGGGCATGGTGCCGTATCAGCAGCTGGCGGTCGCCGATCCGCTCGCGCGCGCGCTGCAGCTGACCGGCTATGCGGGCGCGGGGTGGGTGGTCGCGCTCGGCGCCGCGATTTCGATGTCGGCCGTGCTGCTCGTGTTCCAGTACGGTCAGCCGCGAATCTTCTTCGCGATGGCGCGCGACGGCCTGCTGCCGAAATGGGCGGCGCGCGTGAACGAACGGACGCGCGTCCCCTACACCACGACGATTATCACCGGCGTCGCCGTCGCGCTCGCCGCGATGATCGGCGACGCGGCGGAGACCTACGACCTGACGAATATCGGGACGCTGTTCGCGTTCGTGCTGGTCTGCATCGGTGTGCTCGTGCTGCGCGTCAAGGAACCCGAGCGGCCGCGGCCGTTCAAGGTGCCGTTCCCCTGGGTGATTGCGCCGCTGGGCGCCGTCGCGTGCCTCTTCGTGATGGTCGGCCTTCCGCGCCAAGCCGGGGAGCGCTTTCTCATCTGGCTGGTCATCGGAGCTGTGCTGTACGCGACCTACGGATACCGGAATTCCCGCCTGCACAGGCGGACCTGAAGGTCCGCCTCTACGCCCGCCCCCCTCTCTCGGGCCGCCTGCAACGTAGAGGCGGACCTTCAGGTCCGCCTATCAGGTAAAATGATCGTTTCAGAATTCCGGGAAATTCCAGACATAGGGCTATGGGTCACGACTGGATCGCGGTGCGGGGCGCGCGCGTTCACAACCTCAAGAATATCGACGTCGATCTGCCGCGAGACCAGCTGGTGGTCATCACGGGCCTGTCCGGCTCGGGCAAGTCGTCGCTGGCGTTCGACACCATCTATGCCGAAGGGCAGCGGCGGTACGTCGAGTCGCTCTCGGCGTACGCCCGTCAGTTCCTCGAGCAGATGGAGAAGCCCGACGTCGACCTGATCGAGGGCCTCTCGCCCGCGATTTCCATCGAGCAGAAGACCACCGGCTCCAACCCGCGATCGACCGTCGGCACCGTCACCGAGATCTACGACTACCTCCGGCTGCTGTTCGCCAACATCGGCAGGCCGCACTGCTACAACTGCGGCCGCGAGATCGCGTCGCAGTCGCTCGAGCGGATTCTCGACCTGGTGATGCTCTACCCGAACGACGCCCGCATCAACGTGCTCGCGCCGGTCGTCCGCGGACGCAAGGGGGAGTTCAAGAAGGAGCTGCAGGCGCTGCGGCAGCGCGGCTTCACGAAGGCGCGCATCGACGGCCAGTTCCGGTCGCTCGACGAGGACATCAAGCTGGATCGCCGCCGCAACCACAACATCGACATCGTCGTCGATCGGCTGATCGTCAAGTCGGGCATCGAGCGCCGGCTGTCGGAATCGCTCGAGACCGCGCTCGTGCTCGCCGACGACATCGTGGTCATCAACACCTACGAAGGCGGGGATCAGCTCTTCTCGCGGCGCCTGGCATGCGTCGCCTGCGGGATCTCGATGCCCGAGATGACGCCGCGCGCGTTCTCGTTCAACTCTCCGCACGGCGCGTGCGTTGACTGCCAGGGGCTCGGCGCGACCTACGACTTCGATCCGCGGCTCGTCGTGCCGGACGACTCGAAATCGCTGCTCGGCGGCGCGATTGCGCCGTGGGCGCGCGGCGACCGCAAGCTCGTGAAGGAGGCGATCACGAAGCTCGCCCAGACCTTCGGCATCGATCCCGACGCGCCGTTCTCGAAGCTGCCGAAGAAGCATCGCGACCTGGTGCTGTTCGGTCCGCCGGCCGGTGGCGTGAAGGGCGGCGTGAAGCTGGCCAAGCCGTTGCGCCGCGTCGATGACGTCGACGACGAGGACGACGAGGCCGAGGAGGTGTTCGAGCTGCCGAGGAGCCGGCGGCGAGGCAGCGACGAGACGGATCCGTTCGGCCGCGGGTTCGAAGGCGTGATCCCGAACCTGCGTCGCCGCTACGGCGAAGGCTCGTGGGCCGTGCAGGAGGATCTCGAGCCGTTTCGCACGCTGCGCGAGTGCCCGGCGTGCAAGGGGGAGCGCCTCAAGCCGGAGAGCCTTGCGGTGCGCGTGAAGGGCCGCAGCATCGCCCAGTACGTGAACCTGCCGATCAGCGAAGCGCTGCAGGTGTTCGAGCAGTTCGAGCTGTCCGAGCGCGAGGCGCTCATCGCGACCCGCGTGCTGCGTGAGATCCGCGAGCGGGTCAAGTTCCTGCACGACGTCGGCGTCGGCTACCTGACGTTGAACCGCAGCGCGGCGACGCTGTCGGGCGGCGAAGGGCAGCGCATCCGCCTCGCGACGCAGATCGGCGCGAACCTGACGGGGGTGCTCTACGTGCTCGACGAGCCGTCGATCGGGCTGCACCAGCGCGACAACCGGAAGCTGCTCTCGACGCTCGCGCGGCTGCGCGATCTCGGCAACACCGTCGTCGTGGTCGAGCACGACGAGGAGACCATCCGCATGGCGGACTGGGTCGTCGACCTCGGGCCGGGCGCCGGCGAGCACGGTGGCGAAGTGATCTTCCAGGGGTTGCCGGAAGATCTGCTGAAGAATGGCCACGGCTCGCTGACTGGCGCCTACTTGCGCGGCGAGCGGTCGATCCCGACGCCGAAGGCGCGCCGGCCGTGGCTCAAGGGCGAGATCGTCATTCGCGGCGCGCGCGCGAACAATCTGAAGAACGTCGACGTGACTATCCCGCTCGGCACGCTGACCGCCGTGACGGGCGTCAGCGGTTCGGGGAAGTCGACGCTCGTCAACGACATCCTGTATCGATCGCTCGCGCACACGCTGTACAAGGCGACGACCGACCCGGGTCCGCACGACCGCATCGACGGCATCGAGCTGATCGACAAGGTGATCGAGATCGATCAGTCGCCGATCGGCCGCACGCCGCGCAGCAACCCGGCGACCTATACGGGCATGTTCACGTTCATCCGCGAGCTGTTCGCGATGATGCCCGAGGCGAAGGCGCGCGGCTTCAAGCCGGGACGCTTCTCCTTCAACGTGAAGGGGGGCCGCTGCGAGGCCTGCCAGGGCGACGGCGTCATCGCCATCGAGATGCACTTCCTGCCCGACGTCTACGTGACGTGCGAGCAGTGCAAGGGGCTCCGCTACAACCGGGAGACGCTCGACATCCAGTACCGCGGCAAGTCCATTGCGGAGGTGCTCGACCTCACCGTCGATCAGGCGCTGCCGCTGCTCGAGAATTTCCCGCCGATTGCCAACAAGCTGCGGACGCTGCAGGACGTCGGTCTCGGCTATATCGAACTCGGGCAGTCGGCGACCACACTCAGCGGCGGGGAGGCGCAGCGCGTCAAGCTGTCACGCGAGCTCTCACGGCGCAGCACAGGTCGCACCCTGTACATCCTGGACGAGCCGACGACGGGACTGCACTTCGAGGACACGCGCAAGCTGCTCGACGTGCTGAACCAGCTCGTCGATCAGGGCAACACGGTGGTCGTCATCGAGCACAACCTCGACGTCATCCGGTGCGCGGATTACCTGATCGACCTGGGACCGGAAGGGGGCGAGGCGGGGGGCCGCGTCATCGCGAGCGGGACGCCCGAAGAGGTTGCGGCCAACCCGAAGTCGGTCACCGGCAAATTCCTGCAGCCGCTCCTCGGCGCCGCATAGGGACGCCGCCCAGGCGAGTCGGAGTCAGCTACGCGGCGTACTCGACTCCGACTCGGATTACGGGCCGTAGGCGACTCCGACTCGCATACGGGGCGACTCAAGTTTGCAGATTTTCACAGATTGGCCTGTGGTAAACTCGCCACAGTTCGAGCGGGCGCTGCTGTGGTGGGGTCGCTACAATTCGATGACGATCCAATCACCCCGCCCGACAGGCCACTATCTAAATCAAGGTAAGGGAAGAGTTTAGGAGGCGTCACCAGACACCGCGCATACGGG
>WNFL01013263.1_pt2 | contig 14924 bp, 15 predicted proteins | sample 5400361 | NCBI WGS metagenome assembly WNFL01 (sample SAMN13153351, study PRJNA577476) | soil metagenome | isolation source: 40 cm soil on Douglas fir-dominated hillslope | place: USA:California | collected 2013-09-17
AACGACGCAGTGGCGCGGATTATTGCGCCGCCCAAAACGCACCAGTTTCTCGAAGGCTCGAATTTCACCTATGCCGTGGAGTGGCATTTCTTCAGGGCCGGAACGGCTATGATCCACGTGGAGAGTGCTGGCACGGAGAAGCACGTGGTCGCCAGTGCGGATTCGTCCGGTGTTGTGAACATGCTGTACACCGTGCGGGACCGTTTCCAGTCGGCGGTCGACCCCAAGACCTATTGCTCTCTCAGTATCTCCAAGCATGCAGAGGAAGGCTCCCACAAGCGGCAGACGGAGATTCGCTTTGACTATTGGCGCCGGAAGAGCATTCTGGATGAAAAGAACCTCAAGACCAATGCCTCGAAAACCATCGAAAACGATATCCCCGGATGCGTTACGGATGTCTTGACCGGATTTTACTATTTGGGATCTTTGCCACTGGCGTCCGGAAACGTTTATCTATTTCCGGTAAACGACGGAAATAAGACGGCCATTGTGCGGGCTGAGGCGGAAGGCAAGGAAGCGGTGAAAACACCGGCTGGTGCATACTCAACAATACGCGTGCGCGTGGAGGCCACTTCAGGCGCGCTCAAAGGCAAAGGCGCTCTCTGGATTTGGTATGCGGACGACGAGCATCATACGCCGGTGCAGATGCGGGCGAAGATGAGCTGGGGAACACTGATGTTCCGGTTAGAAAAGATCGAGAAACGGTAGGATTTCGCAAGACCGTCGCTCGCCTCTATGCTGACTGGCATGTCTCTTCAATGGCGGCGCACAATGCGTTCACGGCCCAATCAATTTGTTCGGGTGTAATCACTGCCGCGGGAGCGAGCAGCACATGGTCTCCCGAGTGCCCATTCACCGACCCTTGCATGGGATACACCAGGAGACCTCGTTTTTTGGCGGCTTCCCCGACTCGGCATGCAAAGTTGAGATCGGCAAAGAATGGCGTCTTCGTCGTCTTGTCGGCCACGAATTCCACGCCCCACAAGAGGCCAATGCCGCGAACGTCACCGACGGAGCGGTGATCGAGCAGCGTTGCCAGCGCCGACTTCAGATGGCTGGCAGGCGTGCCGGGCTTCGCGGAATCCGCCGCTTGAACAAAGTTATGCTCTTTCATGAACCGCAGCACGGCTCTTCCAGCCGCCACCGAAAGTGGATGCGCGTTGTAGGTGAATCCGTGCAGGAAGGCTCCCGAACCATTGGCGATGGCGTCGACAACTTTCTTTGTGGCCAGCACGGCGCCCAGCGGAGCGTAGCCGCTCGAAAGGCCCTTGGCCGCCACTAGAATATCGGGTTCAACGCCCCAGTGATCGATGGCGAAATTTCGTCCGGTGCGTCCCATGCCAGTCATGACTTCGTCCGCAATGAGCAACACGCCCGCGCGCGCGCAAATTTCCGCGATGCCTTGCATGTAGCGTGGCGTAGGAACGGCTGCACCCAAAGTTGCGCCGCTCACGGGTTCCAAGATGAACGCCGCCGCCTCGCCCCCGGAGAGTTCGATGGCTTTTGCCAGTTCGCCCGCATACTTCTCCGCGCAATTCTCGCAGCCTTGGAGGCAGTTGTAGACGCAGCGGTAACAGTAGGGAATGCCGACGTGCGTGAATTCGCGCGCCATGGGCAGATAAATTTCGCGCCGGCGGGCGTTTCCAGAAACTGCCAACGCTCCCAGTGTGGAACCGTGATAGCTCTGCGTGCGGCTCAGCATATGGTAACGCTGATTCTGGCCGATTTCGACCTGATACTGGCGCGCGAGCTTCAATGCCGTCTCAACAGCCTCGGAGCCACCGCTGGTGAAGTAGACACACCCGCCGCGAAAATGCGGACCAGCAAACTCGAGCAACTCAGCGGCATAATCCTCGGCGACAGCGGTGGTGAACTGGCTGCTGTGCACGAACTGGAGTTGCGCAGCCTGAGCCGCGACAGCTTCAGAAATTGCGGGTACGCCGTGACCGATGAAATTCACCGCCGCCTGTCCGGAGAAATCCAGATAGCGCTCGCCGTCGGAGTCCCAAATGTAAACACCTTCTCCACGCACAGCTTGAGAAAGCGACTTGCGGAATGAGCGCGGAAACAAAGCAGGATGGCGTGCTTGGGTCACCACCTGAATTATCAGGGCCGGGAAAAGGAGTGTCAAAGTCGCAGCGGGAGTTGCCGAAGCGTCTACCCAAGGAAGAGAGCGTCGCAAAAGCCGCGATTTTGCCGTGTACAATCGCCGCTAGATGGCAAGTTTGCAAGAGTCTTCGCAACCGGCATCACCGGGCATTTTTGCGCGCGCGTTGCGGACGCTGCGGCCGTCGCACCAGCACAGCAATACCTCTGCCACTCTCTTGTTGATGACCGCGGTGATGTTGTCGCGCGTGATTGGCTATGTCCGCGAGGCTTACATTGCCTGGGCTTTCGGTGCGGGAAGGTTCACGGATGCGTACGTGGCGGGGTTCACCATCCCCGACTTCCTGAACTACATCGTGGCGGGCGGCGCCGCTTCCATCACCTTCATTTCCATCTACACGCGATTCGTAGCCGAGAAACGCGGGGACGAGGCAGAGAAAACCTTTTCCATCATCATCACGGTCATGACAACCGTGCTGGCCTTCGGTGTGCTGCTAGCCGAGATCTATACGGCGCAATTGCTGCGCTGGGTAGTGCCCAAGTTCGATGGCGAGCAGATGGCATTGTGCGTGCATCTCACGCGCATCCTGCTGCCCGCCCAAATCTTCTTTTATGTCGGGGGCGTGGTGTCGGCGGTGCTCCTTTCGCGGCGTATGTTCTTGTTCCCGGCATTTGGGCCGTTACTCTATAACGTTTTCATTATTCTTGGAGGAGTATTGCTGGGCCGGCGGTTTGGAATTTCTTCGCTGGCTTATGGAGCGTTGGCCGGGGCTTTCATCGGACCGTTTCTAGTCAACGCAATTGGCGCGGCCCGCATTGGCACGGGGTTCCGCTTGTCGTTTGACGTAAGAAACCCTGCGTTTCTGGAATGGGCCAGGCTATCGATCCCCCTGATGCTGGGTGTTTCGCTGGTAACGGCGGATGACTGGATTCTGCGTCACTTCGCGTCGGGAGGCTTAGGCGATATCACCCGGCTCAATTACGCCAAGCGCCTCTTCGCGGTGCCAATCGCGGTCCTTGGCCAGGCAACGGGCCAAGCCTCGCTGCCGTTCTTTGCGAAGCTGTTCGGCGAGAAGCGAATGAGCGAATTTGCGGAGACTGTGAACGCGTCCGTGTACCGCATTACTGCTGCATCGTTCCTGGCAACGGGCTGGATGATGGCGGCAGCCCTTCCCGTGATTGACCTGGTTTACCGTCGCGGTAAGTTTTCCGTCGCCGACTCGCATATAACGGCGGTTTATTTTTTTTGGTTCGCCCTCTCACTGGCCTGCTGGTGCGCCCAAGGGCTTTATGCTCGGGCCTTTTATGCCGCTGGCGATACACTCACGCCCATGATCGCTTGTACGGTCATCACACTGGCATCGTTGCCGGTATATTCCATTTTCTTTCGCAAGTTCTCGTTCGTGGGATTGGCCGCGGCGTCGGACCTCGGAATCCTGGCTAACACCCTGGCTCTCGCGCTGCTGTTGCACTCGCGCGGTCTGGTTCGATGGGATGGCCTGCCTTGGGGAAGTCTGATCAGAACCGCGGTGATTGCCGCAGCCGCGGCCTTGCTCAGCTATGGCGCCGCACGAACGGTTCCAGCGAGTCCTGCTCGCTGGACTGATTTGCTGTCACTGGGGGTGACGACACTGACTTGGGCCGCCGCCGTCGCCGGCGGACTCTGGTTTACCGGATCAGACTTGCTCAAATCGCTGCATCGACGGAAGCCCATGCCTGAGTCCGCAGCGTAGTCCCTGCGGTCGAAACGCAAAACGGGCACCCGAAGGTGCCCGTGACTAAATTTCCGTTTCCGGAAAATTAGGCGCGAGCTTCGACAGCCTGTTCTTTGGCAATCTCGCCATTCACCTTGACGGGCTGGCCCTGGCTCGCAGGAGCCCCGCCCTTGCGGATATCGATGCCGCCCTTGAAGTAAGCACCATCTTCGATGGAAATTCTCGCGGCAATTACATCGCCCGTGAGCGAACCGTCGCTGCGGATGTCGACGCGGTCGCTCGCGGTGAGGTTACCTTTGACTTTACCGAGCACCACAATTTCGCGTGCAGTGACGCTGGCGTTGACAATGCCATTGCGGCCGACGGTGACGCGATTGCCTGCGAGGTTGATGGAGCCTTCCACGCGACCGTCAATGTAAAGCGCTTCCGATCCAGTGACTTCGCCCTTGATCACCAGGGATTTGCCGATCGTAGCCTGGTCGGCGGTGGTGGTTACGGTGGGCCGGGGCGCTGCCGTCATCGGACTCGGTTCAGGCGCGCTCTGCGGCGTGGCTGTCATCGTGGCTGGACGCTCAGGTTCAGGAGCGCCGGGTCGAGAAGGGGTTTGCGGCTGATTGGCGGGTTTCCACATAACAAAAAATCCTTTCCTGAGTAAAGTTGAGAAATGTTGTTCGCACTTCGGTGGCACCACAATTCTACTCCGCATTGCCCGGTAGGGGTTGGGGAAATTGTTGAATCCGATTGGCTTTTGGCGTGGCGCAGCAACCCGAAGGTACATGCCCCAGAACCACTGGCTGCGGCGCTGCCCCTCGTGTTTCCCGAGTCGGAGACTTTTCTTCTTCGCCGGACAAGTTTGCCGGACAGGGCGCATTTGGGATTGGCCGTTCGGCGGGGATTGACCAGCGGTCACAACCGGCAACGTTGTTTGCGAAGAGTGAGTCGCGTCGTGTGAAGTGCTACCTTACCTCACGCCGTTCGGATACACCAGAATCTTGCTCGCTTCACCAGTCTTGAGCCGTTCCATTGCAACTGCGAAGTCACTCATGGGCAGCCGGTCGGTGATCACGGGTCGCAGGTCGAGCCGTCCGCTCGTGAGCAGCGCCGTCATCTGGTACCAGGTCTGGTACATGCGGCGCCCGTTGATACCTTGAATGGTGATGCCTTTGAAAATAATGTCCTCGGAAAAATTCAGCGCGATGGGTTTCGAGGTCAGCCCGAGAAGAGAAATCCGCCCGCCACGGCGAACGATGTCGAACCCGGTGCGGATAGCATCGGGATGCCCGGCCATTTCCAGCACCACGTCCACGCCGAGGCCGCCGGTGCGCTCCATGACGATGGAGCGAACATCGTCCTTCGTGGGATCAAGCACATAGTCCGCGTGCATCTGCTTCGCGACCTTGCGGCGATGTTCGTTGACCTCAAGCGCGAAAATGGTGGAAGCACCCACGGCTCGCGCCACAGCTATGGAAAAGAGCCCGATGGGACCGCATCCGGTGATCGCTACCGTTTTGCCGGCGATTTCTCCCGCAAGCACCGTATGCACGGCGTTCCCCAGAGGATCAAGGATCGACGCGTACTCCTCCGGAATGGCGGCATCCAGCTTCCAGATATTGCTTTCAGGAATGACAACGTATTCCCCGAAAGCTCCGTTGGCATCGACGCCGATGATCTTCACGTTCTGGCAGATGTGCGCGTCGCCGGTGCGGCACTGCAAACACTTGCCGCAGGCCACGTGCATTTCAGCGGAGACGAAATCTCCCTCCTTGACGCTGGTAACTTCACTCCCAAACGCCGCCACCTCCCCGCAAAATTCATGGCCAGGAATGAGCGGCGGGTGAATGCGTCCCTGCGCCCACCGGTCCCAGTTGTAAATGTGCAGATCAGTGCCGCAGATGGAGGCTACCTTAACTTTGACGAGGACATCGCGGGGACCAAACTTTGGAACGGAAACCTGGCGGATTTCGGCGCCAGGGGCAGCGCTGAGTTTTACTACAGCAAGCATGGATGCGGACATATGAGAGCTTTCCCGCAAATCAGGCGCGGACGATCAGGGCAAAGATTTGATTTTAGCACTTGGAAAGCGGGCTCCATCCTAAGGCGCTGCTGCTACTGGAGCGTCGTTCCATCGGTCGTGCTACCCTAACCGCCTTGCGAGAATTCACCTCACGTTCGTCTGCGGATGATCGCGGTCTGCTGGAAGCTTTGCTGGGCGATGGGAGATTCCTTCTTGCAATGACTGGCATGGCGCTAATCGCCAGCGGTGGCTTTGCGATCGCGCAGTCTATCAGCGGCCAATTGCTGCCCCACGATGTGCAGGCGCTGGGAATGAATGCCGACGCTCTCCGGCAACGTGCGAATGCCAACATGGTGCGGTTCATGTTCCACGATCGCGTGGCCTTTGGAGGTGGGCTGATCGCGATTGGCTCGGCATACTGGTGGCTCGCGGAGTTTCCGCTTTGCGCCGGTGCTGCTTGGGCTTGGTGGACTCTCGCCCTCTCCGGCGGATTCGGATTCCTCAGCTTCCTGGCCTACCTGGGGTACGGATATCTCGATACCTGGCACGGCGTGGCAACCTTCTTCCTGCTTCCCGTTTTTCTCGCCGGCCTGTGGCGTGCCCGCGGACTCGTGAGCAGCCCGTTGAGCGCTAGTGCAATCTGGAGGACGGAACGCAAGGCTGAGCCGACCGCGGTAGCGGTCGGGCGGAAGCTGCTGCTCTTTTGTGGAGTTGGGTTGATTGCCGCAGGCGCAACGATTCTAGCTGTAGGAATGACGTTTGTTTTTGTGCCGCAGGATGTGACGTTTATCGGCTTGCCTCCCACCGCGCTTCGGGCGGTATCCCCAATGTTGATACCGTTGATTGCTCATGACCGTGCTGGTTTCGGCGGAGCTTTGTTTTCTGTCGGCGTGATTCTAGTGATGACGATGCGACACGCTCGAATCACGCAGAGCCTTGTCGAGCTAATCGCGTGGATGGGCGTATGCGGCTTTGGAGCCGCTATGGGCGTGCACATTGTCATCGGCTACATTGACTTTCTGCATTTGCTTCCGGCGTACGCAGGATTTCTGATTTTCGCAGTGGGTATGGCGTTGCTGACGCGAGGTCTGATCAAGGACGGCTCCGTCTCCTAGGGAAACTCTGATCAAGTCACGGAATTACTTTACCCTGTCATCTTGAGCGCAGCATTCGCGCGCCCTGCGCGGGAATGCGGAGTCGAAAGACCCCTCCCTGCGCGGGAATGCGGAGTCGAAAGACCCCTTTTTCCGCCACAACCTTGTGCATCGCCACTTAATCAGACTCTCCCTAGCTGCTTCTTTAGGTGAGGTGCCGCCCACTGCTGTAACATGCGACATCTGAGACTTGCCGTGATCGCAGACACTTTAGCCCGATTGCCATACCGAGCCTAGCCAAGAATCTGTGGTTGCGTGAAGACTCGAAACCGCAGATCCCTCGTTTTCTCGGAATGACAAATCAATAGCGGATTCCTCGCTGCGCTCGGAACGCCAAAATAATGAGGGTCTAGCTTGTCCTAGGCCTTCGTCCCGCTGTGCTTCTCGCGCATGCGAGCGTTGAACTCGTCGGTCTTGCCTCGGGGAACACTCAGCGTGGTCCATTTCTCCGACCGGAAGTATTTCGCCAGGTACACAATTTGGCCTACGTGGTAGGCGAGATGTGCGAGCGCTCGGTTCACCGCCTGAAGAACGGTGTGCGGTTCGCTTCGGATTGTTACCGTTCGCTCGAGGTCTTCGGGCTTGAGTACGTCCACCGCGTCGAAAACCGCCTTCCAGCCCTGCTCCCAGCACTTGAGGAACGCAGCCCGGTCAGCCGCTCCAACTTCGAATTCCTGGTCGCGGTTACGGTCGGGCTTCTCGCCATCCGTCGTCAGAAAATCGGTGAAACGCGAACGCATGTTCCCGGCCATGTGCTTGACCACGATGGCAATGCTGTTGGATTCCGGATCGAGTTCGCGGAAGAATTCTTCTTCGCTGATCTGGGCTAGAGCGCCATCCGCCAGCCGTTTGTAACCGTGCATCTGGCGGCGAATCTCTTCGAGGTAATGAGTAGAGAGGTTCATTCCGGCATTCTAGAACACTGCCGTGGATCGTCGCCCCTTGGATACCTGCACGAAGTTCTACAAATCTGTGCAAAAAACTGTTGACATTGTATTCATATACCCCCAATATCTTGGGGTAGGGCTGCTACTGGTCCAATTTGTTGAGTAGCAGATTCAAGGGAGAATCTTTCAAGGAGGAGCTCAACATGGCAACGAAGAAAAAGGCAAAGAAAAAAGCTACCAAGAAGAAGCACTAAGAGCGGGGCAACCGCTGTAGAAAATCGAGTGGGCCTCCGGCGGGATGAGCTTCCGCGGAGGCCTTGTTTTTTTGCCCGGAGACTTTTGGGTATTGCTGCTGGCCGCGGCAACGTGCTACAACGCGAATACGACACCTCCTCATGCCGGCTAAGAAAAAAGAACATCCTGCCAAGCCCGTGGTTGCCCAGAAGTCGGCGGCGAAGAAGCCCACGATGGCGCAGAAGACGGGGGCACCAAAGAGCTTGGCACAAAAAAAAGACCAGCAGGAAGACATCCTGATTCCGGACAAGCTCTATTTTCGGATCGGGGAGGTCTCGCGCCTGTGTCACTTGCCCGCTTATGTGTTGCGCTTTTGGGAAACCGAATTTCCCCAACTGCATCCCGTGAAAGGCAGTACCGGACAGCGCAACTACCGCCGCCGCGATGTTGAGGTGGTCGTCAAGATTAAAGATTTGCTCTACCGCCAGGGCTTCACCATTCCCGGCGCGCGCCAGCATTTGCGCGACGAGGTGAAGGCGCACAAGGCGCAAACCCCTCTGCCCTTCCCCAAGCAGCCCTCGGCCGACCTGGCCCGCCTGCGCGCAGGATTGCAGGAAATCCTGGAGATTGTTACGCCATCGCGTTAATGGAACAGGATCTACTTACTGGCCAGCGTTAGCTTTGCGTGCTTGAGTTCCGGACGATCCGAATTTGATCCAGCGCAGGCCTTGAGTAACTGCCCATAGAGACCTTCCGCCTGTTGCTGCTTGCCTAACTTCTCTGCCGCTTGAGCTGCCCCCGCCAAGCCATTGAAGCGGCCAGGATTCGACTTCAAGGATCTCTCGTACTCCGCCAATGCCTCCTCAGGACGATCCCGTTGGAGCAGCAAATCCGCGAGCATTTCCCGTGCGGGAATGCCGGCTTGTTCCGAGCCTTCTGCATCTTCCTGATCGGAGACGGTGCGAAGAATCTTCGCTCCATCCTCGCCCTTGCCCTGGGCCAGCGCCAGCCACGCGCCCGCTTCTTTACCCAATCGGTCAACTCCGTCCGCGGCTTCTTGCTTCTTGTCCGAGACGAGGGTCAGGCGAATCTTCTCGATCTCTTGGACATCCGCGCGTGCGGCATCGATTTGCCCGGTGCGCGCCGCGCCGATCGCGCGCGCAAAGTGAATCATCGCGTTCGGGAAACGATGGTCGCCGGCGAGCGGCTGCAGCCTTGCAGTGTCATCCCATCGATGCAGCTCCAGATCGTAAAGCCCCGTAAACTTCGCCACCGAGTAGGCCCACTCGTCATCATCCACACTCTTCAAACCGTCGAGTTCGTGAATTTCCTGCGCCACTTCCCCCTCGCGTCCGCTTTGCAAATACGCGTAGACCAGATAGTCCATGGCATGAAACTGGTGCCCGGCATCGCCCATGTGCATGGCTGCGGTTTTGCGGGTGGCGGCAATCGAGGCCAGGTTGGAATCAATATCCTCTTGCCACAAACCCAGCCGCGCAAAAATATGCGACGGCATGTGCAGCGCGTGAGGAGCAGCCGGAGCAATCTTGGCATAGCTCCGCGCGGCTTTCAGGCCGTACTCGGCCAGTTGCGGCTTGTCGTAGCTGTGGATCAGGTAGTGCGCCACGCCGGGATGATTCGGGTCTTCGGCAAATACCTTCTCCAGAATTGCCGCTGCCTTCTTGCGATTCACAAACGTCGTGTCATGTGGAGGCTGCGACGCCAGCAGCGACAGCGCATAAAACACTACAGCTTCCCGGTCGTCGGCGTGGTGAAGCGCGACTTGCTCCATTGCCTCGGAATAAGCTGTGGCTCGTGCTAGGTGGTCGCGTTCCGATTTGTTGTTGTACGACTTTGCATAATAGGCGTGCAGGGCGTGAATGTAGTCCTGCTCGCGCGGCGTCGCCTTCATGGCCTCGGCCTTCGTCAGCAGCTCGTCGTTGTCTGCCAGCGCTTTGTCGTCGGGATAGTCCCAGAGCTGGTGATACTGGCTCATCACGATGCCCCAATTCGCCATGGCGCATTTGCGATCCTTGCGCGCTACCTTGCGGAAAGTCTTCTCCGCTTCTTCGTACCAGAAGGAATGCAGGAGAGCCACGCCCCGATTGAAATCGGCCTCGACTTTGGGCGAGCACGAAGTTTGGAAGTGCACGATCCCTAGCTCTTCGGCGGTCATGGAGTGGTGGTGGCCTTCGTCGGCTAACATCTGGGATAGAAAGAATAGAGAGAAGCAAAGAACACGCGTGGTCCTGTTCATTGAAGGTTCCTCTTTTAAATCGAAATCTAGCGCTTGAGTGAAGATAAGGCCGACGAAGCAGGGATGGTTTCAGATTCCCTGAAAACAAACCTCTCTCCGTTCCAGTCGAATCTCAGGACATCAAGATTCTTCGGACAACAATTCGGAGTACGGTCATTGCTTCGGCTCACAATGGTCAACGTCTTGGTTCTCGCGTCAAAGTGCGAACCAGTTCTCGGCGCATGACGGTCATACTCAATCTCTTGGACAACTGTCGGGTGCCCCGCCTCGAGCTCAAAAACTTGAACGCGCCCGACGACAGTACAACTGCCGCCGCAGTCCCACCACTTTAGATCGATGACAGCATATTGTTCCTTGCTCGCTGTCGAGCCGAAGAATTTGACGAAATCGAGATCGACTCTTTCGTACCCAGAGTCAGCTTTGCGCTCAAAAGTGCCGTTTCGCAGCTTTGCACCACTGTCTGGCTGCTCCCCTGCGAACCAAAATACCTTGAGATTCCTGAAATCGATCTGCTGGAGTGAAGGGGCTCTTAAGTCATACCGGTACTTTGGATAGGAAGAGTTGTAACTGGGCTCAGCAGCTGGCAGAGAGACCTGCCGGGCAATCGAGGAACCGTTCACAAATACAAAAAACAACGCAACGGCAAAAATTCGCATAAACCCTGGAACCCGTGTTCCCAGAATCCTACCACCAGGACACCTCGGCAAGATCGCTTGTAATCAGCCCTTACCCTACCTACTGCAATCGAAATCGATCTCGCATGGCTCGCTGCAGCCGCGGCTTGTAGAGAAGATCGAACGCCAGCTCTTTCCCCGGAAACATTCCCAGCGCCGCGTGCCTGGCATTGGCCACCAGTTCTGACGCCTGCTCGACTGTAAGGTTTGGATCCTGGTAGATCGCCGACAGCACCATCCCAATCATCCACTGCAGGCGGCGCAGTTTGCGGGACTCTTCTTTCGCTTCGAGTGCGGCCTCAGCAGATTCGGAGGCCGCGTGAGAACTTTCCGGTCTGGCTCGCTCGGGACTTTCCATCAGCACTCCCGTGACGGCTTGCCGCGCACGGCGCGCAACAACCGCCTTTCCTCCTATCTTAGATGCTTCTCCCGAAAAATTAGCGGTACATTTGGGCCATACAGGTTACGGCCGATACCGCGTCTGGACAGAACTCCTCCCCGCCTTTTAGATTGTTTGGCATGTCATCCATCACAAATTTCATCAAACTGCACTATCGGCACTTCAACGCGGCTGCGCTGGTCGATGCCGCGCTCGGCTACAACCAGCTTCTCGCTTCGGGCGGCAAGATGTTCGTCACGATTGCCGGGGCCATGAGCACTGCCGAGCTCGGCATTTCGCTGGCGGAGATGATCCGTCAGGACAAGATTCACGGCATCTGCTGCACTGGAGCCAATCTTGAGGAAGATGTTTTTAACCTTGTGGCGCGCGATTTCTACGAGCGGGTGCCGCACTATCGCGACCTTACCCCGAAGGACGAAGCCGCGCTACTCGCCCGTCACATGAATCGCGTGACCGACACCTGTATTCCGGAAATGGAAGCGATGCGGCGCATTGAGACCGTGGTCCTCGAGGAGTGGGTGGCCGCCGACAAAGCCGGGCAGCGCTTCTTCCCGCATGAGTTCATGTTCAAGATTCTCCGTTCGGGGAAGTTGGAAAAGTCCTACCAAATCGATCCCAAGAACAGCTGGCTCCTGGCAGCCGCCGAAAAGAACTTGCCAATGTTCGTCCCCGGCTGGGAAGACGCCACGCTTGGCAACATGTACGCCGGCCACTGCATCAGCGGCGACGTGAAGAACGTGCACACCGTCCGAACCGGGATTGAATACATGATGGAACTGGCCGAGTGGTACACCAACACCACGGCCAAGACTCCGCTGGGTTTTTTCCAGATTGGCGGAGGCATCGCCGGGGATTTCCCCATCTGCGTCGTGCCTATGTTGCACCAGGATTTGCAGCGCGAGCATGTCCCGCTGTGGGCATACTTCTGCCAGATCAGCGATTCGACCACCAGCTATGGGGCGTATTCTGGGGCCGTGCCGAACGAGAAAATTACCTGGGGGAAGCTTGGGGTGGACACGCCGAAGTACATTATTGAATCTGACGCAACGATTGTGGCGCCACTGATTTTTGCGGTTGTGCTGGGCTGGTAGCTAAGAATGGTTTGTCATCCCGACCAACGGGAGGGATCTGCATTTGGACCAAAGAAACTGCAGATCCCTCCCGCTGCTCGGGATGACAAGATCTTCTAACTCTCCATATGCGGCACCCGAAAGCTACATCCACCCAAGGGGTAACACCCTAAAGTAATGGCCCGTCCGTGATCATCCCTTAGTCATCTTCCCGTGCTACCTTGCAAGCTGCGAGGCAGAACCGGTGACCACGGATGAGGAACTAACTCTACTCGAGCAGCAGCTGCGGCGGCTGAAGATCGAGTACGAGATGTACTTCAACAATCCCGCTAAGCGTCCGCCCACCGACGTGGAGTGGAAAGTGCTCGCCATTCTGCGCAAGTTTTCCGACGGCGGACGCATGAATTTCGCTCAACGTTTTCGCTACAACGCCCTGGCGCAGCAATATGCCGTGCAAAGCGATCTTTGGCGGAAGAAGTCTCGTATTCGCGAGGAAGGCTATCGCCGCCCGCAGGATGCGCTGCTTTCGGTGCAGGGCGTTCGCATTTTTGAGGACAAGGCCGCCGACCCAGTCAAAGAGACACCGAAATCTCGCGAAATTACCCCGCTCGAAATCAACGAAGAAGAGTCTGATTCGCTTGAGGCTGCCGCCGCCGCTGCAGTCGCCGTGGTAGAGAAACCCATGGCTCCGTGGCCCGTGGCTGCCGCAAAACCCGTGGATGCCAAGCCCGCAGCACCCGCCTCTAAGGCCGCCAAATCCACCGCGAAGCCGCCCGCGGCCAAAGCCCCATCCAAGCAGCCATATTGCGCGCAACTTACCGACGTCGAAAAGGACCGCAAGCGAGTCGAGTCACTTTACCAGGCTCTCGTCGAAGCCAAGAAAAACGCCGGGGAAAAGCTTGGCGACGCCGCCAGTTTCGATTCCTTCTCGTCGTTCGTCAAGAAGAAGACCGACCAAATCCGCAAGCAATACGCTTGCGATGCGGTGGAGTACTCCGTCGAACTGGAAGCCGGGAAAGTCCGCCTGAAGGCCAAGGCCGGTTCCAAAGCATAAACGTCAATCGTCTCAGCGATGGGATCCCCGCGAGTCCTCGGCCATCGGTAACGCCTCCTGAAAATCCATTCGTTTAAACCTCGAGATCTTTGAGTGCGACTGCGGAAGAGTGCGCTGCGGACTCAACCGCAACAATTGGCTCTCACCCGGGTTAGTAACTCAATAGGAGAGGAATCCTCATGAATAGCTTTTTCTCGCGAGCAATATTCTTAACGGCTGCCCTAGCGGTAGGCGCCTGGGCACAAGATCAAGGCACGGCTCCTCACGACATGTCCAACATGCCGGGCATGGCGATGCCCAACGACGCAAGCAAGGACAGCGCGCCTGACGCCGAAGACCCCGGTGCCACCCAGACCATGACTTCAATGGATCACCACCACATGGACATGGGGCCGCACATGAAGATGACCTCACTGCTCGACTCCAAGCCGGGCGATGAAGCCCGCGCTGCAAAAATTGCGGATACAGCCCGCCGAGTTGCGGAGAAGTACACCGACTATCACACCGCGCTGAACGATGGATTCAAGATCTTTCTCCCCAACGTTCCGCAGAAGCAATATCACTTCACCAACAAAAGATACGCCGTTGAGGCTCAGTTCCATTTCAATCCCAAGCATCCCACCTCGCTCCTCTACGAAAAACAAGGCGACGACTACAAACTGGTCGGCGTCATGTACACGGCTCCGAAACGCATGGGCGAAGACGACCTTGACAAGCGCATTCCGCTCAGCGTCGCGCAGTGGCACGAGCACGTAAATTTCTGCGTGCCTCCAGCCCGCATGAACACCGGCGAAAAGAAACAGGAAATGTTGGGGCCCAACGCGAAGTTCGGATTGCGAGGTTCAATCACCACGCAGCAAGACTGCGACTCCGCGGGCGGCACATTCCACCCAGTGATCTTCAATTGGATGGTGCACCTTTACCCGATGGAGAAGACCCCGGAAGCGGTCTGGTCTGCGGAGCGCGCACACGACCACGGACATGCGGACTGAGCATTACAGATAGAATCTTGCGGATAGAATAAAAGCTTCCCGCAAGGAGATCTGCTCAGTGACTCAATCGCAAGCGTTGCCCCGAGTTGCCGTCGTCGGCGCGGGAGCAGTTGGTGGGTATTTTGGCGGCCTCATGGCACGTGCCGGTGCGCCCGTCGTAATGATCGGACGGCAATCGTTCGTGGACGCGGTTAACGCCAAGGGCCTTTTCATTGATGCCGTACATTTCCAGGAAACAGTTCGCGTCGATGCCTCGACCGAACTCAGCGCAGCTCGCGGCGCGGAGATCGTTTTCTTCTGCGTCAAAACCACCGACACTGCGGCCACGGCGCGGGAACTTGCTCCATTTCTCGCGCCCAATGCACGC
>WNFL01317820.1_pt2 | contig 14923 bp, 13 predicted proteins | sample 5400361 | NCBI WGS metagenome assembly WNFL01 (sample SAMN13153351, study PRJNA577476) | soil metagenome | isolation source: 40 cm soil on Douglas fir-dominated hillslope | place: USA:California | collected 2013-09-17
ACCGACACCGCCACCGGGCGGTTCACGATCATGAAGTAGGCTATTGCCCGGGGCAGGGCTCGAACCTGCATGGGGTTTCCCCCAGGGGATTTTAAGTCCCCTGCGTCTGCCATTCCGCCACCCGGGCTAGGCTTTGGACTTCCATCCCCACTTCGGCCGCTCTCCCTGCGGCGGCGAGCGCATCGCCGCGGCCGCTTCCACCGCCTCCCGCACCCCGCGCACGTCGTGCTCGTCCTCGATCTCCCCCACCAGCTCCTCGATGATGTCCTCGAGCGTGATGATCCCGATCGGCTGTCCCACGGCGTCCACCACGATCCCCATCTGGCGCCGGATGCGTCGGAATTCCTTGAGCTGTTCCGCGATCGACCGGTCCGCCGGCGTCCACGTGGGCGGATACATCGCGTCCGCGATCTGGATCAATCCGCTGGTCGTGTAGATGTAGAAGAGATCTTTCGCGTTCACGATCCCCACGATCCGCGTCCGCTCCCCGTCGCAGACCGGGAAGCGCGTGTGCACGCTGTCCTGCACCGCCTGCATGATCTGGTCGGGCGTCGCGCGGATGTCCAGCATCGCCACATTCGCGAGAGGCACCATCGCATCCCCCGCGCGCTTCACGGGCAGGCGGAACGCGTTCTTCAACAGCTCCGCCTGCTCCGCGCTCATGCGCCCCGCCTCGGAGACATCCTCGACCAAAAGCTGCAGCTCCTCGACCGAGTGGACGTGCTGGTGCAGGACCGGAGGGAATCCCAGGCCGCGCGCGAGCGATCGTCCCGCATAGCTCGTCAATCGGATGAACGGGCGGCCGATCCGCTCGAACGCGAGGAGCGGACCCGCGAGCCGCACCACCACCACGTCGGGGATCCGGATCGCGATCGTCTTCGGCGCCAGCTCGCCCACCACGACGTGCAGGAACGTGATGCACGCGAACGCGACGATGGTCGCGGACGTGTGCGCGGCCACGGGGCCCCACGCGGTGGGCAGGAATCCGAACCAGGGCTCCATGAAGTGGGCGAGACCCGGCTCGCCGACCCACCCCAGCGCGAGGCTCGTGATCGTGATGCCGAGCTGGGTCGCGGCGATCATCTGATCGATGCGGCTCGTGGCGTAGAGCGCGAAGCCGACGCCCGGCGTCCTCTTGGCCTGCAGCTCCTCGAGGCGCGTGCGGCGCACCGTCACGAGGGAGAACTCGGCCGCCACGAAGAACGCGTTGCCCAGGATGAGAACGGGGATCATGAGAACCTGACCCCAGTGGAGGAGCTCGCCTAGAAGTGGCATGCGGGCGGGATCAGGCTAACGAAGCGGTGAGCTCGGCGGAGGATTCCCCGTTCCGGTCGAACGTCACGGGAACCCGCCAGCTCGGATTCGCGGGAACGCAGACTCCTTGACCTTCGTTGCAGTACGCGAACGAAACCTGGACCAGGAGGTCGGCCAGGCCCTCGGGCTGAGCCGGAAGCTCGAACGCCAGAGGCCACGGCTCGCCCAGGATGGTTCGCTGCAGCATCACCTCCGACCCGCGCGCGACGCGTACGCTCGCCGGCGCTTCCTCGCTGACGTGCGCGCCCTCGGGCAGCTTGACCGCAACGCGCCACGCGGTGGATGCGCCGGCGCGGAGGCGCGCGGTGGAGAGGAGCGCGGGCGCGCCGGGGGCTTCCTCGGCCGCCGGGGCCTCCAGGCCCTCGATCACCACTTCCCGCCACGTGCTGTCCGCAAGCTGGAAGCGCACGACGCGATGATTGTTGGTGTCCGCGATGTAGAGGACGTCCTCCGCGGCGTGGAGCCCGCCGGGCTCGAAGAGCGCGAGGTGAGCGTCACGCTCGGTGCCGGGGCGCCCGTCGCCCGCGAGCGTGCGGATCGTCCGGCCCTCGACGTCGATCTCCTTGATCTTGTGGTTGTAGGTGTCCGCGACCAGGATCCGCTTCCGCCAGACCGCGACGCCGAGCGGATGCTGGAGGCGCGCCGACTCGAACGGCCCATCCACGTCGCCGAAATCGAAGAGCCCGCGGCCGACGAGGGTCTCCACCTGCTCCGCGGCGAGATCCACGCGGCGCACCGCGCTCACCTCGGAGTCGGCGAAGTAGAGGTAGTTGCCGGCGAGTGCCAAGCCCGAGGGCTGCGCCAGCGCGGCGGCCTCGGCGGGGCCGTCCACGATGTTCTCGCGGCCGCTGCCCACGAACGCGCGCGCCAATCCCATGGGGAGGTCGAGCCGCCAGATCTGGTGCGGCCCGGCCATCGCGATATAGAGGGTGCTTCCCTCGATCGCGAGGTCCCACGGGGAGTTCAGCGCCTGCTGCGTGCCCCGCTTGCCGCCGGAGCGGTCGTACGACTGAACGCCCGTGCCCGCGATCGTCCTCACCTCGCCGCTCCCAAGGTCGATCGTACGGATCAAGTGGTTCTCCGTATCGGCCACGTACAGAATCTCCCCGGAAAGCGCGAGTCCTTGCGGATGATTGAATCCGCCCTCGATCGTGCGGATCAGCTTCGAGCGGCCGTCCCGGTCCGGAAGGGTGGCGACGGCGATGCGATTGTGGTTGGAGTCGGCGATGAAGAGCCGGCCGCCCTGGGGATCCGCCAGCACCTTCCCGGGGAACGCGAGCCCCGTGGCGGCGCGGACGGAGCGCTCGCGCTCGATGTGGAGCGGGCCTTGGGCCAGGTCGCCCCGGGCGCGTCCCTCCTCCAGCGTGGCCGCGATCGCCCGGTCCAGGGCCTCGCGGTTTCCTTCCCCCGCCACGGCACCCACGATGCGCCGGTCCGAGCCCACCAGCACCAGGGTCGGCCAGGAGCGCACCGCGTATTCGCTCCAGAGCTGCATGTTCTCGTCGATGATCACGGGGTGGGCGATCTCGTAGCGCCCCACGGCCGCCCGGACGGTCTGCCGCTGCCCCTCGTTCGTGAACTTGGCGCTGTGAACGCCGATCACGGTGAAGGGCTGATCCTTGTATTTGTGCTCCAGATAGGCCAGGTCAGGGAGCACGTGCATGCAGTTGATGCAGCAGTAGGTCCAGAAGTCGAGCAGCACCACCTGGCCCTCGAGCTCGCGTGCGAACGAAAGCGGGCGATCGGTGTTCAACCAAGCGAACGCGGCATTTAGCTCAGGCGCACGGGGGCGATCGGACATGGGCAGAGGATACCTTATTTTCGGCTGGAGGAGCGGGCGGGGTCGTGGTCTACTTTTCGGGATGATCGCGAACCGGACAATTCCTTCCCTGGTCTTCGGTTGGATGCTTCTGGCTGGCTCCGCCTCAGCGTCTCAGGACTCCGCCAAGACGCCGGCCCCGGTCAGCCACACGCCCCAGCAGCAGCCGTTCTACGCTCCCGTCTACAAGAAGCAGATGTACGGCGACGCCCTCTCCATCAACGACCGCTGCCCGGTGAAGCACGGGCCGCTGAACATGAGGATCCGCCCCAGCTACGTGAACCGCCAGACGGTCGGGTACTGCTGCCACGGCTGCCCCCCCGTATTCACGGAGGACCCGGCGCCGTTTCTGGAATTCTTGAAAATCAAGGTGCCGGACCCGGTGGATCCGCGTCGGGTGGCTTCGTACGATCCCAAGCTTCGCGTCTTCCTGAACCAGGAGACCTACTTCTTCGCGGGGCCGGACACGAAGAAGAGATTCCTCGCCGATCCACTCCGCTACGCGGGCACGCTCACGGATCCCGTGTCCCAGAAGCCGTTCACCGCGACCCAGCTTTCGCCGCACATGAAATTCAAGGACCGCACGTTCTACTTCGAGTCCGACCTCACCGAGCGTCAGTTCGCTCTCGCCCCGCAGAATTACGCGACGCGGCGGGAGGCGGAGTAGAGCTCCCTTCGCCCGGCCGCTCCTCGGGCGGCTTGATCTTCCGGAACCCCCGGTAGAGAAGGATATCGTAGGCGATCTTGAGCGCCGCTCCGGCCGCCAGCGGCGACCAGAGCGCGACCCCCTGCATGGCCGCGCCCGCGAAGGCGGGCGCCACCGCCCAACCCGCCGTCCGCACGAGATTCGTGGCGCCCGCGGCGGCCGCGCGCTCCTCGGGACGCACCACCGCGACGACGTAGGACTGCCGGGTTGGGACGTCCATCTCCACGAGGCATTCACGGAGGAGATAAAGGAGCGCCGCGACCGTGAAGCTCGGAGCGATCGGCACGGTGAGGAGGAGAAGGCTCGAGGGGAGATGGGTGAAGACCATCGTGCGCAAGAGCCCGAACCGCTTGGCCAGCCATGCCGCCGCGAGGTGCGAGGCCCCGTTCGCGAGGCGCGCGAGGAGGAAGAGCGGCGCCAGCGTCTCCTCCCCGACCCCGAAGCGCCGGAAGAACCAGTACGAGAGGAGTGCCGTGGTGAGGAATCCCCCGCCCACGCTGTCCATCGCGAAGAGCGCGGCCAGGCCGCCGATGCGCTTCCTGGATTCGGGGGTCACGGGCATGGAGCGGGACGGTCCGCGTCCGCGCGCGCGAGCGCTGAGGCCCAGGTAGGCCAGCGCGCCCACGAGGCTCGTGGCCGCCACGGCCAGGAAGCCGGCGCGGTAGGACGCCAGGGTCAAAAAGCCCGCGTGGCGGAGGAGACTGGGCAGGAGACCGGCCAGGGCGCCGAGCGCGTGTCCCGAATCCAGCACCACGTTGTACCAGGCGAAGGCCTGGGTCCGGCCGGCCTCGTCGCCGAGATCCGGAAGTAAGGCCTGCTCCAGGGAGAAGGCGGCGCCCCGATCGCGGCCCATCCCGTTGACCATTCCCAACGCCGCGGCCGGTGCGAGCATCCAAGTCGAGGGGGCGAGGGCGAAGGCCAGGGTCCCCAGCGCCGCGAGCAGGGCGAGCCCGATCAGGAGGCGGGTCCGGCCCAGCCGCTCGGCGAAGAGGGTCACGGCCAGGGTCCCGAGGGCCACGCCGACCAGTCCGGCCGAGATCACGAGACCGACGCCGGCCGCGCTCAGCCCCAGCTCGGAGGCGTAGAGGCCGACCAGCACGCCCGACATCCCGATCCCCGTGGCGCGCGCGAAGGCGGCCAGATAAAGGAGGCCCCGGTCCCGCGTCATCGCTGTGCTAGAGTGGGCGGCGTTCCCCGCCCGGCTGTTTCGATCATCACCACGTCCGGTTCCATGAGGAGGATTCCGTGCGCTTGATCTCCATCCGTCGATTCATCCCCGTGCTCTGCCTGGCCGCGGCCCTTGCCGCGCCGGGAAGGGCCTTTGCCTCGACCACGTCGACCCCGGTCGCGCCTCCCTTCTGGGCCGGCAAGCCCGACTCCGGCGGATTCCGTTCGCTCTGCGACGGCGAGCTCAAGGTCGCGCAGTTGGCCCTCGACCGCCTGGTGGCGGAGAAGGGGCCGCGCACCATCGCGAACACGTTTGCACCATACAACGAAGCCCTGCTCCATGCCGACAACGTCGCGTACGAGTCCGGCCTCATCGAGTCGGTCCATCCGGACTCCACGGTGCGGGGCGTGGCCGAGGAGGAGACGCGGGCGGCGAGCAAGTTCCTGAACGATCTCGGGCTGAATCGCGCGGTCTACGACGCGCTGAGCAAGCTGGACCTGAACGCAGAGGACGCGCGCACCACCTACGCGGTCCAGAAGACCCTCCGCGATTTCCGGCTCTCGGGCGTGGACAAGGACGAACCGACGCGGAAGAAGATCGCCGAGCTGCGCGAGGAGCTGGTGGTCATCGGGCAGGACTTCGACAAGAACATCCGGAACGATTCGCGCACGATCACGCTGGACAGCGCGGCCGATCTGGACGGTCTTCCGGAGGACTACGTGAAGTCGCACGCCCCCGGCGCCGACGGGAAGATCAAGGTCAGCATCGAGTACCCCGACTTCTTCCCCGTCATGAGCTACGCCAAGAGCGCCGGCGTGCGGCAGCGGCTCATGAAGGAGTTCCTGAACCGCGCCTATCCCGCGAACATCGCCGTGCTGGACAAGATGATCGCGAAGCGCTACGAGCTGGCCCGCCTGCTGGGGTTCAAGTCGTGGGCCGAGTACGCCACGCGCGACAAGATGATCGAGAACGACAAGAACGTCGCGGCCTTCATCGAGCGGCTGCGCGGCCTGACGCTGAAGCGCGCGCAGGACGAGTACGTCGTCTACCTCAAGGCGAAGCGCGCCGACGATCCCGCCGCGACGGCGGTGAATCAGTGGGACCGCCGCTACTACGGCGAGCTGATCCGGAAGCGTGATTACAACTTCGACTCCCAGCAGGCGCGCCCTTACTTCCCGTTCGACGAAGTGAAGGCGGGCGTCCTGGCCTGCACGGAGAAGATGTTCGGCGTGACGTACAAGAGGATGGAGAACGCCGACCTGTGGGATCCCAGCGTCGAGGCGTACGAGGTGTGGGAGGACGGGCGGATGATCGGCCGGTTCTACTTCGACCTCCACCCGCGTCCGGGCAAGTACAACCATGCCGCGAATTTCGGAATCCGGAACGGCGTCGAGGGGATCCAGATTCCCGAGGCCTGTCTGGTCTGCAACTTCGCGGGCGGAAAGCCCGGCGATCCCGGCCTCATGGAGCACGGCGACGTGGTCACGTTCTTCCACGAATTCGGCCACCTGCTCCACTCCATGCTCGGCGGGCACCAGCCGTGGGAGCCGATCTCCGGAATCTCCACCGAGTGGGATTTCGTGGAGGCGCCCTCGCAGATGCTGGAAGAGTGGTGCTGGAATGCGGGCGTGCTGCAGACCTTCGCCAAGCACTACCAGACCGGCGCGCCCATCCCCGCGGAGATGGTGGAGCGGATGCGGCAGGCGGACTGGTTCGGCCGCGCGACCTCGATCGCGTACCAGAATCTCTACTCGGCGATCTCGCTCAACTATTACAACCGTCCGGCCAAGGACGTGAACACGGACGCGATCTTGCAGAAGCTGGAGCCCCAGTACACGCCGTATCCTCCGATGCCGGAGACGCACTTCCAGTCGGCGTTCGGGCATCTCGACGGGTACTCGGCGATCTACTACACCTACATGTGGTCGCTCGTGATCTCGAAGGACATGTTCAGCAAGTTCGATCCATCGAACCTGCTCGACCCCGCGATGGCCAAGCGGTACCGGGACACCATCCTGTCCCAAGGCGGCTCCGCTCCGGCGGCGAAGCTGGTGCACGAGTTCCTGGGACGGGACTACGACTACCACGCGTTCGACAGCTGGCTGGCGGGTGAGAAGGTCCCGGGCGGGAGGGGTGCGGGCCCCGGCACGTCAGCGCCGAGGTAAGCGGCTCAGCGCTTGGCGCCTCGTTCGACGCGGAGCGGAGTGAGGACTTCTTTCTCGAACCGCGCCGCGTCGAACGCCTTGTCGAGGTACGGGAAGAGCACCTCTTCGGTCGTGACGAAGTGCGCGGCGACGAGACCGAGGATGGAATAGCAGAGATGCATGAGGCGGCCGGGCGCGCTGCCGGCCTGGATGGCCTTGTCCAGCGCCTCGCAGCGTCGCGCCACCAGCTGGTGCTCGAAGCGCGGCACCTCGGTGACGCGCGAGCCCTCGCCCGCCGCCCAGTCCGCCGCGGGATAGAGCGTGTATTCCTCGGCGCGCGCGTGCGGCGCGATCTGCTTCCGCACGAAGTCCAGCACCTCGCGGGCCAGCGCCATCTGGTTCGGGGTGGTCTGCTCCCCGAGCGTTTCCAGGCGCTCGCCGATGGCGTGAAGGCTGGCCAGGATCTTTTCGTGCTCCGCGCGGAGCGGTTGCGTGCTGCGCGGAGGTGTCGGAACGGTGGACATGTTAGCGAAGTGTCGCCGCTCCGGACGGACCTGTCAACTCGGCTCTTGCGCCGATGGAAGGCCCTGTTCTAGCCTCGATCGAAGAGCCTCGACCGTCCCCGCGCAGCGCGTTCCAGTCCCACGGGAGACCCATGAAGATCTCGATCGGAGCCGATCACGCGGGCTTCGAGATGAAGCAGCGCGTGATCCAGATCCTCCAAAGCCTCGGGCACGACGTGCGGGACGTGGGCACCCAGTCCATCGAATCCGTGGACTATCCCCCGTACGCCTTCCGGGTGGCCGAGGCGGTCCGCGACCACGTGGTGGATCGGGGAATTCTCCTGTGCGATTCCGGAAATGGGATCGCGACCGCGGCAAACAAGGTGGAGAAGATCCGCGCCACCATCTGCATCAACGTCACCATGGCGGAGCTGGCGCGCCGTCACAACGACTCCAACGTCCTGGTCCTGGCCGCCAAGTTCACCGAGGCGGCCGCGGTGGAACCCATCGTCGAGACCTGGCTCACGTCGCCCTTCGACGGCGGACGGCACGAACGTCGGATTGGCCAGATCACCGAGTATGAGCGAACCCACCAGCACCATTGAGTTCGCGGGCGCGATCGAGGCGTCGTACCGCGAGGTCCTCGATCGGCTGATCCGCGAGGACGCGGTGGGCCGCCTTCACCGCAAGGACGCCTCGCTCTGGAAGGACGACCCCGCCCACCGGAAGGTCATCGAGAACCGTCTCGGATGGCTCGACGCCCCGGCGTGGTTCGAGAACAAGGTCCCGAACGTCACCTCCTTCGCGGCGGAGGTTCGGGGCCAGGGGTTCACGCGCGTCCTCCTCCTGGGCATGGGTGGCTCGACCCTGGCGCCCCAGGTCCTGGCCGAGGTCATGCGTCCCGCGCCGGGCGCGCCGACGCTCGAGGTCCTGGACTCCACCGACCCCGCCGCCATCCGCGCCGCGGAAGCCTCGCATCGCCTCGACCGCACGTTCTTCCTGGTCTCGAGCAAGTCGGGGCGGACCATCGAAACGCTCTCCCAGTACCGGTACTTCCGCGCGCGCCTCGAAGAAATGCGCGTGGACTCGATCCCTGGCCGCTTCGCGGCGATCACCGATCCGGGCTCGGCGCTCGAGCACGTCGCCTCCGAGGACGGCATGCGCCGCGTGTTCCTGAACCCGGCGGACATCGGCGGACGCTACTCGGCGCTCTCCTACTTCGGCATGGTGCCCGGCGCGCTCCTGGGCCTCGATCTCGAGGCCTTCGGCGCGCGGGCCGCGCGCGTGGCGAAGGAGTTCGCGTCGGCCGAACCGGAACGGAACGGGGCGCTCCGCCTGGGCGCGTGGCTCGGCGCCGCGGCGCGCTCGGGCCGCGACAAGCTCACGATCCTCACGCCTTCCTCGCTCCGTCCCATCGGCTACTGGATCGAGCAACTGATCGCGGAGTCAACCGGGAAGGAAGGGCGCGGCATCGTCCCCGTGGAGGGCGAGCCGCCTGGCTTCGCGCGCTACTACTCCGAGGACCGCTGCTTCGTCGCGATCACGCTCCAGGGAGAGCCTGCTCCCGAGCTCGTGGGTCTCGGAAGCGAGCTGAGGCAAACCGGCGCGCCATGGATCCAGATCACGCTCTCCGACCGCACGGATCTCGCCGCCGAAATCTACCGGTGGGAAGTGGCGACCGCGATCGCGGGCGCGGCGCTCGAAATCGATCCCTTCGACGAGCCGAACGTGCAGGAGAGCAAGGACGCGACCGCGGCCATCCTGGCCGAGGTGGAGCGGACCGGCGACGTGCCGGTCGGCCAGCCTCGCTCCAGGGATGAGGGCGTGGAGACCTTCGCCTCCGAGGATCTCTGGGGCAAGCTCACCTCTCACGCGCCCGGGCATCCCAGCCTCGAGATGGTCCTGGGACGGTTCTTCGCGCTGTGCGAGCCCGGCGACTACCTGGCCATCCTGGCCTTCTTGGAACGTACGGCGGCCACGGAGAGCGCGTTCGCAAACCTGCGAAGGGAGATTCGTGACGCGGTCTTGATCCCGGTGCTCCAGGGGTACGGTCCGCGGTATCTCCACTCCATCGGACAGCTCTACAAGGGCGGTCCGCCCAAGGGGCTCTTCCTCATGATCACCGCGGCTTCAGGGCAGGACCTCCCGATTCCGCTGTCCGGGATCACATTTGGGAAGCTCGAGCTGGCCCAGGCTCTGGGCGACGCCCGCTCGCTCGAGTCGCACGGGAGGCCGACGCTGCGGCTCCACATCGCGGGGAGCGTCACCCAGGGCCTGGCGGTCATCGGCCACGCCGCCGAGCGGGCGCTCGTGGCTAGGGCACTCGAGCCTTGATGGTTCTGTAAGGCTCCGGATCGGAAGGCAGTCCTGCGTCGAGTCCCTTGTCCTTGATCTCCGCGCGGACCGCGGCGGCGCGCTTCGCGGCGGGCGGGTGGTCCGAGGCAAGGTTCTCCCAGAAGCCTTCCCCGCTGCTGCTTAGGGTCGCGAGCTTGTCCATCACCTGAGCCATCCCTTCGGGATTGTAGCCGGCCCGGGCCATGTAGATGGTTCCGTAGGAATCCGCCTCGGCCTCGTCGGCGCGGCTGTGCCCCTGCGTGACAAGCCCGAGCCCCACGTTCACGGCGGCCTGCGTGGTCTGGCTGGATCCACCGAAGACCAGCGCGCTCAAGATCTGGAAGCCCATCCCTTCTTGCAGTTGCTTGACGCTGTGGCGCGCCACGATATGGCTGATCTCGTGCCCCAGCACGCCCGCCAGCTGCGACTGCGTGTCGATCATCTTGAGGAGACCCGTGTGTACGTAGATGTACCCGCCGGGCACGGCGAAGGCGTTCGGAGTCTTGTCCTCGATGACCGTGAACGTGTACGCCATGTCCGGTCGATCGGACAATCTTGCAATCTTTTGCCCCGTTCGGCTCACGTAGTCCGTGACCGTGCGGTCCGCGAAGACCTTCTTCTCCGTTCGGATCTGGGCGGACATCTTGGCGCCGATGTCCTTCTCCTCCTGCTCCCCGATCAGAATGACGCTCTTCTTTCCGCCCGGCCCCGTGGTCGCGCACCCGGCCGCGAAGAGCCCCGCGAGCATCACGATGAACATCCCTGTCCGTCTCACGATCACGGCCTCCTTTGTCATGCACCGAGACTGGAAAGCGGCTACTGTTTGCTGCATCATTTTCGGAGTAAGCGTTTGTGCTCCCCGAACCAGGAGGATTCCATGCCTGCACGGAAGAAGGCTTCGAAGCGAACCGCGACCAAGAAGCGCGCTCCAGCCAAGAAGCGCCCCGCCCCGAAGAAAGCAGCTCCCAAGTCCGCCAAGCGTCCCGCGCAGAAGTCAGCGCCGGCCGCCCGGCCGTCGCCGCCGAGCGGCATCGGTCTCCTGATCCAGCACATGGATTACACGACGCACAATCTGGCCGACGTGAAGCGCTTCTACACGGACCTGCTGGGATTCCGTCGCTTCGAGCAGGACCCGCAGATGAACTATCTCTACGTCCAGACGGGCGATTCGTCCAGCGTCGGATTCATGCCGCCGATGCAGGGCATGGGCGAGCCCAGCCCGGCCAAGGAGCCCGTGCTCTACTTCATGGTCAAGGATGTGGATCGCGCCTACAGCGACCTGTCGGCGAAGGGCGTGCAGTTCGAGGGACCGCCCGCGGACATGCCGTGGGGCCATCGCGTCGTGAGCACGATCGATCCCGAAGGCCGGAAGGTCATGCTCGCCACCACCAAGCGCAAGGTCTAGCAATCCCTATGGAAGGAGCTCCCCGATGAAGAACACCGCCGTCCAGCTTCACGACCTCGGCCAGAGCGTCTGGCTGGATTTCATCAGCGACGGCGTCATCCGGTCGGGCGAGCTGAAGAAGCTGATCGAGGAGGGGTCGGTCTACGGCGTCACGTCGAACCCCACGATCTTCAAGAACGCGATCGCCGGGGACAAGGATTCCTATCCCGCCGAGATCGTCCGCATGGCGGGCGCCGGCAAGTCGGCGGAGGAGATTTTCGACGAGCTCTCGGCCCGCGACATCACGCGCACCGCGGATCTCCTGGCGGACGCGTACCGGAAAGGGACGGGCCGGGACGGCTTCGTGAGCCTGGAGGTGCCCCCGACCCTCGCCTACGACACCGAGGGCACGATCGCGGAGGCGAAGCGCCTCTGGAACAAGGTCCGGAAGCCGAACCTCTTCGTGAAGGTGCCCGCCACCCCTCCCTGCATTCCCGCGATCGAGGCGCTGATCGCGGACGGTATCAGCATCAACGTCACCCTCATCTTCTCGGCGCCGCAGTACGTCACCGTGGCCGAGGCGTTCAAGCGCGGCATCGACCGGAGGATCGGCGCGGGGCTGTCCCTCGATGGACTCCACTCGGTGGCCAGCCTCTTCGTGAGCCGCCTCGACACCGCGGTGGACAAGGAGCTGGAGGAGAAAGCCGCGGGCGCGCCTCCCGGCGAGAAGGAGCGCTACCTCTCGCTCCGGGGGAAAGCCGCGGTGGCGAACGCCCTGCACGTCTGGGAGGAATACCGCGCGCAGTTCTTCGGGCCCTCCTTCGAGGATCGCCGCCGCGCCGGCGCGCGGCCCCAGTGGATGCTCTGGGCCAGCACCGGCACCAAGGACAAAGCCTATTCCGACGTGAAGTACGTGGAGGAGCTGGAAGGGCCGGATACCATCAACACGATGCCCCGCGAGACCCTCTCCGCGTTTCTCGACCACGGCACGAGCCGGGGCAACCGGCTGGACCCTTCGATCGAGGACGCGCGCCGCACGCGCCAGGCGTTCGCGGACCAAGGCATCTCGCTCCAGGCGCACTGCGAGCGCTTGCTCGCGGACGGGGTGAAATCGTTCGCGACCGCCTACGACGAGATGATGGCGGTCATCCGCGAGCGCTCCGTGGCGCTGCTCCAGCGCCGCTGATCGACTCTCCAAGGGAGGGCTGAATGGAACTCGGGTTCATTGGGCTCGGGCGGATGGGGAAGAACATGGTCCTCCGCCTGCTCGATGGAAAGCACCGGATCGTGGCGTGGGACCGCTCCCCCGACCCGGTCCGCGAGGTGGCGGCGAAGGGCGCCGTCGTGGCCTCAACGCCCGCGGAGCTGGTCGCGAAGATGGGCGACGCGCCCCGGGCCGTCTGGATCATGGTTCCGTCCGGCGACGCCACCGAGCAGGTGATCCGCGACACCGCCGCCCTCTTGAAGCCCGGGGACACGATCATCGACGGCGGGAATTCCTACTACAAGGACTCGGTCCGGCGCGGCGCCTTGCTGGCGGAGCGGAAGATCGATTTCATCGATGCGGGCACCTCGGGCGGCATCTGGGGCCTCACGGTCGGCTACTGCCTCATGGTCGGCGGCCCCGAGGCGACGTGCCGCAGGCTCGAGCCCCTCTTCCGGACGCTCGCGCCGAAGGACGGCTACGCTCGGGTCGGCCCGGGCGGCGCGGGCCACTTCACCAAGATGGTCCACAACGGGATCGAGTACGGCCTCATGCAGGCGTACGCCGAGGGATTCGAAATACTGAGGTCGAAGACCGAGTACAACCTGGACCTTCACTCGATCGCTTCCCTCTGGAATCAAGGCAGCGTGGTGCGCTCCTGGCTCCTGGAGCTCGCGGCGAGCGCGCTCGAGGAAGACCCGAACCTGGATCGCGTGAAAGGCTACGTCGAGGACTCGGGCGAAGGCCGGTGGACCGTGATCGAGTCGATCGACCGCGCCGTCCCCGCGCCCGTGCTGACGGCGGCGCTCCAGACGCGGTTCCGTTCCCGGCAGGCCGAATCCTTCCAGGGCAAGGTGCTGGCGGCGCTCCGCCACAAGTTCGGCGGCCATCCGGTGAAGACCGCATGACCGTGGCGGCCCCTCCCGAGGCCCGGGAGAACCCTCTCCGCGAGGAGAGCGTCACGCTGAAAGCCGCGGATCCCTGCACCTTCGTCGTCTTCGGCGCGAGCGGGGACCTCACCCACCGGAAGCTGATCCCAGCGCTCTTCCGCCTCTCGAAGCAGAAGCTCCTCCATCCGCGCACCGCGATCGTGGGCTTCGCGCGCCGCGCGTTCACGAACCAGACGTTCCGGGAGGAGATGCGGAAGGCCATCGCCCCGACGGAGGCGTCCACGGCCGAGTGGGAGCGCTTCGCCGAGACGCTCTACTACGTGCCCGGCGTCTTCGAGGATCACAACGCCTTCCGCGCGCTGGGACAGCTCCTCACCGAGATCGAGGAGAAGCGCGGCATCCCGGGAAACAGGATTTTCTACTTCGCCACCCCGCCCGCCGCGTACGAGCCCCTGATCCGGAACATCGGGGCCGCCGGTCTCGCGCGGCGCGCCATCCGGGAGGAGCGCGCCGCGCCCTGGGAGCGGGTCATCATCGAGAAGCCCTTCGGCCACGACCTCGAATCCGCGCGCGAGCTGAACGCGCTGGTCCACACGGTCTTCGCCGAGAGCCAGATCTTTCGGATCGACCACTACCTGGGCAAGGAGACCGTCCAGAACATCCTGGTCTTCCGCCTGGGGAACGGGATCTTCGAGCCGCTCTGGAACAACCGCTACGTGGATCAGGTGCAGATCACGATGGCGGAGTCCGTGGGGATCGAGGGGCGCGCGGGGTACTTCGAGGGCTCCGGCATCGGGCGCGACATCTTCCAGAACCACATGATGCAGCTCCTCACCCTGACCGCCATGGAGCCGCCCGCCCGGTTCGAGGCGGACGCGGTGCGCGACGAGAAGGCCAAGGTGCTCCGGACCCTCCATCCCATGACGCCCGAGGAGGTGGCGCGGGACACGGTGCGCGCCCAGTACGCCTTAGGCGCGGTGGGCGGTGCGCCGGTCGTGGGCTACCGTCAGGAGCCCGACGTGGATCCCAAATCCACGGTCGAGACCTACATGGCGGCGCGGGTGCACGTGGACAACTGGCGCTGGTCCGGCGTTCCCTTCTATCTCCGCACCGGGAAGCACCTGGCCCGGCGCGCCACCGAGATCGCGATCGTGTTCCGGCAGCCTCCCTTCTCGCTCTTCCGCTCGATGGGATGCGAGAACATTGAAGCCAACGTCCTGCGCTTGCGGATCCAGCCGGACGAGGGGATTTCCCTCTCCTTCGGCTCCAAGTCCCCCGGCCAGGCGCTCCACATCGATCCCGTGCAGATGGACTTCTTCTACCTCACGGCGTTCGGGCAGGACCCGCCCGAGGCGTACGAGCGGCTCCTCCTGGACTGCAACCTGGGGGACTCGACCCTCTTCGCGCGCCGCGACGAGGTGGAGCTGGCCTGGGCGTTCGTGGACCCGATCCTCGCC